>Ga0247719_1000055_pt1 | contig 77274 bp, 67 predicted proteins | sample 41E_DmetaG_FD_189046 | JGI IMG/M metagenome (GOLD analysis project Ga0247719, IMG submission 189046) | Soil microbial communities from hillslope of Landscape Evolution Observatory, University of Arizona, Oracle, AZ, United States - 4-1-E_D | ecosystem: Engineered > Artificial ecosystem >...
ATCCCGGAAGCCCCGGGGTCGTACCAGTTCAAGGATCGGGACGGCCGCGTCATCTACGTCGGCAAGGCGAAGAACCTCCGCAGCCGGCTGAGCAACTACTTCCAGAACCCGCGCAACCTCCACCCTCGCACGGCCCAGATGGTGGCGACGGCCGAGAGCGTCGAGTGGATGCAGGTCGGCAACGACGTCGAGGCGCTCCTCCTCGAGTACAGCCTGATCCAGAAGCACAAGCCCCGGTTCAACGTGAAGTACCGGGACGACAAGAGCTACCCGTTCCTGGCGGTCACACTCAGCGATGAGTGGCCACGGGCGATGGTGCGTCGCGGTGCGAAGCAGAAGGGCACGAAGTACTACGGCCCCTACGGCCACGCCTACGCGATCCGCGAAACCCTCGACCTCCTGCTCCGCACTTTTCCGATCCGAACGTGCAGCGACAGCAAGTTCGAGCGCCACGAGAAGCAGGGGCGCCCGTGCCTCCTGTTCCACATCGAGAAGTGCGCCGGCCCGTGCGTCAAGGAGATCGACAAGACGGCGTACGACAAGTTGGTAGACGACCTCTGCCGGTTCCTCGACGGTGACTCGGCTGGCGCGGTCAAGAACCTCGAGCAGCAGATGGCCGACGCGGCGGAGAACCTCGAGTTCGAGCGGGCGGCCCGCACGCGTGACCGGCTCATCGCCGTCCGCAAGGTGATCGAGAAGCAGCAGATGGTCACCGACCGTCCGGAGGATCTCGACGTCATCGGGATCGCGGAGGACGAGCTCGAGGCGAGCGTGCAGGTCTTCTACGTCCGCAGGGGGCGCGTCGTCGGACGGAAGGGTTTCGTCGTCGACAAGGTCGAGGAACTGACCCGTCCACAGCTCGTGGCTCGGACGCTCGAGCACCTCTACACCGAACCGACGCTTGACCTGCCCCGCGAGGTCCTCGTGCCCGACGAGCCCGAAGACCGCGCCTTCTACGAAGAGTGGATGGCGCTCCTCCGTGAGACGAAGGTCGACATTCGGGTGCCCCAGCGGGGAGACAAGCGAGCGCTCCAGCAGACGGTCACCCGCAACGCGGAGGAGGAGTTCGTCCGCCACCGCCTCAAGCGAAGCAGTGATCACAACGCCCGGGCGCGGGCGCTGAACGCGCTGCAGGACGCGCTCGACCTGCCGGAGGCACCCCTTCGGATCGAGTGCTTCGACATGAGCCACATCCAGGGCACCGACTACGTCGGCTCGATGGTGGTGATGGAGGACGGCCTCCCGAAGAACCGCGACTACCGCCGGTTCAAGGTGCGCACCACGGAGGGCGCGAACAACGACTTCGCCGCGATGGAGGAGGTGCTCCGGCGGCGGTTCACCGCGCTGATCGTCGAGCGGGATCGTCCGTTCGAGGAAGGCGAGCGTCCGAAGAAGTTCCAGTACCGGCCGCAGCTCCTGCTCGTCGACGGCGGCAAGGGACAGCTGAGCGTCGCCGTGAAGGTGCTCGAGGAACTCGATCTGCTCGAGGAGATCCGGGTGGCGTCGCTCGCCAAGCAGTTCGAGGAGGTGTACCTCCCGGGCCAGGCGGACCCCGTGCGAATCGCCCGCCAGTCAGAGGCGCTGTACCTGCTGCAGCGGATTCGGGACGAAGCCCACCGCTTCGCGATCACCTACCACCGCCAGCTTCGCAACAAGCGGATGACGAAGTCGATCCTCGATGACATCCCCGGGTTGGGGCCGACGAGGAAGAAGCGCCTGGTCAAGGAGCTCGGGGGCGTCACTGCCGTCAAGAACGCCGACCTCGACACCCTGCAGGCGTTGACATGGCTGCCGGAGGCGGTGGCGCGAGCCGTATATGACAAGTGTCATGCCTGACGAGCTCGCCCCGACAGACGCCGACGATCTGTGGGAGGCCAACGCGCAGTGGTGGCAGAAGGGGTTCAGCGAGGGCGCTGACGCCGAGTACGAGGAGCAGATCCTCCCGATGGCCCTCGCGGAGCTGACAGAGGCGAAGAGCCAACGGGTCCTCGACGTCGGCACCGGGGAGGGGCAGATCGCCCGCCTCGCGCAGACGAAGGCACACGCGCCGAGCGTCGTCGGCATCGACCCGACTCACGCCCAGATCGACGAGGCCCACCGAAGAGGCGGAGGACCCGCCTACGCCCGCGCAGGCGCCGCCCACCTGCCGTTCCCCGACGCCGCCTTCGACACGGTGATCGCGTGCCTCGTGTTCGAGCACATCGACGACGTCGACGAGGCGATCGCCGAGGTGAGCCGGGTGCTCGAACCAGGCGGCCGGTTCCTCTTCTTCCTGAACCACCCGCTCCTCCAGACCCCGAACAGCGGCTGGATCGACGACCACATCCTCGAGGAGCAGTACTGGCGCATCGGCCCGTACCTGATCGAGGACAAGACCGACGAGGAGGTGGAGAAGGACGTCTTCATCCCGTTCATCCACCGCCCGATCAGTCGGTACCTCAACGCACTGATCGCGAACGGTCTCTATCTGACCCGCATCGAGGAGCCGGCCCCGCCCCCTGGGTTCATCGAGCGAGCCCACGAGTACGAGCAGGCGGCGACCATCCCACGACTCCTGTTCCTGCGGTGCGAGAAACTGGCCGTGTGAGCGGCACGAGCCCATGAGCGAGTTCCTCATCGTGACCGGCCTCAGCGGCGCGGGCGGAAGCACCGCGGCGAGCGTCTTCGAAGACCTTGGCTGGTTCGTGATCGACAACCTGCCCCCCGCGCTCATCGGGAAGGTCGCCGACCTCGCCCGGCGTCCCGACGTACCTCAGCAGGAGACCGAGCGGATCTGCCTCGTGGTGTGGGCAAGCCCCTTCCTGGAGGAGCTCCTCCCCGCGCTCGACCAGCTCGAGCGGAAGCGCAACACGACGAAGGTGCGGGTCCTGTTCCTCGAGGCGAACGACGACGTCCTCATCCGTCGCTTCGAGGACAAGCGCCGGCGCCACCCCGTCGACGCCGAGGGAGGCGTGGCCGACGCCATCGCGAGAGAGCGGGCCCTGCTCCAGCCCGTGAAGGAGCGAGCGGACGTCGTCGTCGACACGAGCGACCTCAACGTCCACCAGCTGCGCGATCGCTTGACCGAGCTCTTCTCGAGCGAGGAGGAGCAGCAGCAGGCGATGCAGACCAGCGTCGTCAGCTTCGGGTACAAGCACGGCATCCCGCTCGACGTCGACACGGTCATCGACTGCCGCTTCCTTCCCAACCCGCACTGGGTCGACGAGCTCCGCCCCCAAACCGGGCTCGACGAGCCGGTGAAGGACTACGTCCTCGGCCAGCCGGAGACGTCCGACTTCCTCGACCGCCTCGGCGCCCTCCTCGACCTGCTGCTCCCGGCCTACGTGAAGGAGGGCAAGAGCTACTTCACCATCGCGGTCGGCTGCACCGGCGGCAACCACCGCAGCGTGGTGCTGGCCCAGGAGGTGGCGCGGTTGATGCAGGAGCGCGGGTTCAACCCGGCCGTGCACCACCGGGACGTGGAGCGCCGGTGAGCGGGAGCCACGAGTGACCCGGGTCGTCGCGATCGGGGGCGGGCACGGCACCGCGGTGACGATCCGCGCCGCGAAGCACTACGCCGACGACATCACCGCCATCGTGAGCGTCGCCGACGACGGAGGCAGCAGCGGCCGGCTGCGGGAGGCGCTCGGGATCCCGGCGCCCGGCGACCTTCGGCGATGCCTCGTTGCCCTCGCCGACACCGATGCTGCCGGCGGCGAGCGGAACCCGCTGGCCCAGGCGTTCGAGCACCGGTTCAGCGCGAATGCCGGCGAGCTCGAGGGTCACGCCCTCGGCAACCTCGTCATCGCAGGCCTCGCGGACGCGATGGGCAACTTCCCGGCCGCGCTCGAAGAGGCGGCGCGCCTGCTGAACATCACCTGCGGCCGGGTGCTGCCGGCGACGGTCGAGGCCGTGGTGCTGAAGGCGGAGGCCGAAGAGGGCGAGGTGCACGGGCAGGTCGCGGTCGCGCAGGCGGGTCGGATCGTCCACGTGAGCCTCGTGCCTCCCGATCCCGAGCCGCCGAGGGAGGCCCTGAAGGCGATCGAGCAGGCCGACCAGATCGTCCTCGGCCCCGGCAGCCTCTTCACCAGCGTCCTCGCGGCGCTCGCCGTTCCCAAGCTTCGAGAGGCAATCAGCGCGAGCAGCGCCCGCACCGTCTACGTCTGCAACCTCCGGTCGAGCACGGAGACGCCCAGGTTCGACGTCGCCGCCCACGTCGACGCCCTTCTCGCCCACGGCGTGACGCCGGACGTCGTCCTCTACGACGACCTGTCGATGCCCGTGGGCACCCTCGACTGCGACGGCCGCCGCGCCGAGCTCAGCGTTGACGAGATGGGGTCGGCCCACGACCCGGGGAAACTGGCACGGGCCCTCGCCGATCTGGTCGGATAGGCGTCACCGAGAGAGCGGGGTAGTACCCGTTCACCTGGCAACTTTCGACAACGACAGCAAGGGAGCTGTACATGGCCGTACGAGTCGGCATCAACGGGTTCGGGCGCATCGGACGCAACTTCTACCGGGCCGCGAAGAAGGCAGGCGCCGACGTCGACCTGGTCGCGGTGAACGACCTCGGCGATCCCGCGACGAACGCGCACCTGCTCAAGTACGACTCGACGCACGGGAAGCTCGAGGAAGACGTCCGCGTCGAGGGCGACTCGATCAAGGTCGGCAACGACAGCTTCAAGGTCTTCGCGGAGCGCGATCCCTCCAACCTGCCGTGGGGCGACCTCGGCGTCGACCTGGTCATCGAGTCGACCGGCATCTTCACCGACGGCGAGAAGGCCGGCGCCCACATCAAGGGCGGTGCTCCCCGCGTCATCATCAGCGCACCCGGTACCAACGTCGATGCCACCTTCGTGGTCGGCGTGAACGACGACCAGTTCGACCCCGAGCAGCACAAGATCGTGTCGAACGCGTCGTGCACGACGAACTGCTTCGTCCCGATGATCAAGGTCCTCGACGACGCCTTCGGCATCGAGAAGGGCCTGATGACGACGGTCCACGCCTACACCAACGACCAGAACCTGCTCGACCTGCAGCACAAGGACCTCCGCCGGGCCCGTGCCGCCGCCGCCAACATCGTTCCGTCCTCGACGGGCGCCGCTCGCGCCACCAGCCTCGTCCTCGAGGCGATGAAGGGCCGCCTTGACGGCACCGCCCTTCGCGTTCCGGTCCAGGACGGCTCGGTGACCGACTTCGTCGGCGTCCTCAGCCGTGAGGTGACGGCCGACGAGGTCAACGCGGCGTACCAGAAGGCGGCCCAGGACGGCCCGCTGAGCAAGGTCCTCGTGTACACGGAGGACCCGATCGTGTCGTCCGACATCGTCGGCTCGCCCGCAAGCTGCACCTTCGACGCCAAGCTCACCATGGCGATGGGCAACCTCGTCAAGGTGCTCGGTTGGTACGACAACGAGTGGGGCTACTCGAACCGCCTCGTCGACCTCGCGCTCCTCATGGGCGCAGCGAACCAGAAGTAGTGACGAGCGTTCCGCAGCTGGAAGACCTCCCCGACGTGTCGGGGAGGTCTGTCCTTCTTCGCGCCGACTTCAACGTGCCCATCACGAACGGGGTCATCGACGACGACCTGCGCATCCGGGCCGCCCTGCCAACGATCAACTGGCTGCTCGAACGGGGAGCGAAGGTCACGGCGTGCAGCCACCTCGGCCGTCCGAAGGGCAAGCGCGACCCGAAGTACTCGATGGAGCCTGTGCGGGCGCGCCTCGACGAGCTCGTCGGCAGCGGCAAGATCGAGCTCCTCGAGAACCTCCGTTACGACGCAGGGGAGGAGGGCAACGATCCCGCCTTCGTCGAGAAGCTGGTCGCTGGCCACGACGTCTACGTCAACGACGCGTTCGGCGCGGCCCATCGCGCCCACGCGAGCATCGTCGGCCCGCCGAAGACGCTCCCGTCGGCGGCCGGTCGCCTGCTGGCGAAGGAGGTCGAGGTGCTCGGCGGCCTCCTGGCCGACCCTGCGCGGCCGTTCGTCGCCATCCTCGGCGGGTCGAAGGTGAGCGACAAGCTCGGCGTCATCGAGGCGCTGCTGCAGAAGGTCGACAAGATCCTCATCGGCGGCGGCATGTGCTTCACCTTCCTCAAAGCAGAGGGCTATCCCGTCGGCGACAGCCTCCTCGAGCAAGACCAGGTCGAGACCTGCAAGCGCCTCCTCGAGACCGGGAAGATCCAGATCCCCGAGGACGTCGTCCAGCTGAGCCCCGACGGCGAGATCGGCAAGCCCGACACGGGCACGGCCCGCACCGGGAGCGTGCGGGTGCAGGACGGCTGGAAGGGGCTCGACATCGGACCCGGGACCGCAGCCGCGTTCGGCGACGTCATCGCCGAAGCACGAACGATCTTCTGGAACGGTCCGATGGGCGTCTTCGAAGATCCGAGGTTCGAAGCCGGCACGAAGGCCGTCGCCCACGCATGCGCCGAAGCACGCGGCTTCACGATCGTCGGCGGCGGCGACAGCGCGGCAGCGCTCGCCAAGTTCGGCCTCGACGACGACATCGACCATGTCTCCACCGGCGGCGGCGCCAGCCTCGAGTTCCTCGAGCAGGGCGACCTCCCCGGCCTCGAAGCGCTGAGGAACGCACCCAATGCCCGGTAAACCGTCACGCAAGCCCCTCATCTCCGGCAACTGGAAGATGCACCACAACCATCTGGAGGCGATCCAGGTGGTGCAGAAGCTCAGCTACGCGATCAGCAAGGACGACTACGCCGTCGTCGACGTCTCGGTGCACCCGCCCTTCACCGACCTGCGGTCGATCCAGACGCTCCTCGACGCCGACAAGATCGACATCAAGCTCGGCGCCCAGAACTGCCACTGGGAGGAGAAGGGCGCATTCACGGGCGAGGTCAGCCCGGTGTTCCTCGCGAAGCTCAACGTCGAGTACGTCATCGTCGGCCACAGCGAGCGTCGCGAGTTGTTCGGCGAGACCAACGAGATGGTCAACAAGAAGACGAAGGCCGTCTTCAAGCACGGCATGACCCCGATCGTGTGCGTCGGCGAGACGCTCGACGAGCGGGAGGCGGGAACGACCGAGGAGAAGGTGACCGGTCAGGTGAAGGCGGCCCTGGACGGGTTGAAGCCCGACCAGATCGAGTCGATGGTCTTCGCCTACGAGCCGATCTGGGCGATCGGCACCGGCCGCACCGCGACGTCGGAGGACGCCCAGGCGATCTGCGGGCTCATCCGCTCAATCACGACGGAGGCGACGCGCATCCAGTACGGCGGCAGCGTGAAGCCGTCGAACATCGAGGAGCTGATGGCTCAGCCCGACATCGACGGAGCCCTCGTCGGCGGGGCGAGCCTCGATGCAGACGATTTCGCACGAATTGTCCTCGGCGGGCGGCCAACTTGAGCGAAATCAGCGGAAGAAGTTGTGACTGGAGTCGCTTGACTCCGCCCTGCGTTTGGTACGGTTCTTTACGAACAGGTTACGAGGAGGGTTGCACACCGTCGTGCTGACCGCATTCGTCGTCGTAGTACACGTCATCGTCTCCCTCCTCTTGATCCTGCTCATCCTGCTGCACAGTGGGCGGGGCGGCGGCTTGTCCGACATGTTCGGGGGCGCCGTCGGCAACGCAGCTGCGGGATCGACGGTTGTCGACCGCAACCTCGATCGCATCACCGTTGCGACAGCGGTCATCTTCGCCTTCACCACCCTGATCCTCGCGATCCGGCTGCAGTAGCGCAGTAGCGCAGTAGCTCTGCCGGCCGATCCGTCGTGGGGAACGGGCCCAAGGCATCCCAATCCCAATCACTGAGGAGGAACCACTCGGTGCGAAGCAAGCGTGGCGTCTGGAGACTTCTGGCGCTGCTGACCGTGTTCAGTCTCATCCTCGCTGCCTGTGGCGGCGACGATGGCGACGAGACCGGCGGTGGCGAGGAGACCGAGACCACTACCGAAGACCAGAAGTCAGGTGGCACCGTCATCCTGGCTGCCGAGCAGGAGCCGGAAAGCCTCAACTGGCTGACCTCCGCCCACAACACCGCATGGGGCTCCTACATCATGGGCTGGGTCTGGCCCGGCGCGTGGTACGCGGACCCGAAGGGCGAGAAGGTCCAGAACAAGGATCTCGTCACGAGCGTCGAGCTCACCTCCGAGGATCCCCAGACCGTCGTCTACAAGATCAACAAGGACGCGGTCTGGTCTGACGGCACGCCGATCACGGCTGACGACTTCAAGTACTACTGGGAAGCCCAGAACGGCAAGAACGAGGCGTACCAGCCCGCCGGCACCACCGGCTACGAGGACATCGAGAGCGTCGAGGGCAGCGACAACGGCAAGACCGTGACCGTCAAGTTCGCGAAGAAGTTCGCCGACTGGGACGCGCTGTTCGACTTCCTCCTCCCCGCCCATGCGTTCGCGAAGGCCGGCGGCGGCGACCCGATCAAGGGCTTCAACGAAGGCTTCGTCACCGAGACGGTCGACCTCGCCAACGCCGTGTCCGGTGGTCCGTTCAAGGTCACCGACTTCAAGCGTGGCCAGAGCATGACCCTCGAGAAGAACGAGAAGTACTGGGGCAAGCCGGCCTTCCTCGACAAGATCATCATCCCGTTCATCACCGACGCGACCCAGCAGCCGGCTGCGCTCGAGAACAAGGAAGCCGACGTCGCGTTCCCGCAGGCCCAGATCGACCTGGTCCAGCAGGTGAAGGCGATCCAGGGGATCACCTCGGAGATCGGCTTCGGCACCTTCTGGGAGCACCTCGACTTCAACTTCGAGAACCAGCATCTCGGCGTGAAGGAAGTGCGCCAGGCCGTCGGCAAGGCGATCGACCGCCAGGAGATCGTCAAGCGCCTGCCCGGCCAGTTCTCCGATGAGGCCAAGGTGCTCGACAACCGGATCTTCAAGCCGGGCCAGGACGCCTACAAGGCCAATGGCGCCAAGGAGTACGGCAAGCGCGACGTCGCCGGTGCGAAGAAGCTGCTCGAGCAGGCGGGTTATGCCGCCGGTCCCGACGGCATCTACGCCAAGGGCGGCAACAAGCTGACGCTGCGGATCACGTGGCGTGACCCGAACCCCCGTCGCCAGCAGACCGCGCAGCTCCTGCAGGCGCAGCTGAAGGAAGCCGGCATCGACGCTCAGCTCGCACCGCAGCCGAGCTTCGCCTTCCTCGACGAGGGCAACTTCGACATCGCCCTCTTCGGCTGGACCGGCGGCACCGTCTTGTCGTCGAACACGTCGATCTACGAGACCGACGGTGGTCAGAACCACGCCGGCCACTCGAACAAGCAGGTCGACGAGCTCTTCGCCAAGGCGAACGTCGAGTTCGACCAGGACGAGCGCGAAGACATGATGAACCAGATCGACACGCTCCTCTGGGCCGATCTGCCGACCCTGCCGCTGTTCCAGGTGCCTGAGCTCCTGGCCTACCGCGACACCATCCAGGGTCCGAAGTACAACGGGTTCCAGGGCCCGACGTGGAACGCTCATCAGTGGTCGCTCAAGTAAGCGAAACCTGACGTAGCCTTCCCGACCAGCAGTTCTCCGGGGGACCGCACTGCGGTCCCCCGGACTCTTTGGAGCGCATCCGCGCCGGAGGCCCCGACTTGCTCCCGTTCATCATCCGCCGCCTGCTCGTGTCGATCCCGCTGCTCGCGGTGTCGTCGTTCCTCGTCTTCGTGCTGGTGGCGAACAGCGGTGACCCTCTCGAAGACCTCCGTCTGAACCCGCGGGTGTCGGCTCGCGTCGTCGAGCTCCGAGAGCAGGAGCTCAACCTCGACAAACCCGTGATCGTCCGCTACGGCATCTGGGTCAAGGACATCGTCCGCGGCGACATGGGCACCGACAACGCAGGCGTCCCCGTCCGCCCCCAGCTCACCCGCGCCCTGGGCGTGACGATGCGACTGGTGATCGTGTCGCTGATGATCGCCGTCGGGCTGGCGATCCTGGTGGGCGTCATCAGCGCGGTGAGGCAGTACTCGATCTTCGACTACTCCTCGACGTTCGCCTCGTTCCTCTTCTTCTCCTTACCGGTCTTCTGGCTCGCCGCCCTGCTCAAGGAGTTCGGTGCCATCCGCATCAACCGGTTGTTCGACCGCCAGCTCGTGTACACGATCGGCCAGGAGAGCGTCGACTTCCAGGGCGGCTTCCTCGCCCGGCTCGGCGACATCGCGGGCCACACGGTGCTGCCCGCCACGACGCTGATCCTGATCAGCTTCGCCCAGTACTCCCGCTACACCCGCTCGTCGATGCTCGACGTCCTCCAGAGCGACTACGTCCGCACGGCCCGGGCGAAGGGTCTCGCGGGGCGACGCGTGCTGACGCGCCACGCGTTGCGCAACGCGCTCATCCCGCTCGCGACGGTGGTCGCGCTCGACTTCGGCGCCGTCATCGGCGGCGCCGTCGTCACCGAGCGCGTCTTCAACTGGCGGGGGATGGGCACGCTCCTCATCCAGGGCGTTCAACGCTTCGACGTGAACGTCGTCCAGGCGTGGTTGCTCGTCACGGCCACCGTGGTCGTCATCTTCAACCTGATCGCCGACATCGCATACGCCTATCTCGACCCGAGGATCCGCCTTGGCTGACGTCGACGCAGACTCGACCCCGCAGCGCCCCAGTGACGCTTCGGAGGGCGCAGCACGAGACGCCATCTACGAGCAGCCCGCCGTCGTCGGAGGCCCGGCCATCTCGAAGACCGGCGAGTTCGGCGTGGAGGCGCGAAGCCAGGGTCGCATGGTCATCCGGCGGTTCCTGCGCCACCGGGGCGCAATGGTCAGCCTCGTCGTGCTGATCCTCGTCATCCTGCTGTCGCTCGTCGGGGGACGGGTGTGGAAGTACGACTACGCCGAGATCACCCCCGAGTTCTCGACGCCACCATCGCTCGACCACCCGATGGGAACGAACGGCGTCGGCAACGACACCTTCGCCCAAGTGCTGCGCGGTGCGCAGAAGTCGGTGCAGATCATGCTGCTGGTCGCGCTGTTCTCGACCGCCATCGGCGTCACGATCGGATCGATCGCCGGCTACTACGGCGGGAAGATCGACGCCCTCCTGATGAGGTTCGTCGACCTCGTGCTGACGATCCCGACCCTCGCCATCCTCGCCGTGCTGTCGAACAAGGTCCGCCAGAGCGGATCGTGGTTCGGAATTGCCGTGATCATCGCCGCGATCGTGTGGACCACCCTGGCCCGCATCGTCCGTGCCGAGATCCTGTCGCTGCGCGAGAAGGAGTTCGTCGAGGCGGCGCGAGCGGCCGGTGCCAGCGACGCTCGCATCATCTTCCGCCACCTGCTCCCGAACGTCGTCGGCTCGATCATCGTCGCCTCGACGCTCACCATGGCTGCTGCGATCCTCATCGAGACGACCCTGTCGTACCTCGGCCTCGGCATCAGGGTACCCGACACGTCGCTCGGGTTGCTCGTCTCCGACGGTCAGGCGTCGGCTCAGACGCGCCCGTGGCTCTTCTACTTCCCGGGCCTGTTCATCATCGTGATCGTCCTGTGCGTCAACTTCATCGGCGACGGTCTCCGCGACGCGTTCGACCCCAAGCAGAACCGGGTTCGCGCCTGATGCCGATCTCGAAGAACGAGCCGCTGCTCGTCGTTGACGACCTCCACGTGTCGTTCCGGACCGAGGACGGCACCGTCCGTGCGGTGCGAGGAGTCAGCTACGACCTGTCGCCGGGCGAGGTGCTCGGCATCGTCGGTGAGTCGGGCTCGGGGAAGTCGGTGTCGTCGATGGCGCTCATGGGGCTCCTGCCCCGGACGGCGGCGGTCAGCGGATCGGCGAAGTTCCGCGGCGAGGAGCTCCTCACCATGGACGCGGCGAACCTGAACCGGATCCGCGGCAAGAAGATCGCGATGATCTTCCAGGACCCGATGACGTCGCTCAACCCGGTCCATCGCGTCGGCGCGCAGATCGCCGAGGCGATCATGTCGACGGGGGAGTACGCGAAGCAAGACGCGTGGCGGCGCGCCGTCGCCGCGCTCGACCGTGTGGGCATCCCCCAGGCCGGCCGCAGGGCCGACAGCTATCCCCACGAGTTCTCGGGCGGCATGCGTCAGCGGGCGATGATCGCGATGGCGATGGCGAACGACCCGGACGTCATCATCGCCGACGAACCGACCACCGCCCTCGACGTCACCGTGCAGGCCCAGATCCTCGACACGCTCCGCAACGTGCAAGCCGAGACCCACGCCGCGCTGATCCTCATCACCCACGATCTGGGTGTCGTGGCCAACATGTCGGACAAGGTGATGGTGATGTACGCCGGCCGCCCGGTGGAGATCGGGACCGTCGACGACATCTACGACCGTCCCCGCATGCCGTACACGGTGGGTCTGCTCGGCTCGCTACCGCGCCTCGACGCCGACAACAAGGAGCGGCTGACGCCGATCACGGGGTCGCCGCCTTCGCTGCTCAACTTGCCGCCCGGGTGCCCCTTCCAGCCTCGGTGCCCGATGGCGCGCGAGCGCTGCCTCACCGAGGAGCCGCCGCTGTATCCGACCGACGGCTTCGGCCACTCCGCCGCGTGCCACTTCTGGGAGGAGCTCAAGGGCGACGTGCGGGCGCAGGAGGTCTTCGACACGACCTCCGTCGACGACGTGGCGGAGGCGGACCAGTCGTGACGCAGCCCCTGCTCGAGGTGAACGACCTCGTCAAGAACTTCCCCGTCACCGGCGGCGGCGTCATCCAGCGCACCGTCGCGGAGGTGCAGGCCGTCAGCGGCGTCTCGTTCGACCTCCATCCCAACGAGACGCTCGGCGTCGTCGGCGAGTCGGGTTGCGGCAAGTCGACCCTCGGTCGGACGATCCTGCAGTTGACGCCGGCGACCTCGGGCTCGGTGGTCTTCGATGGCCAGGAGCTCACGACGATGAGCAGGAAGGAGCTGCGGAAGGTCCGCCGCGACATCCAGATCGTGTTCCAGGATCCGTATGCGTCGCTCGACCCCCGGATGCCGGTGTCGGCGATCGTCGGCGAGCCGCTCCACATCCACGGCAAGTTCGGGAAGGACGGCGCCGAGAAGGTCGCCGGCCTGCTCCGCACGGTCGGCCTCAACCCGGAGCACGCGAACCGCTACCCGCACGAGTTCTCGGGTGGGCAGCGTCAGCGCATCGGGATCGCCCGTGCCCTTGCCCTCGAGCCGAAGCTGCTCATCCTCGACGAACCCGTGTCCGCCCTCGACGTCTCGATCCAGGCCGGCATCCTCAACCTGCTCGAAGACCTCCAGTCTCGGCTGGGCATCGCCTACATGTTCATCGCGCACGACCTCTCGGTGGTTCGCCACATCTCCCACCGGGTTGCCGTGATGTACCTCGGCCAGATCATGGAGATCGGCGACCGGCGCGAGATCTACGAACGCCCGGCCCACCCGTACACCCGGGCACTCCTCTCGGCGATCCCGCTGCCCGACCCGAAGCGCGAGCGGCAGCGCAAGCGAATCCTGCTGCAGGGCGACATCCCGAGCCCCATCGACCCGCCCTCCGGGTGCCGCTTCCGGACGAGGTGCCAGGTGTTCGCGAACGAGCTCAGTGAGGGCGAGCGCCAGCGGTGCATCGACGAGGTGCCTGCGCTCGTCGATCGAGGTCAGGGCCATCCGGCGGCGTGTCACTACGCGAGGGTCGAAGAGGTCGTCTGAGCCGGCGCGCCGTCGGTAGCGTCCACCCGCATATGCGCGTGCTCGCTGTCGCCCTGGCCGTCGCGCTGAGCACGAGCGGATGCTCCTTCGGTCGGGGTGGCGGTGATGGTGAGCGCGCCGCGCCCTTCCAGATGGGGCTCGTCCGGCCGGCGTCGCTCGATCCGATCAAGGCCGGGACGGTCGACGAGCAGATGATCGCGGAGCAGCTCTTCGACACCCTCGTGACCATCGACCCCGACACGGCGGAGCCGCTTCCGGGGTTGGCCGAGTCGTGGACGACGAGCGACGACGGCCTCCGGTGGGAGTTCCAGCTCACCGACGCGACGTTCTCCGACGGCGAGCCCATCACCGCGTTCGACGTGGAGGCGACGTTCGACCGCGCCGTCCTCCGTTCGTCGGGTTCGCGCGTCGCCGACCTGCTCGAACCCGTCGTCGGATGGCGTGAGGCAGCTGTCGACGGCACGGCGACCGAGTTGGCAGGTGTCACGGCGATGAGCGACGACGTCGTCGCGATCCAGCTGACCGCGCCCTGGGGCTCGTTGCCGTCGGCCCTGTCGCATCCGGGGCTCGGGGTCGTGTCGAGGGCAGACGTCGGCGCAGCCGACTTCGACGACCGTCCGACCGGGAGCGGGGCGTACACCGTTGCGGAGCGGGACGACGACCGCATCGTGCTGCGAGCCGTGAAGGGCCGGACCACGAAGCTCGATCGGATCGAGGTGCGCCTATTCCCGGATCAGGCCAAGGCCTACGACGAGTTCGCCAAAGGTCGCCTCGACTGGAGCCCGGTGCCGCTGAGCCGCGTCGACGAAGCGGCCGCTCGTTACGGGCGGAAGTACTTCCGCAGCTACGTGGCCGAGCTCTTCTACGCCTTCAACCTGCGGAACCCGAAGTGGGCCGATGCTCGGCTTCGCGTGGCGGCGGCGCGCGCGATCGACACGAAGAAGATCATCGACGACGTCTACGCCGGTGCGCTCCGGCCGATGACCTCGCTGTCGGTCGCAGGCCTGCCGGGCGCGCCCCCGGCCACGTGCGGCGATCTGTGCGTGCACGACCCCGAGGCCGCCAAGACGTTGCTGGGGGAGGTGACGGCGAGCGGCGGCACCGTGCCGCCGATCACGATCGACTTCGAAGACGATGCGGCCCAGGCCGCGGTGGCGGCGCAGATGGAAGCCGACCTCGAGGCGGTGGGCTTCGACGTCACGCTGCACCCACTGCCTCTCGACGACTACGAGCGGTTCGCCGTATCAGGCGAACAGGACGTCTTCCGCCTCGGGTGGATCGCTGCGTACCCGGCGGTCGACGCGTTCCTCGCGCCGCTCTTCCTGTCCGGGTCGGCGAACAACCTCCCGGGCTTCGCTCTGTCGAGCGTCGACGAGCTGATCGTGCAAGGTCGAGCATCGACCGACCCGGCCGCGAGAGCTGCCGCCTTCGAGCAGGCGGAGCGGGCGATCTTCGCCGAGGCGCCGATCATCCCCATCGGCCAGTTCCAGCAGCATTGGGTCGCTCGCCAGCCGGTGCGCGATCTTCGCCTGACGGTCAGCGGCACCTTCGACGCCGCGTCGGTGTGGCTCGCCGGCGACTGATCGCCGCAGCCCTCGTCGTCGCCGCGATCGCGGCCACCGGAGCGACGGGAGCATGCACGCGGTCCGGCCGGAGCGACGACGGCGCGTCGCCGGCGGCGACTGCGCCGAGCACGACCGGATCGCACCCGGCTGACGACGCCGATGAACCTGCGGTGGAGGACCCCATCGGCGCCCACGCCGAAGGCGGCAGCGTCCGCGTCGCCGTGTGGGGTGCTCCCGAGCCCGGCGCGCCGACGCTCGGCGGCGCGGCCGTCCGCTCGCTCGTGCTGCCCCAGCTGTTCTTCGCCAAGCCCGATGGTCGCTGGGGACCGCTCATCGTCGAGCCCGGAACCGACCGGGCCGCCGACGACCGACGGTCGGCGTCGTTCCGGCTCCGCCGGGGTGCTGCGTGGTCGGACGGATCACCGATCACCGCCGACGACCTCCGCCGTTCGCGCGACGAACGCTTCGTCGAAGCGGTCGAAGGGCCCGCTGACGACGGCACGATCACGCTCCGCTTCACCCAGCCGCTCCCCGGGTGGCGACGGCTGTGGTCGGCCACCGACGCGATCACCCCGCCGCGAGATGGGGTGTGGGGAGGGCCGTTCGCCGTCGCCTCCACGACGGCGGGGCTCGAGACGGTGTTGCGACCGAACCCCGGCTGGCGCGGCCAGGGACCGTTGCTCGACGAGGTGCGGCTCGTGCTCGTGCCCGAGACGACGATGGCCCGTCAGCTCCTCCAGAGGGGCGACGTCGACGTGATCGCGCCGCTGGCCGAGCCGCGCCGCACGAGGCTCCTGCAGGACAGCGACGGCATCAGCATCCACAGCACCGCAGCCGACGGGGGCTGGTGGTTCGGGCTGCGCGTGAACGCCGAACGCGTCGCGCCGGACGTCCGCCGCGCCATCACCTCGACGATCGATCGCGACCGGTTCGTCTCGGTCCTGCTCGCCGACGAAGCCACACGCCTCGACGGCTTCGGCGGGCCACAGGACACGACGTGGTCGGGCGCAGGCTGGCGCGGGCCGGATACCGACGCGGTCATCGCGCCGATCGACGGAGACACCATCGACCTCGTTGGACGCATCGAGGAGCCCATGACCGGGCTCCTGCACCGTGCCATGCAGAAGCGGGCGCGCGCGGCGGGAGGCCGGTTCGAGCTCCGCGCCGCTGAATCGGACCGCGTCGAGCCGTGGCTCGCCGAGCGGAGCTTCGACGCGGTGCTCACCGTCGAGTACGACGCGCCCTCGATCTGCTGGCGGTGCCGGTGGGAGAGCGTCGACGCCGCGCTGGCGACCGCCGCCGACTCCGGCGATCTCAACGCGGTGGGCGCACTCGAAGCCAAGCTGGCCGCCGACGATCTCGTCGTCCCCATCTGGAGACCTCGGGCGACCGTGGCGTGGCGGACCGGCGTGGTCGCGCCGCTGCGCGCGAACCCCTACGGCCTGTCGGCCGCATGGGACGTCTGGCGGTGGCACCGGCCATAGGCGGCGCCGACTGCCGCTATCCGCGACGATCGGAGCATGCTCGACGTCAGCTGCGCCTGTACGTCAGCGGCGCGCGGTACCCGGCGCCCATGAAGGGACGCCCCGTCTTCGTTGCATGACGCCACTGCAGCGAGATGCGAACGCCCACGTGCGATCCCGGCAGGTACGGCACGGAGTGCTCCCAGTCGGCCTGGCAGCGCCCGCCCATCACGATCAGGTCGCCCGACGAGGGGGCGAGGTCGTGGGTCGCTCCCTTGCCCGGCCCCTGCGAATGGCGCGCCGACTTCGGGCGCACCAGCCACGGCCTCTTGGCGCCAAGCGTGAGGATTGCGACGACGGTGTCGTCGAGCCAGCGCATGTCGGTGTCACGATGGAAGGCCTGGCCGTCGCGGCCGTCGCGGTACTGGATCATCCCGAACCCGTCGAAGGTTGCGCGGTACCGGCGCTGGAGCGCCTTGTGCACCTCGGCGAGCGCAGGGTGAGGGAGCGGGAGACCTCGACGCCAGTACGACCCGAGGCGGCGCTCCTCGACCCAGTGGTCGTAGCGGAACAGCCGGCTCGAGTGCCACGACACGTCGCGCAGCAACGCCTCGTAGAGCTCGTCGGCACCGGTGAGCCAGCCACGGCCGACGTCGACCCATGAGGTGTCGTCGAGCTGCAGACGCCGGATCTCGGCCGTCTCGTCGATCGCGATCGTCGCGGCCGTCACGGGCACCAGCTTGCCCTGAGATGGCGCCCTGGCGTCGCCCGGTGGTATCGAGGCGCATGCAGATCGAGGTAGCTGGGGGCTTCCAGGGGCCGCCGACGATGGGGCACGGCGGGTACGTGGCCGGGTTGTTCGCGACGAGGACCAAGGGCGCGGTGCAGGTGACGTTGAAGCGGCCGACGCCGCTCGACGCGCCGCTGGAGCTCGTCGAGACCGGTGACGGCCGGCTCGAGCTGAGGCACGGTGACGAGGTCGTCTCGGAATCGGAGCCGTCGGTGCTCGAGATCGACGTGCCGGCGCCGCCGACGCTGGAGGCGGCGCGAGCAGCGGAGCCGGGCTCACCGTCGCACTACGACGGACGCGGCGTGCACCCGACGTGCTTCGGCTGCGGCTTTCAGCGCGAGGGCGGTCTGCGGATCGCGGCCGGGCCGGTGGACGTCGACGGTGTGGCGCAGGTCGCGGCGAGCTGGCGGCCCTCGTCCGACTACGCCGGCCCGGACGGCGTCGTCGATCCGCAGTGGGTGCTGGCGGCGCTCGACTGCCCCGGTGCGTTCGCCTTCATCGCGACGGGCACCCGCGCCGGGCTTCTCGGCCGGATCGTCTTCGACCAGTACGACGACGTGATCGCCGGACGCGACCACATCGTCACCGGGTGGCAGATCGGCGTCGACGGGCGGAAGATGCTCGCCGGCACCGCGTTGTTCACGGCATCGGGCGAGCTGCTCGCGGCCGCCAAGGCGACCTGGTTCGGGTTCCCCGCTCGCTAGTTCCTCGGGTGGTCGACGACGAGGTCGTCGGCGTTGCGCTGGTAGCGCGCGATCTCGGCCCGTCCGACGACCATGTGGTGGACCTCGTCCGGGCCGTCGGCCAGGCGCAGCGTGCGCTGTGACGTGTACATGTCGGCCAGCGGCGTCCACTGCGACACGCCCGTCGCGCCGTGGATCTGGATCGCCTGGTCGATGATCTGACAGACGCGCTCCGGCACCATCGCCTTGACCGCCGACACCCACACCCGCGCCTCGGCGTTGCCCATGAGGTCCATCGCCTTCGCGGCCTTGAGCACCATCAGTCGCATCGCCTCGATCTCGATGCGGGCGCGCGACACGACCTCGGTGTTCTTGCCGAGCTGGATGATCGGCTTGCCGAACGCGTCGCGCGACAGACCGCGACGAACCATCAGCTCGAGCGCACGCTCGGCCGCGCCAATGGAGCGCATGCAGTGGTGGATGCGGCCGGGGCCGAGGCGCAGCTGGGAGATCTCGAACCCGCGGCCCTCACCGAGGAGCACGTTCTCCTTCGGCACCCGCACGTCGGTGAACCGGAGGTGCATGTGGCCGTGGGGCGCGTCGTCCTTCCCGAAGACGGTCATCGGCCCGAGGATCTCGACGCCGGGGTGGGGGAGGGGGACGAGGATCTGCGACTGCTGGAGGTGAGACGACGCATCCGGGTTCGTCTTCACCATCACGATCATGATCCGGCAGCGCGGATCGCCGGCCCCGGAGATGTAGTACTTCTCGCCGTTGATGACCCACTCGTCGCCGTCGAGCACCGCGCTGCACGAGACGTTGCGGGCATCGGACGACGCCATGTTCGGCTCGGTCATCGCGAACGCCGAGCGGATCTCGCCGTTGAGCAACGGCTTCAGCCACTTCTCCTTCTGCTCCGGCGTGCCCACCCGCTCGAGCACCTCCATGTTCCCCGTGTCGGGCGCGGAGCAGTTCAACGACTCCGACGCGAGCGGGTTCTTGCCGAGCTCCTGCGCGATGTACGCGTAGTCGAGGTTGCTCAGGCCCTCGCCCGTCTCTGCGTTCGGGAGGAAGAAGTTCCACAACCCGTTCGTCTTGGCCTTCGACTTCAGGCTCTCGAGCAGCTCGAGCTGGCCCGGCGCGTAGCTCCACCGATCCTCTCGGTTGGCACCGAGAGCGAAGTACTCGGCGGTCACCGGCTCGATCTCGTCCCGGATGAACGCCTTCACCTTCTCGAGGAGGGGCCGGGCCTTCTCCGACATGGCGAGGTTGTAAAGCTCGCCTCCGAAATCGTCGACGTTGAGCGGGTTGGCAGGCATGGTCCGACACTAAGCGGTCGCGCCACGTCAGCCGATGAGGACGGCGGGACGTCCTGATTTGCACCGTTCAAGCCGTATCGTGCCCCGCTGTTGTCAGCTCCTGCCGTGCTGGTGAAAGGTCCCGCCGCCGCGCGAAGCGAACCATGAGATCAATGGTCCCCGGACGAGTCGGCCGGTTCCGTCGCGCCACCTTGGCGGTGGCGGGCCTCGCCGCGCTCGCTGCCGGCGGAGTGGCCCTCGCGTCGCCTCCGACGTCGGCGACGTCCGCCGATCGCGATGGCCGAACGTGGCTCGCCGTCCCCGACGGCGACCGGAGCCGCCTTCTCCTGGTGAACGGCATCTCCGGGCTCATCGAAGCCGACGCCGACCTCGATGCGCCTGCGGCCGGCGTGGAGTTCGTAGCCGAGCGGGCCGGCCGAACGCTGCTGTCGACGGGCGATTCGTTCGCCGTCGTCGACGACGCTCGGCACGAGGTCGTCCGCATCGACGACGCAGCGGCGGTAGCGCTCACCGACGAGGGCATCCTGAAGATCGACGGTTCGGTCGTCTCGCTCGTGGCGTTCGACGAGGACGTCGGTGGCGCACCGGTCGAACGGGGTCGTCGGGAACTGCCGTCTCCTGTGGCCGACGGGACAGCGCTCGTCACCGATGCTCGGGGAGACGTGTGGTACCTGGCCCGTGGTGGGCCGACCGTGCCGAACGCGTTCCGAGTCTCGCCGGACGGGACCACGACCGCCTTCGCTGTCGACTCGTCCGCCGAGCGGCTGGTGATCGTCGATGGCGAGGCGCACGTTCGCGACGACACCGGCGTGCGCGCCATCGACGCCTCGGCGGCGCGCCCGGCGCCCGGCGCGGATCGCATCGACCCTGAGGTGGCCGTCGCGAGTCGCGGCGTGTGGGCTGCCGCGACCGGCCGCACCGTCACCGCCTACGACGGTCGGGTGCCGTCGCCCCAGGAGCTGCCCGAGGAGGTGCGCCGGCTCGCGGTCTGGCACGGCACCATCGTCGCCGTGACCGACGCTGGGGCATACCTCGGTCGTCCTGGGTCGATCGAGCCGATCGAAGGGGCCGCGGGAGGAGCGACGATCCACACCGACGGCGGGCTCCTGTGGCTGGCGACGAGCGACACCGCGGTGGCGATCGCCCCGGACCTCGACATCCGGATCCTGCGCGTCTCGGCGGCTGACCTCTCGCTCTGCGTCGGCGACTGCTCGGCGGCCGCCGCCTCGGAGTTCCTCGAGGAGAAGGCGACCACGACCCCGCCGCCGACGCCGCCCGCTCCGGTTGATGCGCCGGCAGTCACCACGACGACGGTTCCGAAGAAGCTCGAGCCCGCTGCCGTCACGCCGTCGCTGCCGTCGACGACGGTCGCACCGACGACGACCCCGACTGCTCAAGTTCCTGCGCCAGCCGATCCGCTGCTCGGCGAGCCTGCGCCGACGACCGCCGTCCCGACGACCGTCCTGCCTCCGGCGCCATCGACGACCGTGAAGGACAAGGGACCGGACAAGCCACCGAAGAACCCGGAGCCGAGCCTTCCGCCGATCGTGGTGCCACCACCGTCGACGACGAATCCCGAACCGACCACGTCGACGGTCGCCGAGACCACGACGACGGAGGAACCGCCCGCGAACATCGGCCTCGAGTTCGAGGTCTCCGGCGGCGTCGGGTCGGCTGAGGCCCGCCTGCGCGTGCTCGCCAAGGCCAAGGACTGCGGCGCGGTGGCGAACTCCACGATCGCCACGTTGACATGGGATGGCAGCGGCAGCGGAAGCCGCGACCTCCTCGTCGTCTGGAGCGGCGGAAGCCGCAGCGAGGTGGCCTCGGCGACGATCGTCGCTCCGGAAGGCGCGATCACCGTGACGGTCACGGTCTGCGGGATGACCGCGTCGCGGACGGCGACGATCACCGGCGAGACGCCACCGACGACGACGCCGCCGAGCACGACGACCCCGCCGAGCACGACGACCCCGCCGAGCACGACGACCCCGCCGAGCACCACGACGCCGCCGTCGACCACGACCCCGCCGAGCACCACGACGCCGCCGTCGACCACGACGACCCAAGCCCCGACTTCGACGGTGCCCCCCGCACCATGACATCGCACTCCGCACCAGGAAGGACCGCATCGTGAACGAAGGCCCGACCTCGGGCTTCCAGCGCCGAGTTCTCGCCACGACCTACACCACGGCGAGCGGCACGTCGACGACGTCGCCGACGGCGTCGGAGCAGCAGGTGACGTGGTTCGCGGAGACGTTCGCGCGCCTCACGTCCCACATCGGGCGTGCGATCCAGGGCAAGGCCGACCAGATCAACCTCGCGCTCCTCGCCCTGGTCTCGGAAGGGCACCTCCTGCTGGAGGACGTCCCCGGCGTCGGCAAGACGAGCCTCGCCAGGGCGATCGCGGAGTCGATCAGCGGTTCGTGGCACCGCATCCAGTTCACGCCCGACCTCCTGCCGTCGGACGTGACGGGCATCTCGATCTGGAACCAGGCTCGGGCCCGGTTCGAGTTCAAACCCGGGCCCGTCTTCTCGAACATCGTCGTCGGCGACGAGATCAACCGGGCGTCGCCGAAGACGCAGTCTGCGCTGCTCGAGGTGATGGAGGAGCGGCAGGTCACCGTCGACGGGAAGCCCCATCACGTACCCCGCCCGTTCGTGGTCGTGGCGACGCAGAACCCGATCGAGATGGACGGGACGTACAACCTCCCCGAGGCCCAGCTCGACCGCTTCCTGATGAAGATGGCGATCGGGTATCCCGACCTCGCGGCCGAGGCGGACATCGTCCTCTCCCGCCACGGCGGGGCTCCGCCCGTCCTCGATCCGGTCGTCGGGCTCGACGAGGTGGGCCGGATGATCGAGGTGACCGCCAGCGTCCGCCTCGACCCGCAGCTGGTCCAGTACGCCGTCGGGCTCGTGCACGCCACCCGGCAGTCGGCCGACATCCGACTCGGCGCGAGCCCACGAGGCACCCTCGGGCTGTTGCGGGCCTCGCAGTCGCTTGCAGCCGCGGAGGGTCGCACGTTCGCCACCGCCGACGACGTGAAGCGCCTCGCCGTGCCGGTGCTCGCCCATCGCCTGTTGATCGCGCCGGAGGCGCAGCTGCGCGGGGTGACGGCGGAGCGGGTGATCGGCGAGATCCTGTCGACCGCCGCAGTGCCCGGCGGCGCCGTCCGCTGACCGGTCCGTGCGCCTGACCGCCCTCGGTCGAGCAGTCGTCGCGGCATCCGCCGCGCTGCTCGTCGCGGGCATCGCTCTCGGCCTCACCCCGGTGATCGCTCTCGCCTACAGCGGCTTCGCCATCGTCGGTCTCGCGGTCACCGCCGTCGTCGAGTCGCCTGCCATCAGCGTGCGCCGTGCAGCGTCGCCGCCCGAGGTCGAGCGGAGCGCGCCCGCGGCCGTGACCCTGACGCTCCGGGCTTCGCCGCGACGGAAGCAGCGTCGGTTCACGGTGATCGAGAGCGTCAACGGCGAGCGGCGGGCTGCGGCGATGCCCGCGCTCGCGCCTGGCGAGGAGACCTCGATCGTCTACGAGCTCGATACGTCGCGCCGCGGGACCGTCACCGCAGGGCCGATGCTTCTGCGCCGACTCGACCCCTTCGGGCTCGTGATCGCGGAGCGGAAGGTGAGCGGGTCGTGCAGCGTCGCCGTGCGCCCGCGCCGACACCATCTTCGGATGCTCCCGACGGGACGCCAGCGCGATCTCGAAGGACCAACTCGGGAGGTGTCCGAGGGGTCGGCTTCGTTCCACCAGTTGCGGGAGTACGTGCCGGGCGACGACCTCCGGCACATCCACTGGCGCACCTCCGCCCGCACGGGAACCCTCGTCGTGAAGCAACTGGTCGACACGACGAAGCCCGAGATCGTCGTGATCGTCGACAACCGCCGCTCCGCAGTGACGGAGACCGACTTCGAGGAGGTCGTCGAGATCGCGGCGTCGGTGCTGCACGCCGCGGACCAGGATGGATTCCCATCGCAGTTGCTGTTCGCGGACGGCTCGCAGGGCGCAGACGGTGACCTCGATTCCGCCGACGCCGCAGCCGGATCGCACCTCGACCGCCTCACCGATGTCCGAACGACGGAGTCGGACTCGATGCTCGAGCTCGCAGAGGCGTTGCGGGCGCGCGGTCGGAGCCTGGTCTTCATCACCGGCGAGCTCGGTGCTCCCGACCTCACGCTTCTTGCTCGCATCGCGAGCGGCTTCTCGCCGGCCTACCTGGTCTCGGTCACACGCGAGCGCCGAGTGCCGTTGGTGGCGCCGCCAGGCGTCGTGGCGGTGCCGGTCGCCTCGGCGCGGGAGTTCGTCGCAGCGTGGCCGGCGGTTCGATGAGACGCGTCGTACGCGCCGGTCTCGCACCCGCCGCGCTCGCGGCGGCGATCGCGGTCATGTTCCAGCGGGCGTTCCCGATCGACGAGCTCGTTCGAGCTGCCGCGGTAGCGGTCGTCGCCGGTGGTGCGGCTGGCGCGCTCCTGGGCGCCCGGCGAGTTCCTCGAAGCTTGGCCGCGATCGGCGCCGTCGCTCTGGCAGCCGGCGGCGCAGCCGCGATCACGGGCGGGTCACTCGCACCGGATTCGGTGCCGGACGCGTTCGCGCTCTTCCTCACGGTCGGCCTCCCGGCGGAAGGCTTGCGCGACCTGGCGCTCGTGCCGTACACGCTGCTGCTGGCCGCGATGATCGGGTCGGTCGCGGCGTCGATCCGTGGCCGAACGCTGCCTACGCTGGCCATCCCGACGGTGGCACTGGGTGTCGCCGCGGCGCTCGTCGCGTCCATCGGGTTCGAGTGGTGGACCCCGGCGTTGTTCGCTGCCGCGGCGGGATCGGTCCTCCTGCTCGACGCGCGCAACGACCTGTCGCAGCTTCCGCCACTGGTCGGCTCGAACACCGAGCTCCGGCGGCAGATCGCGTGGTGGCGTCCGTTGGTGCAGTTCGTCCCGGCGCTCGTGCTCGTCGCTGCTCTGGCCGCCGCACTCCCGCACGGCCGCACGATCGACCTCCGCCGCTATGTGGATCCGCCGACCGAACGCTTCGCCGACCTGAACCCGCTCGCTGTCGCGGCCCGTGCGTCTCGAGGCGCCGACGACCCTTCGGAGATCGGCTCGGTGAAGGTCAATGGCGCCGCGCCGGGCCGCCTCCGGATGGCCGTCCTCGACCGCTACGACGGCACGGGGTGGAAGCAGTCTGCCGAGTTCGCCATCACCGGTCGCACCCTTGCCGACGACCCGCTGTACCCGGTGATCGCCGCAGGCTCGCCGCCCGGAGACGACAGCTCTCTCGACGATTTGACCACCGTGACGTACCGCCCGCTCGGCAACCCGCCGTTGCGCGCCGTCCCCACAGCGGGCGTTCCCCGAAGGGTCGACGATCCCGACGCGGTGCGGTACGCACCGCGAGCGGGGATCCTTCTCGCCGAGGGGGAGGCCACCGTCAGCTACACCACGGCCGCCGCCATCGCGCCTCCCGCCGAGACCACGAGAGGGGACGCCACCGTCGGCTCGTTCCCTCCGGAGCTCGCGACGTGCCCAGCGTCCGATCGCGTCGCCGCGATCGCGAGCGAGCTCGCCGTCGGAACCACGACCGCCGTCGAACGATTGGACCGGATCGAGAACTACCTCAAGGTGCGCCGCGTCTACGACCCGAGCGCGCCGGGCGGGCAGACGTTGCGCAGCGTCGAACGGTTCCTCGACCAGGACTACGCGCGAGGCAACCTCGAGGCGTTCGTCACGAGCTACGCGCTGCTGGCCCGCTGTGCCGGCGTGCCGGTTCGAGTCGTGGTGGGCCTCCCGGAACCCGCGCCCGGCGAGACCCGCTTCACCGATCGCGACGTCACCGCGTGGGTAGAGACGCCGCTCGCTCGCGCGCGGTGGGTGCCCTTCGACCCGCTCCCCACCCCGGAAGAGCAGCTGCAGCAGGCTCAGCTGGCGCGGCAGACGCCGCCGCCGCCCCCCGAGCCCGAACCGGAGCCGCAGACTGTGCCGCCGCGGCAGGTCGCGCCCGTCGACGTCTCCGACGAGAGCGAAGCCGCCGTGACGTGGCTCGCGCTGGCGCTCCTCGTGCTCGTCGTCGTGCTCAGCCTCGCCTGGGCGCTGGTGGTGCCACGGCTGATCCTCCGCCGTCGCCGGCGGGCGGCCGATCCGTCCGTCGCCGTGCACGCGGCATGGGCGACGGCGACAGACGCGCTCATCGACCACGGGATCGACGTCGACTCGCAGCACACCCCCTTGGAGGTCGCGCGCATCTCGGCCGGCCGCGTGCCCGTGGTCGTTCCGCGGCTCCTGGAGGGACTGGCGCCAGTGGTCGACCGCACCCGGTACAGCGGCGAACCGGCCTCGCCGCAGGAGGCGGCCCTCGCATGGGGCTACGTCGACGCGATCCTCGACCGGCTGCCGACGACTCGCCGGATTGCTCTGGCGCGGGCGATGGCACCGCTTCGTCAGCCCCGGCTCGTGGTGGCGAGGCTCCGGACCGTGGTCGGCCTCGCGACCGGGAAGACGCGGTGGACTGCGGCGCTCCCCGAGACTGCCCTCGTGGCCACCGGCAGCGCGCCGGACGACGTTCCTTCGGTGACGATCGCCTCCCGCATCGGGGAGGGCTCCACCGGATCGGTGTTCCGCGGGGTGCTGGCGCCGGACAACACACCGGTCGCGGTCAAGGTGTTCCGCTACGGCCCGCGCGACGCCGGGTTCGACGAGCATCGCTTCGAGTGGGAGGTGCGCATCGCCCGCCAGGTGTCGGGCCTGCCACATCTTCCCGTCGTCCACGATGCAGGCATCACCCCGGTCACCAATCGCCCCTACATCGTGACGAGCCTCTACGACGGCGGCACCCTGCTCGACCGCGTCCGTCGCGGCGGCCCGATGACCCAGGCGGAAGTGGTGGCCATCGGCAGCGACCTCGCGTTCGCGCTCACCGCGCTCCATCAGGTCGGCGTCGTCCACGCCGACGTCAAGCCGGAGAACGTCTTCTTCGGCGGCGACGGATGGGTGCTCGGTGATCTCGGCTCCGCATGGCTGCGAGCCGCTCGCGGGCCGGCTGCGACGATGACGCCGCCGTACGCTGCGCCGGAGGTGTGGCGAGGGGCGTCGCCGACGCCCGCGTCCGATCTCTACAGCCTCGCGTTGACGATGCTGTTCGCGGTGACGGGGCAGGTCCCGACAGCGAGCATCACGCCTGCGCGCGACGACGTGGTGCAAGCGTTCCCCGATCATCCGGTGATGGTCAGAGCGCTCGAGCCCGACGCCCGCCGGCGCCCTCGCAGCGTCGCGGAGTTCGCCCGCCAGCTCCAGCCCGACCTCGTGCCCGCGGGCCGCACCGACCGGCTCGCGACGCTGAGCTTGCCCACCCCGACTGCCTCCTACCGCCGAGGGAACTGACGTGGAGCTCCTCCTTCGGGTCGTCAGCCCGACGGCTGCACCGACAGACGTACGAGTCGAGATCGACCCCGATCAGCCGGCCTCGCGCCTCGCCGGCGCGCTGGCCTCCTACGTCGGCGGTGCCACTGGTGGCGGCGCACCTACACGGACCCCACGCGTGCTGCTCCTCCGCACCGGCGAGTTCCTCGATCCGGACGCCCGGGTGGCCGACACCGGGGTGCTCTCCGGCGACGAGGTCGTGCTCGACCCGGCCGCGGTGCCGGGGCCGCTCCCGCCGATCCTGATCCGAGCCGTCAGCGTCGACGTCCTCGCCGGACCCGACTCCGGCCACAGCGCCGTCCTCGACCGGGGGACGTACATCGTCGGGCGGGACGCGACCTGCGATCTCGCCGTCAGCGACCTCACGGTGTCGCGCCGTCACCTGCGCGTCGAGGTCGCGCTGGATTGGACCGTAACGATCGAGCCGGAGGGTGACGCCGAGAACGGCGTGCTCGTCAACGACGCTGCGATCGCCGGCCGGGTCGCTGTCACAGGCGACGACGTCGTCACCCTCGGCACGACCCGCCTCGCCTTCCGGGAGTTCATCCGGGCGACTGACGAGGTCCGCGACGGTCTCGGCCAGATCGAGTTCCACCGCACGCCCTACCGCCCCGAGCGCGTTCGCCCTCGCGAGCTGCCCCCGCTGGGGCCGGTGCCGACCGCGCCAGAGCCCCGCCGGTTCCAGATCCTCGGCGCGCTCGCACCGCTGGCGGCGGGCCTCGCGATGTTCGCCTTCAGCGGCGAGCCGCAGTTCCTGGTTCTGACGCTGCTCTCGCCGCTCGCCATCATCGCCAACTTCTTCGAGGATCGCCGGTCGAACCGTCACCGTCACTCGAAGCAGGTCGAGCGGTTCCACGAGCGGGTCGAGGAGCGGAAGGCCGAGGTCGCGCAAGCGTTGTACGACGCACGCGTCGAGCGGGTGCGTGCCGCACCTGATCTCGCCGATCTCGCGCGGCGCGCGGAGCTGCGGACGATCGACCTGTGGCCTCGGGGCCGTGACTCCGACGACTTCCTCGCCGTGCGGGTCGGTCTGGGCGACGCCGAGAGCCTCGTCACGTCGCCGGTCGAGACCAACGGCGACGAGCAGCTCCGCGAGATGGCGGAGGCTGCCGTGGCGGGCCACGAGCGGCTCTCGGGGGTACCGGTCACCGTGGACCTGGCCGAGGTCGGGACGTTCGCCGTTCACGGCGACCCGCAACGGGTGGATGACGTGGCCGCATCCGTCGCGGTGCAGCTGGCGTGCCTCCACAGCCCCGAAGACCTGATCATCGCTGGTGCGGTCGGCGCCGATCGGGAGTTCGGCGCGTGGCTGAAGTGGTTGCCACACCTTCGCTCGGTGACGTCTCCCTTGGCCGGACGGCACCTCAGCACCACGGCTGCCGGCGCTCGCACCATCCTCACCGAGTTGATCGAGGTCGCCGAGATGCGTGCCGCGACGAGCGACCGGTCCGTCGACCGGCGCTGGCCGTGGGTCGTGCTGTTCCTCGACGGTGACCTGGAGCCGGACGCCACGCTCGTGTCGCAGTTGCTCGACCGTTGCGTCGACGGCGGCGTGACCGTCATCTGGCTCAGCACGAGCGAGGCTCGCGTTCCCCACCAGGCCACGGCCGTTCTCGACTGCCAGCTCACGCGTGGCGACGACGAAGCCGTTCTGTGGTCGACCGATCCCGAAGTCGCCCCGCGCGACGTCGAGCTCGGTCGGGTGCATCCCGAGGTGGCCGATCGGGTCGCCCGCTGCCTCGCCCCGGTGCGAGACGCCACCGTCGCGACGGCGACCACGGCCATCCCCAGGACGGCTCCGCTTCTGTCGGTGCTCGGCACGGACGTTCCCGATGCGACGTGGATCACCGAGCGCTGGCTGACCGATCGACCCTACGGGCTGCGCTTCCCGGTCGGCCTCGGCGCCGACGGCGTGTTCGAGCTCGATCTCGTGAGCGACGGTCCTCACGCCCTGATCGGCGGCACATCGGGTGCCGGGAAGAGCGAGCTGCTCCAGTCGATCGTCGCGTCGCTCATCACGATCTATCCACCGACGCGGCTCAACTTCCTGTTCGTCGACTACAAGGGCGGCGCGTCGTCCACCGCGTTCCGCGACGTCCCGCACACCGTCGGTTACGTGACCAACCTCGACGCCGACCTCGCCATGCGTGCGTTGACGTCGCTGCGGGCGGAGCTGAATCGGCGCATGCGGCTGCTCGAGGGGCGGGCGAAGGATCTCGAGGAGATGCTGGATCGTCATCCCGACGAGGCGCCGCCGTCGCTGGTGATCGTCGTCGACGAGTTCGCGACGCTCGTCAAGGAGATCCCTGACTTCGTGGCCGGCATGGTCGACATCGCCCAGCGCGGCCGAAGCCTCGGGATCCACCTCATCCTCGCGACCCAGCGACCGTCGGGGTCGGTCAACGACAACATCCTGGCGAACACCAACCTGCGGATATCGCTGCGGATGCTCGATGGGTCGGAGTCGTCGGCCATCATCGGCGGCCCCGAAGCCGCGGACATCCCCGTCCCGCTCCGTGGGCGCGGGTTCGCTCGTCTGGGGCCGCGCGCGCTGGTGCCGTTCCAGTCGGCCTACACCGGTGCGCCGATGGTGGCCGCGGCCGGCATGAGCCCGGTGATCGTCGCGCCGTTCGCGCCTGACGCACCCGCCGCCCGGATGGTCTTCGGTGCGGAGCCGGCGGAGACCGACCGCGCACGGGCCGGCGCCCAAGCAGCCACACAACTCGACGCGGTCATCGCTGCGGTGGTCGATGCCGCCCGGAAGAACGACTTCCCCCCGCCGCCCACCCCGTGGCGCGAGCCATTGCCCGACCACGTGACGCTCGCCGCCGTCCGCGCCGACGGTCGAGGGGCCTGGGCCACCACAGAGCCGGGTCGCTACGTCCGTGTCGGTGTCGTCGACGCGCCGGAAGACCAAGACCAGTACCCGGCGATCGTCGACCTCGAGGAAGGCGGCGGCCTGATCGCCTACGGCTCAGGTGGCGCGGGGAAGACGACGCTCCTGCGCACGGTCGCGGCATCGGCCGCGCTCGACGCGGATGCGAGTGAGGTCTCGATCTTCGCCATCGACTTCGCGTCGCGCGGCTTGCGAAGCATCGACGCCCTGCCTCACGTCGCGGCGGTAGCGACCGGCGACGATCTGGAAGCGGTCACTCGCGTGATCGCGCTTCTCGGGAGCGAGATCGAGCGGCGCCGGAGCGTGCTCGCGGAGGTGCAGGCGGAGACGCTGACGGCGTACCGGAGCCGGGCGGGCGCGGCCCACGCGGGGCTTGCCCGCATCCTGCTCCTCGTCGACGGCTATCCGAACCTGTCGGCCGCGTTCTCGGGGTCGACGCTCGGTTCGCCCCTCGACCAGTGGCTCGACGCGTTCCACCAGATCGTCCTCGACGGCCGGCAGGTGGGCGTGCACGTCGTGCTGACCGCCGACCGGCGCGGCGGCATCCCCGCGGTGGTGCAGTCCGCCGTCGCGAACCGGGTGATCCTCCGCCAGGCGGACGAGGGCGCGTACGGCGATCACGGCATCCCCCTGACGCGCGCACGCGGGCTCGACCTCGCTCCGGGCCGCGGGTTGTGGCAGGCCGACAAGCTCGTCCAGATCGCGTGCCTCTCTGAGTCGGGCGAGGGCGCGGCCCAGGCCGCCGCGCTGAGCGAGATCGCTGCTGGCGCGCCCGGCCCCGCCGAGCCGGCTCTGCGCACCGCGCCCCTTCCCGACGTGATCGATCTGGTCGCACCAGCGCCAGCGCCGGCGACGGCGACGGCGTCGTCCAGTGGGCCGCAGCCGTCGGCGGTCATCGGGATCGCGGACCTCACGCTGGCGCCGGTATCGGTCGACCTCGCGCACTCGCATCTCCTCGTGGCCGGCCTCCCCCGGTCGGGACGGACGACAGCCGCCGCCGTTGTCGCCGCGCAGCTCGTGGCCGCGGGTCACGAGGTGTGGATCGTCGGCGGATCGGGGAGCGCGCTGGCCGACGTCGCCGGTGCGACGCGATCCGCCTTCGGGCGCTCCGATGTGCACCTGCCGGTGCTCGACGAGCTCGCGACGCTGGGCGAGACGTACACCGACACGACCCGGATCCTCGTGGTCGACGACCTCGACATGCTCGACGACCCGATGCTCGGAACCGCATGGGAGCGCCTCGTCCGCATCGACGGGCTACGCGTCGTCGCCACCATCGAGATGCGCAATCACGCCGGCTTCTCGATGAACGCCATGCTCAACGAGGTCCGCAAGGCGCGGCGATCGGTGTTCCTCCAGCCCGATGATCCGCTCGAGCTGTTCCAGCTGACCGGAGTGCGTGCGCCGCTGCGCCCGGGTACGGCGTTGCCGCCTGGCCGAGGCGTGCTGCTGGCTGATCGAAAGGCGACGACGATCCAGGTCGCCCGCAGCGTGACACCGTCAGCGACGCGTCCGGTCGGAACCAGTTTCCCGTGAACCGGCGCTGCGCGCGGGGGACAACCGCCGCGTGCAGCTCACCTACGTGCTTCCGCTCCGGTCGTCGGAGGTCGAGCACGACCTCGCGCCGTATCTCGCAGGCCTGACGCCGCACGTCGAGGTGATCGCCGTCGACGGCTCCGAAGACGACGTCTTCGACGAGCACCGCAGGCTGTTCGAACGGGTCGGCGCATGTCATGTCGCCGTCGACCCTTCGCGCGCGACGCTCATGGGCAAGGTGGGCGGCGTCATGACCGGCGTCGCCGCCGCCTCCAACGAGCACGTCGTCATCGGTGACGACGACGTCCGCTACACCCTCGACCAGCTGAGGCGGGTCGACGACTTGCTGCGGGAGTTCGACGTCGTGCGACCGCAGAACTACTTCGACCCGCTGCCGTGGCACGCCAAGTGGGACACCGGGCGGATCCTGCTCAACCGGATGACCGGCGGCGACTGGCCCGGGACGATGGGTGTTCGGCGGTCGGTGCTCCTACGAGCCGGCGGATACGCCGGCGACGTGCTGTTCGAGAACCTCGAGCTCGTTCGCACGATCGAGGCCGTCGGCGGACGGGCAACGGTAGACCTCGGCCTCCTGGTGCACCGCATCCCGCCACCCACCGCGCAGTTCCTCGATCAACGCGTGCGGCAGGCCTACGACGAGTTCGCCCGGCCGATGCGCCTTGCCTTCTTCCTCGGCATCCTGCCGTTCGTCGCCGTGTTCCGCGGCCGCGGGGCCGCTGCGCTCGCCGTCGCGACCGTCGGTGTCGCGGAAGCGGGCCGTCGTCGCGCCGGCGGACGGGAGGTGTTCGCATCGACCGCCGCGCTGTGGGCGCCGGTTTGGCTGGCGGAGCGGTCGGTGACCTCGTGGCTCGCGGTGTGGAGCCGCGTGCGTCACGGAGGGATCCGCTACCGCGGGACCGTTCTGCGGCGCGCCGCCAACCGGCGTCCGACCGTTCAGATGTCGAGGTAGCGAGTCAGCACCTCGGCCTTTCCCCGAAGGATCTCGGCCTCGTCGGTCTGACCCGCGTCTTCCGACTCCTCGGCGGACGCGAGCAGCTCCTCGATCTCGCGCTGCACCACCGTCCGCTCGTCGTCGGAAGACAGCTCGCGGCGGGCGGCCTCACTGGAGTAGACGCCTCGGGTCCCGAGCGCCCCCGCGTCGCCCTGCTCCACCGCCTCCGCGTTCGAGAGCGCGGCGAGCGTCGTCCGCAGCACCGACACGGTGGCGGCGTCCCGTGCCTTCATCGCCGCCGGGAGGTCTGCCTGCAACCGCTCGCGGATCGAGGTCACAGCCAGTTCCTCCGCTTGAAGTTCCGGTAGAGCAGGTAGCAGGCGGATGCCATCACGACGAGCGTGAGCGGGTAGCCGAACCTCCACTCGAGCTCGGGCATGTGCTCGAAGTTCATGCCGTAGATGCCCGCGATCATCGTCGGCACGGCCACGATCGCCACCCACGCGGAGATCTTCCGCATGTCTTCGTTCTGGCGCATGCCGACCTGCGCCACGTTCGCGTTCAGGGCGGAGTCGAGGAGGGCGTCGAGCGACGCCAGGTGATCGATGACGCGAAGCAGGTGGTCGTGCACGTCGCGGAAGTAGGCGCCGGCCTGTTCGTGGATCGGCTTCGGCGCGGCGGCGAGATCATCGAGCGGACCGGCCAGCGGTTCGACCGATCGGCGGAAGTCGAGGACCTCTCGCTTGAGCTTGAAGATCCGTTCGGCGTGCGTCGTGCTCGGGCCGCTGAACACCTCGGACTCGATCTGGTCGATGTCGACGTCGAGCCCCCGCAGCACGGCGGCGTAGTCGTCGACGATGCGATCCGCGACAGCGTGGAGAACCGAGGTCGGACCCCAGCAGAGCCGCTCGACGTCGTGCTCGAGCCGCCGCCGCACCTCCGACAGCGCGGCGAAGTTGCCGTGGCGAACGGTGACCACGAACGACTCGCCGACGAAGAGCATGATCTGGCCGACCTCGATCACCTCGTTCGAGTCGACGTACCTCGCCGGCTTCAGGACGACGAAGAGCGAGTCGCCGTAGCGCTCGAGCTTCGGCCGCTGGTGCGCGTGCACCGCGTCTTCCACCGCGAGCGGGTGGAGGTCGAACGCCGCGGCGACGTCCTCGAACTCACGAGCCGTTGGTTCGTGCAGCCCGACCCAGACGAACGACTCCGGCTGGCGGGCGGCTTCGACCGCGGTACCCAGATCGACCGGCCCGCCGCGGCGGGCACCGTCGTCGTAGATGGCGCAGTCGACGATCACCCGCCGATTCTTCCCGAACGCGCCTGCGGCCGCGCCTGATACCGCGGCGACTGCCTCGTCAGAGCGCGACGGGGGACGGATCGATCTCGAGGGGCCCGTGGTCGAACGCTGGGAGCACGTGGCGCGCGAACAGGTCGCACTCGGCGATGTGGGGGTACCCCGACAGGATGAACGCGCGAACCCCAGCCGCCTCGAGCTCACGCAGCTTGGCCAGCACCTGGTCCGGATCGCCGACGATCGCCGCGCCGGCACCGCTTCGCGCGCGGCCGACGCCGGTCCAGAGATGCCGCTCCACGTATCCCTCGTCGTCCGCCGACTCCCGCAGCTCCGCCTGCCGCTGCACGCCGGTCGAGGTGCTGTCGAGCGACTGCTTCCGGATCCGCTCGCCCTCCGTGTCGTCGAGACGAGACAGGAGACGTCGGGCCGCGGCGCGCGCTTCGTCCTCGGTCTCCCTCACGATGACGTGTGACCGCCAGCCGATGTGCAGCCGGCGGCCGTGCGCCGCGGCACGGCGATGCATGTCGCCGGCGACCTCGCGCACGGCCTCGGTGGTGTCGGGCCACATGAGGTACACGTCGGCGCCCCGGGCCGCGCAGTCCTTGGCTGCATCCGACAGCCCGCCGAAGTAGAAGGGCAACCGCCGCCCGTCGTGAGGCCGGGCCCTCGGCGGCTCGATGTCGAGATCGACGAACTCGCCGTGGACCGCCGCAGGCTCGCCGTCGAGGAGCGTTCGGAGCGCGCTCATCACCTCGACGGTGCGGCGGTACCTGGCTTCTGAGGAAAGGGCGCTCTCGCCCGGCACGTCGCTCGAGATGACGTTCACCGTCAGGCGCCCGTGGCTGATCTGGTCGATCGTGGCGAGCTGCCGGGCGAGCTGCGGCACGACGAGCTCGCCGGCGCGTACGGCGAGCAGCAGACGGATCGTGCGCGTGAGGGGAGCGATCGCGGCGGCGAACGCGGTGCTATCGATGCCGAGCGCGTACCCCGACGGCAGGAGGACGTTGTCGAAGCCGGCCTCCTCGGCCGCGAGCACGATCGACCGGCAGTGTTCCCACGAGCTCACGAGGCGCGGGTCGCGCTGGCCGAGGAACTCGTAGTCGTCGTCGCAGAGCGCGCCGAACCACGCGACCTCCGGGCCGCTCACGGAAGGGGAACACCTTCCGACGCCTCGATGAGCCGGTAGGAGTCAGCTCTGGCGAGGTGGACGTCGACGGCTCGCGCCGCCTCGCGCAATCTCTCCGGCCGCTGCGTCCCCACGATCGCGATGGGCCTCCCGGGAAGAGCGAGGACGAACGCGAGCGCCGCCGTCGTCCGATCGACGCCTTCGCGCTCGGCGAGCTCGTCGAGGACTTGCACCAGCTCTGGGCGCACGCCATCGCCCGTCGCCAGGCGGCCTCCCGCGAGCGGGCTCCACGCGAGCAGCGTCATCTCGTCGCGCAGGACACGGTCGACGGTGCCGTCGCGCAGCGGGCCGAGATGAGCAACCGACAGCTCCACCTGGTTCGTGGCGAGCGAGGCGCCGCGTTCGCCGAGCGCCGCCTGGAGCGCGTCGACCTGAGCCACGGTCATGTTCGAGACGCCTACGGCTCGGACCTTGCCGCTGTCGACGAGCCCGGCGAGGGTTTCGGCCAGCTGGCGTGGACTCGTGAACACGTCGGGACGATGCACCTGGTACAGGTCGATCACGTCGACGCCGAGGCGCCGCAACGAGTCGTCGCACGCGGTGCGCAGATAGCGGTCGCTCGAGTCGTACGGAACGCCCGGGATGATCCCGCCCTTGGTCGCCACCACGATCTGGCCGCGCGCGCCGGGACGTCGCGCGAGCACCTCGCCCAACACCCGCTCGTTCTCTCCGAACCCGGAGCCACCCCAGTCGAGGCCGTAGACATCGGCGGTGTCGATCAGGTTCATGCCGAGCTCGATCGCGGTGTCGAACGCCGCCAACGCCGAATCGACCTCGATCATCCGCCAGCACCCCAGCGACAGCGGCCCGACCTCGGGAGCGCCCACCACGATCGACCGCGGCGCGCGATCGACGAGCCCGTCGTTGCTGCCGTCAGCCATCGGCCATCACCTCGTCGAGCTCCACGCGCCTGCTTTCGTCGATCGAGCGGTGGGCAGCAACCCCGATGGCCACCGACCAGAGCCCGTCGTCGACCGTCACCTTGGCTGCGCCGCCGCTCCGGATCGCGTCGAGGAAGTCGAGGTGCTCGAGGTAGCTGGAGCCGTGGTGGAACCCTTCGTGCGCGGCACGTTCGTCGGTGGCCGTCTCCTCGTCGACGCGGCCGATCCAGTGCTTCCCGCGCCGTCCGATGCGCACGATGCCTTCGGGGATGAGCGCCTCCACCTTCCCCTTGTCGCCGACGGCTACCAGCTCCTCCTGGTTCTTCGTCGCCTCGGCGAACATGCACAGGTCGAGCAGAGCGCGGACGCCTCGCGGGAACTCGACGATCACGTACGCGTTGTCGAGGATGTCGGGCCGTTCGCCGCCGTACCGTTCGTCGAGGTGGTTCACGTCCTGCCCGCCGGACGCGACGACGGCGACGGGCCGTTCCCCCACGACGAGGCACATGAGATCGAAGAAGTGGCAGCACTTCTCGACGAGCGTGCCCCCGGTGTTCCGGTTGAACCGGTTCCAGTCGCCGACCTTCTCGAGGAACGGGAACCGGTGCTCACGGATCGACAGCATCCGGAGGTCGCCCACCGTGCCGGCGCGAACCTCATCGACGAGGCGCGCCGCGGGTGCCATGTAGCGGTACTCCAGCCCCACCCACGTGATCGCCGAGCGGTCTTCCGCCATCTTCGCGACCGTCTTGCAGTCGGCGACGGTGGTGCACAACGGCTTCTCGACGAGCACGTGCAGATCCGTCGCGAGAGCATCGTGAAGCACATCGATGTGGGTCATGTTCGGCGTCGCGATGACGAGCGCGTCGCACGTACCACTCGCGAGAAGGTCGCGGTGGTCGACGAAGGTTGCAACCGCGTGCGGAGCCGGCAGCGCGGCGAGGGCCGCGTCGATGGAAGGCCGATGAGGATCCGCGACCGCTGTCACCTCGGCGCCCGGCAAGGCGTTGAGGTTCCTGATGTGCTCGACGCCCATCATCCCGGTTCCGATCACGCCGTAGCGCACGGCCTCGAATGTGCTCGCCATCGGGCGAGCTTCGCACAGGCAGGAGTTGCCGGTTGGTGTCGACGGTGCGCTAACGAGGTGGCGTGGACTTCTCGCTCGACCTGTTCGCGCGGACGTTCGTGACGGTGCTCGTCATCATGGACCCGATCGGCACGGTTCCCGTGTTCCTCGCGTTGACGAAGGACCAGACGATCGACCGCCGGAAGCGCTCCGCGCTGCAGGCGGTCGCCGTGGCCGCCGTCGTCGTCGTGCTCTTCGCCCTCTTCGGACAGGAGCTCCTCCGCCTCCTCGGCATCTCGATCGCCGCGCTCGAGGTCTCTGGCGGGCTCATCCTCGTGCTCGTCGCGCTGGAGCTCCTACGCCCCGCGGAGTCGGGCGTGCTGGCCACGGCGGCCGGGAGCAACGTGGCCCTCGTTCCGCTCGGCACGCCGCTGCTCGCCGGTCCCGGCGCCATCGCGGCGACGATGGTGTACATCCAGCAGGCCGCCGGCAGCTGGGAGATCGCGAGCGTCATCGCTGCGCTCCTCCTGGTCCACGTGGTGCTGTACCTCGCGATGCGGTTCGCCGGCGGCGTGGGGCGGCTCCTCGGCGACAACGGGATCGACCTCGCGTCCCGCCTGATCGGGCTGTTGCTGGCCGCGATCGCGGTGCAGCTCGTCGCGACCGGAATCGCCGACTGGATCGAGAACGGCGTGTAGTCAGCCGGCGCGTGCTGCCACCAGATCCGGATGGGCACGGTCGCGCCACGCCGCGGCGATCGCCACGGCGAAGCCGAGCGGCAGGGCGACGAACCGAGCGACGTCGACGAAGACGTCGGGCGCTCCGGCGTCGGACGCGTTCCAGATCAGGTAGGTGACGTAGGTGGCGTACGCAGCCGCGAACATCACGCCTTCCCAGCGGCGCATCAGCGTGCCGCTCGAGAAGAACACCGGGAGGCAGATCAGCGCAGCGGCGATCATCACCGGGATGTCGACGCCTCGCACGAACTCGTTGGCCTCGAGCGGTGTGGGCGCGACGAGCCCGCCGATGCCGAGCACCGCCAGCATGTTGAAGATGTTCGATCCGACGACGTTGCCGACGGCGATCTCCCGCTCGCCCCGATAGGTAGCGAGCAGTGAGGTGGCGAGCTCGGGGAGCGACGTCCCGGCGGAAACGATCGTCAGGCCGATCACCAGCTCCGAGAGGCCCAGCGAGCGCGCGAACTCGACCGCGCCGTCGACCATCCAGTTCGACCCGACGACGAGCAGCACGAGCCCGAGGAGGAGCAGCCCGACGTTCACGTACCAGGGTGCCGGCGTTGCCTGCGGCTCTCCACCAGGCGCCGCGTGCTCGAGCGCCGCAGCCGTCTCCTTGCGACTCGCGCGGATCGTCCACGTCGTGTACCCGACGATCCCGGCGAAGAGCAACGCGGCCTCCCAGCGCACCAGGTCGCCGTCGAGGACGAGCACCCAGACGAGCACCGACGCGCCGATCATGATCGGCACCTCCAGGCGCACGAGCCGCCACGCGATCAGCAACGGGCGTATGAGCGCGCATGCGCCGAGGATGAGGAGGACGTTGAAGATGTTGCTCCCCACTGCGTTGCCGATGGCGATGTCGGTCTGGCCGCTGCGAGAGGCGGCAGCGCTCACCGCCATCTCCGGCGCGCTCGTGCCGAACGCGACGACGGTGAGACCGACGACGAGCGGCGCCACGCCGACCGCGAGGGCGAGGCTCGACGCGCCCCGCACCAACGCTTCTGCCCCGACCACCAGGCAGACGAGGCCGCCGAGGAACAAGATGACCGTCACTTCGACTCCTGCTTCGCCGTCCCCGGTGCCGGGGGAGCCTCAGCCGAGCCGGACGGCCCGCCTGCTCACGTGGATCCAGCCCCTCTTCGTGAGGATCCCCAGCGTAGGCGCCCGGTGCGGCACGCTTGGCCGATGCCGATCCCGAAGGGCGCGGTCGACGACGCCGCCGCCTACGCCGCGAACTGGTTCGACTACCGCATCCAAGCGCTCCAGGTGCCGGGTGCCGTCATGGCGATCCAGCACGACGATCGCCTGGTCGTGTCGCACGCGGCGGGCCTCGCCGACCTCGAGGAGAAGGTCGCCATGCGGCCCGACCACCGGTTTCGGATCGCGTCGCACTCGAAGACGTTCACCGCGACCGCGCTGATGACGCTGGTGGAGCGCGGCCGCGTGCGCCTCGACGACCGGCTCGACGTCTGGCTCCCGTGGCTCGCGGAGGCCGCCGACGCTCGGATGGGCCGTGCGACCCTCCGCGACGTGTTGAGCCACACCGCCGGGATCATCCGCGACGGCGTCGACGTGCCGTGGTGGGCGCTCACCGGGCCGTTCCACGACGCCGCGTCGTTGCGGGATGCGGTCACCGAGACGCCGGCGGTCATCGATCGGATGACGCGCTTCAAGTACTCGAACATCGGCTACTCGCTGCTGGGCCTCGTCATCGAGGCGGTGACGGGGGAGCCGTACGCGGAGGTCGTGCGGCGTGAGATCGTCGATCGCCTCGGGCTGTCGAACACCGAGCCCGAGCCGTCTGAAACGTCGGCCTTCGCGACGCCGTACAGCTCGAAGAAGCACGGCCTGGCCCGCCGGCGGCTCCCGAGCCTCGACACCCGCGGCATGGCTGCAGCGACTGGCTTCTCGTCGACCGCGGCCGACCTGTGCCGCTACGGGCGCGCGCACTTCCTCGGCAACGAAGAGCTGCTCAGCGACGAGTCGAAGCGGCAGCTGCACCACGAGCACTGGCGGGTCGAAGGTGGCCGGCGCGGCCACTACGCGCTCGGGTTCCACGTCTTCACGATCGGCGACCGCCGGGTGATCTCCCACGGCGGAGGCTTCCCCGGCTACATCACGTTCACGATCATCGATCCCGTCGACCGGCTGGTCGTCACCGTGCTGACGAACGCGATCGACGGACCCGCCGAGGCGTTGGCCACGGGCATCGTTCGCCTCATCGGGCTCGCGGAGAGCTGCGATCCAGCGACGTCCGCCGGCGAGGGCGACCTCCACCGGTACGCCGGTCGCTTCCTGGGCCTCTGGTCGACGACCGACATCGTCCGATTCGGCGACTCGCTGTTCGCCATCGATCCCGACCTCCCCGACCCGGTGGTCGACGTGACACGCCTCGAGGTCGCCGACCGGGACGCCCTCCGGATAGCGGACACCGCGGGCTTTGGGTCGTACGGCGAGTCGGTGACGTTCGACCGCAACGAACGCGACGAGGTCGCTGCCGTGCACTTCGCGGGCGGGCGCCTGCTCCCTTACGACGCCTACGTGGCGGAGCTCGACGATCGGTGCGCGGGGCGGATGCTCAGCCCCGGTTCCTAGGCCCTGGCGGGCGCTCCTCGTACGGGACGCCGGCCGCGTCGATGCGACGGCGGACGTCCGCGACCGCCTCGTCGACGGCGGCGTCGGGCCGCTCGGACGACGGAGCGGCCGCCCAGGCTGCGAGGACGTCGCCCAGCGCGTCGAGGTCGCGGAGCGCCCGCATGACGTCGACGATCGACGAGGTCACGACGTCGTGCGCATCGCCGGCGGCCGCCGGGTCCGAACGCTCGACTGCTGCCCACACATCGTGGCCGTGCGCCTCGAGGTGCTTGTGGTGGGGGCGGAGCCATGCCTCGATCCGGCGGAGGAGCTCGATGACCTCACTGGCCCGTTGCGGCTCCGGCTGCGCGTAGCGGGTCACGGCAGCGCGGAAGCTCCAGTCGTCGGTGCGCGGCCGCTCCGCCGCATCGACGAGTGCCGCGAGAGCGGGCGGTTCGAGCTCGGCTGCCACGACGATCAGCCGCCCCAGACGGAGCCGACGCGATCGGCGACGCTCGACGCTTGGCGGAGTCCCGCCTCAGCGGCGGCGGGTGCGAGCGACGCGTCCATGAGGTTGAACCCCATGACCGCGGCAGCGGCGTCGTTCGGCGCGATCATCTCGACGGTGGCGCCACCGCTGGTCAAGACGTCGAGCTCCCGCTCGATCCTCTTGAGGTAGCGCGCAGCCCGCTCCGGGCTGACGGTCCTCATCCGTTCCGGGTCCATCAGCGTGAGCAGAACGACCACGTCGTGGCCAGCCGCGAGATCGGCGTTCGTTCCCGAGCGCATCCCGCCGTCGATGTAGCGGCGGCCGTTGATCGTGATCGGCTCGAAGATGCCGGGGACCGCGCAGCTCGACGCCACCGCTCGGTCGAGCGGTGCCCCGGCCGCTGCGTCCCAGACGACGAACTCCCCGGTTTCTGCATCCACAGCGGTGCAGGCGTAACGGTCTGGCCACGCCTTGTCCGCGAGCTCCGAGAAGCCGGCGACGAAGCGGTCCTCCGGCAGCGCCTGCGCCTCGAGGGCGAACTTGCCGATGGCGGCGCGTCCGGCTTCCTCCGTCTCGTGGTCGTCGACGCCGGCCATCACCGTCATGAGACGGGCGAGGTTCTCCGCCATCGCGGCTCCGCCTCCGCTGCCGCCCGACCCGCGCGAATCCGATTCGGAGTCGCGGCTGTAGCGCTGGAGGCGTTCCTCGAGGTCGACGCCCGACGCGAGCTGCGCGCCCACCGCGGACCCTGCTGACGTGCCGACGATGAAGTCGGCTTCGCTCAGTTCGACGCCGGCGCGCTTCAGCCCGACGACCAGGCCCGACTGCCAGGCGATGCCGACACTGCCTCCACCGCTGAGAACGAGCGCTCGCGACATGGTGCTCCTTTCGAGGATCCCGGGACCCTAGGGCAGCTACCGTTCGCCGCATGAGTGTCGCCGTCGAGCTCGAAGCGCTGTTGGCGCGCATCGCCGAGTACCCGGGTGCGCCGTACGCCATCACCTGCGGCGACGACGCGATGCCGCACGTCGTGTCGGTACGAGCCAGCGCCGACGGCGGCGCGATAGCGATCGACGCCGGCCGCACGACTCGACGCAACGCGACCGCACGACCGGCCGTCACCCTGCTCTGGCCGGCACCGGAGGGACGCGACTACAGCCTGATCGTCGACGGCACCGCAGCAGTCGACGACGAGGCGGAGCGGGTCACCATCACGCCGACGACCGCGGTGCTCCATCGCGTGGCCGGCGCGAGCGCCGATCTGGCCAGCTGCGTCCGCATCATCGGCTGACCACCCGCGGCCTACGCCTGACAGGCCAGAACGTCAGGCAGTCAGTCGCTTGATCGTGTCGCGCAGCGCCTCGACGCTCGTGTAGCGCGGCGTCCACCCCAGCTCCCGCTTCGCCTTCGACGCATCCATGATCGCCGGCTGCGACGCAGCCTCCAGCCACTCGGCCTGGGGCGGCGTCGGCACGGGGAGGTGGCTCACGAGACGGGCCGCGCGATGGACGATCCCGGCCGGGAACGGGATCGCAGCGATGCCGAGCTCGCGAGCGACCTCGGCACCGGTCATCACCCCGTCGCCAGTGATGTTGTAAGCGCCCGGCTCGCCCTTGCCGACGATGCAGAGCAGGAACGCCTGGCCGACGTCGTCCTCGTGGATGAACTGCACGGGCAGGTTCGGCACGATCGCGGGTACGGGCACGCGGAGCGGCAGCAGCGCCGATGCCAGCCGCGCCCCGATCTTGTCGAGCGGCCCTGGCAACACGTCCTTCGCGCCGAGCGCGTGCGGTCCGAGCACGATCGGTGGCCGCAGCAGGTACAGGCCGAGGTCGGGGTGCTTGGCCGACTCGTCGTCGAGGAGGCGCTCGATCTCGGCCTTCTCCTGGGCGTAGAAGAGCCGGTCAGCGGGCCGCGTCGGCCACTCCTCGGTCATCCCGATCGGGTTGTCGGCGTGGAAGCCATATGCAGCGACCGACGATGCGTACACGAAGCGCTTCGCTCCGGCCTCGGCCGCGGCTCGGAACGTGTTGAGCGTCCCGTCGATGTTGATCTCTCGAATGGTCTCGCGGGGCGCGTTGCCGGTGATGAGGAAGGCGAGATGGACCACCACGTCGGCACCGTCGAACGCAGCCTCGAGCGCGGCGGGATCACGTACGTCGCCCTGCCGGTACTCCATCTTCGACCAGCCGTGCTCGTTCGGATCGAAGGGGCGCCGAGCGATGCCGATGATGCGCCGGATCCGGTGATCGTTCTGCAGGAGCGGGATCAGCCCGAAGCCGAACGTGCCGGTGGGGCCGGTGACCGCGACGGTGATCCCTGTCGTCTTCTTGGTTGCCACCGCTGAGGTCTACCCGAGATCGTGACGTTCGCCTCTGGGCGGGTGACCTTCAGCCAGGTTCGCTGGATGCATGACACGACGAGTGGTCGTCCTCGGCGGCGGCACCGGCGGGACGCTGGTCGCCAACCGGCTCCGTCGCCGGTTCCGCCTCGGTGAGCTCGAGGTGGTTGTGGTCGATCAAGACGATCGCCACGTGTACCAACCGGGGCTGCTGTTCGTGCCCTTCGGGCTCGCCGACCCCGACGACATCGTGCGGCCGCGGGGGCGCCAGCTGCGCGACGGCATCTCCTTCCGGAGGCAGACCGTCGACCGGGTCGACATCGAGGACAGAGTCGTCCATCTGGGTGACGGCTCGAGCGTGCGGTACGACGTGTTGGTCGTCGCCTCCGGTGCTCGGCTGCTGCCCGACGAGACGCCGGGCCTCACCGGCCCTGGATGGATGAGCGACGTCTTCACCTTCTACACGCCCCAAGGGGCAGGCGCGCTCGCCGGCGCGCTGGCGACCTTCGACGGCGGCCGGCTCGTCGTGAACGTGGTCGATCTGCCGATCAAGTGCCCCGTCGCGCCGCTCGAGTTCTGCTTCCTCGCCGACTCCTACTTCACCAGGCGGGGCATCCGAGAGAAGGTCGACATCACCTACGCCACGCCTCTCGACGCAGCGTTCACCAAGCCCGTCGCTGCAGCGCACCTCGGCGACCTGCTGTCGCAGCGTGGGATCGAGCTGGTGACGGAGTTCAACACCGGCGAGGTCGATGGCAGCGGACGCTCACTCACGAGCTATGACGGCCGGTCGCTCGCGTTCGACCTCGCGGTGGTGGTGCCGCTCCACGGCGGCGCCGAGTTCGTCGGGCGTTCGGCCGGGCTCGGCGACGAGCTCGACTTCGTCCCGGCCGACGAGCGAACCCTGCAGTCGAAGGCTGCGCCAGAGGTATTCGTCGTCGGCGACGCGGCGGCCATTCCCGCATCGAAAGCAGGATCGGTGGCGCACTTCGCCGGCGAGACCGTGGTCGAGAACATCGTCCGGTTCCTCGACGGCGAGCCGCTCGTCGAGACCTTCGACGGCCACGCGAACTGCTTCGTCGAGACCGGGCACGGCAAGGCGCTGCTGATCGACTTCAACTACGAGCAGGAGCCGCTGCCCGGGCGCTACCCGTCGATGGTCGGCCTGCCGCTACTCAAGGAGTCGCGCGCCAACCACCTCGCGAAGCGCCTGTTCGAGCCGTTCTACTGGCACGCGCTGCTGCCCGGACGCGACGTACCCGGCGTCGGCGCGGCGATGCCGGTGGCAGGAAAACGAGTACCCGTTGCTCAGAAGGAGATGCCATGACCACCGCCACTCTGGCTGCGCGCGAGGTCGAACTCAACGACGAGGGGTTCTTCGTCGACCCGACCTCCTGGTCCGAGGAGATGGTTCCGGAGCTCGCGCAGCGTGAGGGCATCGATGTGCTCACCGACGCGCACTGGACCGTCATCCGCTTCATGCGCAGGGAGTTCTTCGAGAAGGGGACCGGCCCAACGGTTCGCGTTCTCGGCAAGACGTCCGGCGTGTCGGTCAAGGAGCTCTACCAGCTCTTCCCGAAGGGGCCGGCGAAGGTCGCCGCGCGGATCGCAGGCATCCCCAAGCCCCGCGGCTGCATCTAGGAGGACCCGATGGCTGACCAGCTGACCAAGGTGTCGATCATCATCTCGAGGGGATCGCTCGACGGCGTCTACCCGGGCCTGATCCTCGCGAACGGCGCGCGGGCGGAGGGAATGGAGGCGAACCTCTTCTTCACCTTCTTCGGCCTCGACGCGATCCACAAGGCCCGCCACGACCACATCAAGGTGGCCACCGTCGGCAATCCGGGCCTGCACGTGCCGACCGTGCTCGGTGGCATCCCGGGGGTGTCCGTGATGATGACGAAGTACTTCAACCACAAGATGGAAGAGCTCGACATCCCGCCCATCCCGGAGTTCATCGAGATGATCGCCGACACGGGCGCCGGGCTCTATGCGTGCAAGGCGTCCGTCGAGCTCTTCGGCATGGAGAAGAACGACTTCATCCCCGAGGTACACGACATCATCACCGTCGGTGAGTTCTACGAGCTCGCAGCCGGCGGCCAGATCATCTTCACCTGAGGCGCCTCGTTCGGGGCTCCGTCACCTCGCCGACCAGTGCAGCGCCTCGCCCTGTCCGGCGAGCATCACGGTGCCCGGCATGACGTGGAGCCAGCGCGGCCGGAGCTTGAGGATGCCGAAACCGGGTGAGGTCGGGCTGTCCCAACCAGGAATGATCGAGGGGTCGTAGCCGACCGGAGCGGGCGCCGACGCGAAGGCCTCCCATCCGGCCGTGCGACCCTCGTCGCTCAGATCCCATTCGACGTCGCACCGCGCCGTGCACGTGTCGTGGTTCGCCTGCCAGTAGGTGAACGAGACGTACGGGTGCGCGTCGATGTGACGGCGCTTCAACGACAGCGGGCTCGTCGCCACGATGCCGGTCAACTCGGCGCCGTCCCACGTCCACAGCGGATGGAGAACGCGCGTCCACGGACGGTTGTCCGCGTCGACCGTGGCGGCCGGTGCCCACACGATGCGATGGGCCATCTCGACGAATGCGGCGGCGGTCTGCTCGAGGGAGTTCATCGCCCGCATCATCTCCGACGCGCGGCGCGCCCTGCTCGACCGTCGTTCAGGAAGTGGGCGGTGCGACGGTTGCGGCCAGCTCCTCCTGGCTCATCTTCGAGCGGCCGGAGATCTCCTGTTCCTTGGCGAGCTCCATCAGCTCCTCCTTGGTGAGGTCGATCTTGTCGGCCAGCGTCGGGGCGCCCAGCTCCTGCTTGCGCGCCTCCATCCGGTGGGCGAGCGCCTCGCGGTCTTCCTGCGTCGTCGCCTTTCGGACGAGCGGGAAGAGGTTCGACTCCTCCTCTTCGGCGTGGTGCTCGATGTTCTCGATCAGCACCGTCACCTTGGCGGCCCAGTCTTCGGTGTTCGGCTCCATCGCCTTGAGCTCGTCCATCACGCCCTCGGCGACGTGGTGCTCCTCGTAGCCCTCGGTGATCGACTCGTGGATGTCGTCGTTCACGTCGTGGAGGGCCGGGTAGAAGATCTCTTCCTCGATCGTCGTGTGCACGTCGAGCTCGTTGAGGATCACGTTGCACAGAACGGTCATCTCGTCGAGATCATCGTTCTCCTTCGCGGCCTTGAAGCGGGTGAAGAGCCCGCGCACGCGGTTGTGGTCTGCGGCCAGCAGGTCAAGGGCGTCCACTGTTACCTCCTTGTCAACGCCCGTGTACCCCCAGCTTCTGCGGGTTCAACCGGTCTGCGCCTCGCCATCGCTTCGAACGTCCGCCCAGGTTCCAGGTTCCCCCGACGAGCGCGTGGCAGTGTCTCCGGCGTGACGGCCTCGAGCAGCACCGCCCGCGTCGGACGTCCGATCGTTCTGGTCCCCGGCTTCTGGCTCGGAGCGTGGGCGTGGGACGAGGTGGCGGATCGTCTTCGTGCCGGCGGGCACGACGTCACGGCGTTGACGCTCCCCGGTCTCGAGGACGTCGCATCCGACCGTTCAGCGGTGACGCTCGCCGACCACGTCGACGCGATCGTCGAGGGGGTGCGGGCCACTGGTGATCGCGTCGTGCTCGTCGTCCACAGTGCGTCCGGGTTCAGCGGGTACGCCGCGAGCGACCGCGTACCCGATCGGATAGCCAGGATGGTCTACGTCGACTCCGCGGCCGGGAAGGGCGCGCTCGATCCAGGGTTCACCGACGTCGAGAAGCCGCTGGCGTGGGACGAGATCGAGGAGGAGGAGAACCTCGATGGATTGTCTGCCGACCACATCGACGCCTTCCGGCGCCGTGCCGTGCCGGTGCCGGGAGGCGTCCTGCGAGGTCAGGTCGATCTGACGAACGACGATCGGCGCGACATCCCTACGACGATCATCTGCACCGGGTTCCCGTCGGAGCAGCTGAAGAAGGCGGCGTTCGAGAGCGACTGGCCGTGGCTCGCCGGCATCCCCGAGCTGCGGAACGTCGAGTGGGTCGATCTTCCGACGAGCCACTGGCCGATGTGGTCGAAGCCGGATGAGCTGGCGTCGCTGCTCTCGGAGCTCGCTCGGCGCTGACGACGCGAGCAGCGGTCGTCACGAACGCGGGACGCGCGGCTCGAAGATCGCGAGCGAATAGGGGATCAGGGCGGCCTTGACCGCCGTGGCCAGCGGCTGGAGCAGGGACACGACCGCGTCGTTCAGCTCGACGTTCGTCTGCAGGAGGAGCAGCATCAGGCCGCCCGTGGGCAGCACGCCCGCGAGCGCCAGCATGCTGTTGATGCCGCGCTCGCGCACCACTTGGCGATGGATGGGGTCGGGGAGCAGGGCCTCGTTGTCGGCGAGGTTCGACTCGAGGTACGCGTTGAACGTGCGGTGCTGCAGCCGCAGCTCGACCGCGCGCTCCTGCGTGACCGCAGCCTCCATGTCGATGCCGACACCCTCGAGGAGGTGGGCCATGAGGGGGATCCGCTCGAACACGAGCGGCGTGAACGGCAAGACGTGCTCCTCCGGGCGGCTGCCTTCGGGCAGGGTTCCGTCGCCGTTGGTGGCGAGCGTCACGAGGCACGACACGTTGTCTTCGACGTCGGGAGCCAGCGACCGTGCGAGCTCGCGACGGTTCTCCGGCAAGGCCCGGAACGGCTGGGTCACGTACAGACGGACCATCACGCACGCCGGCTGCCCGTCGTCGTCCACGAGCTCGCGATGGAGGAGCCGGGTGACGGCCGCCGCCGCACCGACCATCGTCGGCTCCTCGACCTCGACGGCTCGAACCGCGCGGCTCAGGTGCTCCAGATCGTCGACGGAGAAGCGGAGGAGAACGGCCACGGCGGCATGGTAGGGGCCGCGAAGCGCCGACCGGCGGTAGCGTGCGCATCCTGTCGATCGAGGGGCGCACGCTCTACCACCTGCACGCGCTGCGGGCTGCCGCCGCTGGCGGCATCCGCTCGCTGGAGCGCTGGCTCGACCACGTCGCCGCGCTCGGATGCGGAGGCGTGCTGCTCACGCCCATCCACCACTCGTCGGATCACGGCTACGACACGATCGACGCGTTCCGGCTCGACCCGCGGCTCGGCAGCGACAGCGACTTCGAATCGTTCGTGGGGGCGTGCCGAGAGCGTGACCTCGTCGTCGTGCTCGACGGAGTCTTCAACCACGCCGGGCGTGGATTCGTCCGTCCGGAGCTCTTGTCCGACCGGTGCTGGGAAGGACACGACGAGCTCGTGGAGCTCGACCACTCGAACCCCGACGTGCTCGTGTGGGCCGCGGAGGTCGCCGTGCACTGGCTCGATCGAGGAGCGAGCGGGTGGCGCTTCGACGTCGCCTACTCGATGCCGCGTACGTTCCTCGGCGATCTGATCCGCCGCATCCGTCAACGCCATCCTGAGGCCTTCCTCTTCGGCGAGATGATCCACGGCGACTACGCGGACCTCGTCTCCTCGACCGGTCTCGACTCGGTGACGCAGTACGAGCTCTTCAAGGCGATCTGGTCGTCGCTCAACGACGCCAACATGTGGGAGCTCGCGTGGGCGCTCGAGCGTCACCGCGCGTTCGCGTCGGCGTTCCCGCCGGTTACCTTCCTCGGCAACCACGACGTCACCCGCATCGCGACGAACCTGCAGAACGCTGCCCACCTACCGATCGCGCTGGGTGTGCTGATGACGGTGCCAGGGGTGCCGTGCGTCTACTACGGCGACGAGTTCGGCTGGACGGGGCGGAAGCACCGCGGCCCGCGCGGCGACGACGAGATCCGTCCACCGCTTCCTGACGCGGCGGTGTGGGACTCGACGACCGAGCAGCATCGGAACTGGATCACGTTTCGCCGGGAGCGACCGTGGCTGACCAACGCGCCGCTCGAGGTCGTGGGGAAGACCAACACGACGCTCGACTATCGGGTCGGCGCGATGTTCGTCCACATCGACGTCGAGCACGGCCTGACCGTGAGCGAGCCATGACCACGGCCGGAGCACGCAGGGAACTGGGCCGGCTGTTCGACGAGGTCGCCGACCTCTACGACCGCGTGCGTCCGACCTATCCGGACGCGATCTTCGCGGACCTCGTCGACATCACGGGCATCGACCACCGAGCCCGCCTGCTGGAGGTCGGCTGCGGAACGGGACAGGCAACGGGCTCTCTGGCGGCGCTCGGTTGCGACGTCACGGCCGTCGAAGCCGGCGACCGGATGGCGAGCCTCGCGCGGGAACGTCTGCGCGTCCTCCCGAACGTCGTGGTGGAGACGTCAGCGTTCGAGACATGGGACGCACGAGGCCGTCAGTTCGACGTGATCGTTGCTGCCGCGTCGTGGCACTGGATCGACCCGGCGGTGGGTTGGAAGAAGGCGTACGACCTGCTGAAGCCAGGAGGGTGGATGGCCCTCATCGGAAATGTCGTCGTGCGCCGGGCCGGCGATCGTGAGGTGTACGCGGAGACGGCCGATCTGCACGAGCGGTTTCGTCCCCGGGCACCCGCAGTGGGGTCACCCTCCGCTCGAGGACGAGGTGCGAGCAACCGTCGACGGATGGGGTGACGTCGACGAGCCGGGCGATCTGTTCGGTCGCACGACGGTTCGCTGGCATCCGAACCATCAGTGGTTCGACGGTGACGGCTTCGCCGCCCACCTGCGATCGACGTCGCTCTACGCCGCCCTCGAACCCGCGGCTCGAGATGCGCTCCTCGCCGCGATCGCGGACCGCATTCGCACCCGGATGGGGGACAAGGCAATGCGTCGCTACCTCGCCGTACTCCGCGCAGGCAGGCGCCGCGCTCAGTCGTCGAGCAACGCCTGACGGAGCTGAGGGAAGACCTTGCTGACCTTCGACACGAGGTAGTCGCCGTAGGTCCCCTCGATCGTCGACAGGTCTGCGCCGTCCCACCGGGGGGTCGTCACATCGGCGCGCGCTCGCGATGCGACGTGGGGCACGGGCTCGATCACGGCGTCCCACGACGGGTCGAAGAAGAACGGGAACGACAGGCGGCTACGCCCGCTCGTGTTCCGAACCCGGTGGGGTGTCGAGCGATACAGCCCGCCCGTCATCCGCTCGAGCATGTCGCCGATGTTGCACACGAACGATCCCGGAACCGGTGGCGCCTCTCGCCAGCCGTCGGTGCCTCGCACCTGAAGCCCGCCTGCGTCGTCCTGGCGGAGGAGGGTCAACAGGCCGTAGTCGCTGTGCTCGCCGACTCCCCATCGTTCGTCGTCTTCGGGTGGATGCGGCGGATAGTGGAAGATCCGGAACAGCACGACAGGGTCACGGGTGATGGTGCTCTCGAACCAGTCGCGGTCGAGGCCGAGAGCGAGTGCAACCCCCCGCATCACCGCGTGGCCGACCGCCGTCATCGAAGCGATGTGATCGAGTACGGCGTCGCGCAGCTCCGGCACCTCCTGAGGGAAGAGGTTCGGGCCGTGCAGCGGCACGCCTGCCTGCACGCGCGGATCGTCGACGCCGAGCTCCTGCCCGAAGTACAGGCCTTCCTTGTTGTCGGGGATCCCGGACGTCAGCTCGTCGCCGACGGCGAACCACCCTCGCCACGCAAGGCCACCGCGTTCCATCGCGATGGCTCGCTTGCGGTCGTCCGCAAGGGCGAAGAACCGCCGTGCAGCCGCTTCGAGTTCCTGCTGTCGCTCCTCCTCGACACCGTGTCCGACGACGTAGAAGAAGCCGGCGTCCCGGCAGGCCGCGTCGATCGCGGCGGCCGCCGCGGAGGGATCACCTCCGTCCGTCAACAGCGGAGCGACGTCGATGATGGGGAAGTCGCGCATCGAACGTCACCGTACGTCGCCGATCCCGGTGGCCCGCGGCGGGCGGAGCATTAGTCGCTAGCGCCAGGGTGATCGTCGTGTGAGGCTCCCTCGGATGATGGTGCGGCAGGCGGAGCCCAGGGACGTGCACGCGATGCAGCAACTGGCGAGCCGCGTCTGGCCGTCGGGCTGGCATCCTGGCGGCCTCGGCTGGGGCCTGTCTCGATGGGCGCTGGCGGAGTCCGTCGTCGTGGCGGTGGACGATGCCGAGTCGGGATCCGTCGTCGGTTTCGCCGGACGCGGAGGTGACGAGATCGCCCACGTCGAACACGGACGTGACGACCTCGCCGACGCACTCGTTGCGTGGATGCTCGAAACCGACGGCGACGCACCGATCACGGTGTGGGATGGCGCCGACGCGCTCGAACGAGCGGTGTCGCGTGCTGGCCTCGTGGCGGTGGACCGCGAGCCGTGGTCGGGGCTGCTCCTCGACGTCACCACCGCTCGTGAGGATCCTCGTCGTCGGGTGGCCGGATACGTGGTGCGTCCCGTCGGCGCCGACGAGCTCGAGGCACGCGTCGAGGTCCATCGCGCCGCGTGGAAACCGTCGACGATGCCGTACACCGACGGGCGCGCCATCGATCCCGACGCGCAGAGCTCCTTCACCGCCGACGCATACGAAGCCGTGCGCAGTGCGTGGTTGTACGACTCGTCGCTCGACTTGGTGGCGGTGACACGAGGTGGCGATGATGCCGGCGGCCAGTTCGCGGCCTGCTGCATCGCGTGGTTCGATCCCAGCTCCGGTGTGTGTGAGATCGAGCCTCTGGGCGTGGCTCCGCAGCACCGCCGTCGCGGTCTCGCGATCGCGTTGTGCCTGGAAGTCGCGCACCTCGTCGCCGAGCGCGGCGGTACCCACGTGTACATCAACGGCCAGCCGCAACCTGGCTACGTCGCCTCGACCGAGGCGTATCTGAAGGCCGGGTTCCGCCTCGTCGAGAGAGGGACCACCTACGCGAGGACGCCCGGCGCCGCGTGATGCGCGCTCCCGACCAGACTGAGCACATGCACTGGCTCCTGCTGTACGACGTCGTCGACGACTACGTGGAGCGACGGGTGCCGCACCGCGCGGCGCACCTCGCACTGGCGACGGAGGCGTTCGAGCGAGGTGATCTGGTGATGGCGGGCGCGCTCGCCGATCCCGCCGACGGTGTGGTCCTCGTCTTCCGAGGCGACACGCCGTCGTCAGCCGAGGAGTTCGCTCGGCGAGATCCCTACGTCGAGCACGGAGTCGTCACTCGGTGGCGAGTGCGGGAATGGACCGTCGTGGTCGGGCCCGGCATCGACCCGCCGCAGATGTAGCCGCTCCGTCCTACGGTGAGTGCGATGGGCAGCGCTGCTGAAGAGTCGCTGGTGGTGCTGTGCCAGGCGTCGATGCGCTACGCGGCGCGAGACGGCGCGCTGCTGGGGCCTATCGTCGACGTAGCCGTGCACGACGCCCGGCGGTCGTCGTTGCCGGAGTGGGACGTGTGCGGGTTCCAACTCGTGTCGCATCCATCGGATGTCTCGTCGTGGATGGACGACGACGAGATCGCGCAGGTCCACTACGCCGAGATCGAGGAGGTGGCTCGACAACTCACGGGGTGTGACGCTGCGCTGGTGTCCGACCACGTTCGCCGTACGGCGCGTGACCGTCGCGGCCCGAAGGAGCAGACGCCGGTCCACCTCGTCCACTCCGACTTCGCGGCCGACTACGCGGACGTCATCCGCCACAACTACGACGAGGTCCACGGCAGAGGCGAGCGGACCCTCGCCCGAACAGGGGTGAGGGCTCGCGACATCCACCGAGCGCGCCGCGTGATGATGATGCAGTTCTGGCGCAACACCGGGCCCACCGACATGGATCAGCCGCTCGCGTTCTGTGACGCCCGCACGGTGACGCCCGACGACACCCGCCCCTTCCTCTACACGGGGTACGTCGCCGGCGGAAGGTCGTTCAACGCGCTGGCGGTCGTCGCGCCCGAGCGGCCATCGCAGCACCGGTGGTTCTCGTTCCCGAGGTTGTCGGCGCACGAGGTCGTCGCCTTTCGCACCTTCGACTCCGATCTCGTCGACCGAGGGGCCACGTGGTTCACGCCTCACACGTCGTTCCGCAACTCGCGGGCGCCACACGACCTCCCGCCCCGCGAGAGCGTCGAGCTGCGCGTGCTCTGCCTCTGGAAGTAGCTGCCGGCCTCCGGGCAACTCCGACCGCCGGCGGCGCCGACGGAGCGTCACGGTGAGCGGCTCGGCGCCCTCGGGCTCGAGCTCGCGGCGGTACAGCTCGAGGTACACACGGCCGAACGCGGTCATCTCTGCTCCTACTCCGCGGGAAGGGGGCTCGTGTGCGTCAGTCAGCGACCCAGTTCATCGTCGACCAGCGCGAGGTAGTCATGGTCTCGGGCGTCGTCGTAGAGCTGACGTGCAACCCGATCCCCGAGCCGATCGCGCACGACATGCCTGTAGTGGCGGTGGACGGCGAAGGAGATCGGCGACATCACGTTCATCGCGGCCGTACCGCGTAGAGCGCCGAGCACCGCCGCCGCTCTCTGGAATTCGCCCTCGGCGATCAGCGTGGCCGCGCAGCCGAGGGCGCAGTCCTTCGCAGTCAGCATTCTTCCGGTCCGCTGCACCTCTTCACGAAGTGTTCGAACGTGTTCCCACGCCTGGTCGGTGTAGCCGATGCCCGCATGACCGAGGGCTCGGAGATACGTCGCGACCATCCCGGTCCACGCACGTCCGATCGAGTAGCCGCGCCGGTCGCGCTCGTCCGCGGCTGCAAGCGCTCCGGCGTGGTCACCGGTGAGGTGGCGCGCACCCCCGAGGTCGAGGAGCGCGAAGAACTCGGCGACTCCTCTGCGGTCCCGATCGCTCGTCTCGACCAGATCTTCCCACTCGGCGACCGCGCCATGGGGATCCGAGACGAACTGCAGATGGGCGCGGTAGTCGCGCGCCTGCCGCAAGAAGTACGGGTCGTCGAAGCGTCGGGCACGGCGGATCAACTCTTCGACCCGCTCATGCGCCCCCGGCGCGGAAAGGAGCACCAGCGCGACGATCACGTCCGCCTGCAACCTGTTCGCTGAGCGCTCGTCGGGATCTGCCCGCTGCGCCGCTTCTGCCGTGGCGAGCGCGCCGGCAACGTCTCCGCGTCCGAGGAGCATCGCGGCGCGAAGCCCGAGCATCCCCGCTCGATCGAAGTCGTTGAGGTCTGCCGCATCGATCATGTCCATCCACTGCAGCCCCTCGTCGTGCCTGCCGGTGAACCACCAGTACGTCCCGCTCCAGCTGAGCGCGGTGGCCGCACGCGCGAGCTCGCCTCGACTCACACTCCAATGGAGCGCCGCTCGCAGGTCATCCGCCAGATCGCTCATGGCCTCGATGCCGTCGAGCGTGCGCTGCGCGCTGTCGCTCAGCCGTTGCAACGTGCCGAAGACCCACTGGCAGTGGCGTTCTCGGACGACCTCGGCCTCACCGGCTGCGACGAGCCGGTCTTCGCTGTAGAGCCGGATCGTTTCGAGCAGGCGGTATCGGTCGCGGCGTGTGTCGGGGGCGACAAGCGACTTCGCGACCAGCGCGCCGAGAACATGCACCACCTGTTCGCTGAGGGCGTCGGAGCACACGGCCTCGACCGCTGCGATGTCGAACCACCCCGGGAACACCGCCAGGCGTCGGAGCAGCTGCCGCTCCGCATCGGTGAGCAGGTCGTGGCTCCAATCGACGGCAGCGAGGAGCGTCTGCTGGCGCTGGACGCGACGCCTGCCCCCGGTGAGAAGCGAGAACCGGTCGCTCAGACGGCGCGCGATCTCATCGAGCGAGAGATGCGACGTCTGAGCTGCGGCGAGCTCGATCGCCAGCGGAATCCCGTCCAGGTGCCTGCAGATCTCCTCCGCGAGCGCAACCTCGCCGACCTCCCGTTCAGCTCGAAGGTGCCGATCGGTCCGCTCGAAGAAGAGGCGCACTGCCTCGGATTCGTTGCCATCGGTCGACAGCGATGGCGCACGCCACACCTGCTCGCCGTCGACAGCAAGTGGCTCGCGACTCGTCGTCAGGATCGTGAGGCTCGCGCAGCGATCGAGAAGGGCGTCGACCAGATCGGCGCAGTCGTCGAGGACGTGCTCGCAGTTGTCGAGGACCAGCAGCGCGTTCCGCCCTACGAGAAACGCGGTGACCTGCGCCAGCGGTGTCGACGGGGCGGCCAAGGTTCCGGAGTCGATGCCGGCCGCTCGCGCGACCTCCGCCGCGACTCCTGCGTTCGTGGTCACGGTGGCGAGCTCCACGAAGAACACGCCCCCGGGGTACCGGTCGACGACCCTGCTCGCGACCTCGACCGCGAGACGGGTCTTGCCGACACCGCCGACGCCGGTGATCGTCACGAGCCGCGTCCGTTGCAGCAGTTCTTGCAGCTCCTCGACTTCGTGCTCGCGCCCGACGAGCGCGGTACGGGTGGCGGGGATCGTGTGGACGGGAGCGGCCGCGGTACGCAGCGGTGGGTGGCGCTCGGGTAGCCCCGCGACGGTCAGCTGGAAGATTCCCTGGGCGTCTGGAAGGTCTTTGAGTCGGTGCTCGCCGAGGTCGTCGAGGCGCATCTCGCCAAGTGGCAGATCGCGGAGGAGGGCAGCCGATGCGGCAGACACGAGGATCTGCCCACCGTGGGCGGCGTCGAGCAGCCGCGCACACCGGTTCACCGCCGGCCCGAACCAGTCGACTCCTCGTGGTCGAGCCTCACCCGTGGTGATCGCCATGCGGACCGAGAAGGGCACTGCGCCGAGAAGTGCTCGCTGCGCGCGAACCGCGGCTTCCGCAGCGCTCCGTGGAGAGGCGAACACCGCGAACATCCCGTCGCCGGTGTGCTTCACGACGGTGCCGTCGTGGTCGTCGATCGTGGACGCGAGGATGGCGTCGTGCATCTCCAGCGCGGTGGCCATTCCGTCCGGCGCCGACTGCCAGGTGCGCGTCGAGCCCTCGATGTCGGTCAACAGGAAGGTGCGTACGACCGCACCATGCTCGCTTCCCGCACCCAGCACTGACGACTCACGATAGCGACGCTGGGCTTCGGGAACTCGTGCCCGCGCCCCGAACAACCCGCCGGACATCGGAGCCGGTCGACACGCGTCGCAGGCCCAGCGGGCGGTACCGCCGATCGCGAGCGACGCTGAGGTTCAGCGCGTGAAGATGGGGGCGGGATGACGACGACGGGTGAGCTGTTGCAACGGCTCGATTGGACACCACCGGGGCCGGGTTCGTGGACCCTCGACAAGACGCACGTTCCGCGTCCGGCCACCGCGCACCTCCAACGTGTCGTGCCCGCGTTCTCCGAAGGGTTCGAGGCGAGCGCGGCCGCCTATGGGTGGCTCATCGGGAAGTTCAACATCACAGCCGTCAACGGGTTCGTCTACTCGAACGTCCAGATCGTCGACCTCGACGAGATGCCTGAGCGGTTCCAGCGGTGCGAGCAGGCGTTCGCGACGAAACGCTGGCGCGCGGAGGTCGAGCGTTGGGACTCGGTGGTCAAGCCGGCCGCGCTGGCGGCCCACCGGGACCTGCTCGCCGTCGACCTCGAGGCGCTCGACGACGCCGACCTCTCGGCGTACCTCCACCGGTGTCACGACCATCACGCGGAGATGTGGCGCCAGCACCACCGCTTCAACGGCACCCACATGGTCCCGGTCGGCGACTTCGTCGTCGGCGCCTCGGAGTGGACGGGTCTTCCGCCGGTCGAGATCGCAGGACTCCTGCGTGGGTCATCGCCGATCTCTCGCGGCTGGTGTCCTGAGACGGAGGCCCTCGTCGAGGCGATCCGGGCGGTCCCTGAGGCGTCTGACATCCTCACCGAGGATGACGCGGAGGTGGTGCTCGACCGCCTCCATCGCGTGAACGACGACGTTGCAACCGCGCTCGAAGCGTGGCTGACGGTCACGGGCAATCGTCCTGTCGACGGTTTCGACATCGCAGACCCGACGGGCATCGAGATACCGGCGATGATGGTGAGCTGCATCCGCAACGCGCTCGCACCACGTGCGCCGGAGGTCGACGATGCCGAGGTCGATCGGGTGCGCGCGCTCGTCCCAGCCGACCGGCGGGACGACTTCGACGATCGACTCGCGGAGGCCCGCCACTGCTACCGGATCCGCGACGAACGTGGCATCTACAGCGACGCCCTCGCGTGCGGGATCGTCCGACGCGCGCTGCTCGCGACGGGCCGGCGCCTCGAGCGACGGGGACGTCTCCCGAGGGCGGTCCTCGCGATCGACGCCACGATCGAGGAGCTCGTCGAGCTGCTGGACGCGCCCGACCCCTCGTTGATCGCTGTCCTCGAAGACCGCGCACTGTTCCGTTCGTCGCTGACGATCAGCGACGCACCGCCGTTCCTCGGCGAGCCCCCTGGCGAACCGCCGTCTTTCGACGCATTGCCGGAGCACGCGGCGCGGATGATGAAGGCGCTCGTGGGCGTCAACGCGAACGACGTCTCGGCGGGCACCACGACGGCCGAACCGACAGGCGAGCGCGTGCTGCAGGGTGTGCCTGCAAGCCCTGGCATCCACCGGGGCGTCGCCCGAGTCGTCCTATCGCCCGACGACCTCGACCGTCTCGAAGAAGGCGACGTGCTGGTCACGATCACGACCGGAGAGGCATTCAACATCGCGATCGCGATGGTGAGCGCGCTCGTCACCGACCAGGGGAGCCTGATGTCGCACGCAGGCATCACCGCGCGCGAGTACGGCATCCCGGCAGTGGTCGGAGCGTCCGCAGCGACGACGCAGATCCCCGACGGAGCCGTGATCGAGGTCGACGGGTCGGCCGGCACGATCAGGTGGACGTGATCGCTCGGCTGCTCAGGTGAGGGACCGAAGGCGCGAGCGCGAGCGCTTCACCGCCGACGAGCGGCGGGCACTGATCGCGTCGATGGTCGGCGGCAGCCTCGTGCCGTTGAACTCGACGATGATCGCCGTCGCGCTCCCTGCGATCGCCGCGCAGTTCGGTGTCGCGCCAGGGCGCGCCGCGGTGCTGGTGACCGCCTACCTGGTCGCGATGTTGGTGTTCCAGCCGATCGGTGGCCGCCTCGGCGACAAGTACGGCCACCGCGCCTTGGCGACCTCGGCGATGGTCGCGTTCGCCGCGGCGTCGGTGATGGCGGCCGCAGCGCCGACCTTCCCCGTGCTGCTCGCCGCACGTTGTCTGCAGGCGGTCGCCGGCTCTGCGTTCTCGCCCAACCTGCAGGCGATCCTGCGCCAGTCGGTCTCGGCCACGCGCCGTGGCCGAGCCTTCGGGCTCATGGGGTCGGGGATAGGGGTCGGCGCGGCGGTCGGTCCGGTGGTGGGTGGGCTGCTGGTGTCATCCGGCTCCTGGCGCGGCGTGTTCCTCGTCAACGCCCCCTTCGTGATTCCCGCGATCGTGTTGCTCGGTCGGCTCGCAGTCTCGGCGCCAGATGCCAGATCGGCCGCAACGGCGTCGACGGCGGCGCCGCCCGTGCTGCCGTTGAAAGGCGCCCTCCTACGGCCTGCGTTCATCGCTGCCTGCGCCACCCAGGCCGGTTCGAACTTCGCGATGTACGGACTCCTCCTCCTGCTCCCTCTCGTGCTCGCTGCAGCCGGTTGGACGACGCCGGCGATCGGCCTCGCGCTGTCCGGACTCACGGTCGGCATGCTGCTGCTCGCGCCGATCGGAGGGATGCTCGGCGATCGCTACGGACGGCGCCGCATGATCGTGGCCGGCACCTCGGCTGCCGCGGCGGGGTGCGCGGTGGTGGCGATCGGAACCCCCGACCCTGTCGCGCTCGTCGCCGGAGCCCTCGTACTCGGATGTGGCCAGGGACTCGCAGGCGCGAGCCTGCAGACGACAGCTCTGGAGGCGGTTCCCGACGAAGTGACGGCGTCCGCAGCCGGGTTCTTCTCGACCAGCCGCTACGCGGGGTCGATCGTGAGCAGCGTCGTCATCGCGGGAGTCGCGACGGATGCCGGATCGTCGGCGCGGTCAGCGGCGGTCGCGATCGCCGTGGGCGCGCTCGCCGCAGCTATCGTCGCTGTCGGCGCGCGTGGTCGAGGCGCGTCGGCTGTTGCGCTCGCCGACGCACGCCCCGCGGCGTAGCCGGGTCCGCCTGCCTGGCGGCGAGACGCTACGCCGGGACCCTCGGCGTGAAGTCGATCGCCAGCGTCACGGGCGCCGGGTCGAGCGGCACGCTGCCGCAGACGCGGACACCCTCGCCGGGCTTCGACTCCCACGCCACGTCGCCGCCGATCGCCCCAAGCCGATCGCTCATGTTCACGAACCCGTGCCCGAGATCCTTCGAGCCCGCGGCCATCCCTGGGCCGTCGTCGGTGACGTCGAACCGCAGCGAGCCCCGCTCCTCCCAGAGCCGGATGGCCACCGAAGCGCCTGGTGCGTGCTTGGCCGCGTTCTGGAGAGCCTCGAGCACGCAGAAGTAGACGGACGCTTCGATCTCGCCGCGATATCTGCCGACCTCCGCATGCACCGCCGTCGGGAGTGGGCAGCGACCCGCGGCAGCACCGAGGGCGACCGCGAGCCCTGACTCCATGAGCAGGGGCGGGTAGATGCCATGGGCGAGCGCTCGCAGTTCGCCCAGCGTCTCCTTGACGCCTGCTGACAGTCCGTCGAGAAGCGGCGCGACCTCTGCGTCGTCGTCGACGAGCGCCCGCGCGAGGTTCAGCTGCACCGCCAACGAGACGAGGTGTTGCTGCGCACCGTCGTGGAGGTTGCGCTCGATCTTCCTCCGCTCGTGGTCTGCGGTGGCAACGATCCGGGCCCGCGAGAGCTGGAGCTCCCGCGCCTTCGCCTTCACCTCCTCGAGCGTCGCCTGCAGCGCGGAGTCGAGGTCGCGGTTCTGGACCGCGAGTTGCGCTCGTTGATCGTCGATGAGTCGACGCTGGATGAAGTCGCTCCGTACGCCTCGCTCGATCGTGTAGCCGGCGAGCATCCCGATGATGACGGTCGACAGCAGGAAGAAGTTGTTGTTGATGAATACCTCGACCGATGCGGGCCGATGCCACACCGCCGTCAGCTCGTACGCAGCGACAACCGCGACTGCGGCAGCGGTCGCCCATCCGAAGCGCAGCTGCACGACGGCGTACGACCACTGGATCGCGAGCAGGATGCCGACGTAGTAGAGCGCTCCCTTCTCAGGGGGCACGACGGCCACCATCGCGACGATGCCCACGCCTGTGATCACACTCAGCACGCACAGCGCCGGTTGCATCACGCGGCGATACGCGCCCGTGAACGTGAAGAGGAAGAACCCGGCCGCGACGGCGCAGTAGATCAACCGGATCAGCCATATGGTCGGGGCCTCGTCGCGAACCACCGCCACATCGAGGACACCGAAGATCGCGTACAACGTCGCCGCGAGCACGATCGCCAGCCGGGTGAAGAGGAGCGAGTGCTCGAACCAGTAGGCGGCGAACTCGCGCTCGAGGTCCGCGCCGAACCGCAACCGGGCGAACCCCAGGCGCGACGGCGACTGCTGGTCTCCGATGTTCTGCTCCACCCGCTCCTCATCCGCCGTGAACAACTGCGAGTTCCCCCCTCGCCCGCGCCGAGGCGATTGTGGCGCACCGACGAGACGCCGTCTGCCGCGACAGGTTGCTGTCAACCACAAATGGCCCGGACGGCGTGGTCACCGGCCCACGGCCTCCAAGGTGGGGCGTTAGCGTTCGGAGCAGCAGGTCGTAGGCGTTCCCGTCGCGAGCGGAGCCTCGTCATGAGCATTCAGATCGACACTGCGAGCGGCACCAAGGAAGAGGTGACGGCCGCGCGTCGCCTCGAGGAGATCCTCGCGGGGCACGACCTCCGTCGGGTCACGTACACGGACCGAGTGTTGGTCGATGCCGAGGCAACGGTGTCGCACCGTCATCCGGTGCTGACGCTCGCTCCTGCACACGTCCTCCGCTTCCCGACGGACGTCACGCTCACCGTCTTCGTCCACGAGCAGATGCATTGGGCAGCCAACACGCTGGCGAACATCCCTGCGGCCATCGACGAGGCGCGCCGGCGCTGGCCGAACCCACCGGATCGAGCCCGAGGCGGTGCCCACAGCGAACGGAGCACGTGGCTTCACTTCGCGGTCTGTGCGCTGGAGATCTCGGCGATGACCGACATCCTCGGCGCGGAGAGGGCACTGGCTGCCATCGGCGCGGTGCCGTGGTATCGCTGGATCTACGACCAGCTGCTGTCGGATGCGTTCCCTTGGCGCGACCTCATCGACCGGTGGAATCTCGAGCTACCCGCCGAGCCGCCGGCCGAGCGCGACCCGCGGCACTCGTGGATCCACGCCGCAGACCCCGCGCAGCTGCGGGAAGCGGTCGGAGCTCTCGTCGAGCCGTTCGCCGCGACCGGGCTCGACGAGGTCTTGATCGCTCGCGTCGTCGCGACCTGTTGCCTCACCCTTGGCGATCATCCCGACGACGCCGAGCGGTTCGATCCGATGAACGCTGACGACGTCTATCCCGTACTCCGACAGCGCATGCCGGAGGTACGCAGCGCAATCGACCACCTCCGGGATCTTCGTCGCGCGTAGCGGGCGAGCGACGCCTGGCGGTCACGACCGGACGAGCTGGTGGATCTCGTCCCCCGTCAACCCTCGTCCCAGCTCGGCTTCGCGAGCGCGCACCCGCGCCACGAGCGCCTCGATGCGCGACTCGTCGTACGGCCGTTCGGTGCGGCCCGATGCATCCCACTCGGAGCGTTCCGCGCCCACGAGGTCGCCGCCGTACACGTGCAACGCCGACAGGTAGGACGTCTTCGGGTTCGTGATGGCGTGGATCGCGTCGTCGCCCATCGACAGGACGTCGCGGTTTCGCAGCTCCCGACCGCCGCGTGGGGCAAGGCCGCCGTCGGCGCGGACGAAGAACGCGTTGTCCTCCTGCCCCTCGATGACGCCGACGACAGCCCACATGAGGTGGTTGTGAGGCATCGAGCCGATCCCGGGAGGCAGAGCGAGGTGAAGCACGGTGAGCTCGTCAGAGCGGTGCAACACGTCGAACGCCGACCGGTCCGGAGCGAACGTCCGGGCGGTCGCGGGGTCGGCGACGGCGCGTTCGACCACCTCACGAACAGCGACCTGAGGTGTCGTCTCGCGCAGCGCGCTGCGGCACTCCTCGATGAATCCGTCGATGGTGAACATCAGACCTCCCGCTCGATCGCCAAGCGTACGCAGCGCGTGCCGTTCACGTATCGGTCGCTTGCGGTGCTGCACCTGCGCCACAAGTCGACAAACCTGCCCGCACGGGCACACACGTCCTGGCAAGCTGAGGGCAGAGCTGTCACTGGGGGTGCGTGTCATGGCATCGGGACGAGCGAGCGCCCCACGGCGAACGGCGAGCGCTGCTTGCGCGCCGAGGGCGGCGTCGCCGTCAGGGGCTGTTGCCCCGCTGCTGTTGCTGCAGCGCCGAGCCGGCAATCACGCAGTGGCGTGGCTCGTGGGCAGATCGTCGTCGACGCGGGGTCGCCGATCGCCTCTCATTCGGCTGCGGCGATGGCAACGTGCGCATGCATCGGGACGAGGATCTCGTCACCGGCACGGTAGGACGCGACGATGTCTCGCGTCTCCTCGTTGATCGCTCGGAGGTAGGCGGCGAAGGCGGCGGGATCCTCTGCGAACTGCGGGATCACTGCCGCGTAGGCGAACTCCATGCGTTCGACGAAGCGGTCGGCGTCGGCGAAGCGGGCGTCGATCGACACCTGGTGGATTTCCACCTCGGTGAAACCCGCGTCACGCAGCAGCGTGACCAGGTCATCGGCGTTGCCGAGTGAAAACGGCGCCACCAGCTCGGCGCGGTCGATCTCGACGCCGCTGGCGGCCAGGTGTGGTTCTTCAGCGTCGGCGAGGGCGGCGAACAGCGGGTGGGCGTCGAGGCCGTGCCAGGTGATCACGACCGCTCGGCCGCGGGGTTCGAGCACACGTCGCATCTCACGGGCGCCGGCGGCTCGGTCGGGGAAGAACTGGAGTCCCTGCTGGCAGTACACGGCGTCGAAGCCGCCGTCGGGAAGGTCGAGGGCGGTGCCGTCGCCTTGGTGGTACTCGACTGCCTCATCGCCGCCGAGCCGTTGCGCGACCTCGACCATCTTCGGGTTCAGATCGATCCCGACCACACGGCCGGCGGGTCCCGTTGCGGCGGCGAGCTTGCGGGCGAGTATCCCGGTGCCCGAGGCGATCTCGAGGACGCGGTCGCCCGGTGAGGGGGCGGCGAGGGCGAGCACCTGCTCGCTGAGAGGCTCGAATATCGCCGGCCCGTAGTAAGCCTGGTATGCCTCGGCGGGCGAGGTCGGCCGCTCGGACGACGTCATCGTGACGCTCCGGCGGGGCGCAGCATCGGCCACAGCGGTGGTGAGTCCGCGGCACGGATCTCGCCGACGACGTCGAACCCGAACCGCTCGTACAGCGCCCGGTTCCTCGCTGTGCTGGCCTCGAGGTAGGCCGGGAGCCCGTCGGCGTCGGCTCGCGCCAACCCGGCACGGACCAGTTCGGAGCCGATACCAGCGCCCTGGCGGAGCGGGTCGACACCGACGAACGGCAGGTACCAGACCGGATCAGTGGGGTGGTGGTCGACGACCTGAGCGAGCAGGGCGAAGACGGACTCGCGGCGACCGCGGTCGACCCACGTCTCGAACAGCGAAGCAACGGCTTCGTCGTCGCTGTGCGCGTCGGGCGAGACCCACAGCGCGACCCCCGTGTGACCCGGCGCAACCTCGGCGGTGCCGGCGGCGAAGGCGTCGCCTCCCAGCAGCCGTGCGAGGTCGGCAAAGGCGCGCTGGTAGGCGTGCGCCTCGGGGAACACCCAACGGATCACGGGATCGGCGCTGAACGCCGTCGTCAACGTGGCCAGCGCGCGGTCCTGATCGACGGCCGGCGCCGGTGGGCGCTTCGTGGTGGTCATGCATCGATGATGCGACGTGGTCCTGTCGCGGACATCCGTGCCACTACGCAACCGACTACGCAACTTGACCGCGGGGATGGGTCGCGTGCCTCAGTGCCCTTCGAGGACGTATCGCACCGCCGCCGCTCGCGCGCCACGGCCCGAGAACCCGAGCTTCTGGTACGCGGACATCAGGTGGCGCTCGACGGTCCGGACGCTCAAGACCAGCTTGTCTGCGATCTCCTGATTCGAGCACCCGTCGGCGACCAGGTGGAGCACCTCAGCCTCGCGCCCGCTGAGGCCGTCGTCACGCCGCTTCCCCGCGCCCGATGCGCCTGGTGCGGCGACGCCTAGGGCGTCGAGCTCGGCAGTTGCAGTCCTTGATTCCATCGCTGCGGCGTCCGCGTCGCCCGCGAGGGCGAGCGCGCGGCCGAGCAGGACACGAGCGCGTGCCACTTCGTAGCGGGCGCCGATGCGACGCCAGATCGTCACCGCCTCCTGCAGGCACTCGGTCGCTGACCCTGCGTCGCCGGCTGCCAACGCGACGATGCCGGCCGCCGTCGATGCCTGAGCGCGCAGACCTGCGGTCCCGTAGGTTGCGGCCAGCGAGCGGAGCTCGTCGCCCGCCGCTACGGCGCGATCGACAGCGCCGGCCGCCACGAGGATCTCGACGGCGGCTGGCAGTAGGTGGGCCCGGTCGAGCGGTACGTCCCGACCGCTCAGCGCACGGGTGATCATCGCGAGCGCGGAAGCGGGCCGCCCCTGCGCCAACCGGAGCTGCGCAAGGCCCGGTTGAGGGTCGCGCCCGAGCCGGTGCGCGTCGGCGAACGCCATCTCGGCTGCCTCGAGGTCACCACGCTGTCGTCGCACTTCGCCCAGCTGGTAGTGCGCCTCGGCGACCATGGTCACGTGGAAGGTGGCCAGCTCTTCACAGACGCGGCGGACCTCCTCCTCGGCCCGCTGCCAGTCGCCGCGCATGTGCATCACTTGGGCGCGGTGGAGCCGGCAGATCCCCATGAACGGCCCCGCGCCGGGCATCGCTTCGCACCAGCGAGCCGTGGCCGAGGTCCATTCGTCGGCTCGCTGCCAGTCGGCCAGCTCGTAGCAGGTGAGCATCAGGTTGCAGTAGATGTTCCCCGCCCACCCCGGGTCGAGTTCGTCGGACAACGCAGCGACCATCGCCTCGTCGAGCAGCGACATCCCTTCGGTGACGGAGCCCTGCTTGATGCGGACGCGCCCCTCCAGCACCGCCGAAAGGGCGACGAGGCACGGGTCGCCGAAACGCCGGCCGATGTCGCGAACGTCGTCGACGAGGGTGAGCACGTGGTCCACGTCGGCGACGCCGACAGCTTCCTCGGCGTTGCAGTACACGAGGTACCCGCGCTCCACGCAGTCGCCCTCGCGCTCGAGCAGCCGCGCCGCCCGCGCCATCCACCCCGATGCCTGCGCCTCGTCGCCGCGCAGCGCGAACGTGTAGCCCGTGTCGAGCGCGACCAGCGCAGCGGTCCGGGGAGCGGCTTCACGCAGTAGGGCCTGGTGGGCGTCGGCAAGGATCGGTAGCGCCTCGTCGAGCCGGCCCAACCACCAGTACGTGTTCGCGTAGCAGTAGAGGTCTTCGCCGCTCAAGGATTCGTCGACGAGGGCGGCGCGATAGGCGTCACATGCTCGAAGCCAGTCTCGCCGCTCGTACGCGGCGCGGGCCTCGGCGAGGGAGCCGCCCACGGTGACAGCCTACTTTCCGCTGGAAGCGCCGACCGGGCGGCGTCGGCGAGAGCTGACCTTGCACCGGCCGCGAGGGGCCGCTGGTTGTTCGTCCACGGGCATCGGTGCGAGATCGAATCTTTTGATCGTGCGACGCGAGCGGCCGCCCCGTACCGTCGCTGGGGTGGTTGCGATGATCGAGGAACTGCGACGGCTATCGGACACCGTGTGGGAACGCACATGGCGGCGGCTCGATGGTCTGACCGACGAGGAGTACCTGTGGGAGCCAGCCGCAGGCTGCTGGTCGATCCGAGCACGGCCCGACGGCGCGATCTTCGGCGAGTGGGCGCCGATCGTCTACCCCGATCCGTTCACCACGATCGCGTGGCGTCTCTGGCACCTGATCGACATGTACGGCGAGAACCGCGCCCCGAGACTGCTGGACGTCCCACCGCAGGGCGACCCCGTCGGCCCGGACGCTCTCGGCTCCACACCGCCAGTCACCGCGGCCGCCGCGCTCGATCAACTCCACCGAGCCCACGCCCGATGGGACGCGCACCTCGCCCTCGTCGACGACGAACGACTCGCCATGAGCACCGAGCCGACCAGTGGGGACACGAGGGCTGGCTACGTCCTGCACATGCTGGATGAGTTCATCCACCACGGAGCGGAGATCTCGCTGCTGCGCGACCTGTACAGGTGGCAGCGGCCGATCAGCGCGGATGTCCTCACAGAACGAGCGATCCGCGGAGACCGCTCGCTCCTCGTCGACGTCGACTCCCTCGATCCCGAAGTCGCCTCGGCCTTGCTCAGCACCGCCGCGAGCTTCGGACGCTGGGGCCTTGTCGAGGAGATGATCGACCGCGGAGTTCGTCCTGCGAACACGGGACGGACTGCGGCACACACCGCCGCCGGCGCCGGAGAACTGAACCTCCTCCGGAAGCTGGTCGAGCACGGGGCTGACCTGTCAACGCGGGACCCGGACTTCGGCGCGACGCCTTTGACCTGGGCCCGCTTCATCGACCGCCCGCGAGTCGTCGCCTGGCTCGAGGAACGCGACGCGCCGGAGTAGCCGACCCTCCACGAACCCACCACGCACGAGCCGGCGGATACGCACGCAGCGACGTGCAGAACGCACAAGCTCCCCACGCCGCTATCGGGGCACTCGCTTGCGTTGTTCAATATCGATTTCGCGCGTGCATCAGTACTGAGCTCGCCGCACCGAGACCGGCACGCATGGTCAGAGCTACCGTCCTCGCGGTGAGTGCTGAGCCAATTGTCATCCTGCCGGAAGATCTCCAACCCGGCGCCAGCGCGCGCGAGACGACGACGAAGCCTGGTACGTCGTCGAGGGAGCGCTTCGTTTCCGGCTGGCCGACCGGGAGCTCGTCGCTCCCGCAGGCTCGACCGTGTTGATCCCCGCCGGCGTGGCGCACACATTCGGGAACGCCGGGCCCAGCACCCTCGCGCTACGTCATCGTGATGACGCCCCGACTCCAGCAGCTGGTCTCGAAGCTGCACGAGGTCCCCGCAGCCGATCACGCCGCGGTGTATCGCGCCTTCGACTCCACCCTTCTCGAGTAAGGCCCACTGTGCCGAGCGCGCTGGTTGTCAGGACTCCTTCGAACGCGCCGGGCGCGCCGGGATCAGCTTTGGCGAGGGAGGTCAGGAACCTCGATGGGCGGTCCGAGTCGAAGCACCGCCAAGCGTCGCGAGTACTCGGCCTCGTCGATCTCCCCTCGTGCAAAGCGCGCAGCGAGGAGCTGCTCAGGGTCGACGCGAAGCTCATTTCGCTTCTTCAAGTGGTCAATCACTTCAAGGCCGCCAACGAGGAGGATGATGAAAGCTGCGATCACGGCCATGACAACGGCGAACTCGATCACGCAGTCAGGCTAACCCCGACGTCTCGCACCTTGCCTCCCGTGCTGAGACCGGAGCGTGCACCGGTGAACTTCATCGAGACACTCGTCCTACGCCGCGACGACGGAAGAGCGGCAATAGGCGCCGATTCGGCACGCCGACCGGCCGCCGCTCATGCAAAAATTCGTCAGCGCTCGCTCGCAGCGCCTAGGAGACTCTTCATCGTGTCGGACCGTCTAGCCCTCGTCCTGCAAGGGGGTGGCGCAGGGCCTTGGACCGCGCCGATCCTGATCCCTTCCCTCGCCATGGAAGAGGTCGGTGCCACGGTCGAAGTTGTGCCGTACCCGGCTTTTCGGCCAGAGGGTCTCGACCTCCATTCCGCCCGAGAGTTCGACGAACACGTCAGCCACGCGCTGCGGACCATCCTCGAGTCCGGCACGTGGTCGCACATCACCTTCATCGCGAAATCTCGGGGCACGCTGTACCTCGCCGCGATGTCAGAGCGACTCCCTTGCGAACGGGTGGACGCCATATGGGTGACGCCGCTGCTCGGCCTCGACTACGTACGGAACGGGGTTCTCGCGAAGGCATGGCCGTCACTCATCGTCGCAGGCGGCGCGGACCCGTACCACGATCTGGCCGCGCACGAAGAAGTTTGCAGTCAGCTGCCGGCGAGCGAGCTCGTGATCGACAAGGCCGATCACGGTCTCGTTGTAGCGGGTGACGTACGGGCGACCGTAGGCGGCTTCCAAGCCCTCGCGGAGGCGAGTCTGGCTTTCGCGTCGAGGATGTAACCGCCGAGCGAACCGCCCGTAGGTGCGTCAACGTTCTCGGAGCGAACGCCCGGCGTCCAACGGCAGCCGCGCTTTCCGGCCTCGCCCCAGGGCTGGTACCGCTCGAGTCGGCGCCCTCTTGACGACGGCGAAGTCACGCGACGAGCGCAGCGATCGGGCGGTCTCGCGGACCCGAAGTGGTAGGAACCGCTACGCCTCCGGCGCTCGTCGTCACGCCTCCGCGGAGTTGCTGTCAGCGGGTGACGCAGCTGCTGGCCGCCGACCTCGCACCCGAGTGCCTCACGCTCAGACCCTGGCGCCGAACCCCCGGTTTCGGCGTCGCACTACGGCCTGGCCACGGAGACACAAACAGCGCCCGGGTTGACGGGGAGTTCCTATCCTTCAGGCTGTGGCTCCGGCGAGGAACGGCCTGGTGCGCTTGGCTCGTCGGTGGTGGCCGCTCCCGGCCGCCATCGCCGGTGGGCTGATGATGCAGGCCCTGTTCCAGGCGCGCTACGACGTATCAGGGCATGCGGCCGAGCACCTGAGCAGCGCCAGCGCTCCGTTCCCCGCTATCGCTGTAGTGAGCATTCTGTTGTGGTCGACACCGCCAGCGCGACGTCAGGCAGATGTCGTATGGCGTGCGTCGCATGGGTTGTGGCAACCGGTCTCGTGCTCATCGGAAATATGCGCGTCGTGGACGATCTCGTCGACGCCGGCCTGGCCCGTGCGCCGACTCGGGACATCCCCGACGTCGCTGACCACGGGTTGGCGAATCTCGCCCCATGGCTCGGCGTTGGTGCGGCGGTCGTGCTGGCGGCCGTCATGTGGAGGCGTCACCACGTCAGCGGACACGTCGCGCTCGGCGCCGTCGTGCTCAGCGTCGTGTTCCCGCCGTGGGTCATCCCGGGAGCAGGCGTCATCGTGCTCACCGTGGCCCGTTGCGTCCGCTTTGCTCGGACATCAGATCGCCTCACCGGGGCTCCAGCTGCGCCCTCGAGCGCGTGAGGCACGACCGTCAGCGAAGGGGCGTGAAACGAACCAGCCTGTGGAGGCGGCGGTTCAGTGTGGTTCTCCTCGTCGCATCAGCTCTGTTCTATCTCCAGTGTGGTCTGTAGGCGCTCGCCCACTCGCGCAGCCAGTCAGCGATGACGAGGTAGAAGCACACCTGATCGAAGGTGCCGGCCTCCTCGATAAGGCCTGCAGGAAGCCGTCCCCACTCACGGAAGCCGAGTCCGCGGTACGCCTCCTCAGCGTGCGTTCCGCCACGACAGTCGAGCTCGAGGATCGTGCACTGGCGCTCGGAAGCCCACTCTGCTGCAGCCGCCGTGAGCGCTCGGGCGAGGCCGTGGCCCTGGGCCGCCGGGTGAATCACAAAGCCGCCCAGGTGGGCACGATGCCGTTGTAGCCGGTGAGCGTTCCGGGTCACAGTGACGTTGCCGACGACCTCGTCACCTCGCACGGCGACTAGAGAGGTTCCTTCACCAGACGTCGCCTTCATCAGCGCCGCCTCAACGCTCGCGCGGGTCTGGTCGACCGTCGTGAGGCTGAAGCAGTTGCGCTGTAGAGACGCAACATCGTCGAGCTCGACCTGACGGACGTCAACGTTCATGGCCCTGATGCTCGCGGTAGTCCACGTCATCGAGAGTAGGAGCCGGGCGCGTGCGTCCCGACGTGAGGTGCGTTTCCCACGGCTCTCGAACGGCGCGTCCCGACGGCGAGCCGAACGACGGGTCGGCGTCCGCGGGAGACGCGCCAGAATCACGCTGTGACCGTGTGCCGCTTCTGCCAGTCGCCGGGGGCGCGCCTTGTGCGCGTTGCCGGGAGCGGCTCAAGCTGCAGGCCGATCTCGTCATGGACAGCACAGCGCGACGCCAGCGTGTGCTGGATCTGCAGATCGGCAATCACTGCGGTGGGGAGCTCATCCTGAGCTATATCGCTGCCGCGCACAGCCACTTCGACCTTGGCTACGCACTGGTCGGCGACTACGAAGAGATTGAGAGTGGCGGAGTCAACGAGCATCGGCGACTCCACGGCCCATGGGACGCTGTCGACACCGACGGCCGCGAATATCGAGGACTCGGCGCGGGCGGCGAGTTCGAGCGCTGCCGAGCGGTAGCGACAATCAGATTTGTGCCGGTCGATCCGGGACCGCCATGGCCAATCGTTCCGCCGCCAGGACGGCTCACCCTCACTGCTCTCGGCGCGACCGACGCGCTACTCGAGGTCGAGATCGAGGTGCCGCCACCTGCTCCGTGGGAAGCCCGAACCGGGCTCAACTGATGCGGAGGCGTCGGCGACGGCGCACCGAACGAACCGGTCTGCATCATGCGCGACAGAACTGCAAGCGAGGTGCAGAGGGCCGGCAACGCCCTCTACACGGGGCGCGTAGCAGCTGCTGAGCGAGTTGCTACCGGGCGCTCGGGGAGCAAGCGGGGAGCAGGTCCTCGACTGAGCGCGGGGCCTCTGCGCATCGCGCGCACGTAGCGCGATCATCGTTTCGTGCCGACTACGTGCGAAGTGTGTGGCGGGCGATCGAACCAGATTCCGGCCGCTGGCGGGATGCTCCGCTGCCCGCACTGCGCGCGCGAAGCAACGTTCGTGCGTCCACCATTGCTAGTAGTCGTCGGACCGATTGGCGTGGGCAAGTCCACGATCTGCCGGCGGCTCGCTGGCACCGTCCCAGGCGCAGTTCTTCTGGACGCGGACATCTTCGGCTATCAGCACGTAAACGTCGCCGCCGACGAGCCGGACCTAGCCGCCTTCTGGCGTTGGCTGGCGGAAGTGGCTCACGAGATTGCGCAAAACAATCTCGTGGTGACGTACTTCTCCGTCATGCTCCGCGAACAGCTGCTCGAGAACGCTCAGACCCTCGAGTACTTCGCATCAGTCCACTTCCTCTACCTCACGGCGCCACCGCACGTGCTCCGCGAGCGCATTGTGCGACAGGCAGGGACCATCGGATCGCCAGTGGACATCAACGCTTACGTCGACGAGCGGACGACTGAGTGGAACGCATTCAATGGGCGCCTCCACGAGGCCGCTGCCATCACTCCGAACACGACAGCAGTCGACGCGACCAGGCCCGCAAGCGAAGTCGAACGTGAGGTGCGCGACTGGATCAACTCGCACCTCGGACGTGCCTCGGTAGGCGCAACCGCGTAGGCGCGAGCGCGCACTCCACGAGAGTCGCGCCGGGGTCTAGAGGGCTAACACGGCACTGTGCGCCGGCGGGAGAACTGCTGCTCACCCGATCCGCGGGAGCGGTAGGGGAGCGCGTTCAGTTGCGTTCTCCATGCTGACCAGATCGCCGAATATGTGCGCGCGGAGCGCCGACGGCGCCGTGACTGCGCAACGTGCCACGCGCCACGCGCATGGGCACCCCGAGGACCGGCCCCCGCTGGTACCGTCGGCCCCGTGAGCGGGGGAATGGCGAGCACCTCTGTCGCCACCGGGGTCCTCTCCTTCTGTCTCACCGACATCGAAGGCTCGACGCCGTTGTGGGAGCGCTCACCGGGCGAGATGCGCGCCGCGGTGGCCGCGCACGACGCGCTCGTTGCCGCCGCTGTCGCCGGCGCCGGCGGGTTCCTCGTCCAGTCCCAGGGAGAGGGTGACAGCACGCTGTCGGTCTTCCAAACGCCGGCGCAAGCGATGTGCGCCGCGATTGCGATCCACGCGGCGCTGGCGGAGGGTCCGCGGGTGAACGGCGAGCCGTTGCGTGTGCGAGTCGGCATCCACACCGGCTCCGCAGAGTCTCGACGCGGAACTTTCTTCGGGCCGACGGTGAACCGCGCTGCCCGTGTGCGCGCGCTCGCTGCCGGCGGACAGACTCTGCTCTCGGCTGCGACCGCGGTGTTGCTGGGTGCCGACCTGCCCGCAGGGCACGAGCTGCGCGACGCCGGCGTTCACGAACTGCGGGGGCTGACGACCCCCGAGCACGTCTTCTTCTGCGTTCAAGAGGATGAGCCGACGCCGCTCATCGCCGAGCCCGACCCGGTCCTAGACCTTCCGATCCCGACGTCGTCGTTCGTCGGGCGGGAGGACGATCTACGTACCGTCGGTGATCTGCTGCGCTCGAACCGGCTCGTGTCGATCACGGGCGTCGGCGGAGCTGGGAAGACGCGGCTGGCCAGCGCAGCGACGCTTGAGTTCGCGTCGGCGACAGGCAGGCGCGTCGTAGCCGTCGATCTCACGAGCGCTGCTAGCCCCGACCTCGTCCCGACCACCGTCGCAGCCGCGCTCGACCTGTTACTCGGCGCCTCGCTCGACAAGGCTCAGGCGGTGGAGCGCATCGCCTCCGCGATCGCGCGTCTTGATGGCCTCGTTCTGCTCGACAACTGTGAGCACGTGCTCGCCGAGATCCGGGAGCTGGTGCTCGCCGTGCTCCAACGGTCGGGTCCGGCTGTCGTCCTCGCCACAACCCAGGCACCCTTCGAGATCCCGGGAGAAGTCGTCTTCACACTGGGCGGCATGGGAATCGAGGGTGACGCGGTGCGGCTGTTCCAAGAGCGGGCGGCCGCGGTGGGCGGGTCGGTTGCGGAAACCGACGTGGCCGCGATCGAGGGGCTCTGCCGTCAGCTGGACGGATTACCGCTCGCGATCGAACTGGCAGCTGCACATGCCCACATCCTGGCGCCGGCGGAGATCGCGGCGCGGCTTGCGTCGATGCCGGACCATGTCCTCGCGGCGCGCTCCTCGGTCGGGCCTCCCCGCCAGCAGTCGGTGAGGGCGGCCATCGAGTGGAGCGTCGGTCTGCTCGACGACCGGAGTCGGCAGCTGCTCGCCAGGCTCCCCGTGTTCGAGGGCGGCTTCGCCATCGAATCGGCAGAAGCCGTGTGCTCGGGAGCTGGCATCGCTGACAACGACGTGTTTGACCTCCTGTCCCGGCTCGTCCAACGGTCGCTGGTCGTGCGCCGGCGGGTGGGCATGACGAGCCGGTACTGGCTGCTGGACTCCACTCGTCGATTCGCAGGCGAGTTGCTCGGCGCCGCCGCAACGGCAGCCTCGCTGACCATGCGAAGGGAGGGCGGCGTGTGGGCGTTCACCGACCAGACCGGGACCGTTCGGCTCCGTGACGCCCTCGGCCTCCGCTACCTCGCGGCGCTGTTGCGGCGCCCTCGTGCGGAGGTGCATGTTGTCGATCTCGTTGCGGGGGAGAAGGGCGAGCGGCAGGTGCCCGTGCAGTCTGGCCTCGAGGTGCTCGACGAGGCCGCACGTCGCTCGTACGCCGAGCGGGTGAGGCAACTCGAGGAGGACCTCGACGAGGCCAACGCGGCTAACGACATCGAACGCTCCGCGATCGTCGCAGCCGAACTCGATGCGGTCCTCGAGCAACTCGCCCGAGCAAGTGGCCTCGGAGGGAGAGGCCGCCGAACGTCCTCGACGGTCGAACGTGCGAGGGCGAGTGTGACAAAGGCAATACGAGGCTCGATCGCCGCGGTTGCTGCACACGCTCCCGAGATCGGCGCACACCTCCAACGCTCGATCCGCACGGGCGTGTTCTGTTCCTACGCCCCCGACGAGGGCGACGAACGGCTCACGGTCGAGCTGTAACACGAGAAGTTACGAACGTGGCCGCGACGTCGCGCCTGAGGAGTATGGACGAACAGCGTTCCTTCCTCGACTCCCTTCCGGACAGCGTTGAGCTGACCCGCCTCCGGGACGCCCACCGCGATCACTTCCTCGGCCGCCTGAGAGAGGTCTTCGACGAAGGCCAGACAACGGAGAACACCGATGCGTACGTCGCTTTCCTGGAAGCAGAGGCGCAGAACGTGCGCGCCGCCGTCGCGTGGAGCATCCGCCGCAACCACTCCGCGGCACTCCAGTTCATCCCGCTCCTGAACGACTGGTGGCAGAGCCGCGGCGACATCGGGCACGCGGCGACGGTCGTCGACGCAGCTCTGGCTCTCAGCGACATGCCAGAACTGGACCGACTCGAGGCGCTCACCACCGCCGCCTACCTCTTCACCGTGTTCGGGGACAACGCCCGTGCCTTCAGGTTCGCGGAGGAGGCGACAGCAATCGCGAAGAGGAGCGGGAGCCGCGCGCAGGTGGCCCGGGCCCTTCGGACGCTCGGCTGGGCGCAGTTCAGCTCGTTCTCCGAAGACGCGGTCGACACCTTCCGTGAGGCGTCGGAACACGAGGAGGACTCCGCGGCGTGGCTGCAAGCGGACATCCTCCGCGGCCTTGGGTGGGCCGAGCGGAATCGCGGTGACCATGGCGCGGCTCTGGAACGGCACGAGGAAGCACTCTCCCTGCTCCGGGCTGCCGGCGACCAAGCCGCTCTTGCGAACCACCTCATTGTGCACGCCAACATCCACCACGAGACCGGAGACCTCGACGCCGCAGCTGCCTTCTACACCGAAGCGGTGGACCTTCTTGCATCGCTCGGCGACGGGCAGGTGGGTGTCGCGCAGGCGTACCTCGCGCAGGTGGAGTTCGAACGGTCGAACCTCGACGCGGCGGTACGGCGGCTCGACGCCGCTCTGGCGATGACGCCGCCGACATGGCTCCGCGACCGCGTGTACATGTTCCGCCAGCGCGCCCGACTCGCCCTGAACATGGGGGATCTGGCCGCTGCAGCGGAGGCCGTCACGGACGGCCGCTCGTCCTTGGATGCCATCGAGGACCCAACACCGAACGACACGGCTTCGGCCATGGATCTTCGCCTGCTCGAGGCGGAGGTTGCGATAGAGACGGCTGAGCCAGATCGTGCGCGTCTGTCCATCGCCACCTTCCTCGGCTCCGAGGTGCTGGACGGAAGCCTCGCGTTCCGGGTGCTGCACGCAGCGGCACGGCTGGCCGACCACCTCGGTGACCGAACTCGCGCAGCCACGCTTCTCGATCGCGCGCTGGAGCGCCTCGGTGACGCGACCGGGTGGGCGTACGCGGTTGTCTCACGTCATCGGATCGTGGCCGATCGACGAGCACTCGATCTCGAGTTCACCGATGCCGCCACCGCCGCACGTGAGGCCCTCGACGCCACCAGAGAGCGCGTGCCTCGACTCGTGACGCCATGCGCGATCGCCCTCGTCGAGTGCCTTCTTGCGATGGGCGACGTCGCCAGCGCCAGGCGCGTCGCTGACGAAGGCGTGGGGCAGCACGAGTGGAACGACGCGCTCGCGGCAGTCGCCGCGGCAGAAGGCGACCTCGTCGCGCTGCGCGTGATCTTGCGCTCGTGCCGGGACCGGGAGCGGCCGACGCGACGCATCCGGTATCTCGAGCTGCTGGCAGAGGCTGCAGTGCGCACCGGCGCGCAGGCGCTGGGCGCCCAACTTCGGGCCGCGTCGGCCAGCGAGCGCGAGCGTCTCGGCGTCGGCGTGAGATGCCTCGACGAACCGCGCCTCGCGATGATCGACCGAGCCCTCGCGGCGTTCAGCGCGGATGCGGCCCGAGTCGAAGGACCGGACGCGGGCGCGACACTCGAGGCCGCGCTCGAACCATCGTCGTGACCGCCGAGGATCAGAGGCGTCGGGGGATTGCGGCGAGCAGCGACTCGACACGACCGCCATCCCCGCCGCGTCGACCGGGCGCCGGCGACCTGGAACGGGATGAATCACGACCATTGGTCGCTGACCCCGCAACGGCCTGGAGCTGAAGCCGTAGGTGCAGATCGGGGCCGGTGATGGTGCGGTAGGTCTTCGCGAACCACGCGCTTGAGCGGCTTCAGCGACAAGTTCGTCTACCGGACCGGCGACGAGCTTGAGAAGTCAGTGGCAGCGCTCGACGGTCGCCTCACGCCCGTCACAGCGTTCTTTCACGCGGACCTCGAGGCACAGATGATCTCTGGCGCCAAGCGGTGGTGGCAGGTGGTCGGCCGCCGGCATCCTGGTCAACGATCTTGGTGCCGCTCTCCGATCCTCGGAAGGTGCCGAGCATGTCTATGCCCACGTCTACGGCGACGGGGTTCCACATCTGCACGTGAACTTACAGCCTCGATATCCCGACACGCCGGTCGACTTCCGTCCCATGCGGCTCGACGACGGGTCGATCGCGACACGGCTCACCAACTGGCCGCACGCACCGCGGGGAGACCTCGACACGGTGAGGGAGCTGTCGCGGCGCCTGTCGTCGTTCATCCAACACCGGCGAGGTCTCCGATAGCGCAATGGATCGACGGCGATGCGTTCTCTCGGGCCGCGACAGATCGACAGTGATAATCCACCAGTAGGGATTCATCGTCGTCTACGTGTAGGTGGCGGGGCCCCGCTCACTCGGTCTGACTCGCAGATCGACCGACTCCGTTTGGATGTCCTTGAACCGATCGGTCGGCCGAGTGAGCAGGACCCCGCCTGGCACAACCGGTCGTCGAACGTGACCTGATAGGAGCTCGTCGCAGGAGCCCCGTCACTGTCCTGTCCGTCGCATCGGCCGTGCGTGCCATCCACAACCACTGAGAGAAGAAGGGATGGCAACACCACAATGTCAGATCCGTCGCGCTCGATCACCGGCGGCGTCGACACCCACAAGGACTTCCACGTCGCCGCCGCGATCGACGGCCTGGGCCGCATCCTCGGCACCGAGCAGTTCCCGACCACACCTCGCGGCTATCGCCGGCTGCTGCGCTGGTTGCGCCGCTTCGGCGACGTCGCCGCGGTCGGCGTGGAGGGCACCGGGGCGTGGGGCGCAGGCCTCGCCCGCCACCTGACCGGCGAAGGCGTACGCGTGGTCGAGGTTGATCGCCCGAACCGCCAGAAGCGACGCCGGCGCGGCAAGTCCCACCCTGCTGATGCCGAGGCGGCTGCTCGAGCGGTGCTCGCCGGCGAGGCAACGGGAACACCGAAGGCCGCGACCGGCGCGATCGAAGCGATCCGCCTGGTGCGGGTTGCTCGGCGCAGCGCCATGAAGGCCCGCACCCAGGCCGCGAACCAGATCCACTCGGTGATCGACACCGCACCCGAACAGCTGAGAGCCACGCTCCTGGGCCTCCGAGAGGCCGAGCGGATCGCCAAGGCGTCACGTCTGCGCGCGGGCGACCCGGCGACACCGCTGGGAGCAGCGAAGCTCACCCTGTCGACGCTCGCCAAACGGTGGATCGCGCTCACCGAGGAGATCAAGATCCTCGACGCCCAGCTCGACACCCTCGTCGAGACGGCGGCGCCGTCGCTCGTCGCGGCCAAAGGCATCGGCACCGAGACCGCGTCGATGCTGCTCACCACCGCGGGCGACAACGCAGATCGCCTCAAGAACGAACGCTCCTTCGCCGCCGTGTGCGGATCCTCGCCGGTCGATGCATCATCCGGCAAGCAGCAACGGCATCGCCTCAACAGCGGCGGAGACCGACAAGCGAACTGCGCGCTCTACCTCATCGTGCTGAACCGGCTCTCCTGGGACCAGCGCACGAAGGACTACATGAAGCGACGCCTCGCCGAGGGCAAGACCAAGAAAGAAGTCATCCGCTGAACCGCCCTGGGATCGTTGGAGGCTCCTGACCTTGGAAACGAGGATGGAGTCATGCCGAAGGAAGTCACACCGGGGAAGCCGAACACTCGGCGCTACACGCCGGAGGAGAAGGCGCAGGCGGTGA
>Ga0247719_1000056_pt1 | contig 77186 bp, 88 predicted proteins | sample 41E_DmetaG_FD_189046 | JGI IMG/M metagenome (GOLD analysis project Ga0247719, IMG submission 189046) | Soil microbial communities from hillslope of Landscape Evolution Observatory, University of Arizona, Oracle, AZ, United States - 4-1-E_D | ecosystem: Engineered > Artificial ecosystem >...
CATCGACGGCAAGCTTCGAGAGCGGAAGGAGGCTCAGACCGAGACCAACAACACCGCCAAGACCGGGTCCGTCGCCGCCTGATCAGGAAACCTCATCCACAACTCTTGACAATTTCTCCGGACCGCCCCGCTTCGGAGGTACGGCCGCTCCCGCGGGAGCGTTGCAGCCGACGACCGTTGGTGCCGCGGACCGCTCCTCGGAGCCGACGACGAGCGGCACGTTGGAGACGAACAGTCCCCTGTTGGTCAGCCTCGCGATCCTGGCATCGACCCGGGCCGGGTCGGTGTCTGCCACGTCGACCTGAATGGTCCGGCACTCGGCGGGGACGTTACGAAGGCTGAATATCGTGGTCCGGATGTAGTTGCCGCTATCGGTCTGCTTGATCCCGCCGGTGCCGGAGCTTGAGACGCTCGGCTGTCCGTCCGGGGTCGCCGCCGGTTGGCCGAGAATCTGCTGGAATTGGGGATCGGGGGGCCAGCGGGCGACGATGCTGCCCGTCGCCGAGGTCCACCCGACAACGAGTTGGCCTTCCACGGAGGACGCCATGCGCTGCGGCCCGATGTAGCCCTCCGGCAGGTCCAAAGGCCGGGGAACCTGGGATCCACAGGTGGGCGCTGGGCCAGCTGTGACCGTTGCGCCCGGTTGCGAGGGTATTGGCGCGGTTGTGGTCGGAGCCGTCGCGATCTCTGTCGTCGCCGAGTTTTCAGTGAGGCGATAGCGGAGGACCACGGTGGAAGTTACGCCGGCGATGAGAATCGCCAGGGTCACCAAGGCGGGTATCAGGCGACGGGGACGCCGAGGTCCGGGTGGAACGGGGAGCCTCTCGGCCAGGGTCTGCGCACTGTCCCGGTCCTCGGTACCCACGACCGTGGCTGCCGCTACAGACCGATACGCAACCCGCAGGCGCTCCTCGACCTCGGCTGTGTTCTTCTTCATGACATCTCCCTCCTGAGCCGAGCAAGGCCGCGGTGGATGGTCGACTTCACCGTCCCCGGGCGGCACCCGAGGATCCGGGCGATCTCGGCCTCGTCCAGGTCTTCGTAGAACCGCAGGGCCAGTGCCGCCCGCTGACGGAAGGGGAGCCGGCACACGGCGGCCCAGGTCTCGTCGATCTCGGGTTGGAAAGCCACGAGCTGGATCGGCGGGTCGAGCCGGCGCTCGTGGTCCCGTCGACGTACGTGAGTTCTGCACAGGTTGGTGACCATGGCCCGCAAGTACCCGGCAGGGTTCTCGGCCCGGTGCCAATTCTCCTGGAGCCGGATGAAGGCCTCTTGCACGACTTCCTCCGCCACGGCGTTTGAAGCCCGTAATGACATGTGCCAGCCGAACCATCGGTAGTCGCTGGACTCGGTAGAGCGTTTCCACCGTGGGGGCGGCCGGGTCCACACCGTCGGGGACCTGCCGCACCTCCGGTCTCACGACGCCGTTGCCTGGTTCACGCAGACATGACTACTGGGAGCCCCATTTGGTTCCAAGCAGCGACTGACGGCAGACAAGGTCAGAAACGAGCTCGCAGGGGTGTTCACGCTGTCTTCTCTGCCGGAGTCCGAGGGTGCGACCTGACAGACAGGGCTGTGGACACTCGAGGAACTGAGGGGAACCGAGGAGACCGTCTACCCGACGGATCTGGCGGAACTCCTCCGGGTCGCATCGACCGATGGCGCTCGGCTACGGCGGGGTTGAGCCGACGGGCCGTCGGAGCATGGCAGACACAGACCAGGCGATCAGGGGAGACACTGTTCTCCCGCGGCTGAGCGGAGTTCGGGTACACAGGTGCCACGGTGCGGATGGCCGACCAGATCGTCGTTCTGGCCAGCGGGCGAGTGGTGGAGCAGGGGACCCACGACGAACTGATCTCCGCCAACGGCCTCTACGCCGAGCTCTATAGCCTGCAAGCGCGGGCTTACACGTGAACTGCGCTCCTTGTCAATCGCCCCCGTCCCCGAGACGGTTCGCAGCGGCGAGCTCCGCCCACTCCTCCGCCCCGGCTGATGAACTCTTCGTTCCATTCATACGGAAAGGCCGATTCGAGACGAGAGGGCGACCTTCTGGAGCCCCTCGCATGGCTTTGGGCTGACCGCGGAGTCGGGCTGGGTCGAGGTGACCCGAGAAGGAGTGGGCTGCCTTTGAGACCGAGGGCTCCTCGACGGCCTCGTCGGCCTCTACGAGGAGTGGCGCTCGCTTGGCCGCCCGACACTGGACGACTACGAAGTCACACGTTTGAGCCACATCGGCGCGTCGCCAGAAGTGTCGCCCGGGACTCGCTGCGGGTCGATCGGCGCCACTTCCGCCAGCATGTGACGGTGCGCCGTGGCCGAGGGTTCTGGAGTCGACGTTCCCACCTGGAACCGCCCGCCGGTTTTCGCCCGAATTGCCCACTCGTCGACATCTTGGCCGGGAGCGAAGCACAGTGAATGCTGGGATCCCGCCCGTCACCGAGCTTGTCGATAGAGGTCCGACGATGATGCCTTCCGGGCCAGCGATCATCGCCGACTCCCACCCCCAGTCGGTCGTCGTGAGCTCGAGGAGCACCGTCGCTCCTCGCGATTGGCCCGCTCGACCGCCTGAGCCACGTCCACCTGAGGGGCCGACGCCCTGTTTGGGTTGCCAGGGAAAAGACGTGAACCCGACGCCGTCACCGAGGAGGAGTTGGCGAGGGCGCTGTGGCCCTTCGAATCCGCGCACTCTTACGGCCCACGTGGGCACAGGGAACGAAGCCAGCGATGTCCTTCGCCGCTTGACCGGTGATCCACCATCTAGAAGGCCGAAGGCCCAACGACCCTCTCCCCGGCCAGAGGAGGCTCTTTGGCCAAAAGGAGGCCCATGAGGCCCCTGATGGCTTCCATGGCAGTTCCGTCCGGGCAGGCTGCGAGGGGAGACAGCCCGCGTCGTTCGGCGTCGGCCACTTCAGGGTCATCAGGTATGCGAATCTGAGCGTCGAGTCCAGGATGGTCCGGCTCGCCGCGAAAGCGGTTACCAACGATGACAACGTCCCGGTCACCAAACATCGGCAGCAGCCTGTGTGCCGTCAGGGCTGAGCGCCATGACGGGTTCACCACGACAATGACCTTGTCGCAAAAGGCGTGATGGCCTTGGAATGACTGTGTCAGGCCTGCCTCAAGGTCGCCGATGATGTCCCAAGCCGGATCAGTGATCTCGAGCAACATCCTCTGTGTGATGGCCGTGATCGAGGCCCTCAGGCTCTCGTCGTCAAGGTGGCGTATCTTGCCGACGCCGAGATAGCGCACGCCGTCCGGCCCGAGCGTTGAGAATCGCATCGTCGCCTTCAGCGCGGTCAGCCCGCGGGTAAGCTGCCACCCCAGCGGTGCACCCTCCTCCATTTCGACCGCCTCGGGAGGAAGCCCGGCATCGGTTCGTGGAAGTCCGAGACTGATGGCCAAGCCCGGATTGGAATCCAGGTCTGCCGCGATCACGTTGCGATCCTGGCGTGCGAGCAACCGAGCGAGGGTACTGGCGATGACAGTCTTGCCGACGCCTCCCTTCCCCACGACGGCCACGCGAACACCCAATCCTCCTCGTGCCTCGGCCACCGTGGCGGGATCGAACGAGCGGAGCGCCGCGTCGGCGTCTGCGAGGCGCGCCTCGAGCAGGGCTCTCTGCCGCGCCATCGCCGGCTCGAGCGGCCCTCCGGCTCGGAACCACATCCACACCTGAAGGCGTCGCAGGTAGCGACGCGCCTCCCGCTGCGCTACCAACCAGGCAAGGGACTGCTCGGGGGGATCGACCGCCGCTGACGCTTTTTCGGCCAGTGCCGACATGATGTCGCCGTGGCGGCCCATCATCCAAGTGATCCAGCGCTCCCGGGGGATCAGTGCGGTGCTGGGATCGGCTTCAGCCATTCCCCGGCCCTTGACCATCACATTCGCCTGACCGGCAAGCTGGGTCAGGCGAATGTCCGACCTCGGTTCGGCCCTCCGTACCGGCCACGTCGCTTTGGCGCTCGACAAGAATGCAGGCTGCGCGATGGCTGCCCGCCAGGTCGCCCGTGGAGGGCCAAAGGCCGGGGTCCACTTTCGGGCACTCCTCCGCGGCCACCGGGCAACGTGTGTGGAAGCGGCATCCGGTCGGGACGTCGACTGGATCGGGCAACTCGCCCTTGAGGATCTGCGGCGCGATGGCGTGGCCGGGGTGTCGTCGCGGTACAGCAGAGATGAGCGCCTTGGTGTAGGGGTGTCGAGGGTCTCCGATGACGTCCCTCGCTCGACCCTCCTCCACGATCCTGCCCAGGTACATGACGGCGATCCGGTCTGCGAAGTGAGCAGCAGTCGACAGGTCGTGCGTAATCATCAGCACGCCGAGGCCTCGCTGGGTGCAGAGCCTACGAAGCAGCTGCAGTATCCCGGCCCGCACGGAGACGTCGAGCATTGACACGGGCTCGTCGGCCAGGAGGAGCGCAGGATCGAGGACCAACGATGCCGCAATGGCAACTCGCTGTCGTTGACCCCCTGAGAGTTCGTGGGGATGGCGCTCCAAGTAGAGATCGGGAGGAAGCAGATCGACCGCTGCCAGGGCCCCGAGCACACGTTCCCGACGCTCGGACCGGGACGAGGTGCCGTGAACCCGCAGCGGCTCCTCGATCGTCTGCCGGACTCGGAACCGGGGATCCAGGGACTCGTACGGGTCCTGATAGATCATCTGCATCGACCGGCGAAGGGGTTTGAGTCGTCGCTGCGACAGCGTCGTGATGTCCCGTCCTTGAAGCTTGAGCGAGCCTGCCTGCAGATCGACCATCCGCATGACGCTCTGGGCCACACTCGTCTTCCCGCACCCCGACTCGCCCACCAACGCCAACATCTCGCCTTGGTCGATGGTCAACGTGACACCGTCGACGGCCTTCACGTACCGCCTTGGACCTCGTCTGGTCAGAGCAGGGCGGCGTACCGGATAGTGCACGGTCAGGCCATCTGCCTCCAGCAACGGAAAGTTTCCAGGACCAGCCCTCTCAGAGGCTGGGTCGGTCGAGCCCGCGCTCTCGCACTCTGCCGTCACAGCTACTACGAGCCCTCGTCGGTGTTGAGGTGACAGGATGCGTCGTGGCGGTCCCCCACGGGTAGCAGCACGGGATTGTCCCGGGTGCAGCGATCAAAGCCGCTATCACAACGCGGGAAGAAGGGGCAGCCCGCGGACCCAGTGTCGAGGCGAGGCGGGCTTCCCGGGATTGAAACCACCTCGTGGTCACCGTAGAGATCCGGGACAGTGTTCCACAGCATCCGGGTGTACGGGTGCCTGGGATCAGATGCGAGAGCATCCGTGGAAGCGCGCTCTACCATCTCGCCCGCGTACATGACCGCTGCCCGGTGGCAGACCTGTGCCACGACGGGGAGATCGTGGGTAATCAGCACGAGAGCTAGCTGGCGCTGTGTTGACAGGTCGATCAGAAGCTGGAGGACCTGGGCCTGCACGATCACGTCCAGCGCCGTTGTCGGCTCGTCGGCCAGAAGAACGCGGGGCTCGCAGGCCAGGGCCATGGCAAGGCACACTCGCTGGCGCATCCCACCGGACAGTTCATGGGGGTATCTGGCGGTGGTCCCAGCCGGGATCCCTACCATCTCGAGGAGCTCGCCCGCTCGGGCGCGGGCCGCGTGGCCTTGCGCCGTGCCGTGGACCATCATGGGTTCGACGATCTGTGCTCCCACGGTCTTCACAGGGTTCAGGGCGTTCATGGAGCCCTGAAAGACCATCGCGACCTCACGCCACCGGGATCGTCGCATGGTCGCTTCGCTCGCCCCGAGGATGTTCTTGCCGTCGAGCAGCACCTCTCCGGCTACCGATGCGCTGGAGGGCAGGAGGCCCAGGATTGCGAGGGCCGTCGTGCTCTTGCCACAACCGGACTCCCCGACGATCCCCAGCCGTTCGCCCTCGTTGACCGTGAAGCTGGCTCCGCGCACGGCATGAACCGCCCTGCCGCCGGGCAGGTCGAACCAGACATTGAGGTCCCGGACCGCAAGGACGGTCATTGTGACTCCACCGGAGGAACTGGGTGGTCACCGACGGTCGGACGGATCCGAAAACGTCGCCCGGACAGATGAGCGACCCTGAGTCGAGGGTTCAGCGACTCCTCGATGGACTGACCGAGCAGATAACAGCCGGCTATCACCAGCGTCACGCACACGCCGGGGGGGACGACAGCCCACCATGCGCCAGAGCTGATGGCCGCTCGCTGGAAGGCGTTGTGGATCATGCCTCCCCAGGAGATGGCAGTCGGGTCGGACAGGCCGAGGAAGGCCAGCGCTGTCTCGGCGAAGATCGCGTTCGCGACGGAGAGGATCCCGATCGACACCAGGAGAGGGCCAAGCTGGGGAAGCACATGACGCACGACTGTCCGCCCGTGGCCGGCGCCGAGCGCCAACGCCCTCCGCACATACACTCGCTCCCGGATGCTCTTCACCTGGGCACGGACGATGCGGGCCGTCCATCTCCATTGCAGCAGGCCGATCACCAGGATGATGTGGTCGAGGCTTGGTCCCCATATCGCCGCGATGACGATCATGAGCGGCAGGTACGGGATCACGAGGAAGTAGTCGGTAAGGCGCATCAGGACTGCATCCGTCCTCCCGCCGAAGTACCCGGAGGCGACGCCGACGCTTGTGCCCACCACCATGGCGACCGCCATCGCCGCGAATCCGATGAGCAGTGACACCCGGCTTCCCCGAATCAGCAAGCTGACGACATCGCCGCCGACATCGTCGAGACCCAAGAGGTGTCGAGCCGACGGGGGCCCATACACGGGACCGACCTGCTGGGGCACGGGGTAGGGCTGGAGCCAAGGACCGGCCAGCGCGACGACCATGAAGAGGAACAGGATCGCGGCACCGAGCACTGCGGACGGCCGCTCCCAGATAATGCGCTTACCGGTGCGCCCCGGTCGGTCGGTACCGGCAGCGACCGGGGCGTCGGGGTCGGCGAGGACGATGCTCATGCGGCGATCCGAGGGTCCAGTTTGAAGTAGAGGAGGTCGACGACGAGGTTCATCACCACGACGGACAGGGTCAGCATGAGGAAGGCGCCCTGGAGCATGGGGTAGTCCCGGTCGAGCACCGCTTGAAAGATCACCCTGCCGACACCCGGCCAGGAGAACACGGTCTCCACGAGGATGGCGCCGGTGACCATGAATGCCAGGTAGAGGCCGATCATGGTGGTGGTTGGCAGCATCGCGTTGCGTAGGGCGTGCTTGCGGAGGACGCCCCAGTCAGACAGCCCCTTGGCCTTCGCGGTCAGGACGTAGTCCTCACCGAGCGTCTCCAGCAGCGCGGACCTGAAGATGACCGCCAGTCCACCGTAGAGGCTCAACGCCAGGGTTAGTGAGGGCAGCGCCATGTGGGACAAGCGATCCCAGGTCCTCTCCCAAAACGAGGGATTAATCAGGAACGGGTCGGAGGTACCGCTGCTCGGCAAGATGCCGGCGAACATGATCAGCAGCATCAGGGCAAGCCAGTGGGTCGGGAATGATGAAAAGACGATGGCCGCCCCGGTGCTCGCGTAGTCGACAACCGTCCGGCGCTTCCACGCCGCTAGCACTGCGGTGACGGTGGCGAGGATCAACGCGAACACCACTCCGAGGGCGACCATGGGGAGGGAGTTGCCCAGCGCGGTGGCCAGATTGGCGGCCACGGGCTGGCGGTTGTCGTAGGAGATCCCGAGGTTGCCCTGGGCGAGCTCGCGCATGTAGAGCACATACTGCTCCCACTTCGGCCGGTCCAGCCCGAACTCCCGTATAAGGGCGTCCCTGAGGGCGGGACTCGCATCCGGGACGGCCGACAGGTTGGACACTGCTGTGCCGGGCACGGCCCGGAACAGCAGGAAGTTGAGTGTGACGGCGACGAACGCGGTGACGGCTGCCGCCACGAGCCGCCGAAGGATGTACCTCGTCCGCACCGGCGCCTCCTGGACGGTCCCAGTCTGAAGACGACTTCACTGCGCCTACTTGGCCACCTTATGAACTGAGGTCAGGGTCTTCGGCGACAGGGTGCTGAACATCCCGCGGGGCGACTCCTGGAACCCCGACCAGTCCTTGCTCCAGGCGTCGATTTGATCGACATAGACGATCACGACCCTGGCTCGGGCCTCGTTGAGCATCTCCTGCATCCTGTGGACGATGGGAACCCGCTCCGACTGTGGTGCCGCCTCCTGCTGGTTGTAGAGCTGGTCGTAGGCCGGATTGCAGTACCCGCTGTTGTTGATGACGCCCAGCGCCTCGCAAGTGAAGGTCGACAGCCCGAAATCGGGATCAAAACCCCCTGACCCACCCCGGGACAGGGCGAAATCGTACTCTAGGTATTTCCCGTTTGGCGCGCGTTGGGCCTGGGAGAGGGCGGCACGGTCGAGCGGGCGGGGCGTGAGCTTGACTCCGATCCTTTCGAACCCGCTGCGCAGGATTTCGAACTCGCGGTTGTCCGCCGGCTGCAGGAGCACCTCGTACGACATGGGCTCGCCGTTGGCCACTCGAACGCCGTCCGGGCCACGATTGAACCCCAACTGGTCGAGCAGCCGGTTTGCCTCATCGGGGGAGAACGGCAACGGGACAACCTTCGGATTGTGCCAGAAGCCGTTGGCTGGCGGGATGTTGGCGGCGCCCGGTGATGCGTAACCGCTGAACACGACTTGTGCGATCTGCTGACGGTCGATCGCGTGCTCGAATGCTCTCCTGACCGTAGGGTTGAGGATCTCCTTGTGCCTGGTTTTTTCGGGGTTCGGGTTGATGTCCAAGGCGTGGTAGTCGATCCCGGGGGTGGACTCGACGACGAAGCCGGCCGACTTGAGCCCTTCTGCCGCGCTGGGCGGGACGCCGTCGATTGCATCGATGTCGCCTACTTTCAGCGCTGTGACGAGGGCGTCCCTGTCGGCAAAGTACCGAACGCCGAATCCGTCCAGAGCGGGGCGGGGGCCGAAGTAATGAGGGTTGCGCTCGAACAGCGTCACCTCGTTCTTCTCATACTTGGTAAGCATCCACGGGCCGCCGGAGACGACGGGCTTCCCTTCGCTGGGGAGGTTCTCGAAGCCCTTGATCCCCTGGCCGTCCCCGGCCGCCAATGGGCCCCACACGTGCTCAGGCAGGATGCGGACCCATCCGGCTTGTGGCAGCACCGCTCCGACCGGCCGGTCGTAGTGAAGGACGACGGTCTGATCGTCGAGCGCCTCGGCGCGCTCCAAGAAGTTGACGTAGGAGGCGTAGTTGGCCGTGGGTCCGTCCTTGAAACGAGTCGTCATGTTCAGCGTGAAGGCGGCGTCGCGGGCGGTCATGGGCTGCCCATCGCTCCACCTGGCGTTGGGTTGAGTCTTGAACGTCCAGGTACGGCCGTCGTTGGAGGTCGTCCAGCGCGTGGCGAAATACGGCTCGATCTCGACGGTCTCCAGGTTGAATTGGATGAGGAAAGGAAAGATGTTGGCGTAGATGTCGAAGCCGCCCCCAGCGTACGGATTGAGAGTTCCGGTCGTACCCACCTGACCGATTCGTAGGAAGCCGCCCTGAGGTGGCGCAGCGGGGGTGGACTTCTCAGACGTCTCACTGCATCCCGATAGCGCGAGCGCAACGAGAGATACGATTGCCAATACCGGACGCCAAGACGGCGAGCGCCTCATGTCGTACCCCCAAGCCTCTCACTTGTGTGCTGATGCTGACGTGTGGTTGACGGGTCAGCTGGGCCTACGCGGTGTGCAGGCAGCAAGGCATCGCCGACGCGCGTGGTTTTTCGAACTAGGTGCACCGTGGACCTATGGTCTCGGGTGTCGCGTGGGTTGGATACCGTAGGCACTACGGATCTTTGGTCCGCGGTACGGCCGGTCGTCGTCGCCAGGCGCCGGGGCGGCACTGTTGCAGGTGCCGCGCTGATTCCGTGCAACACGTGCCGTCGGCTTATATCGGCGGGCCACCGCGACATCAGGGCGCACGGCAGCTGACAGCGAATGCTCGGTGGCGGACGAACAGCGGATCCTGCGGAAAGCGCTCCGCCAGGAGCCTTCGCAGGTCCGCTTCCAGCTCGCGCACGCGCTGGGGCGGGAGTGCCGCACCGACACCCGCGCTCGAGCGGGTCCGCCCGCACCAACCGTCGTGGCTGTAGCCCACGGCAACGTCGAAGGAGAACGTCTCGATGTCGACGAAACCCACGTCGGCTACGTCGAGCGTCCACGACGGATAGAGACCGGCACCGTGGCCAAGCTCCACCGCCGGGTTCTCGCGCCACTCCGGATTGAAGCGCTCGACCAGCGTCTGCGTCGCCTCGAGCACGCCGCTAGGGGATGGTCGCACCCGATCGAAGTGCCCGATCACGAGGCTTCCCCCTGGCGCGAGTATCCGCCGGGCCTCGGCCGCGGCCTCCTGCCGATCGAGCAGGTGCCAGCACCGGGCGGCGACCACAACGTCGAAGAACCCCCCAGGCAGGCCCGTCCGCTCGGCGCGCCCGAGCACGTAGCGGTTTCGCACGTCTCGCTGTCGGTCGATGCGTCTGGCCTCTCGCAGGAGCGGCTCGGATGGGTCCACGGCCCAGACATCGCACCCCAGATCAGCGAAAGCTCGAGCGACGCTGCCCGTTCCCGTGCCTAGGTCGGCGACCCGCTGGCCGGCGAGACCCACACCCAGCACGGCGAGCCGGCGGTAGTACTCGACGGGGAAGTCGGGATGGTACCTGGCGTAGTCCTCGGCAGCCCCGCCAAAGTCGAGTTTCATCGTCGCGGAGGGGATTGCACAAACAGGGAGGGGCCGGGGAAGCGACGCCCGAGGCGCAGGTCTCGCGGTGACGGCATGAGTCCTTCGGCGAGCATCGCGTTACTGCTCCTTCCCGCGACAGAAGCCGACTCGATCGAGCGGAGGAGGACGGGGACGTACCCAGGGTGCGGGTGCCCGAAGGTGTCGGCGATTGGACCCACGCCGACGACGTCTCAGTTGAACAGTGGCGAGTCCCGGCCGTCGGCAAGTAGCCAGTCCGCTCATGCCTGATGGCCGCGAGCGGGCTCTAGAACTGCATGGGACCGTAGCCGGGAGGTCATCCGGGCCGGCCGAGGCGCGGCGGCTACGGTCGCTACACGGGGACGTAGCCGTCCCCGTCCTCGGGGGCCGGCTCGTGAGCTGCGAGCTGACCCCGACGGGATGGGGCCTTGGGCAATCGCTCGTTCACCTCGCGGTCATCATCGGGCTCGGGCACATGATGGGCTTCCCGCACTTCGTGACTGGGCTTCTCGGCCACCCTGACATTCTCCGTCACCGCCCGTAGGCGCCATACCGTAGGGGCTACGGATCTTTGGTCAGCGATGCCCCCAGTTCCCGCCGCGACGACAGGCCGAGCTTTCTGATGCTTGCGGCGACGTGGTCCTCTACGGTGCGCGGGGAGAGGAATAGGACATTGGCGATCTCACGATTCGACCGGCCGGCGGCGACCAGCGCGGCGACCTCCGCCTCACGCGGTGACAGCTCCCTGCCGTAGGGCCTGCGGCCGCCCCGACGGCCGAGCGGGATCCCTAGGCGACGCAGGGCGGCACGCGTGCGAGCAGCGTCCCAGTCGGCACCAAGTTCTAGGTACTCCTCCAGGCACTGCCGAAGCAGATCCCCGCCGCCAGAGTCACCCGCGTCGAGCAGGCACCGGCCTTGGCGCTCCACGGCCTGGCTCGCCTCGTATGGGCATGGCAAACTCCTCCACTTTTCGGCAGCACGACCGAAGAGGCTGGCCGCGGCGCGCTTATCGCCTCTCGCGGCTACGACGAGCCCCTCGCTGGCCGCGAGGGCGGCCTCGGCGAGAGGCGCGTCTCGGCCCTGCATCCCCAATTTGAACTCGTCGACTAGGCGCCGGGCATCTTCAATTCGGTTGCAACCGATCAGTGCCTCGACGGCCGACGGCGCCAGCGGGCCCAACCACGGCCACGCTCCCTTGCACCTCACGAAGGCGACGACGGGCGACGCGATGGCGTCGGCTTCGACACTCTGGCCCCGGCTCAGGGAGAGCCGAAGAAGGCCTGCGGCCGACGCGGTCAGTCCAGGAAGCCATCCGATGGACCGTGCCGTCGCCATTGCGCCATACAGGTGCCGTTCCGCCGTTTCGGTCCTGCCTCGGGCGAGCAGGAGTGAACCCAGCACAATCTGGTTATTCACGGCCCGCCTCGGGATATCGCCGGTCGCTTCGAGAAGGGTTTGGGCCGTTGCCTCGAGCCCGTCCCACTGGCCGGTCGCCCACTTGAGCGACGCCCAGACAGTCTCCAGCCAGGGCAGCCAGCGCACCAAGTCGAGCTCGGCACGAATCGCCTCCGCGGCGGCCAGGAAATTGGTGGCATGCGCATGATGGCCGACGATTATCGAGGCGACGGCCAGGTGGTGATATCCCCGCACGAGCTCCAGTGCTTGTTCCTGCGAGCATCGTCGGTCGGGGATGTCCCGAACCGCCTCCCAAGCCCTGGGGTCACCCAGGTAGAGCAGCACCGCTGCCCGCCAGGTGCGCAGGGAAGTGGTAAGGGCTACCTCGCTGCAGTCTCCGGCCGCGGCGTCGGCTCGATCCAGCCAAGCCAGGTGGGTTCCGACCGCGCAGGACAGGCCTTCGGGCACGGCGAGATTCAGCATCACACGGGCGGCGACCGGCGGATCCCGCCTCAGCTCGTCGATCGCCAGCTCGTGCTCCTCCTGCGAAGCGGCCGTGTCGCCTTGATCCCGCAGCAGCCTTGCCATCGCAAACCGGAGCCGACCACGGACCGCTGCCGGGGGCTGACAATCACTGATGGTGCGGCGGAGGGCCTCCACTGCTGGGGCGTGGACCACCGCGCGCAGTGCAGCTGGCCCGAGCTTGAGCGACACCCGAAGCCTGGCCGCACGAGCCAGGCTGGGGACGGCCAGGGCCTCCAGATACAGGCGGGCGGCAACCCGGTCGTCGGCCCGAGCCACTGCCTCATCGGCGGCCGCCTCAGTGTGGCGCGCCCATTGAGCACTCCGATCGGCCCGTCCGAAATGGTAGGCTAGCTGAGCATGCGGAGGGGGCACGTGGGCCTCGAGGGCCTGAGCCGCCCGCAGGTGCAGCCGGCGGCGATCGGGCGCAGGAATGGACTCATACACCGACTGGGCAGCGAGCGGGTGCCGGCACTCGAAGCGGCCGGGTTCTTCCTCGCGCAGGAGCACCCCGGAAAGGGCCTCGGCGAGGGCCCGTTCGACTCGCAATGGGGAAAGACCGGTCACGGCGGTGAGCAAAGCTTCCGACGCCGGTCCGGCGACGACTGCAGCAGCGCGGGTGAGGAGGCGCGCATCATCGCTAAGCGGAAGGAGCCGGGCTAGGACGGAATCACGCACCGCCCACGGCACCTCGAGGCGGTGAAGTTCCCGCCTTGTCCAGGCTCCGTCCTTCCAGATGAGCTGGGACCTGTCTTGGAGCAGCCGCACGACCTCCTCCACGGCGAAGGGGAGGCCACCCGTGCGGCGGTGGAGGTGCTCGGCGAACTCCTCGGAGACGTCGTCCACCCCTAGGATCCCGGCCACCATCAGTCGGACGGCACCTGGAGTGAGGGGCGATAGGGCGACGGCGGCACCGCGCCGCCCCGGTTGACGCGCGGCCGACTCGACCACCGCGCAGGCCAGCTTCAGCTCCTCGCGGCGGTATGTGACCACAACAACAAGTTGTTCGGGGATCTCAACCAGCAAGAACCGGAGGAATTCCAGCGTGTCCTCCTCGGCCCAGTGGAGGTCCTCGAAAACGCACACCGTGGGACCGAGCGACGACAGCAGCTCCCGCAGAGCGCGAAAGAGACGGTGGCGCTCGGCACGCCTGTCGTGGAGCCGAGCCGGCTCGGGCGGCAGGAAAGCTGCGATCTCGGGGAGCAGCGGACGCAGGGCACCGACCAGCGGGCTGAGTGACGCATCGGGTGGCTGCTTTGCGACTGCTCGTAGCGCCTCCACGACCGGTCCGAGCGGGAAGGGCTGGCTGATCGGGTGGCAGGACCCGAGGAGCTTTCGTTGCCGGTGCAGCGCACCATGGGCCAAGAGCTCATGGACTAACCGGGTCTTGCCGACCCCCGCCTCCCCTTCTATCAGGGCGACGGCTGGAGAATCCGTGGCCGTCCGCAGCAGGAGGTGAAGCTCGTCCTCCCGCCCGATTAGGAGCGGGGAGGACAGGCGGGCAAACGAGGTGCGACGATCCACCACGCCAATTATCGAATATGGCGAGGGAGGTCGGGGGCGGCTGGCGCTAGACGAGGTCTGCGGAGGCCACCGGTGAGCGAGGCATCGCCGACGTGGTCGACTGCGTGCGCGTGCGGCTCGGCGGGAGGATCTGCCCAGCCAGCGCGGGGCCGAGGCCGGCATCGAGCACGGTCCTGGGGCCGCCCCTCGCACGGTGATACTCACAAACGGTCGTTTCTGAGATTGCGCCCCGAGCGGCCTGAAAGCGCCCGTCGACGCGTCCACAACCCATGGCCATAATCACCGCCTCAGAACGCGCTCGGTCCACCTGTATTCCGACCAACCGATGCGAGAGGACGCCCGGCGCTCGGCCAGGCGGCGCTGGAACGAGCGGCTTGGAGCGGGACCCGTTCAGGATCCTGCACCGTTCCTCGTCGCAGGCCTGCTAGGCGAGTGAGCAGGTCTTCGGTCACGGGTGGGGCCAGATCGGATGAGCACGGTGGGGCCGGTCCCGCTTGGCACACTCAGACAGGCGTCATGACACTCGCTCCGACCCGCCCCTGGTCACAAGGTCGACGTCGTCGTAAGGTTGTGCCCGGCACTGGTCCCAGCGGACCGCTGTCGTACCCTTACGAGGTGGGCTACCCGGGTACCTGGCTAATGGACGGCGTCCGCTTCTCGACCGAGACCTGGTCGTGTCCCCCGGCTGTCGTCGCCCTGACGTGGGGAAAGGCCGTTTGCTCCTACCCACGGTCGCCCAGCGGAAGAAGGACCGCTGTGGGGTGCGAGGGCGATCGCGGTCTGCCGAATCGGTACAGCGTCGGGCCCGAGCCGTGGCGCGGCCGGGCAAGCGGCTCGGAGGACTGATGACCGTCGAGTCGTCGCCAATTCGCCATAGTGGCCCGGGCTGGCAGTTCCTCGTCAGGTACGAATCGCCGTCAGCACTGCTCGATGAGACCAGCATCACTGCCGTGCTCGCCGCAGCGCTCGCCGAGGACCTCGGTGACGGCGATATCTCAACCACTTGGACCGCCCCGCATTCGAGTCAGGGGCATGCGGTTCTCGTTGCGAAGTCTTCAGGGTGTGTGGCTGGCGTTACTATCGCAAGTCGGGTATTCCAGCTGATCGATCCGGCAACCGAGTTGATTTGGGCTTGCGAGGACGGCACTCAAGTCGAGCCGACAGCAGCGGTGGCCGAGCTTGGAGGATCGACTGCCGCTCTATTGAGCGGCGAACGAGTATTCGTAAACTTGGTCCAGCGAATCTCGGGCATCGCCACCGAGACTCAACGCCTCTGTGACGCGGTGAAGCACACCGGAACCCGTATTCTAGATACTCGGAAGACCGCTCCTGGGCTACGACTGCTCGACAAGTACGCAGTCCGGGTGGGTGGCGGACTTAGCCACAGGACGGGCTTGTACGACATGGTTCTGCTGAAAGAGAACCACATTGCTGCCGTTGGGTCAATCGCTGCTGCACTGGCACGAGCCCAGCAACGACGCTCCGAGGCGGGTCGGATATCGACTCCTATAGGGGTGGAGGTCTCCGACAATAAGCAGCTTGGCTATGCTCTTGAGGCGGGCGCCGACTGGATTCTCCTGGACAACATGTCGGTCGAGGCTGCCGGAGCAGCCATGGAGTCCGTGTTGGCCTCGGCGGGGAGCGAGAACCGGCCGGTTATAGAAGTCTCGGGTAACGTCGACTCTCGTAACGTAGTCACCTACGCAGAGTCCGGCGTAGACGTCATCTCGATTGGCGCACTAACACATTCCGCACCGGCCATGGATTTCAGCATGAGGCTCTCGTCCTGACCAAGACGTCGACGAACCGCTTGAGACCCGACGGACCTTCTCGACGTGACCTTGAAGACTACGGCCGACAAACGAACACGGCCACTTCCGTGGTGACGTGGAAGTTGCCGTGCTCAGCGATGGTGGCCGCGCACATTCTTCGGGTGATGTTGAGTACGTCGTCCCAGGTGGTGTTCGGGGGGACGAGCGCATCCAGGTCCGGGTCCTGTTGCGTGTCGACCCAGGCGACAATCGGATCGACTTCAGTGATCTCGAGGTGCCCCATCCTGACGTAGGACTCAACGGTCGAGAAGGTTCCCGGCAGCTCGGCAGCCGCCTGTCCTGCATCGAAGGGATTGCTCAGGAAGGGCCCATTAATGTCGCGTCCGCGGAGCTCGCCGAGCGCGCCACGCAAGAGCTCCCGCAGCTCGTGAAGGTGGCTAGGGCCGAGCGTCGTCACTAAGGCCGACCCCCGATCAGACCGAAGGACTCGTCGCGTCTCGGCCAGGGCGGCCTCCCTGTCAGGCACGTGGTAGAGCATGTGCATCAGGAGGGCCACATCCACCGAGCGGTCGCGAATCGGTAGGCGCTGGGCGTCAGCGACGGCGACAGTCGCTTTCCTCGGACCGTCCCAGGCCGCGAGGAGGCTGCGCAGCATTCCATCCGAGAGGTCCACGCCGACAGTCCGCAGCCCGGGATTCGCCTGGAGCAGCCGCTTCTGCCACATCCCGTTGCCGCAGCCGACATCGAGGACAACCTCCGTCCCGCTCCACTCGATCCTGCTGATACCCCAGGCGAAGAACCCCGGTTCCTTGCTGGGCTTGGAGAACGCGTAGATGCTCTGCCTGGTAGCTAGCTTTTCGTCGGTGTTGTAGGCGCGGCCGGTGAGGTAGCTCCGGTCCCAATCAACGCGGCTTCCGGGTTCCCCCATATCAGTCATCGTCGCGCACTTGCGCCAGGCTCGCCTGCAGTCTCGGGACGCACGCACAACGGGTCGGGTCGCCTCGCCGTGAGGGCGCGCCGTCGCTGCCCGGGTTCGACGCGCTCAGCAAGCGCTGGACGCCCGTCGCGCCGAGCCACTAGCCCCCTCAGGGAGCACGCTCGCCAGCATCGGATTCTCAGGTTCGACCTCACTCAACCTCGACGATGGCGACTTGACGTTCTACGGTGCCTGCCATGAGACGGCCACCCTTCGCCGACATCGAGGACGCGATCGAGGACATCCGCCGAGGGCGGATGGTGGTCGTCTGCGACGACGAGGACCGTGAGAACGAGGGGGACCTCACAGTCGCAGCTGACTTCGCCACCCCTGATGCGATCAACTTCATGGCCCGAGAGGGCCGCTGGGCTGATCTGTCTCGCTCACCCCTGAGCGGTGTGACGAACTGGCCCTTCCCCTCATGGCCGCCAAGAACGAGTCGATGTTCGAGACGGCCTTCACCGTGTCCGTTGACGCCCGCGACGGCATCACGAGGGGTATCTCCGCCGCTGACCGTGCGCGCACGATTCGGGTCGCCATTGATTCCGACAGCCGCCCGTCGGACCTCGGGCATGTCTTCCCGCTCAAGGCGAAGCCGGGAGGAGTGCTTGAGCGGACAGGGCAGACCGAGGCCGCTGTCGATCTGGCAAGGCTGGCCGGCCTCACGCCGGCCGGTGTCATCTGCGAGGTCATGAACGAGGACGGGACTATGGCCCGAGTGCCCGATCTCGTGGATTACTGCCGCCGATACGAACTCAAGATGATCACCGTGGCCGACCTCATCGCGTACCGGCGAAAGCACGAGACGCTCATCGAGCGTGTGGCCGAGGCCACAATGCCGACCACCTTCGGCGACTTCGTGATCATCGGCTATCGGTCCCTGGCGGACGGAAAGCGCCATATCGCCCTGGTCAAGGGTGACCTCGGCGACGGCACCGACGTGACGGTGCGCATGCACTCGGAGTGTCTGACTGGGGACACGTTCCACTCGCTTCGGTGCGACTGCGGCGAGCAGCCTCTCTCGCCATCATCGAAGAGGAGGGCCGCGGCGTCGTTGTCTACCTGGCTCAGGAGGGCCGAGGAATCGGCCTGCTCAACAAGATCAAGGCCTACACCCTTCAGGAGAAGGGCTTCGACACCGTTGATGCGAACCTGCGGCTCGGTCTGCCCGTCGACCTCCGCCACTACGGCGTTGGCGCCCAGATCCTCCTCGACCTCGGCCTGAGCACCATCCGGCTCCTGACCAACAACCCCAAGAAGATCATCGGCGTCGAGGGCTACGGACTAACTGTCCTGGAGCAAATCCCTATCGCGGTGACCCCGAACCCCCACAACCTGGCTTACCTCCGCGCCAAGGCCAACCGTCTCGGCCATGTCATTCACCACCAAGGCCTGGCCGTCGACGAAAGCGCCGCATCCCCTGGACTGCACGACGCCCGCCCGGCCGCCCCGAATCTCCCGGCCGACCCGGGGACCTAGCAAAGCGGACCGCTCCACGCCAGCCAGGGACCGACGGGTACCGGCACATCTTGCTCACCCTCGCCAGCCCTGTCAGCCGCGAGGTCGTCCGGCCAGCATCGACACCTTGTGGTCGTTTGGGACGACGGCTGTCAGAGCGCAGGCAGGGGCGGGTTGAATCGGAGCCTGGTGCAAGGGCTGCACTCCGACATTTCATCGTCGGGCCATGTCGCAGTGCCCAGGTAGGGCACCGAATCGAGGAGCAGGCTTACCTCGTAGCGGAACGGCGGCGGCCCCAGGCTCGCCATTTGCCTCCCCACTTCCGCGTCCGTGCGGTAAGAGAGCGATCCTTCCGGAACGCATTCAAGGCCGGGGTGGGGGTGGAACTCAACGGTCATCGACGCGCCGGTGCTACTCGTGATCATGGCGCTGGCCTTGACCCCGTCGGGTCGGGTCGAGATACCGAGAGCGCGAGCCGACAGTTCACCCGCAAAGCTCAGCCTGTCTCCCGGCTTGCTGGGGACGATGCTCACGGTGGCCGACGGCGCCTCATTGGGTCCGTCCTTCGTCGTGTGCCACCGGAACGTCGTCGCCAGGTCGCCAGGGTTGGTCGCGGCGTCGGTGGACCGGCCGTTCAAGGTGATCGTGTAGTCGCCGGCGGTGCCGATAGGAAGGAGTCGATGCGTGGTGGGCCCTGTCGCCGGTAGGTCCATCGACTGCGACCGGCCGCCGCAGCTTTCGCCAGAGGGGACTGCAGTTGCAGAGAACCGCCACCCCGGCGTCTCGAAGACCACCTCGATCTCTGCTGGATTGCCGATGTCGGGCGGAACGACAGGAGGACTGCCGTCGCCACACCTGCTGACGTTCCCGGATCGCCAGCACGACGACCAGACGCTCAGGACGGTATCGGTTCCCTCGAAGCGGATGAGAACCGGAGGCATGGGCAGCCCCGGTGTTGTCACAACGGGTATAGGAGAGCCGGGAGGGAGGGCAGACGAGATCGGGGACAGCGTTGTAGAGGTGATCTGCTCGACAGCGGGATCGCCTTCTGCGCTCGGCACAGCGGGCTCGCCCACTTCGCCGCAGGCGCCCGCGAACACGATGAGGGACGCGGCGACGGTGAGCATGCGCATGGACCTGAGACGACCCGCCACGACGGCTGGTTCCCGACGGCCCACAGTTTCACTGTCTAGCCGGGATCGCGGGGCGGCGCGCGGCGAACCGGAAAGCACCGGTCGGGATGGCTCCGGCTGTGGCGATACCAACCAGGCGCTCGGCCGGTGACAACAGATGAAGGCGAGGACGATGACGAACCGGAGAAGCGATTCAACCGTCATGTCCTGCTGATCCCCCGCTGGAGGGCTGACGGTGCGAGCCGACGGCATCTTCACATCACCCGGCGGACCAGCGCGCTCGTCCCCTGCGCCCGAGTACAGCCAGTATCGCTACTCGCCCATTACCGCTGGGAGCCGGGCGTTCTCGGACCGACGCGACACGGCACCTCCCGGTCAGGGGTCATCGGTCAGTGAAGCGTTCGAGCCATTCCGTCTAGGATCTGCTGTCGACGGAGGTAGCCCCTTTCATGACAACCAGACGACTTCTCGAAATACTGGTCGTTGTTGTTGGGCTCTTCATCCTCTTTGGGTCGCTTGTCTACTTGGCGGCAGGTCTCACGCTCACCGGATAGGGCTGTGTCCGCGCAGTCCCTGACGGGCGCAAGAGTCTGGAGCTGGGCTGCGCCAGCTCGGCGTTGGCCCCCGAGCAGGAACGCCGGTGATCGCCGGCGGGACGCGCACCAGGCTGGCGGCCGACCCAGGCAGTAATCCCGAGCGCCGGCGATACCGGCCGGGAGGATCCGGACGCGACCGATACCAAGCGGCACTTTCCGTTCACCGATTGCGTGTCCCCCGACTCACCATTCTGGCCCTCGAGCACCTCGTCGAGATCGGGCTCGTTGTATCGATGAGCACCGCTAGGACCATCTCATCCTGCGGAGGTTGTCTTTCGCCGCCGGTCACCGAAATGTCTCAAGTCGGCTGAGCGTTGTGTCGACACTATGTAGGTGGCGATCCCGTGGACGCGATCGCCCGGCCGGTGGGCATTGCTTTGCGTCGGTGCCCTCGCACTGGCTGTCTCGGGGTCGGTGGGCCTGCGGGCGCGTCCGCCGGCCTAGCCCGTTCGAGGATCGTCTACGCCGACGAGTACAGCGTGTACACGGTCGACGCCGCCGGGGGCCCCAGCACGCGGATCGTGGCGCCCGTAGGCAACGGCGTCGACAGCATGCCGTTCAACCCCAGGTGGTCGCCCGATGGCACGTGGATCGCTTACATGCGGGGCTGGGCGATCTGGATCGTTCGGCCCGACGGCACTGAGAATCACGCTGTGGCCGGTGGCAGTCAGGCCAACCTTCCGAGCTGGTCCGCCGACTCACGGTCGATCTACTACACCCAAGGCGGACCATGGCCGGCGATTTTCGGCCGCAACCTCGACGGCACCTGGGCGCCGTTCGGCAACCCCACCGGAGCGAACGAGACCACCTCCCAATGGTCGCCGGATGGGACGCTGGTGGCGTTCTCCAGCAAAGCCGGCGGGGGCAAATTCCGGATCTACACCATGAGCCCTTCTGGCTCCGGATTACGGCTGCTCACGGATGGTGAGAACGATGACTACGCGACGGACTGGTCCCCCGACGGACGCCGCCTGCTCGTAACGTCGAGCGTCCTTTCTCAGCGGCTCGATCTCGTGCTGATGGATCGCGACGGCGGCAACCGCCGCGTCGTGAGGGAGAACGCGTTCCCAATAGCGTGGTCACCCGACGGTCGGAAGATCCTGTTCTACGACTCCGTGAACCTCTCGGGGGTGAAGGTGATGAACGCCGACGGCACAGGAGCTGTCTCTCTGCCAGGCATGAACAGCTCGGCGGACTGGGGACCGGGCTCCGTCGATCCGGATCACGCGGCGATAGCGCCGACGTCATCGACGCCGACCGTCGGGACCACCCCTAACAGTTCCTCGTCACCTGTACCGGGGCCTCGCACCTCCGCTCCGCCATCGGTACCCACGAGCACCCCGAGAATCGGACGTGCACCGACGAGCGCGGCAACGGGCAGCCCCCCGTCGACCGTGGGGACGGGAACGGCGGGATCGTCGAGCGGCGGTCAGACCATCGAAGCCGGACGATAGGGGGAAGCCCCGACGCGAGCCTCCACCGGGAACGCGCTGGCCGCGGGGATCGGTCTCCACGCTGAGGACGACGAACCGGGTACGATCCAGGCCGAGATCCCGCCATCGTCGTGGCGGTCCTTCTTCTCGCCGTGGTCCCCGGCCTCACCGTTCGCCATCGACGCCGGTCGGCCGGGCGCTGAACTGGCGACCGGTAGCGGCACATCCCGATGAAGTCAGAGCGGTAGCGTCGCGTGCCGTGAGCGACGACGAGCGCCAAGCCTTCGCGGTGCCGTTCGCTGAAGGTGAGTACGACGACATCGAACTGTCGCTGCTGGACCGCGACGACGAGGACGACCGCCGACTACTCATCCAAGCCGAGCATCCTGAGCTGCACCAGGCCCTGGCCAGTGGACAGGGCGAGGTCCACGTCGGAGGGGTGACGGTCAATCCGGTCCTGCACATCGCCATGCATGAGATAGTCGCCAACCAGCTGTGGGCCAACGACCCGCCAGAGATCTGGGAGACCGCGGTGCGGCTTCTGGCCGCCGGCTATGACCGGTACGAGGTGCTGCACATGCTCGCTTCGGTGGTCTCCGGCGAGGTCTTCGAGGCCGTGCGCAACCAGACGCCCCACCAGATCGAGCGCGTACGAGCGGCATTGGCCGAGCTTCCGGATTCCTGGGAGCGGCAACGTGCCGCCATCCGCGAGGAACGGCACATGAACCGATCGGAGCGTCGAGCCGCTGCGAGGAAGCGACCTCACTGAACGCCCAACCTGGGCAAGCGAAAGTACCTCGGCGGGCCGCCGTTGCGACCCGAGCAGCAACACCGGGAACCGCCGATCCCGGTCGGGTTGGCGCGTCACGCGACCAGTGCGCCACGGCACAACCTGTTCGCCTTCGGTACCGTGTGGTTGATGGCGACCAGGCAGCGGCCGGCGCTCCTCGTGGGTGCTTGTCCGAGTCACCCAAAATCCAACGAGCGCAGAAAGTGAAACGCAATCAAGGCGTGGTCAGCGAGTGACTTGGCGGGACAGAATCATTGGCGTCGTTGGACTCCTGCTGTTCATCGTCGGATACATGTGGAAAGCTGCTGGCAGAGTCTCATTCCTTGAGGGCACAGCAATCTTGGTTGGCTATGTAGTCATCGTGGCGGTAATAGCGCTCGTCGTCGAGATCGTTCGTAAAGACGCCTAGCCCTGATCATTCACCGAGCCGCGTGAGCTGAGGCCCGCCCATCCGCGGAAGTGCCCACCAGACAAGGGATTCTGACGTTGTCGACGCGTCCGAAACCCGACCCTGGAGGGCACCTACCAAGTGAACGCTAACAGCACGCTCCCGGCGGTGGTGGAAGGCTCCGGCAAGGGGGTCGTGGCCCACGCCGGGCTGCACGCCCTTGGCGCCTTCGCCGACCGTCTGGGCCTGGGCCATTCACTGTCGGCCCGCGTCCCCGTCTCCGGGGAGCGGCTCCCGCTGCACGACCGGGGCAAGGTGCTGGTCCAGGCCATGCTCATGATGACCGGCGGCGGCGAGGCGTGCGCCGACATCGAACGCCTGCGCGCCCAGGCGGCGCTCTTCGGCTCGGTGCCGTCGGACTCGACGCTGTACCGGACGTTCCGCTCCATCTCCCCAGACACCCTCTCGGCGCTGTGGGAGGCCGTGGCCGAGGTGCGGACCAAGGTGTGGCGCCGGGCGGCGGCCACGACGGGGTCGGCGACGGTGGTGCTCGACATCGACGGCTCGCTGCACCAGGTCCACTCCGAGAACAAGCAAGAGGCGGCGGCGAACTACAAGGGCGGCTACGGCTTCCACCCCATCTACCTGCTTCGCGGACGCCACCGGGGAGACCCTGGCCGTGGCTCTGCGGCCCGGCAACGCCGGGGCCAACAACATCGCCGACCACGTCGCCCTGCTCGACGCCGCCATCGCCGGCCTACCCGCCGAGATCGCCGTCGGCCACCGAGCGGGTGACGACCCCGCCCTGGTGCGCCGGCCCATCCAGGTGCGCACCGACTCCGCCGGCTGCACCGACTTCGTCTGGCACGCCCGCGACCGCAACGTCGGCTTCGCCGTCGTGGCCCGCAGCAATACCAGCATCCATGCCGCCATCAGCCGCATCGCCTTCGACGAGGACTACTGGCAGCCCGCCCTTCGCCAGGACGGCGAGGAGCGTCCCGGCGCGGCGGTGGCTGAGGTCACCGACCTCCTCGACCTGTCGGGCTGGCCGTCGGGCACCAGGTTGATCGTGCGACGCGAGCCCCTCCACCCCGGTGCCCAGCAGAGCCTGTTCCCCTCGACGATGTTCCGTTACTGGGGCCACTACACCGACGCCGACGGCGAGCCGGTCGACCTCGACGTGCACATGCGCGCCCATGCCCATGTCGAGGACAACATCCGCCGGCTCAAGGGCTCCGGGGCCCAGCGCTTCCCCTTCACCGACTTCGACGCCAACAGCGCCTGGCTCGCCGTCGTGTGCTTCGCCGATGCCCTCGTGCGCTGGTTCCAGCAGCTCTGCCTCACCGGGCCCCTGGCCATCGCCGAGCCCAAGACACTGCGTTGGGGGCTGTGGCACACACCGGCGCGGATCGTGCTCCGGGCTCGGCGGCGCATCGTGCGCATCCTCGACGGCTGGCCCGGCACCGACGTGCTGCTCGACGCCCACCGGCGTATCGCCCTGCTGACCTGAGCACGGCCGCTGCCTGCGCACACCGGCACCACCCTCACCGCACGCGCCCCGACACGGCCCGAACAGCCCGGAATTGGCCACAATCGCCGTCGCCCGGACTCGATGGGGCGGCAATGCGTGTTCAGTCGACCGGGACCGACTCGACAAGACGTTCCGGACCGGCTCGGGTCATCTCATGAATGGTCGGGGCTAGCCCAAGCACTGTCGCAGGATGCCAGACCGTCTCAGCAGCGGACCGAACCGCACCAAGCTCTCCCAGTGTCGGAAACACTGACCTCAGCGTCGTCGTCATGAGAAATCGTCAAGAGTTGTGGATGAGGTTTCTCGATCAGGCGGCGACGGACCCGGTCTTGTCGGTGTTGGTCGTGTCGGGCTGAACCTCCTTCCGCTCCCGAAGCTTGCCGTCGATGAAGGTGGCGCCGGCGCGCACCAAGGGGACGAGCTCGTGGCCGTTGATCCTGCGCCATCGGGCCTGGGCGGCGTCGAGCAGCTTGAACGCCATGGCCATGCCGGCCTCCCGTGAGCCGGCACCCTTGGTGATCTTGGTCCGCAGTCGCACCGTCGCGAACGTCGACTCGATCGGGTTGGTGGTCCGCAGGTGCAACCAGTGCTCGGCCGGGAAGTCGTAGTACGCGAGGAGCGTGTCGAGCTCGCCGGTGATCTTCGCCGTCGCCTTGGGCCACTCGGCGAAGCGGTCGGCGAAGCTCTGCACCGCCACAAGGGCATCGGCTCGGGTCACTGCACCGTAGATGGCGGCGATGGCGGACTTGGCCTCGGCGTGCACCCGCTTGGGCATGGCGTCAAGGCAGTTCGCCGTTTTGTGCACCCAACAGCGTTGCTCCCGGGTGGTGGGGAAGACGTCCCGCAGCGCCCCCCAGAAGCCCAGCGCCCCGTCGCCCACGGCCAGCACCGGTGCGGCCACGCCCCGGTCGCGCAGCGAGCGCAGCAGCTCGGCCCAGCTGTCGGTCGACTCCCGGTAGCCGTCCTCCACCGCCACCAGCTCTTTCGTGCCGTCGGGGCGGACACCGACGATGACCAGGCAGCACAGCCGGTCCTCTTCGAGGCGGATGTTGAAGTGCACGCCGTCGGCCCACCAGTACACGTAGTCGACCTCGGAGAGATCCCTGGTCTTCCACTCCTCGAGCTCGGCCTGCCACGCCTCGGTGAGCCGGCAGATCGTGGAGGACGACAGGCCAGCCTTGGAGCCGAAGAAGCCCTCCAGGGCGGGCCCGAAGTCGCCAGTGGAGAGCCCCCGCAGGTACAGCAGGGGCAGCACCTCGGTCACCTTGGGCGAGCGGCGCATGTAGGCCGGCAGCAGCGCCGAGGAGAAGCGCTCCTCCGGCCGGCGGTCGTCGACCCGGGGCGCCTTGACATCGACCAGGCCCGCGCCCGTCATCACCGCACGCGGGCGGGCGTAGCCGTTGCCCACCACCATGCGCCGGCCGGCGTCGTCGATGACGTCGGCGTGGGCGTCGAGATAGGCCCGCCGCTCGGCCAGCAGCGTGACGGCCAACATCTCCTGGGCGGCGACCCGGAACAGCTCGTCCAGGTCGACCGTCATCGTCTCGGGGTCCTCCACCGCGTCGGCGGTGGCGTCATGCACTATCTTCAGCATTGGCGTACTCCTCCCCGCCGGTTGTCGCCGGCGGACTCGTGACTTCAGCAGTCCGGAGGGTACGTCGCGCCCTTCAAGCGACCAAGCATCCACAACTTCCGGTTATATCCCCGTCGTCATCCTCCGGTCCCCACCCGGCAATCAGTAACGGTAGGCGCAGTTGTTACTGCTCAGGATGGGCTCGGGCGCGAGCGGGCAGCATCGGCACTTCCTATTCGGTGCCGAGGCCAGAGGAGCGTCAAAGCAACGAGGCCACGAGCCCGCCGAGCGCGATGAGCAGGACGGCGCCGATCATGCCGGCCCGACGGTGCTGACGCCGCCATGCCAGGTAGACCTCGCTTGCGAAACGGCTGTTGGGGCGACGCTCGGAGATTGTCCGGTCGATGGCCGGCAGCACCCAGGCGTGTAGGAGCAGGAGCACAAAGCCGAGGACGACGAGAAGCACTCCGATATTCATTGACGGAGGCGAATTTCGCTGTGAGGTTTCATCGGCGGGTTGGCACCACAGCCAAACCCCCCGAGGCCGACGTCATCCATCCACCTGAACGGTATGGCCTGAGCGTCGCAATGCCCGATAGCGGCGCGCTTACGGATGCTGCGTTCGGCGCGGGCAGCCATAACGCCGAGGCGCGGTCGATATCGTCCGGACGGCGTCGCTCGCAGACCGATGCGGAGCGGCACGTCCTGCTCGGTCGCCGTCAGGGCCTGCGCTAGGAGCGGTTAGGCCCAGTCACGCTTTGCAGGCCATCGACCGGGTCACGGCTGGTACCGGGCAGCCGAAGTTACGGCCTCGGTCGTCGCGGGGAGAGGCGAGCGGATCGTTCCGTCGGTTTGATGAATTAGAAGTGCACCGGGTACTCGAAGTGCCAGCACGTTCGGAGAAACGTCACTCGATGTCGAATCGAAGACCACCTCACCGATCACACACGGCCTTCCCGCCGCGCGGGCCTCGCGATCGACGGCCTCTACGACCCAAACGAGCCGAGAGAAGCGGGCTAATCTCAACTCCCGCATGGACTCGTCGTCCAGCCCTCGGGTGACGGCCCGTTCCTTGTAGAAGGATGACTTCATTGCCGTCGTCCGGAATGCGAGCCGGCCGGCCTCGCGCAGATGCTCGAAGGTCCCACTTCCCGCCAGGACGTCATATCGCAGCAGCAGTTCTCGCCCCGTACGCTCAGCGGCCTCGGGTAGAAGCCACAACTTGTCTGGTACTGGCGCGAGGAGGAGCTGCCATGGGGAATAGGAGTACCCGGAATCGGGGTCGACATCGTGGAGGATGTCATTGATCTCGAGATACGGCCCGCGCTGGTCGTCATGCCGCACGAAGCCGATCCAGTGATCGCCGTTCCGTACCTCACGCCGGTATCCGATGATGACGAACGCGTGTTCATGGGTTCCCACCAGCACGGGGTACGCGCTGTTGAGGAAGCGACAAATGACTGCGATTGCCCTCGTGTCCCACGTACCCGGGTCATCGTCGGAGTCGTGCGGTGGCAGCGGGGGCTCTTGCCCTGATCCTGGGAGGTAACCCATGCGGTAGACGATCGGTGGGAGACCGAAGTCCCGCATGAGGTTGCTGAGCTGAAGGCCGGTGAGTCCCTCGGATGGGAGCGGACGTCCTTCGGCAACGTTTGCGTCGGCGAACAGGCTGAAGTCGGCCATGGGCCGTCTCATGACGTCGCCGCGAAGGTATGCCGTGTAATGGCAGATCCACGCTGCTACGTGGGCGCAACGACCGAACTGCGTGTCTTGCTGCGCGAACGGAGCGCCCCTTACCTCGAGCGCCTGCCCGAAGAAGCTAACCGTGTCGCGGACTGCGGTGTGCACCGCATCCTTTAGGTCGGGGGGCGGCGCAAGGACTGTTCGACCGACCCTACCGAGGGAGCTCGGACGGATCGTCATGTACCCGAGGTAGCTGCTCCGGGCGAGCTCCGACAGTGCGACGAGTTCCTCCGTAGCAATATCGGCCTCGAAGAAATGGAGTCGGTGCGCTGTGTCAGGGATCTCGGCGAAGGTCTTGGAGAAGAAACTCGAGTACTCACTGCGGTAGTCGAGGTCCAGATACCGGGTCTCGATGACAGCGCTTCTCGCTCCCGAGGAGCGGACGACCTCGAGGCACCGTTCAAGCGGTCGCGCAAGGAGATTGGGGTCGTACCGCCCCCGAAGGTTCTCCCAATCGTCCGTCCTAAGAAGGGAGACGACGTCGGCCGGGTCGGGATCCTCCCAGCCCACGTCGTCCTAACTGAGTCTGAGCGTGCTCGATGACGCCTCAGCCTCTCGGCGACGGCGCGCCATCTCAGAGAGGTCGTTGCGGAGGACCTTGCGCTGCTTCGATGTCAACAGCTGATCCACCGATCGAATCGTCTTTCCTCCCGCCTTACTGCTGGCCTTTGGGAGCACCACTCGACTTGTCGACGCCTGTCGCTTTGCCACAGTCACAAGCTACCTCCTCTACTTGGGTAGCTGGCGAACCTACGATGTGGGCGCTTCGCTACCGCCGAAGACTCCTCCCGCAGCGAGGGCACCGGAGCCCCGTTGAGGATGAGGGCGAAACGAAGGCAACGGGGAGATCCTCGAAGCCGCAACCTGAGCATCGCAGCGTTCGGACCGTCACCTTCGTCCGGATCTTGACAGGGACGCGGGTCCTACGACTCGAGCTCACCGCTTTCCGCTCCGTCTACCCTTCGGGGCGCGCTGTGAGAGAGCACTGCCGGCGGCGGTCCTCGAAGCGGCTCCTGTCCTCCCGTCCCGCAGGACCTTGGAAGCTGCCTTGGCTGCCGCACCACTCGTCTTCCTCGACTTCGCCATGTCAGTAGATCGTCTCCTTAAGTAGTGATCGTCATCTTTAGTGTACAAACAGGACCTCTGCCGTGTCAACTATCGTGTACAGTGTGTGCGTGGGCGACGGAGCGTTGAACGCAGGGGGGCTTGGACGGGAACTCTCGTCGGCACGTCTGGCCGCGAGGCGATCGCTTCGGGACGTTGCCGGCGAGTCCGAGATATCTGCTGCGTACTTGCAGAAGCTCGAGCGAGGCCAAGTCGAGGACCCCTCGCCGAGGATCCTGCGGCGACTAGCGACCGCTCTGCGCATCGAGTACCGGCGACTGATGGAACTCGCTGGCTACGACGTACCTCGCGGTCGTCCGGCGCAACACCCGTTGACCACGCGGTTCGCCGATGCAGGTCTCACAGAGGCGGAGGAGCGGGCCGTCGCAGCCTTCATCGACCACCTGGTGGCGCAGCGGGAGTCATAGAGGCTGTCGCTTAGCAACGCCCAAGAGCTCTAACGGAATAGCTGTCACTCTCCCATGCCTCGGCCAGGCAGAGTGCATGCAGGGAGCCCGATCGCCGGTCCCACCCTGTGAGAAGCTCTAGGCCGAGGTGATGACCATGGCAGAGACTGGCCAAGATGACGACGACGACGACGCGAAGCGTGAACCAAAGGAGGGCTTCAAGCTCGACGATGAATTGAAGAAGCGGGACCCATCCGAGGGTTTCAAGCTGGATCGCGAGCTCGGAGAGGAGTATGACAACCGCGGCTAGCGGTTCGGGGCGCCCAACGCTCGGAGAGAAAGTGTTCGCAGACTTTGTGGATTCTCTCCTTTCCGAGCAAGAGGACCGAAAGCGCTCACTAGAACAGCGTGGCGCCGCAGTCATTACAAGTTCCGGTGTGCTCGCTAGTTTGCTTTTCGCCTTGGTAGCGCTAGTTACGGGAGCAGATGGCTACGTCCTGCCGACCGATGCCGAGGCGCCGCTCGTGGTCGCACTCGTCCTCTTCAGTTTGGCAGGGGTGGGCGGAGTCGCGTCAAATATCCCCGTTCCATACAAGGGCGTTGATGCTAAGGATTTCCTCTCGATAGTTGAGAACCAGTGGAACACGTACACGGAGTCCGAGGCTCTCCAGATGGCGACGGTCACCCGAGCGAAGCAATTCTCGGGTGCGAAGTCCTGGAACCAAGCGAAAGCCTGGGCGGTGCTAGTCGCTCAGGCGTTGGAAGTGCTCGCCGTTGGAACGCTTGCCCTAGCCATATTTCGAATCTTTACTAACTCATGAGTTTTGTTTTATCGCATGGGACGAGACGATACTGCTCTCGGTCCAGGCTGCGGATTGTCGCCGGGTATCGCCGGGCACGTCACTTCAAGGACGGCTTTATGTCCGTTCCGAAACCTCGCTTCAGTCCGACCGGCACATAACGCCGGATCCTGGTTACTGCCGTGCAAGCGCGAACCGAGCGATAACGCCCGGGGTCGGTCAGTCGCCGTCGCCCTCCGAAGGCGTATCGTCCTCGCTCCCGTCGTCCGTGGGCACACCATCGAGACTCAGGCGCTCGGCGGCGGACCGGCGGACCCGATCGCCCCGGCGGTCGTAGCGCGACGTTGTGGAAGGGGAGGCGTGGCCCATCAGCTGCTGGACCGCGGGCAGGTCCGCGCCGGCGTCGAGGAGGTCACCGGCGTAGGTCCGGCGCAGGTCATGGGGCGAGATAGCGGCCAGGCCGGTGGCCAGGGTGCGGCGGGAGAGGATCTGGCGGATGGCCTCGCCGCTGAGGGTGTGGCCGAGGCGCAGGTTGCCCCTGCGGTCGATGGGGCAGAAGAGCGGGCCCGGGGAATCGCCCCTGAGCTCCATCCACTGCTCGAGGAGCGGACCGACAGTGGGGGAGAGGGGCACCAGCCGCTGCTTGCCGCCCTTGCCACCACCCGGATGGCGGCGGGCTCGGTATCGACGTCGGCCAGGTGAAGGGCGACGAGCTCGGCCCGGCGGGTGCCCGACAGGTAGGCCAGGCCGATCACCGCTCCATCCCGGACGCCGGCGGGAGTCTCGTCGGCCCGGCACTGGGCCAGGAGGACCGCCAGCTCGGAGCGCTCCACGTCACGCCCGGCGGGGAGGCGGCTGCCGCCGATCGGCCGCAGGTCCACGGCCCGCATGTACTCGTCGGTCTCCATGACGCCCATGCGCCACGCCGCCTTCAACGCCCCCCGCAGGGCAGCCAGGTGCTTGTTGGCGGTGGCGGGGGCATAGCGGCCGTCGTTGACCGCCGGGGCCTGGGCGGCCCGGATGGCGGTGGTGTGGGCGAAGCGAAGCCGGGCCCAGGCCAGGGTGTCGATGTCGGCCGCCCCACCCGAAACCCAGGCGGCGATGGCCTCAAGGCACGCGGTCATCGTCCGCCGGCCGTCGCCGGCCAGCCCGGCCACGTACACCCGGGCCGGGACCTGGCCCCAGTCGGCGACCATCGCCCCGTCGGCGGAGCGCCGCAGCGGCACCGGGACGGCCTCCATCTTTTCCATGTCGACTAACAGGCCCGGCGGCTGTCATGACGCGGTCCAAATGACAGCACCGATGCGCAGCGAGTTGTCAGCACGGATGCGCAGACTCGATGTCAGCACGCCCCAGAGACGGACGTGCATCCGCGACCACAGGCCGGGCCTGTCGGGGGCCGCTCACTCGAGCAGGCCGGCGTCGTCTAGCGCGGCGATGAGATGGGTGGAGGCCACGGTGGTGTAGATCGCCGTTGTGCGCGGATCGGCGTGGCCCATGAGCTGTGAGATGACTGGCTGGGGAACGCTGCGCAAGGCCAGAGTGACGCCGTAGTGGTGGCGGAAGGCATGGGCGGCGGCCCCTTCAGGCAGGACCACGCCGCCCCGGTGGGCAAGCCCCCGCACCACCCGGTCGAGGGCCTGAGGCGACAAGGATGTCCCGTCGGGGCGCACGAACAACGGGTCGGCTCGCCGAGCCTTGAGCGCACGCCGTCGCTGCCCGGGCTCAACGCGCTCCGCAAGCCAGTCGTCGATGGCGTCGACGGTGGCCCGGGGGAGGGGGACGTCTCGGGCCTTGCCGCCCTTGGAGCGACCCACTCGCCAGATGGGGCGCTCGGCGCGCCGGTCCAACTCGCCGATGGTGACCCCGCAGGCCTCCTCGGCCCGCGCGCCAGTGGTGGCGAGAAAGCGCAATAGGGCGACGTCCCTGGTTGGCCAGAACATTCGCTGCCGGGAAGTCGGCTCCTCCATTGCGGCTGAGAGCATCCGCTCGATGTCCTCGGCGTCGGGCGACTTTGGGCGCCGCTCGGGGCGCGGCGGCGCCCGGAAGAGGTCGCCGTCGAGAGGATCGGCGGAGAGATGGCCGGTCCGGTGCAGCCAGCGGGTGAAGCCGCGCAGCGTCGAGAGCATGCGGGCCACTGTGGCGTCGGACCACCGACGCTTCGCCGCCGCCATAGCTGCGAGCAGCACCTCTTCCGATAGATCGCCCAGCGCCAGGCTCGTAAGGGGAGGCCGGTCGCTGGTGGGGGAGTGGCCCCGGGCCTCGCCCAGAACCACCGCCCAGCGCTCAAGATCGGCTCGGCGGGCTCGGTCCGAGTTTCCCTTCTCCGCCTGCGCAGCGGACTCGAGAGCTCGCTTGGCGGTCAGCCAGTCATCCGCCAGTTCCACCACCGACGCCGATGCCGATGCCGAGAGCATGGGCTGACACTAACGTCGCACGGGGGATCGGGGATAGTAGGCATTATCTCCGCACCCGCTTGGCACATTCGACAGGACAGCCGGACGGCCAAGACCTACTCGAGGCGCCCGGCGATCCCTGACAGAAAGGGGCATCACGATTGGCGGCGCAAGCGAAACTCCGTGCTGCGCGTGTCGTAGTTGTCCGTCAGCGTCCGTCACGCTGGAGGCCCTCGGGAGAGGTGACCACGACCGCAGCGGGCACCGGGCGACTGGACTTGGGCCTCCGCTCTTCAGTGATCACCCGCTTCCCGGTAGGACCCTGCATGCCCTGACCGTCTCGCATCCCACTGTCCGGTTGCTGTCGGTCGGCTTGCCAGGCATCGGCGGACGGGCGGCCGCTGGGCTGGACGGTCCAACATCCGGCAGAGGGGCGGTGAGAGAGCTCCAGCTACGACTACCGGCCCTCCTGAAGCACCGGGCCACACAGGACGCTCACAAGCCCACCACCAGGTTGAACGATCCCGTCAGCTGGTTCAGAGCGACGACGCCGACGACGTCGAGCACCTCCTGCTCGGAGTAGCCGTGGTCCAGCAGGCCGACGATGTCGGCGTCGTCGAGGCCGGCGGGCCCGGTCAGGACCATCATTGCGAAGCGCAACAGGGCGGCTACGCCGGCGTCGGCCGAGTCCGCAGCGAGGGCCGCCTGGATCTCCTCGTCGCCCACCCCCACCCGACGGGCCGCCTCGATGTGGGCGTCGAGGCAGGTCTGGCACCGGAGACGGGCCTGCACGGCGATTGACACTCGCTCGCTGAGCTTGCGGTCCAGCTGGGCCCGCTTCATCGCCCGGCTCAGCTCGAGGTAGCCGGCCAGCACCGCAGGGGAGTGGGCCATGGTGGCAACCATCGCCCCGACCTGGCCGCGTCGGCCGGCGAGCCCGCCGAGGAGCTCGCCGGCCTTACCCGGGGCCTCTCCAGGACTGAGAGGCCGGAAGCGTGCCGCCCCATGAGGGCTTGGACTTCGACGGCGGTCCACGGCCACGTCAGTGCCTCCCGCCGTGGTCGGCGGTTGTCGGCGTGCCGCCGTGGCCGTCAGCGACCTCGACCGTGAAAGCCGCCGTCCGCACCGTCGCCTGATGGCTGAAGTCGAAGAACAGCCGGTAGGTGCCCGCCGAGGGAGCCTCGACGGCGAAGGGCACCTGGCCCGGGCCGACCCGGCCCTCGAGGGGATGCACGTGGAGGTAGGCGAGGTCTGAGGCCCGGATGGCGACGAGGTGACCCAAGGCGCCCAGGTAGGGCTCGAGGTCGGCCACCGGCCGGCCGTCCCTGCGGACGGTGAGGCTCACTTCGCCCTCGCCGCCGGCCCTGGGCGTGCCCGTCAGCTCCACCTGGTAGCCGTCGACGATCGCCGTGGAGACCGGAGCCGGCACCGGGCGGGGGATAGGGTCACCGGCCACCGTCACCTCGTGGCCCAGCGTGAGGTCCGGACCGCCGACGGCGGCGAAGTCGGCGAAGGCCCGGTAGGGACCCGGGGGAAGCGGGTCGAGGCCCACCTGCCAAACCCCGTCGCCGCCGAGTGAGGGGTGGACGTGGCGGAAGACGCCAAGGTCGCGGCTGACCAGGATCAGATGCAGCGCCCTCTCGTGACGGTCCCGGTAGGCGCTGACGACGCCGTCGGGCCCGACGATGCGGAAGCGGACCTCCGCCGGTGCCTGCGGAGCCAGCGACGGCGTGAGGACCTCGAAGGTGTAGCCGGCCTCGGAGCTGGCCAGGCCCTTCACCGCTACCGCCTCCGCTGGTTCGGCGGTGTCGGTGCCGTCGTCGTCGCTGAACGTGGACCCGACGAGCACCCCGGCGCCGAAGGCCAGCGCCAGCGCGATCCCGAAGGCGGCGAGACGGCCGCCAACGCCCAGGGCCCGGCGTGGCCGCGAACCGCCCTTCGCCGCGACTGCTCCATCGGTGGACATGGGGCCGGGCCGCAGATCCACGCGCCGCAGGAGCTGGGCGTTCAGGGCCACCACCACCGTGGAGGCGCTCATCAGCACCGCCCCCACGGCGGGCGGCAGGTTGACGCCGGCCCAGCTGAGGACGCCAGCGGCGAGCGGGATGGCCACCACGTTGTAACCCGCGGCCCAGCCCAGGTTCTGCAGCATCTTGCGGTAGCTGGCGTGGGACAGCTTGATCACCGACGTGACGCCCCGAGGGTCGCTGGAGGCGAGGACAACGCCGGCCGACTCCATGGCCACGTCGGTGCCCGCCCCGATGGCGATGCCGACGTCGGCCCGGGCCAGGGCAGGGGCGTCGTTCACCCCGTCGCCGACCATGGCCACAATCAGGCCGCGTTCCTGGAGATCGGCCACCACCCGGTCCTTGTCCTCGGGCAAAACCTCGGCGAACACCTCGTCCACCCCCAGCTCGGCGGCCACCGCCTCGGCCACCTGGCGGGCGTCGCCAGTAATGAGCACAACTCGCTTGCCCAGGGCCTTGAGGTCGGCGACGGCCTGACGGGCCTCGGGACGGATCTCGTCCTCAAGGGAGAGGGCGCCCACGACGTCACCGCCCCTGACCAGGTAGAGCACCGGGGCGCCGCGCCGCTGCCACTCCGCCACGGCCTGAGACAGTTCTGTCGGGACCTCGAGGCCGCGCTCACGTAGCAGGGCCGGCCCGCCCACAGCGTGGCGCTCACCCATGACCGTGGCCTCCACGCCCCGTCCGGTGATGGAGCGGAAGTCGGTGGCCTGTGCCCGACCGGAGCGGCGGTCGGCGGCAGCCACGATGGCCCGGGCCAGGGGGTGCTCGGAGTCGGCCTCCACCGCCCCGGCCAGGGACAGGACCTCCTCCTCGCTCAGCCCGGCGCCGGCCACGCCGGTGACCACGTGAGCCCCCTTGGTCAGCGTCCCCGTCTTGTCGAACAGCACGGCGTCGACGGTGCGCATGCGCTCGAGAGCCAGGCGATCCTTGATCAGGATGCCGGCCCGGGCGGACAGGGCGGTGGAAAGGCTGATCACCAGTGGGATGGCCAGGCCGAGAGCGTGGGGGCAGGCGATGACCAGCACCGTCACCGTGCGCACCACCGCGTCGTCGGTGTCGCCCAGGGCGGCCCAGGTGGCGAAGGTCGCCACTGCTGCCCCCGCAGCCACGTAGAACAGGAGGGCGGCGAAGCGGTCGGCCAGGGCCTGGGCCCGAGAGCGGCTGGCCTGGGCCTCGGCCACCAGCCGCTGGATGCCGGCTAGGGCGGTGTCCTGGCCCACGGCCCGAACCCGGACCCGGATGGAGGAGTCGGTGGCCACCGTGCCCGCCACCACCGCGTCGCCGGGACCCTTCGCCACTGGCCGGGACTCTCCCGTGACCATCGACTGGTCCAGCTCGGCCTGGCCCTCGACGATCTCGCCGTCGGCGGGCACCCGGGCTCCGGAGCGCACGAGCACCACGTCGCCTTCGACCAGCTGCTCCAGCGACACCTTGTCGACCCTGCCGTCGGGGCTGACCCGCTCGGCCTCATCGGGAAGAAGCTCGGCAAGGGCGGCCAGCGCCCCACGGGCCTGGCCAATGGCCTTCATCTCCTGCCAGTGGCCGAGGAGCATGATCGTGATCAGCGCCGCCAGCTCCCACCAGAAGTCCAGGTCGAACAATCCCAGGCTCGTGGCCGCCGAGGCGCCGAAGGCCACGGCGATGGCCATGGCGATCAGCAGCATCATCCCCGGCTGGCGGGAGCGGGCCTCGGCCACGCCTCCGGTGAGGAATGGCCACCCCCCGTAGAGGAAGAGGATGGTGCCGAGCACGGGTCCGACCAGCCCGTCGCCGGGGAAGTCCAGGTGGTAGCCGAACCAGTCCTGGATCATGTGGGCGGTGACCACGACGGGCACGCTCAGCAGCAGGCTCCACCAGAAGCGGCGTCGGAACATCCCGGCGTGGTCGCTGTGGTCGCCGTGCTGACCGTGTCCACCGTGCTTCACGTACGCGAGCCTGCCTACGACTATGGCGACGAGTACGAGTTCGGACTCGACCTCATCCTCGACGGCCTCGAGCGCGCTCGCGACACGTCGTCGTGGCCCAGGTCGTGACGTCGGGCCCGGCGGATGCAATCCCAGGAAGCGAGCCCTGAGGCGGGACCACGGGGGAACCGGAGTGACGCTTGCGGCAGTTCGCATTCAGGGTCCCACCGGCGCAGCTAGAGACTCGCCCCACTCCCCGGGTGAAGCCGCTGCGCTACGAGACGCCATCGGCGCCCTAGCCAGGCCGACGCCGGTCACGCCGGCGTGTCGGTTTGCTCCTGTGGTGCGACGAGCGACCCGGGGCGCCCCTGGCGGGGGCGTGTCTCGGCTGGGTGCTGCGCCACCGCCGCTCGCCGTCCTGCAGCGTTCCCCCGACCGGGCGGAACAAACTCCGGTGCCCGCGGGCTGCATTTCCTGGCCCGAGTGATGGCGTCGCCGAGGCCAACGGCCTCCAGCGCCTTGATACTCGTCTCGTTGGGATCGGCGAAGGTCAGCTCGCCGCCCATCTGCGCAGCCGCTTCGACCGCAGCTACCAAGGCTTGAACGCTGGAGCCATCGATCCCGGAGACGTCGTGCACGTCCAAGACCACCTTCAGATTGCCCTGGCCTTCGATCAGATCGGCCAGCACGGCCCGGAGCACGTCGGCTTCGGAGGCACCCAGGTGCCCGTGGGCGGTCACCACAACCACGCCCATGGCCCGACTGACGGCCAAAGCAGAGACCGTCTTCGCGACCCGAGCACTCGCAGGTCGTGGGGCACAGTCGCGAGGTGGGCGGCGAGGGAGGTGAAGGACCGGAAGACGGCCGGCAACGTTGCTTGCGTTGCGGCCCGCCGGTGTATCACCGAGCGGCAGTAGTTCTGCGGGCATGGCTTCGCTCCAGATCGTCGGGAGCGAGCGATCAGGGACGCCCGCACGACATGGACCGTCACTCCTGATCGGCTGTCTGGTGCAACCGAGCAACGGGCTTTCAACTGGTACGAGGCTGAGGAGCCTGCCCTTGCTGCGAGTGTCCCACAGTTACCGCCGAGGCGCCGATGTCAAGGCGCGCGTGGACCAGCGGACGTGCCGGGTCCCCCTGATTCAGGTCTCCCTCAGAGTTGAGCTCGATCGACGCTCCGCCTCCCTCCGCAAGGCCGGGAGGCCGTCATCAAGTGCCTTCCTCACAGCCTTTCTCATCGACCCCTGCAGTGCGCGCGCCAGCAGGCCACTCCACGACTCCTCGGTAAAGACCCGGGTGGCCTCGCCGTCCAAGTCCATTCGCCAGACATGCACGGCAGTGATTCCAAGCGTGCGACCTTTCCATGCGACGCGGTAGGGCCGTTCGCTCTCGACGATCTCCGACCGAATCGTGCCGGGCCCCGCCTTCCACTGGAATGTGGTTCCCACTCGAACCGGTTCATCAACGTTCATCGTCTTCACGCCCGGCATCCATTGGGGCCAAGTCCTTAGGTCGGTCAGCGTGTCCCAGACGGTCTCCGGTCGTGCGCTGATAATGATCTCGCCGGTCTCACAGACCGGTGCCCTGTGATTAGCGTCCACGCCGACCTCCTGACTCGGGTGCCCGATGCTCCCGATCTGCGGTCAGTCTCGCCTCTCCCCAGCCCCCATGACGGCTGGCCGTGGTTAGGCTGCGAGGCGTGGGCGCATTCAGCGGGGTCACTGCATCTCTCTTGCTCCTCGCCGTCGCCATCTTCCAAGTGGCCGTGATTCTGGGAGCTCCAGTCGGACGGTTTACGCAAGGCGGCCAGCATGAAGGCAAGTTACCGATGGGGAATCGAGCGCTTGCTGCAATATCGATGTTGTTGCTGTTGGCGATGTCGGCAACGGTCTCCGGGAAGATTGGGCGGGGCCCGTTCGTTTCGCTGTCTTCGGGTGTACTGGCCACGGTGTGGTGGATCACTGTCTTCTATCTACTTGTCGGAGTGGTGATGAACCTTGCTAGCCGGTCGAAGCAGGAACGACTCCTGTTCGCACCACTGACAACCATCATTCTCGTCCTAGTACTCACGAGCGCCGCTTGATGAGGATGCGTGCGTGTCCGGCGTCCCTGACAGAAAGGACCACGGCAAATGGTCCACCTGCTACGGGAGCACTGGTTGGTTGATACGTGTGCCCTAGCGCTCGGTGACGTCGGAGGTCTCGATCGGCGGATCAGGCGTGGGCAAGGGTCGCCGCCGGGGCGGACACGACGTTGTCGTCGGCATCCGTGGCCGGCGGGGTCCGGAAGCCCTTGACCGTCATGTAGACGCCCACAGAGAACTCCCAGGTCGCGATGGGCAGGGCCAGGAGAATCGAGGGACCCGACACCTGCTCCCAGGCGCCGAAGAGCGTGGCGGTCGTCGACGCAAGCAGCAACGGGGCGCCGATCAGACCGAGCGTCGGCATCCACCGGGGCACCAGGCGGGACTGGTACAGGATCGTGGCGAAGCAGAGGGCGTTGATGGCCGCCATGATCCCGGGGCCGAGCAGGAAGGACCACTCCTTCACTGCCACCAGCCCACTGGCCGTGGTCGTGAGCGCTGCGGTGTCGGTCCCGCCCGCGAAGTCCTGCCGGAGCGTGTAGACGGCCAGGACGGCGAGGACGCCGGTGAAGATCATGGCGGCCTCGAGCGTGCGGCTGGCGACGAAGCCCACGGCGCGGCCGGGGCCATGGCGCTTGATGACCGGGTACAGGGCCACGGCGGTACCAATGCAGGCGAGGGCGGTGAGGACCTCGATCAGGCCGCCCCACAGGACGCGTTGGTCGCTGCCGGCGCCGAGGACGAAGTTCGGGTCGTTGACGACGCCGTCGTAGAGCCCGAGGGCCGGGATCGAGAAGACGAAGGTGGCGATGTAGAAGAGGCCGGCAGCCAGGGCGGCCTTGCGGATCGAGTCCATCGGGGGCTTGGCGGTGCGGGTGGTGGTCATGGTCAGTTCCCTTCAGGTGCATGGTCGGATGGGACCTGCCTGAGCGAGATCAGCGGGACGCCGACGTCGCGCAGCTTCTGCAGGAGGCCGTGCAGCGCGGCCTGGTCGACGACCGATCCCCGGAGGACGGTGGTGCCGTCGTTCTCGCTGGTGATGGCGAGCCCGTCGAACCATGCCGCCCAGCGGGTTCCGAGGTGTCCGTTGACCCTGATCTCGTACTGCACACGGTCGACCATACGAACCGACCTGGTGAGATGTCCTCACATCATGTGGTGAGCCCGTCTGGTGATCTTGGGCCGGCGGCTACAGGCCGAGCTCGTCGGCCCGGCGGAGGGCCGCCCGACGGCTGTTCACACCGAGCTTCATGAAGATGTTCTTGGTGTGGGTGCGGACGGTGTTGATGGAAACGACCAGCTCTGCGGCGATCTCAGGTCCGCTCAGGTCGCTGCGGAGGAGCCGCAGGACATCCAGCTCTCTGCTGCTGAGCTCGTCGACGAGGCCCTGCCGCGCGGGGCTCACTCCGGAACCGTCGGCGGCGAGGACCGCGGCGGCTTGGTCGGCGGCCCGGCCGTGGCGGACGGCCGTCTCCAGCAGGGCTTTCATCGGGGCGCCGGCGTCCAGGAAGATCCGGACGAAACCCTCCACGGCCGCTCGAGTCAACGCCTCCTCCAGGGCAGCGAGCGCCTGGGACGTGTCCCCGGCGGCGTCATGGGCGAGGGCGAGCAACGCCAGCGCCTCGGTGGCGTTGCCGTCGCGGTGGCCGGCCTCGGCTGCAGCGAGGATGCGCTGGAGCAGCCCGATGGCGTCGGTGCGACGGCCGGCGGCGAGGAGGAGGCGAGCGAAGGTGAGTTGTTCGTAGTCGCGGAGGTAGGCCGGCTCCTCGTCGACGCGGAGACCTGAGTCGACCGCCCACTGCTCGGCACCGGCGACGTCGCCGGCAGCGAGACGCATCCGGGCGGTGGTGGCGGTGACCGGGCGGGCCTTGGGCGAGTAGTCGGTGTCGTAGCGCCGCTCGGCTTCGCCGAGCAGAGCGAGCGCGCCGGCGTGGTCACCGCGAGCGGCGCGGAGGCGGGCATCGAGGACACGCCAACGGTACCCGTGCTGGGGTAGGGCCAGGCGGTCGCCGAGCTCGAGGCTGGCCTGGAGGTGCTCGGCGGCCGCATCGAGGTCGTTGCGCTCGAAGTGCAGCTCGCCCAGCCCGACGTGCATGTCAGCGGCGCCCCGCAGGGGCCGGTTCGTGGTGCCGAGGTCGAGTCCGGCGGTCAGGGTGCGCTTGGCGGCGCCCAGGCGGCCCTGGGCGACCTGGATGTCGGCGAGCCCGAGGGAGGAACCGAGGATGTCGGCGAGGAACCCGGCCCGCTCGAACGAGGCGATGGCGGCGGCGTATTGGCGCTCGGCGACCTCGAGGTCACCGTCGGCCCAGTGGGCGAGCCCGATCAGGGCGGCAGCGGCCCCTTGGCCGAAGTGGTCGTCGGGGTCGCTCAGCCTGGCAGCGCGCTCGCCGTGGGCGACCGTGCCCGCGAGGTCACCGCGAAGCAGCGCCAGGCCGGCGCGGTACATCGCGGCCTCAGCGGGGAGGCGGCGGAATCCGGCGTGGTCGTGGACGACCATGTCGCCGGCCGGCCGGTCCGGGCCGATCCAGCGTTCGATGTCGGCGAGCAGCTCCTCGACGCCGGCAGTGTCGCCGGTGACCATGTGCGCGCCGACGAGTGCGAGGCTGAGAACAGGGCGGTTGGCGAACACATAGCGGGGGAGGGCGTCGAGCAATGCGCGCAGGGTGGCGTCCTGGCGGGCCTGTCGCAGGTCGGGGATGGCGAGCTCGACCAGCTCGGCGGCCTTCGTGAAGTCCCCGGCGGCCATGGCGTGGCGGATCGCCTCGGGGCGGTCGCCGGGCGTCGAACCAGTCGCTGGCTCGGCGGTGCAGAGCGACGACGCGGTCGGGCCGCTCGTCCGCGAGGCGGGCTCGGAGCACATCGCCGAAGAGGTGGTGGTACCGGTACCACTGTCGGCGATCGTCGAGGGCGACGAGGAACAGGTTCGACCGCTCGAGGGCTTCGAGGGTGGTCCTGGCGTCGCTGCGGCCCGTCACTGCGGCGCACAGCGGCGCGGTCAGGCGGTTCAGGATCGAGCTCTCCAGCAGGAACGTCCGGACATCGTCGCTCTGGCGGTCCAGGACCTCGTCGATGAGGTAGTCGACGACGAAGCGGTCGTCGCCGGTGAACTCGGCGATGAACGCCGCCGGGTCGTCCCGGCCTTGCAGGGACAGGGCGGCAAGCTGCAGGGCGGCGATCCACCCTTCGGTCCGGGCTTCGAGGGCGTCCACGTCCGCTGCGGTGAGATCCAGTGCCATCGCGTCGTTCAGGTAGGCCGCCGCCTCCTGCGAGGTGAAGCGGAGATCGGACGCACGGATCTCCAGGAGCTCGCCTCGAGCCCGCAGGCCGGCGAGCGGCCACGGTGGGTCCGCCCGGCTGGCGACGACGAGGTGCAGCTGTTCCGGGAGGTGCTCGACCAGGAAGAGCATCGACTCCTGCACGTCGAGGGACTCGACGAGGTGGTAGTCGTCCAACACCAGGACGACATCGCCGGCGAGCGCTCCGAGGTCGTTCAGCAAACTGGTGACGACCGCTTCCAACGCTGTCGGGGTGGACTGCAGCCTGCTCAATGCGTCGGCTCCGACGTCGGCAGCGACCTTTCGCACGGCGGCGACGACATAGGACCAGAACACCGCCGGGTCGCTGTCGCGCCGGTCGAGCGACAACCACGCCGTCGGCTTCATCTTCTCATCGTCGGCGGCGAGCCACTCGGCGAGCAGCGTGGTCTTGCCGAAGCCGGCCGGGGCGGACACGAGCACGACGGCAGGAAGGGCGCCACGATCGAGGCGCTGGTCCAGCCGGGCCCGTTGGACCACACCCCGTCGCCGCCGAGGGACATGCAGCTTGCTCTCGAGCAGGAGAACCCCGGCCGCGCCCACCGCCCGGTCGCCTACCCGGTCGCCGGCTTGCGTCTCGGGGCGACACGAACGTGGATCCGTTCCCCCTCCCGTCCAAGGATGCTCAGGATCTCGACCGGTCGGTCGCCGGCGGGGCCGAACCAGTGCCGAACCTGGGTGTCGAACTCGGCGACCTCGGCGGGCTGCACGGTGATGTCATAGAAGGCGGGGTCGGAAGGCCGAACTGATGGCGCTTGTCGCCCGCGTAAGGATGCGTTCGTCGTCGTCGTCGTCAAGCACGCGGCTCTCGTCCTGGCGCTGCTCCTGGTGCTCGTCGCCATCATCATTGGTTCGCGATCTTCGCACCGTAGGCGCCCCTCGGAACCCACGCACGACAGGCCCGTTCGGGCAGGGGATGGTCGCGTCGCCCGTAAATCTCCCCACGCCATGATCGGTGAGCAGACGCACCACAACTGGAAATCTTGAGCGGACTCGCAGACATTGGCCGGTCGGGGCTGCTTGCCGCCCAGATCGAGCACCCGTCACGTGGGCGCCCATATCGCTTAGACGCCCCCGGCGTGAGCGCACGCACATGGTGCCGCTTCCAGATGCGTGGGCTGCTGGCGGCACCTGAGGGCGGGAGCCCGGGCCCGGCCGCCCCGCCGTTCTCTTTGCGTAATCCCCCCGGAAGCCCTCGGATCCAGGCCATGCCGCTCGATGCTGCGGATTGTCTGGCACCGGCCCAATGTGAGCGCTGAGTCACCAGTCATTCCCGGATGAATCCACAGGAAGACGCTCTTCCTACCCACAGCGCCTCCGGCGTACCCTCACGCCATGGCTACCTTTGAGGTACAGCTGCGGGATGGAACCGTCGAGGTCGTCGGGGGCGCGAGCGCCTATGAGCCCGACGGGCCGTTCACGACCTTCTTCGCCCTTGAGGAGGGCAGGAGCGTGGTGGACTGCTGGAGCGTTCGGATGGCCAGCATCCGTAGCGCCGAGATTGTGGCCGTCTGGCGACGGGACGAGCCGGCGGATGCGCCCCCGCTTCGTCGGCCGACCGCGGCAGCCTGACCCCCAGCCGACCGAGGACGTTCCCGCGAACGCCCCGCTGTCGGCTTTGCCTCAACAGTTGACGGCCGATTCGTGGAGACGTAAGGGGGTTGGCCCGGCGCCGTTTCGGGACTCGTCACGTCACTCCGAATCGCCAGGGCACCTATTGGTCTCCTCGCCGTCAGCGGCGCTGCCGGTCCCGGATCGGGGATAAGTGGCATTATCCCCGCATCCAGGGGCGGTTCTGAAAGAGTCGGACAGCTCCTAGCCTGCCGGGCCGCTCCGACCGCTTAGCCAAGGTCGTTCTCCTCAGCGGACATGTCCCCGCAGCTGAGTTCCAAGACGAGCTCCCGCCGGCGAAGAACTGCTTGATCGTGCCTTCGAGCACGGCACGCCCGCACTGGTGATCGACCAGCCGGGCTCGATCGCACAGCTCGCCATTGCCGTAGCCGCCCGTCGGGCCGTGCCGGTCGCGTACGTGCCCGGTCTGGTCATGAGGCGGGCGGCCGATCTGTACCCCGGTGAGGCCAAGACGGATCGACGTGATGCGTTCGTGATCGCCGACACCGCCCGGATGCGTCGACGCCAGGTGCACTGGCTCGACGTCGGCAACGACGAGCTGCTGGAGCAGCTCCGGGTGCTCAACGGCTTCGACGTCGACCTGGCCGCCGATCTCACCAGGCTCACCAACCGCCTCCGCGACGCCCTGACCAGCGTTTCTCCGGCGCTGGAGCGGGCCGTCGGCTCTCGCCTCGCCCACGCCGGCGTGCGGGATCTCCTGACCAAGTTCGCCACGCCCAGCGCGCTCCGGGCCGCTGGGCGGGCCCGGATCTCCAAGGCCGTCGGCGCTCGGTCGCCCCGACTGGCGGCCAAGGTCACCGACGCGGTCATGGCTGCCCTGGAAGCCCAGACGGTCACGCTGCCGGCGGAGGCGACCTTCGGGCGCGTCATCGCCGAGCTGGCGGGCGAGCTCGACCGGCTCCATCGCCGTCGCGCCACCCTGGCCGAGGAGATCGAGGGGGTCTTCCTGGCCCACCCTTTTGGGGAGCTGCTGGTCAGCCTGGCGGGGATCGGCCCCCGGACCGGGGCGCGGATCCTCGCTGAGATCGGCGACGGGTCCCGCTTCGCCAACGGCTCCAAGCTGGCGAGCTACGCCGGGCTTGCACCCGTTACCCGCCAGTCCGGGACTTCGCTCAAGGGCGAGTCCAAGAGCCGGCGCGGGAACCACCGGCTCAAGAACGCCATGTTCCTCGCCGCATTCGCGTCGTTGCGGGATCCCGAGTCCAAGACCTTCTACGACCGGAAGCGAGCCGAGGGCAAGAAGCACAACGCCGCGCTCATCTGCCTGGCTCGGCGGCGGTGCGACGTCATCCTCGCCATGCTCCGGGACCACGAGCGCTACCTCACCCCGACCGAGCGGGAGGAGCGCGAAGCCGCCCGCCAGGCTGCCCGGGCTGCGTGATTACCCCTTGACAAGAACATGGGGACACCCCCCCCCCGGAGAGCGCACCCGCAGGCTCGTCCACCACATCACCTTCCTCAACCGCACTGACCCCAGCACCACCACCCGCGACCAGACGGCCGCAATCGCCTCCAAGGACCGCCTTGCTCAGAGGTCCGGGCGCGTGGTCCGAAGAGTGCTCCTTGGCCCCTAGCGGGCACGCATCCCCTGCCAAACGATGGGGCACTCGCTCAGAGACGGTCAGTATCGCCAGCCTCGCTCCTTACTCCAGGTGCCGCGACTGGCGTCGGAAGGTTCCGCTCCTTCCAGCTTTGGTCCACTTGGCCGGCCGGTGGATTCCAGCGCTGAGGTGCTCGTCCTCTAGTACCTTCGAGCCAAAGCACTAGGCCCTATGGGGCGCTGGACTCTTGGCAGCATACCCATGACACTGATCTTGGCTGTTCACAGCGGGCATTCTGCCTTGCATGTAAGTGACCGCATGGTTAGCCGCGGGTCCACTCCGTTCGATCCGCTAGCAAACAAGACGGTGGTATACGCGGCCCGTCGAGGCATCATTACGATTGGCACAGCCGGACTTGCATTTCTGGCTGGGAAGACAATGGATCGCTGGGTGGCAGAGACGTTGACTGGTCTTGACCTATCCGAGGCCGGGGTGATCGGGCTTGGCTCCAAGATCATGCCATCTTATGATGTCGGCCAAGCGATTGAGCGCCTTCGTGCCCAAGCCGAGATTGCGCTCAGCCGAGAGCCGCCTAGGGATCGTTCGGCAATCATAGAGTTTCTCATAATCGGCTCGCAGTGGGACCGACGCAACGGCAGAACCCGACCCGTACTATGCAAGATTTCGAACGTCGAGCGCAGAAACGATTTCAAATCCTACTACTTCCCACGCTATCGCATTCCGCCTTCCGGGTTGCGTGGCGCTGCGACCGGGATTGATGTGCAAAAAGCCCACGACTTCATGTGGAGCGACTTTGCCAATCGGAACGAGATGGATGTCGCGGCTTGCATCGATCTCATGGTTGAAGCGGTACGGGAGGTAGCAAACAGGCACCCCAATCAGGTCGGACGTGACGTCATGGCGGTCGACCTCGACTGCATGACCGCAGAGGTGACGATTAGCTTCCGACCCGATGCCGAACAGGGCGCCTTACTGGCTGAGGGTGCGACACGCAGTCCGATCGCCTTCACGCCGTACGTAATTGCGCCGGGGGGAGTTGCGTCGCCCGCCCTATCGTCGAACGCGCTGTACTTTCCACCTTCAGGAATCGACGTCTGCTTTGACGGGGGCCCGAAAGTAGACCTCGGTGAAAGGCCCGCAGCGATCCGGGGCCAGGACCGGCCAACGTGGCGCCGCTGAGTCAAATAGCACCGGCGGCGCGACGGACGCTCCGTCATTCCCCCGTGCCCTCGGAGGATCGCCTCTGTGGATGAGCGTGCGTCCGACCCCAGCGCAGGGGGAGAGCGCGAGCGGCAGCAATGGACCGCGATTTTGCGGCGCGAGGTAGGTGCCGTACTCGGGCAATCTCGGCCCGTCTTTGCGACTACCTTGGCCGCCATGCCCAGAACGCTCACCATACAGATCGAGGACTGCGACGACGAGACGTACTCACGAGTGGCAAACGCAGTTTGGTACGCCGTAAATGCGTCCGGAGTCAACTTCTCCGTCGCACCGGACGACGACGCGAACCGCGAGTCGCTCAACGATGACTGGCGAGAACAGGAACCGTGGACGTAGGGGCTCGGCTGGCCGCCTTGAGTTGACTCTCTGATACCTCGCGCTCGAGTCGTGCCGAAGTCGGGCGGCCGCGTGAACTTTTCTCTCGGTCGAAAATCGAATACTTCTTCCGCCGTGTGGCGGAGGATGAACGACCGGACCACGGTTTATACCGCGAGCGTGGCCGCGCGCAGCTCCGGGCGCAGCCCCCGGGCCGCCACGAGCAGGGCAGATATGTCGAGGAGGTGAACATCTGTACGGCGAGCATCGCGATTCCTGAACAAGCCTTGGCTATCTGCAGCTCCACGGTGACAGTAGAGACGCCGGCGGCCTGCAGGAAGGACACGAACTGGGGCAGCACCCGGCCCAGGAACGCCAGCTTGAAGCCCAGCGCCCGGCGCACCCGGAGGTAGTCGTCGAGGTGGCGCTCGAGGTCGGTCATCGTCCCTCGCCTCCCGGCCAGGGGCGGGCCAGTCCCCGCAGCGTCGCGACGTCGGCACGGGCGTAGATGGCCGTGGAGGTGACTCCCCGATGGCGCAGGACCTCGCCGATCTCGCGGAGGCCGGCCTCCGCCGCCAGCAGCTGGCAGGCCAACGTGTGGCGAAGGCGGTGGGGCCCCACCGGCGGGACGCCGGCCCGCGCACAGGCGACGCGCACGATCCCGGAGATCCCCTGGCGGCTCAAGGGGCCGAAGGGGGCGCGCGCGTGGAGGAACAGCTCCCGGCGGACACTCCGGGGGCGGCCGTGGCGGAGGTAGGCCACGATCGCCTCGCCGACGTCGACGGGCAGGGGCAGGCGGGCAGCGCTGTTGCCCTTGCCCCTCACCACCAGCTCCCCGGCATGCCAGTCGAGGTCCTCGAGCCTCAGGCCTGCCACCTCGCTGGCGCGCAGGCCCAGGCGCACCAGCACGACCAACACGGCGTAGTCCCGTCGGCCGCCCGCCCGCCCCCGGTCGCAGGAGCCAAGCAGGGCCGAGACCTCGGCCCCACTGATCCCCCTGGGGAGCAGCGAAGGGCGCCGGGCGCTCACCGCCAGTGCCGCCGCCGACAGGTCGGTCCCCACCGTCCCTTCGAGGAAGCAGAACCGCAGGAAGGCCCGCACCCCGGCGATGAAGTACTGGACCGAGCCGGCAGAGACACGGCTCGCTTCGCCCCGCACCGCCTCCGTGACGTCGGCGGTCGTCACGTCGGCGAGGCCACGATCCCCAGGGAGCCCCCTTGTACGGCCCGCGCTGCGTCGGACCCCGACGCCCTCGATCCACGACGACCACCGCCTCTCGTCAGCGTGTGGGCGCGGGCAGGTGAGCAGTTGCAGCCTGATCGGCCGCCGCGCCGATATATACAGAGCAGGCCACACCTGCTTCCGACAAGCTTTGGGCGATGTTCGGTCCTTGCCTGTCGTCGGGACAAGTCGTTCTCCGCCCACCCATGCCGGAAGACGTCGAGGCGCGACGGGCGTTGGGCCACAACGCCGAGATCAGCCGGATGTTCGGTGCCGCGGTTCCCGTGACCGCCACGATGACCCACGAGGCAGCCGCGAGGTGGATCGATCGGCTCGACCAGGAAGGGGTAGTTGCTTGGATCGTGGAGGCGGAGGGCTCGTTCCTGGGCTCGGCTCGCTTGCACTCCTTTGATGGTCGTGGCGGCGCCCGGTACGCCGTCGGTCTCCTCGACGCCCGCAGGTTGGGCCGCGGTCTCGGCGCGGAGACGACCCGACTGGTGCTCGATTATGCCTTCGGTCCGCTCGGTCTCGAGCGGATCGAGCTGGTGACCCTGGAGATCAACGAGCGCGGGCGGCGCTGCTTCGAGCGCTGCGGCTTCCGAACGGTCTGTCGAGTACCTGATGCCGCAGTGATCGACGGGACCTCCTACGACGACCTCCTCATGGAGGTAACCCGCTCGTCGACGTCCCGTTGGTCCTAGCTTCGGCTCTCTGCTCGGGTCCCGAGAGCGGATCCCTCAACGGACTCCGCCGATAGAAGCCCGGAGCGTCCGCCCCCTGCAACCGGCAGCTCCGTGCATCCACCCACCCGGCGGTTGAGTGATACCTCGTCGTCGAGGCGAAGATGGTTCTTAGGGGCGCCTCGTCGCCACGCTTGGGTGGGAGTGCAGGGAGACCTCGGTCCGAGACGCGAACACCCGGATCGGTGCCAAGGAGGTCGCCGAACTGGTGGCCCAGGGCAAGACCAACCGCTCGATCGCCGCGGCCCTGTTCGTGTCGGAGCGCACGGCGCAGACCCACGTCCAGCACATCCTCACCAAGCTCGGCTTCTCCAACCGCAGCCAGATCGCGTCCTGGGTCGCCAGCCAGCGAAGCGAATAAGTACGGCAATACGCAATTCGGCGGATGGCGCCGCAGGCCGCTTCCGTCATTGTCGTTCTCGTCCGGACCCATGGAGGAGGAGCCCATGCCGTACGTCCACATCAGTCGCGTCCCGGGGCGCGGCATTGCCGACTTCCGCGCCATTCAGGAGGAAGTCGCCCGCCATGACGCACCTGGTCAGATCGCGACGGTCGCCGGCGAGGCGGACGGCGAGCTGCACATCGTCGACGTGTGGGAGTCGAAGGCACACGCCGACCGCTACGCCGCCGAGCAGCTGTTCCCCGCCTTCCAGCGCAGCGGCCGCGGCCCCCGCACCGACGCCACCTACATCACCTTCGACACCGACGAGATCGTCCTCAAAGGGGGAACTCGATGACCCGTCGTCGCATCAAGACCTCGTCGCGCTGGGCCAGGATCACCGGCGTCGCCTTCCTGCTCCTGGTCGCGACGGCGTGCGGCGGCGGCGACGACACCAGGACCGTCCGGGCCGTCGACTACCGGTTCGAGAACCTGCCCAACTCGGTCAAGGCCGGGACCAAGTTGCAGCTCTCCAATGCCTCACCGGCGGAGGTTCACGAGATGGTCGTGGTCCGGCTGCCCGACGGCGAGCGGCGTTCACCAGACGAGCTGATCAACCTCCCCGAGAGCGAGCTGAGGGCCGTCGTCGCCGGCGAGCCGGCCGCCGTGCTCTTCAGGCCGCCGGGGCGCGCCGACCAGATCAATGCCGTGGGCGACGGAAGGCTGACCCAGACGGGCCGCTACCTCGTCTTCTGCGCCACCCCAATCGGGGCCGATCCGGCCGCCTATCTCCAGGCGGCCCAGAACGCGGCCGACGGGCCGCCACAGGTGGCCGGCGGACCGCCGCACTTCACCCAGGGGATGTACGGAGAGATCACCGTGAAGTAGCGGTTCAGAGGGCGGCCGGCCGCCCCGGCCGAACGAACCGCTTGGGACCGTGGTCGCCTCATCGAATCACGTATGTCGCCGATGACCGCCGACCGAGTCACTCACCCTGAACCGGAAGCAAGCCAATCGATCCGCGAGGAGGAAGACAATGCCCACAAACAACGAAAGCTCGATCCGGCGGGCAGCCGTCGCGTTCGTCGCCGGCGCGGCGCTGACCACCATCAGCGCCGCCGTCGTCCAGCTGGTGGTGATCCCAGCCAGCGACGTCTCGGACGAAATGTGGAGCTACCCCTGGACCGGCGGCGCCTTGGTCGCCGTGTCCCTGCTCTACGCCGTCTTCCACCTGTTGGTCGCCATCGGGCTCGTAGGCTTCGGCCGCAGTGGGTCGCGGGCCGGTCCCAGACGGCTCGTGTAGGAGTGACGACAGCCGTGGCGGGCACGGCACTGCTCCTGGTCGCAGAGCTGGCGTCGATCCCGATTCGCGACGTCGCCATGGACGACACGGCCGCCGGAGTCGTAGGTGCCTTGTTCGGCCTCGGCACGCTCCTGTCCGCGGTCGGCCTGCTGATTGCGGGGAAGGCGACGCTGTCCGCATCACTCTGGGAGGGATGGCGGAGGTACACGCCGCTCGGCGCCGGGATCGTCACGAGTGCGCTCGTCGTCGTCGCCTTCACCTTCACCAACGCGCTCGCGGGCGGCATCGCCCTCTACGGGCTCTCTTTGCTGACCATGGCCCTCGCCCTCTACACCCGGCCGCTGCCAAAGCCGGCGGTTTGGACGGGCGCTCCTGCATGTTCGCCCCTGCGGCATCGGCGGGGAGCGGATCGGTGCTGCGGTAGCGGGCCTCGACGGCGTCGGTGACCTTGGCGTACTCCTCGGCGACGGTGCGGTCGGAGATTCGGGCGTAGGTGAGGGTCATGCGCATCGAGCGATGACCCAGCAGCGCGGCGATGGCCTCGATGCTCATGCCCCGGTTGGCCTGAGTGGCGAGGGTGTGGCGCAGTTGGTGGGGATGGACGTGACCAACCCCGGCCCGCTTGGCCACTGCGGCCACGTAGCGGTGGACGGTGCGGCGGTCGAAGGCCCGGCCGTCGTCGCGCTCGACGAGCAGGCCCGACGTGGATGGTCCCCGCCGCGCCCGGTAGTCATCGATCAGCTCCACCAGCAGCGGGTGGAGGGGGACGTAGCGGTCGTTGTGCAGCTTGCCGACCGGGATGCGCAACCAGAAGGTGTCGCGGATGCGGACCATGGCGTCGTCCTCCAGGGCCGACAGCTCACCCACCGGCATGCCGGTGCGGGCCAGCAGCTCGACCATGAGACGCCGACGTGGGTTGGGGTCGACGGCCAGGGTGGCCATGAACTTCGCCGCGGTGGGATCGTCGAGGAAGCGGGGCAACGGCTCGTCGGGTCGAGGGAGGTCCCCGGCGTAGACCGGGACCCGGGGCGGGGCGTCGGTGTAGCCCCACTCGATGACCCGCTCGAAGAACGTGCGGAGCGTCCCCAGGCAATGGCGGATGCTGACGGCCGACAGCTTCTTGCCCGGCTTTGCCCCAGGCCGGGCCGCCAGCCACAGCTTGTAGCCCTCGATGTGGCGGCGCTCGATGGCGGCCACCGATCGACACGTCGGATCGGCGTCACTGACGTGGCCGGCGAACAGCCGCAGGATGCCCTCGGCGGCGCGCACGGTCGTTGGCCGGGCGGAGACGCCGAGCTGGTCGAGGTAGCGGCGCATGGTCGCCGCCATCTCCATCTCTCCGGCGCCCGGGCCGCCACCTCGTCCCAGCTCACTTCGGGAGCCGCCCCCTTCAGGCCTGCGGCCGGCCGGCGCTTGGCCGGCGTCATCGGCCCGGAGACGGCGGACAGCCTCTTTCCACGTGCCGGGGGCTGGGGTGCCGGCGGGGCGTCACGTCGGCTGATCGGGCTCTGAGGTGGCGCATCCTCATAGCCCCAGGCGATGACCCGTTCGAAGAACTTGGCCACCAGCCCGACCCGATGGGCGATGGTGCCCGCTAGCACGGTGGCGTGCGGCTGTTGGCCCGGGCGCGCCCGCAGCCAGGCGAGGTAGTCCTCGACATGGCTGCGCTCGATCGCGGCCACCGAGCGACAGCTGGCGTCGGCCTCGGTCACACGGCCGGCGAACTGGCGTAGCACGGCCTCGGCCGCGTCGACGCTGCGCGGCTTGAGGGACTCGCCGAGCTCGGCCAGGTAACGCCGCATGGTGGCGGCCATCTCGCGCGCCGTCGTCTCGAGCCGGGCCCAGGTCGGCGAGGGGAGGGAGCGCCAAGGCGCACCGTGCAGCTGCGTCGCCACCTGGGCGCTCATCGCTCGGACCCCACCGACACCTGGGCCTCGATGGCTTCGGCTGCCCGGCGGTACTCATCGGCCAGCCAGTCGTCGGCGAGGTGCAGGTACACGCGTGTCGAGGCGATGGAGCGGTGGCCGGCCTGGACCTGCAGGGCCTCGATGGCCATGCCGGCCTCCCGCAGTCGGGTGAGGCAGGTGTGGCGCAGCTCGTGACAGGTGCCGCGGGTCAGACCGGCCCGCCCTCGTGCGCCGGAAAGGATTTCGTCGATGCCCTCGGCCGACAGCGGCTGTCCCCGCCGTGGTCCCTTGAGCACGACGAAGAGCCGGTCGGTGGTCGCCTCCGCTGGCCGCTCGTCGTTCAGGTAGGCGGCCACGGTGGCGAAGAACGTGCGCGACACCGGCACGATGCGCTGGTGGCCGCCCTTGCCGTTGGCCACGAGCACCCGCCACTCGCCGAGGCGCAGATCCCCGAGGCGCAGGTCGAGCACCTCGCAACGGCGCAGGGCGCCCAGCAGCATGGCCTGGACCATGGCCCTGTCCCGCTGGGTGCGCAGCGACGCCATGAGCGCCTCCACCTGGCCCGGCTCGAGGATGCGAGGCAGCCGGCGCGCCCCCCGCACCAACGGCACGCTTCGGACCTCGCGCCGGTCACGGCGGGTCGGCAGGCCCCGGGGCACCGGGTTGGCGGTCACGCCGGCATCGCCGCGGATGACCAGGTAGCCCATAGAGGCTCGACACCGCGGCCAGGCGCCGCTTGATCGTCGCCGACGACCAATCCACCGGCGCCGTCGGAGATGCGCACCACCTTCTCGGCGCCGGGCCGCGGTCGGCGCTGCGCCGTCACGAACGCCATCACGTCGGCGGGTGTGACCTCGGCCGGCTCCTTGTCCACGACCTCGAAGAAGACCTTCAGGTCGTGCGCGTAGGCCCGGACGGTGTTCGGCCTGGCCCGCCCTGCGACGAACTCCAGGAACTCGTCGACGGCCGGGTGGCCCACTTGATAGACGTGCCCGTCACCATCGGGACGGGCGACGCGGATGAACGACGGTGACCACTCCACGGGGAATCTCCTTTGCTGGGGAAGCCCGAGAGGATCCCTGGGCAGTCAGCCCAGGTGGTGGATCACCCGTGTAAGTGCCGGTCAGGGCGTAGGGGGGTACGTCTCGCAGTGCGATCTTCGAATAGGCGTGGACCCGCCCATAACGCGCCGACCAGAAGGGCGAGCGACCCCCGCGCAACGTGCCGATGTTGGACGGGTCGGCGGGGCTCGGACACAGCGCATAACGACGGCCGACGCCTCGATTCCCCCTCCCAGAGGGCCGATTTGACCGCGAGCGGGCCGCGCACGAGTTCGGCGACCAGGCACGAAGAGGGCGGAATCGCCGGCACTCAGGGTCCAGAGGCTCGCTTCGGGCCGCTACGGGCCTCCTGTGGGCCGGCCTGGACCACATCAACCATGGATTGGCCCATGTCACCCTGAGCGCCGGTCATCAAGCGCCGCAGATAGGGATCGATCTCCACTACGGGTTTCCGCCGTATTCCGGCGTCCCGTCCGAGGCCAGTCGATGTCGACCGGCAGCCAACCCCGAGGCGGTCTCGCGGTCTGTCGAGGCTGTCGTGGTGACAGTCCGTACCGAGGCCGCCGCCCGGCGCGTAACAGTTACGAATGGCGTACCAACCCGGATTCGTCGTCGTTGGAACGAACGATGCTGAGTGCGGCCCGGTCGGAGCGGGCCGGCGCGATGACGGAGATGTGGCCTCGGCGAGCCAACCAACCCACGATGGTGGCCGCGTGCAGGGCCCATTCGGCCGTGGCCCCGAGATCCAGGCGCAGCTGCTGGCCGAGCGCCGCCCGAGCTGCTCCCCGAAGGGCGGCCGGCACCCACTCGGGGTGCGCCCGCCACCCGCACGAGACGACGATCATGTCGTGCGCCAGCTGCTCCCAGACCCGCTTGTCCTCCCACCGGTAGCGGAACCCCTCGGGTCGCCCGACCACCATCGCCAGCGGCTCTCCGCGGAAGGCGTCGTCGCCCGGCGCCCAGAACACGCTCTTCCGCCTTCCAACGACGTCGGTCTCGAAGACCCCGGCGGGCAAAGCGCCGTCCGGTCCCGGTACCGCGATGGCCAGATGCGCCGACCTTCCCCAGGACAGGGATCCTTGGGCGTGGGCCTCGGGGTCCGACAGTGCCTCGGCCGCGGCCAGGAGCTGGCCTTGGGCGGCGTGCAGCGAACGAGCCGAGCGTGGGGCGCCAGCGACGGTCGCCTCGGCGTCGCCCAAGGCCTTGCTGACCGGCACGACGAGCTCCCAGGAGGCGGCGCTTGACGGGTCGATCTCGGGCAGCCCTCCCGCTGCCAGCATGTGGCGAATCGCCTCGGCCAGAACCTCGATGCTTGTCCGCAGCTCGCTGGGCTTCGTAACGGTCACCGCCGTCGCCTCGGCGACGGCCGTTTGGAGCTCCTTCAGTGCAGCTGAAGAATCCGAAGTCGTGCCCCGTACGACTGACGGGCCGGCCTCTGCTCGGTCTGGCGAGCGAGTGACCGTCTCTGGCGGTGCGCCCCGACCTGCGGCCTCGGCCAGGGCCGCAGCGATCTTGCGTTGCTCATACGCCCGGATCCGGTGGCTCGTCTTGCAGTAGGTGGGTATTCGACCCCGACGAGGGGCGAGGAACGTCGAGCCGCACCACTCGCAGACCGCGCTTCGTCCCGGATCCGTACTCGTCACGGTTACGACTATAGAGGGGGATGTCCGCGGGGAGGCAGCTGAGGGTTGCCTCCCGGCAGGCGGCACTGCGCCCGCAACCCATCTCCTCCCACGGTCGACCTCGGACTTGGCCCTCCGTTAAGGAAGCAGGCACCAACCGACAAGTAGCGAGGGGTTTCGGGGCCGCCGTCCTCTCGTCACCGACCGGCGGTCCTGGCACCCACCGACAAGACAAGTGGCGAGGGGGGTATTGGCCCTTCACGCCTACGCGGCCCCGGTACTCCCGATGCCGGCCCAGGGGCCAAGTACGCCCAGGATGCCGACAGGGCTTCAAAAAAACAGCCCACAGGAGCCACGAGAAGGCGCTTCGATTTGAAGCGGTGGCACCCAGGTGCCCGCAACATGGGTTCACAGGCGCCTGATGCGACGGTCTTGGGCCGTAGACGCCGGCGTCAGGTGCCCGTTCCCGCATCGACCGACCGCTTCGAGCCCGGGGCGGGCCCGCGACGGCGGGGCCACTCCTCGAGGAAGCGAGCCACCATGGGCAGGGCCCACACCGGCCCCCCTGCGAGATCGGCGAGGGGCCGGGGGAAGTCGGGCTTGCGGGTGACCTGCCAGGCCCTGTTGCGGGTGGTCCCAAGCAGTCCGGCGATCTCCGACACACCCACGAGGACTGGTTGGGGCCGGGCCAGGTCGGCGTCCTGCTCGGCTGCAGTCAGCAACTCGGAGCGCACGATCGGCCACGGCGGCAGCCCGGCGGCGGCAACCGCCCGCCGCCAGAGGCGCAGCGCCTTCGTCATCGCCGCTCCGACATCGGCGGCATCGACGCTGAACTGGACGTCGTACCGGTCACCGCCACCGCCGACGGCCGGGCCGTGACCGGCCAGGGCGTCGACCAGGCGCCACAGCTCCTCGACATCGACGGTATCGCCTCCGGCGTCGGCGCCGGCGGCCGCCTCGATCGCCACGCTCCACTCCGTCACGGCACGTTCCCCTTCCTTGGCGGCCAGATGAACCCCCGCTGGCGCATCCGCGAGATGGTGTTGCGGATGGCCCGCTGGTCGGACTCGGTCTTGTGGACGAGCACCGGAGACTGCTCTGGGTCCGGTGGGTACAGCATCCAACCCTTCGTCACCTCCACCACGCGCCACCCCTGGGCCGCAGCTTCGTTCCGAACCTTCCTCAGCTCGTCACCCACCGTACTCCCCTTCCTTCACAGTGTGAAGTGTATAAGGGGGGTGAGACAGCGTGAAGGAATTACGTTCGCCCCAGGGCCGGGCTCGCGACGAGGACCGGTGCAGAGTCCTGAGCCCGAGTGTTCAGCAGCCGCGTTTCGGCGTGAGGCGGCAACGGACCGGGGAGGACCCCCGGAGAAATAGTCAAGACCTGTGGATCAAGTTTCCCGCCTGATTACGCGGCGGCTTCCTGATCCTGCTGCTTGGGCCGCTCGATCATCACCCCCTTCTCGAATTTGGCGCCGGCGCGGACGAGGGCGACGAGGTGGGAGCCGTTGACGGCCCGCCACCGGTCCTGGGCTGCCTCGATGAGCTTGAAGGCCATGGCCAGGCCGGCGACCCGCGATCCCGGTCCTTTGGTCACCTTGGTCCGAAGCCGCACGGTGGCGAAGGTGGACTCGATCGGGTTGGTCGTCTTGAGGTGGATCCAGTGCTCGGCCGGGAAGTCGAAGAACGCGAGCAGCGTTTCGGTGTCGTCGACGATCTTGGCCACGGCCTTGGGGTACTTGGCCGCATAGGCCTCGGCGAAGGCGTGGATGGCCTTCGTGGCGTGGTCGCTATCCTCAGCGTCACGGATCTCCGACAGCATGCGCCGGGCCGTGGGCTGGGCCGACTTGGGCAAGGCCGAGAGGACATTGGCCACCTTGTGGACCCAGCACCGCTGGGCCCCGGTGGCCGGGAACACCTCGCGCAGCGCCCCCCAGAAGCCGAGGGCACCGTCGCCCACGGGCAGCACCGGCGCCCGCATCCCGCGGCGCTTCAGGTCCCGGAGCACGTCGGCCCAGCTCTCCGTTGACTCCCGGTAGCCGTCCTCGATGGCCACCAGCTCCTTGGTCCCGTCGGCCCGGCACACCCACGATGACCAGCGCACACAGGCGCTCCTCCTCGAGGCGCACGTTGAAGTGGATGCCGTCGGCCCACACGTAGACGTAGTCGACGCCCGACAGATCACGGCGGGCGAAGGCCGCTCGGTCGTCCTGCCACTGCTTGGTCAGGCGGATGACGACCGAGGCCGAGAGCCCCGCGCCCGAGCCGAAGAACTCCCTCAGCGCCGGGGTGAAGTCGCCGGTCGACATCCCGTGCAGGTACATGAGCGGCAGCACCTCGGCCACCTTGGGGCTCTTGCGGCACCACGGCGGGACGATGGCCGATCGGAACCGGCAACGCTCGCCGGTCTCGGGATCGATCCGGCGGTCGTCCACCCGGGGCGCTTGGATTTCGATCCCGCCGGCGGCGGTGACGATCGTGCGGGGCTCGGCGTGGCCGTTGCGAACGACCAGGCGGTGGCCGTGCTCGTCGAGCTCCCCGGTTAGGGCCTCGACGTACCCGGACGCCTCCATCTCGATTGCGGCGATCAGCATCCGGCGGGCGCCGTCGCGAACGATCTCGTCCAGCCCGGCGGCGGCATCCTCCGCTCGGGCGTCGTCATTGGTGACTACTGTCCACATCGGCGTGTCCTTCCCCGCCGGCGTCTCACCGCCAGCGAAACTCGTTTTGGTCAACGAGGAAGGTACGCCGCGCCTCCGGACGGGTGGTCGATCCACAGGTTCTGGTTATAACTCGGACCCCCGTCCAGGAGTTCTCAGTCGGTCATGCGCATGAGGTCGCCGAGGGCGCGATGAGTGTGGATGTCCTTGGCGGCTTCCTCCAGAGCGCCCATCGCTTTGGAGAGGGTCTCGCCGGCAACGGCGGCGTCTCCGTCGCCGCGCCGTGGGTTTGCCGAGACGAGGGCGGCGCGGGTCATCCCGGACAGGGCGGCGGCGACCAGGCGGATGGTGCGCATGAGCGCGTCGCCGGAGCCGATGGCGCCTTTGCGGGGGAACGGGCCGCCGAAGTCGAGGGCGCCGAGTACCCCGGCCAGGCGGGTGGCCCGCCAGTTGATCAGCGCGAGCTCGTCGACCTCGTTCTGGCAGTTCACCCCGGCGAAGGCCATCAGCGACGCCTGGATCAGCTCGGCCGGCCCGGCGCCGGCGGCCCGGTAGGCCTCCTCGGCGCGGGTGGCATGGGCCTCGGCCACGCCGACCAGGGCATGGGCCAGCTGGGTGACCTGGAGGTCGGTGTCGGCCTCGGGACTGGTATCGAGGCCGACCATCATCCCGAACTTGGCGAGCAGGTCCTTGAGCTCGCCAAGCTCCATGACCTTGCCCGCGTACGGGCTGGCGTCGGATCCGTCGCCCTGGTTGCCGGCCATTCCATTCACCACCGTTCTGACCACATCGAAGGGTCTGCCCAAGAAAGCTACGCCGTCGGCCACGGGTCGACCGGCTCAGCCGGAAGGACCGTCTCAAATGGTTTGGGTTCTGGGACGGCACCCCGGAGCGGCTCGAAGGCGCCCGCCGACGCGTCCCCAACTGGTGGCCACAATCACCGTCTCAGAACGGGCCTGCTCCACCGGTAATTGTGACGAGGCCGATTGCGGAACGACGCCGAGCGCTCGGCGAGGACCGCTTGGAACGAGCGGCTGGAGCGAGGATCGTCAAGGACCTGCACCGATCCTCGTCGTCGGCCGCATCAAAATGGGGCGGGCCGTGAGCGCCTCCCGGCTACTCCATGAGGTTGGCGAGGGTATCGACCACCGGGGCGGCGAGCACGTTCCACAGCTGGGGCTCCTTGAGCGCGAGGGCGACCGCAGCAACTCCAAAGCCGATAGCGCACTGTCCAGCGGCTCTTGGTGGCGAACCGGCGGCGGCGGCCAGGAGCGTGAGGAAGGTGAGGAGCTGCCGCCCACCAGGACGGCTGCCATCACGTTGACGACAAGCAACGATTCCTCCACCGCGTCAGCCGACCCGAGGTCTCACGGGTAGGGATCGGCGACTGCGGACGTTCTGGGCTCGCGCTCCATGTAGATCACGGGGTCCCCCGTTGCCGCGTCAGGATTCTTGAAGCCCGCCTGCGCGTAGTACCCCTCGAGCTTCACGGGGGCATCCAGGCAAAGCCACGCTTGCCTGGCGTCGGCGGCCCGGCAGCGGGCGTCGAGGAGGGCCCGGCCGGCCCCCGGACGCCGTGAGGCCAGGAAGGTGAGCACTGCGGCCCCCGGCCGGTGCCGGCGGGACCGCCGCCGTTCCCGCACCAGCGTGGGCACGAGTGCCAAGACGCCGAGGACCATCACGCCGATGGAGACGGCCTGGGTTCTATAGGACAGACGGACGAGCGTCAGGACCAGGACTGCGGCGACGGCGACGATCGCCACCACGACGCCCGGCTTCCACCGCTCCGGGGTCTCACACACCACCGCTTCGTGGCTGCTGTCGGTCCAGACGTCGCTCGAGAGCATTTCGCCCCAGGCACCGGCGAAGACTCTGGCACGCCGGGTCGCTCGCTTTAGAAGGCCCCCGTTCTGGTACCTCGCGTCATACTTGAGGAACTCGGTGACCACCAGGCCGACGAGGCCGGGGAGCTCGTGTAGGCGGGCTCGCCGCACGGCCACCACGCCGGGCGCCGCACCGCCGCTCATGAGCGAGGAACCGATCCCCGCCGGTGGGCGGCCACCACGGTGGAGGGGGCGACGCCGAGCAGCTCGGCCAGGCGCTCGGCGGTTTCCACGTCGAGAGGCCGGCGGCCCGCCTCCATCCGGTCGTAGGAATGTCGAGGGAGGCCCACCGCAGCGGCTGTCTCGGTGGTGGTGAGCCCGCCCTTGGCGGCCCGTAGGTCAGCGAGGGTGGCGGTCCGGGCCGTCACGGAGAGCAGTTGCAGCGGATCGGCGCCCAGTGCTCCGGCGAGTGCCCGCAGCGTCTTCGGGCTCGGCCGCTTCTTGCCCTGCTCGTAGGCAATCAGGTTCGGCCTGGCGATGCCCACGCGATCAGCGAGGCCGTCATGGGAGAGACGCTTGGCCTGGCGGAGCCGGCGTAGGGCGCTTGGGTCAAAGCTGGCGACCGCTTCGATGGCGACGACCTCCCCCCTGGTGCTGGCCGATGTCGGAACTGTACGGGCCGTCGGCACGGGATCCGACGACCCCGACGTGGGTGAGGCATTCCGGCCGGGCAGCATCGGCCCCTACCTTCGCGAGGCGCGCCAAGGCGGCCCGGACGTCTTCACTGGTGGACGTAGCGAAGGTCTCAGGCGCTACGCGGGTGGCGTTGGGTTCGCCCGCGCTGGCGCCATGTGCGGCGTGGTCTCGATGGCACCTTTGTACGGCAACATTCCTCGACCAGCAGCTCCTGAACTTCGAAAGTAGCCACCCATGCGCTCGCCTTCGCCCGGAGCTCCTCAGCACATCTCTTGGCAGCGGGTGATCGACAAGACGCCGCTGATGGTGTCACTGACGCTGCTTGCCGCCGAGGTTCACTGGGCCATGCATCTGTTCGTTGGAGGTTCCAGTCGATGAACTGAATTCGGCCTCGAAGCCGCCGGTCGAACTGCTCGTCATGGGGCCACCAGTCGACGCCCATGAAGTCCTCGGGGACGATGTCTCTTCGGTCTCTCTTGCCGCCGTACCCGCCGCAGCAGAAGTGAATCAGGCAGCGGGCGTGCACGAGCATGGCCTCCATGGCGGCCCGCTCGATCGGTCCCCCGCTGCCCTCAGCCGGAAGCATCGCAGCAGACTCCGCGAGCAGGACCCACTCCCCCTTGACGTGCTCGGCCGCTTGCTTCAACTCGTCAGCGGTCCGTGTCGTGACGATCTGACTCACTGCGCCAGTCTTTCACCGGCGTAGTTATAGGCGCTCGTTTCGCGAACATCGCAGGGTGACGTGCAAGCGCTTTGGCGCGAGAGAGATCGGTCTCCCCGACCGCCGACCCGATACTCCGGCCCTATGCTCACCGCTCGAGCCCGGCGCTCCTGTATCCTGCCGGGGCTGTGGTGGCGGAGCAGGACGAATGGCTCGACGTCGACGCGGCTGCCCGGCTGCTCGACTTTCACCCGAACACCGTCTACCGGCTGGTCAGGGACGGTCGGCTGCCCGCCCTCAAGTTCCCGGTCCGCATCCGCCGCGAGGACCTCGACGGCCTTTTGGACCGCTGCCCGCATCAAGCCGGTGCGTTCGGTCGGGGCCCGGGTCGTCGAGGTCCGCATCGACCGGCCTGGCCGAGAGCACGTATTACGCGGTGGCCGTCATCGAGGGCCCGTCCGGGAGAGCCGAGGTGGACGCCCGGCCCAGCGACGCCCTCAACGCGGCTCTGATCGCCGGAGCTCGGGTCACTGTGCGCCAGGAGGTGCTCGACCTCGGGCACGACCACTCCGAACAGACTCTGGCGGACCTGACGGAGAAGTTCCCACTGGCTGCGGCGGACATGGTGGCCGACCGGCCGCCGCCCGCGGTCGTCCCTCCTGAGAAACCTTGACCGCGCCCGCCCACGTTGTCGTGGCCGTGGCCAGCGGAAAGGGAGGCGTGGGCAAGTCGACAATCAGCCTCAACCTGGCGTTGGCTCTCAGCGCCGAGGGTTGGGCCACCGGCTTGCTAGACGCAGACCTCTACGGCCCCGACATCCCTCTCATGGTCGGCATCACCCGGCGCCAACCGGCCAAGAGCGTGACCGTTTGGCGCAACCCCAGGCACCGACGCCCCATCGAGCCACTGGAACGGTTCGGCATCAAGGTGGTCTCCACCCAGTTCCTCGTGGCCGAAGACCAGGCCCTGAGCTGGTCCGCTCCTCTGGTGCAGCTCCTGCTCCAGCGCTTCACCCAGGACATCGCCTGGGGGGAGATCGAGTTCCTCGTGATCGACATGCCTCCTGGCACGGCCGACATCCAGCAGCAGCTGGCCCGTCACCTCGACCTCTCCGGAGCACTCGTGTTGCTCGAGCAGACGTCGGTCCCGATAATTGGGGGCGTCGAGAACATGAGCGGGCTTCTGTGCCCCTCGTGTCAGACCGTGGTCGACGTCTTCCCCCCGGTGGCTCCGGAGCGTTCGGTCTGGGCCACAGGAGTGGAGCGGCTGGCTTCAATCCCCATCCACCCCTTCGTGTCGGGCGAGCGCGGACGGCCCCTGCTCGTGGAACATCCCGAGAGCCCGCAGGCGACAGCGATGCGGCTGCTGGCGCGGCGACTCAGGTCCTGGGCGGATCAGCGCTAGCAGCTAGCGCGGCCCCGCATCGCCTTTCCCGTTGGTCGGCGGCGCCGATGGGGCGGGCTGGGGTCCGGATCCCGGACCTTCGTCGGCTGGCGATTGGAGGGCTCAGGCTCAGCGGGACTTGACGGGGCACGAGGCCCAGAGGCCGCGGTTGGCTTGGCGAGCCTCCCGTGCCAAATCCGCGATCTCCTCGGCGTGGGCGATGTTGGGCGGGATCGTGAGTGGCTGGGCGAACCCCCGCCGCACGAGCTCGGCGTTGACGAAGACGCCGGTGCTGACAACCCACACGTACGCCAGCGTCCGGCCATAGCGGTCCTGCCCCTCGACGTCGATAGCGAGACGGACTTCGGTTCCCTTCGGGAGGAGCTCCGTCAGGAACCGCGAGGACTCGCGACCCATGCACTCGACGGGACGGTTGGGTGCCACGGACTCCGGAGCGTCGACTCCGATGAGCCTGATGCGCTCGTTCGGGTTCACGATGATGGTGTCGCCGTCGACAACCCGCACAACGGTCCGCACGTCGGAAGGGACAGTCGTCCCTCCGCGCATGGCGAGATCGCCGCATCCGTTCGCCGCGACAACGATCGCGGCGGCGACAGCCGCCACCACTGCTCTCGATCTGATCACACACCTGTGCTGCACAGCTCAACCACCTGTCACTGCTGGACGATCGACAGAGTGAGCGCTGAGCAGGGCCTGCGCATCGGATAAACGAGGCTGCCACTCGTCGCGTTCGTAGCGGCTTCGAGTGGGATCCTCCGCCGCCACCCGGGGCCGGGCCAGCGCCCCGCCGGCCGGGCCCGACACACTGGCGCCGCCGGCCGAGGGCGCGCCAGGGGCGGCAGGCTTGAGGAGGTCGTCGGCGTCGAGGGCACAGGAGACGAGTACCACTCCGGCCAGGGCGGCGGCCCGCCACCGTGTCGCTTTCATCGCAACAGACCTGCGGCGATCTCGATGTCCTCGGCGGGGAGCTCGTCCCAGCAGAAGCCCAGGCACCCCTGGCAGAGGTCGTTGTCCCCCGCTCCCCAACACGACGGGCACAGCTCCTGCCCGCAGCACTCGCACGCACAGGAGGCGTCGGCCTCCGAGCAGCCCTCGCACGCCGGCACCCGGCCCCGGGGGCGCCCCGGCATCCGCCGCGTGGCCTCGGCGAAGACCTCGGCGGCGTCGAGAGAGTCGCCGGGCTCGGGGAACAACGTGTCGTCGTGGAGGTCCGCGCAATCCATCGTCCTGTTCATCTAATGGCCCTCCCGTCGCCCGAACGCGACAGCGGCCGGGTGATTTGCTCGATGAGCGCCGCCAGTAGGACGGCCCGCCCCACCGCCGTGCGTTCGGCGGCGTAGAGCTGCCGCAGTGGCCGGCACGCCACCGCCAGGGCGTCGGTCCCCGCATCGCGGCGGGCCCGGGCCGCCTGGCGCGCGCAACCCCTGTGCGATCCGGTCCCGGGCGCTCCACTCGAGGACCCTCTCGTCCTGGGGCGGGAGCCGGTCGACATAGCGGGGAGCGTCGTCGCCGCCCAGGAGGACGCTGCCGTCGGCGCTGACGGCGACGTCGTAGCGAACACCGGGCGCCGCCGGACCGAGGGCCTTGCGGTAGCCGTACTGGGTGCCCTCCTCGTCGACCCAGAACCCCACTAGCCGCCCGGAGGCGGTGATCCGCTTGCCGATGTAGGTGAGCCTCCGCCGGGAGTGGTTCTGCCCGGTCACGGCGTCGGCTTCCCCAGAGGCTCGGTGGCCGGCAGCTCGGCGGTGTCCCACTCCCCCGCGTGAGCGAACAGAAAGGCAACGATCGCCGCCGCATCCTCGCTCACCCGACGCTGTAGCTGGGCGACGTCGGACTCGTCGAGGCCATCCGCCCAGGCCCTACAGGCCGAGGAGCGGCGTGCCCTGCTGCCTCCGCTATGGCTCATGGTGCTGCCTCCCTTGACCGGTTCTCCGTGCACACAGCATACGTTCGGAGCAACCCCGGGTGTCAAGAACCGATACGTATATCTTCTTGACACCGGGACCCGCCTACGTATAGAGTGTGCACACCGGAGCGAGAGACCGAGGAGGCTCGACATGGACCACGACGGCGTCGTCATCGTCCCCGCGTTCGCCGACATTGCGGCGGCCGACAAGTCCCAGTGGGTGGCCACCGTGGCGCTGCCCGAGGGGGCACCGCTGGCCGGGCTGTTCGCCTTCGGGGACAACTTCCCCGCCGCACGCAAGGCCCTGGCCGAGGTGGTGTGGAACGCGGTGTCCGGTGGCGCAGCCGGCATCAACCCCGCGGCGGTCAAGGCCGTCCGCGTCTTCGCCACCACCCGCAAGACGTTCGCGGTGGGCGAGCTGGGGAGCCCGGCGTGAGCGTCGCCGCCATCCCCGCCGTGGCTCCCGGACGCCCGTGTGCATGTGGCGCCCGGGAGGTCCACGTGGTGTTCAAGTGCCCGGTGTACGCGGTCGTCGTCGACGGCCGGGTCGCTCGGGTCGTCGTCGCCCGCGACTGCACCGAAGGCCCGATCGTGGCCGAGTGCGCCGGATGCGGGGCCAGCGACGTCGACGCAGACGCCGCGGCCACGGCGGCAAGCTCGGTGGCCGAGGCCTCGCCGTGGCCCGACATCTCGCAATGGAAGCTGGGGTGGTGATCGCGGTGGCCGAGGACGCCAGGCGCCAGCGCCTGGCCGCTGTGGTCGAACGGTTCCAGCTCCAGGACCCGGCACAGTTCGCCGACCCGGTGGCCGATCTGGCCGCTGCCGGCCGCGTCCTGCTCGTGGAGCAGAGCCGCCACGACGCCCTCCACTTCCCACGCGGATCCCGAGGAGGCGGCGGCCTACCGCGACGGCCAGGAGTACCCCAAGGACTGGGAGGTCGTGACCCTCGTCGACCTGGACACCGGCGAGGAGTTCGAGGCCGAGCAACACACCCGCTTCATCGGCGCCGGCGGCGTGGCATGAGCACAGCCGCCGTGCCTCTCGCAGACCGGGTGGCCGGAGGCTTGATCGGGCTGGCCGCCGGGGACGCCCTGGGGGCGACCGTGGAGTTCCTCACCCCCGATGCCATCGCCCGCCGCCACGGCCGCCACCGCGACATCTGCGGCGGCGGAGCGTTCGGCTGGCGCCCGGGCCAGGGCACCGACGACACCGACCTGGCCTACGCCGTTGCCCGGTCCTACGCCGAGGGCTACTCGCTGGACCGGGTGGCCCGGCACTTCCTCACCTGGTACCAGAGCGGCCCTCGCGACATCGGCGGGACCACCGCCGCGGCCCTGGGCCAGCTGGCCCGGGGCGCCGATCCCGCGCTGAGCGGCCACCTGGTGGAGGCCAGGGCCTACAGCGCCGGGAACGGCTCGCTCATGCGGGCCCTGGCCACCGCCCTGGTCCGCACCGACGCCTCCCAGCGCCGGATCGAGGCGGTGGCCATCAGCGCAGTCACCCACGCGGAACGCCGCTGCACCCAGGCGTGCGCCGTCTACTGCGACCTGGCCGCGCTGCTGCTGGCGGACGCCACGCCGACGGAGGCGGTGGAGGCCGTCCTCGCCTCCTCCCCCATGGGCGACGACGTGGCCCACGCCGTGGCCGGTGCCGGCGAGCTCGCCGGCGAGGACCTCGACACCAGCGGCTACGTGCTGGCCACGCTGCAGGTCGGGGTCTGGGCGCTGCTGCAGCCACGGCCGCTGGAGGACGTCCTCGTCGAGGTGGTCAACCTCGGCGGCGATGCCGACACCACGGCTGCGGTGGCGGGCGGGCTCCTCGGCGTCCGCGACGGGGTCGGTGCCGTTCCCGCCCGCTGGGTCGAGGTTCTCGAATACCGCGAGCCGCTGCTGGCGCTGGTGTCTGGGCTCCTCGACGTGCGGGGCGGGCGCCCATCCGTCGCCCCGACAGAAAGGAACTGAGCCAATGGAACTGCGCACCTCCCAGCTGCGAGTGGAGCCCTGGCCCGACCCGGTCATCGACCGCCTCGGCTTCGGACCGCGCTCGCCCTATGCCGAGACCGGTGGAGAGGAGAGATTCGATATGGGTGAGTTCCTCATGGAAGACCTCTCTCGGGACCAGTTTCACCCACTTTCCACAGGGTCACCGCTCGAGAAGCGGCGTCACGAATTCCTTCGCCAGGGACATCTACCCGCGTCTCGGTAACACCGCGCGCAGACCACTCGACGACGAGCCCAAGAGCGCCCGCGGGTGGGAGTGGCGTCACCCAGAAGCGTTGGTCGAACCGCCCGGTTGTTCCGCTGCCGCTGAGCGGGACGAGGGTCAGGTCGCCCTCGTCCTGGCGGCTGCCTCCTGGAAAGTTCTCGGAGAGGGCGCGACGACCGTCAGGGAAGACGACGCCGAAGCGAAGTGACTCGCCGGGAAACGCGGCGCTTCCGCCCCACGTCCGTGGATGAGCCGACTCAGTGGTCCTCGGTAGGTAGGGATCCCGCGTCCTCACCGTCAAATGCAGCTCGAAGCCCGCGGGGTACGCGATCACGTTATCGACGACAATGACGACGGACTCGGTTTGCACCAAAACGACGTGGATGCCAGTTGGTCGGCCTATGACTTGGTCAGGAGGCCCGCCATGGACGACCATGGGGCGACGACCGGAGATGTTGGGGCCTCCTCGATCATCCCGGACCGTGGCCGTCCGTTCGTCTTCTCGTGGGAAGGCGAACGTCTCGTCTGGAAGCTCTTCGTCAAAGCCGACCTCGGTCATCTCGAGCCGATAGAAGGGCGCGCCGTCCAGGATGGCCTCCAGCCGTAGGAGAACCCCCCGTTCGGCGTCAACGGCAAGGTGCACCTCATCACCACCAGACATAAGAGGATGGAAGCGCGGACCCGATCGGACATCATCGATCCGCGGTCGCGCTCGAACGGTGAACGCGTCTCTCCCCAGCACCCGTGTCCGTCCGACGACATCGAGATCGAAAGCCGCTGAGATGCCCGCCGTCTCGATTAGCACGCCCGCCGGTCCGAGCTGGGGTCTCCCCCCTTGTTCATGTACGCGGCCCTCGCCGGTGGGAAGAGTCATCCACGTAAGGGCGCCGTCGGTGATCTGGGTGACCCGGAGCCGGTGGGCGCCGCCGAACTCCACCCTCGCCTTGTCTGGCCGGCGGATCCAGAGTTGCCACCTTGGATCGCGATCCGCTGGACCGGGTGCCCCTCGCACGGAGATGATCCCCCCTTGCGGGCGGCGGCGGGCGAACGCCTCAAGGCTGCGCTCTTCGTCACGCCACTCTTCACCCTCAGCGCGCAATGTCTTCCATCGCCGTTGGCTGCCGTGCAGGAGGGAGAGCACTTCAGGCAAGTCGCCGTTCATGACAGGACCTTATGCATCGGGACCCCTCGCGTCGCCGCCGGCGGCCCGGACCCACCGCACGGCCGTGCCCTTGAAACGGGGATGATGGTGTGGATGAACGTCCCGGACGAACTAGCAGCGCTTCCAGCACGGCGCGAGCGAGCTAGCTCATCTGCTCTTCGTTGGCTTCCCGATCCTCGATCCAGGCCACCGCCTTGAACGGGTTGCGGCGAATCGCCTTGATCGACTGACGGATGCGCCGTCGTTCCGCCGGTCTGGGGGCTGTGGCAAGTTCGCTCTCGAGGCGCTCGAGCACCTGAGCGTGCAACGGCTGAGCGTGCTCCGAGTGCATGGCCTCGAGCTTCGACACGCCTCGGTCTATGACGTTGCGTCCAGCCAGTGGGCTCTGCAGGCGAACCTCGGCGCTCCATCCAATCCCAATCAGCAGCTCTAACAACGGTTCGCTGGCTTCGACGCGCCGGCGGGCGGCCTCCCGTGTGAACGCGATCCTCGCTAGCAGCCCGACTTCATCTTCTGACTCATCCACATCGAGGGAGTGAAGGACGGTCTCGAATCCGTGGAGCCCGCCAACCACGAGGGTGCGATCGTCCGGCGCGATCCACGCCTCATGAATCCGCGCGATGCGAGGCCAAACCGAGGTCGGATCGGGCACAACGAGCTTGCCGCGACGGGTATCCGCCACGTCGAGTCGCTGGACCTCCATTCGGCCATCCACGAACCCCAGTCTCTCTCATCCGACTGGCCAAGCTGCCCGTCTATCGGGTCAGTGGGGACGGATCCAAGCATCACCGTGGGGCCAAAGCGGGTTGACATTCCCACATTCAAGCTCGCATCACGTTCAAGCGTTCACGTCGAGGGTGAGCATGTAGCCGCGCTTCCTCCCTTGACCCACCGCTCATTCACCGAGACGCGGTGGGTCCCCGGCTGGAGATCGGCCGTGATCGTCGGGGGTGTAAGGGTCTCGACGGGAAGGAACCGCGTCTCGTCTTGGACGCCGGTGACAACGATGGCGCTCAATTCCCTCAGCGTGTCGGAGGTTGTAAAGCCAGCCGCTTCTCCAACGCGGAGCGAAACGCATCCGGGTCGCGGGTCGGGCTGGCGTCAGCCGCTGCTGCGTCGAACTCCTCCACGAACCAGCCGCCTCCGCCCGACTTGGCGGACTATGACCACCCTCAGACCGGCACCGCTCTCGCGGGCGGTCTCCACCATGATCTCGAGGGCCAGGGCGGGGTCAACGCCGCCCGAACCCGACCCGATCACGGGGAAAGCGAGGGAGCCGAACCCCCGGGCCCGGGCCTCCTCCAGGGCCGATCGGGTCGACATGGAGATGCTGGCCGGGCTGGCCCGCCACCGCAGGTCGATGCCGGCCACGTGGATGATCCCCCGGTACGGCAGTCGGCCGGCACCAGTGGTCACCGCCGCGCCCAGGGCCATCCTGCCGTGGCGAGCGAGCTCACGGAAGGGGTTCAGCCCAGCGCGCCGGCGGATGGCCTTGGACACCCCGCTCGGGTACAGGAGCCACCAGGGCACGACGTTGCGGTTCCAGGCATTGACGATGGCCTCGACGTCGGCCACCTCCAAGAGGTCGCCGTCGCGGATCGATACGTCTGCGGCCACGTCGCGCGCTCGGCCTCTCAGCTCGAGCGGGCGGCCGCCGACCGCCGGGCACCCCGCCGGTAGGCGCGCTCGACCCGACTCACGTCGCAGTCCAGCACCCTGGCCACCGCCGCGGCCGCCTCGGCGCCCAGCGGGGCGCGGCCCCGCTCGATGTCGGAGTAGGTCGATCTGCGGATCCCCGCCCGGGCGGCCAGCTCCCGGCGGGTCAGGCCCGCCCAGGCCCGGAGATCGGCCAGCTCGGCGACCTGCGGCTTCACCACCGTGAGCCGCCAGGGCTCGACCTCGAGGGCGCGGGCCAGGACGGCGAGCTTGGGCGGCGAGGGTGCTTCACCCGCCTCCCACTTGATCACGTTCGGCCGGGCCCGCCCCACCCGCTCGCCCAGCGCGTCGAGGGAGAGCCCCCGAGCCTTTCGCAGCCGGGCCATCGCCGTCGGATCGAACCCACGCACGCCCTCGGTGATGAGGCCTCCTCGAACAGCCAAGCGTCCCTCGCTGCACACACGCTATACGTGTCTCGAACGCGACACGCGCTCTTCGTCGAAGGTCTTGACCGGGCGGCGGGCCGGGTGACGAAGCTTTGCCCTTGATGTGCTCGCTTCTCGCCGGGCTCGGCATCGCCGGCCTCATGGTCGTCCTGCCAACAGGAGACGACGAGCCGATGCCGCGGCGAGAACGGCTCTTGATGTTCGTGCTCTTCGCAGTGCTGGGCATGGTGGCCATCGCCATCATCCAAAGCGGCGCTCCAGCGCACCGGGATTCGCACGGGATAGGCGGCGGTGGGCTCAGGCCCAGCGGCCCCACCAGCTGTCGCCTTCCACCTGGTCGAGGGCGGCCTCCTCCTCGGCGTCGAGGACGGTCAGCACGAAGGTGTCCCAGCGCTCGAGCTCGGCGAAGGTCTCCGGGCCCGCAGGGCGGATGTGGGCGACCTGGCCGGCTCGGGTGGCCAGGACGATCTCCTCGCCCTCGAGGCGGACATCGTCGAGGGGCAGGGCCCGGGCCCGGGCCTGGTTGAGGCTGAAGGCGTAGGCCAGCCCCCCTTCGGCCGGCTCGTAGCCCCCGACCACCGGGCGCACCCACAGCACGCCGTCGTCGATGCGGTAGTGGCGGGCCAGAGGGGCGAGGAAGGCGACGGTGCCGTCGAGATCCCAGACCTCGAGCTCCGCCCCCGACTCGAGCTCCTCCCCACCGGCCAACCACCGGGCCAGGCGGGCCTCCCACTCGGTCACCTCAGGAGACTCCGTCACTTGATCACCTCCTCGACCGGCTTGCCCCGCAAGTGGGTCACCCCCTTGGCCGCCAGCACGGCGAGCACCTCCTTGCGCTGGGCGGCCGACGTGCAGCGCACCAGGCTAGGGGCCTCGTCGCCCAACAAGTCGATGCCGTGCTTGAACATGACCTCGTTGGAGCCACCGTTGAAGCCGGCGACCTTGGCCAGGTTCCGGGTCAGCCCCGAGGTCGAGTGGCCGCTCTGGGAGTTGAGCGAGCCGAAGTGGTCGGAGCTGTAGGCGTACCAGTCCGAGCGCCGCATCAGGGTGGTGGGGTCGTCCCAGAAGAGGGTGGGGCCCTGGGAGGGCTGGGCGCCCACCCGCAGGAAGACGGACTTGGCGCCGCCCGACTTCATGTCGGCGCTCTCGCTCATGCCCTTGCCCCCGGGGATCCCCATGACCCGCCGGCGCTCGGTGGAGGCCAGGACGCCGCCGTTGCGGAACAGCTCCACCACGTTGCCCCCGGTGACGCGATGGGTCAGGCCCCGCTTGGCGAACGGGGCCCGGGCGGCCGCCCGGTGGGCGCCGACGTCGAAGCGGTCCCAGACCAGCCAGCCCCCGGAGATCCGCGGCGTCGGGTCGTAGCCGGCGCTGGCGGCCAGGGCCGTCCCGTCGGCGAGGCCGCTCGCCTTGGCCACCGCGTCGCGCACCAGGCTGACCTTGGCCGGCAGGGCCTTGGCCTCGGCCTCCAGGCGCAGCTGCTTGGCGAAGCGCACGAGCTCCGGCTGGCTCAGCCCGATCGCCTGGTGGGCCCGCTCGGCGATCAGCAGCTCGGTGGTGGCGTCCTCCAGCCCGTCCGCCTCGGCCAGCGCCTTCTTGACCCCGACCTTGGTGTCCAGGCCCTGAGCCTCGACGTTGCGGCGGAGGTAGGCCCACTCCCCCTCGGCCGCAGTCATGGGCCGGTTCACCAGGTTCAGCTGGCCGAGGCGGTGCACGAGCTCGGGGCCGTGCCCGGCGCCCTGCGGGGCGATGAGCTCGAGGGAGCCGCGCTGGCTGAAGTCGGGGCTCTTGGCGTCGGTGCCGGCGTAGGGGCGGTAGACGGCGCTGAAGCCGTCGCCGAGGTCGACGGCGTATTCCTTGCCGTTGCCCGGCGTGCGGGCCTTGCCGTCCCAGCTGGTGGACCCGTCGGCACCGACGGTGGCGCCGATGCGGGTGGCGGTCCGCAGCTTGGCCCCCAGCAGCCCCTCGGGGGCCTCGGGAGCGGGCGCCGGCACGTACTCGGTGACCGTCACCGTGGCCTTGGTCTCATACGGCGTGACCAGGGGGACCTTGCCACCCGCCTCATAGGGCAGGGTGGGATGGGCGGCGTCGGGATAGAGGCGGTAGGCGATGGCGGTGGTGGCCGCCTGGTAGTGGGCGACCATGGCCTCATCGGCCGGGCCGGCGGCGGCCGCCTCCACCGCGTTGAGCTCGCCCACCACCTTGGCGAAGGTCTGCTTGGTGTGGTCGGGGACGGCATCGCCCGCCTTGAGGTGGTGGTTGACGGACTTGGCCACCGTGGCCAGCTGCTCGTAGAGCTGGTGCTCCTGGTCTGCCGGCAGCCGGCCCTCCACCTCCTTGTCGACCTTCACCGCGACGAGCTGCTGCTCGGAGAGGGCGAGGGACTCATAGAGCTTCGCCTCGGCCTCGGGGTCGACGGTGGCCATCAGGACCTCATGCGGTCCGCCGCCGGCGGGGTCGGCGTAGCTGACCAGGGTGGCTAGGGAGTCGTCGAGGTCGGCGCCGCCGACCAGCAGCGGGGTGCCCCTGATGTCGCCGACCGTCGGGTCGGGGGGCACGGGAGTGAGGACGTCATTGGCGAGCTCGCCCGCAGGGGCGATGACGGGCCGGAGGTCTGCAGACTGGGACACCTCCGCATCCGCTTCGGGCTCCGGCGACGACCGCACGCCGGCAGCGCCGGGCTCCTCGTCGAGGACAGCCGGCTCCTCGTCGGTGACGCCGGCGCCGTCGGCCGTCGGCTCGGGCGAAGAGGGCGCCGCCACCACGCCGGTGCTCACCGACGCGCCGGTGTCGAACATCACCTCCGGCGACGGCGCCGGAGCCACGACGAAGCTCTCATGGGCCTTCTTGCCGCCGCCGCCCATCCTCAGGCCACCTTCTCGATCTTCGCCGCGCCGCCGAAGCCGAGCCCGCCGTAGAACTTGGCGAAGGAGGCGCGCAGCCCGTTCTTGCGCTCGACGGCGGTGTGAAGGAACTCCTCGGCCACCTCGGCGTTGGTCACCGTGGTCTTGCCGAGGCGCTTCTGGGCGGCCTTGCGCATGGCCGGGACCCAGTGGACGCCCCTGGCCACGCCCTCGGTGGCCACCGGGCCCAGCATCGCCCGGTAGGAAGCGTCGGGGAGCTGCTCGAAGGCCTTGATGGTGGGCAGGGCCGCCTCCGGGCGCACCGTCACCCCGGCGGCCAGCTGGCCGGACTTGGCCGCCTGATAGGCCTGGTGGAACACCGGCACGCTGCCGTAGGAGCTGTTGGGGTGGTAGCCGACATCGAGGCGGTCGGAGCCGTAGAACTTGAACGCCTGGCCCTGGTCGACGGGGCACATGCCTCCCGAGGGCGTGCGGATGATGTTCTGGGGGTTGCCGTCGTGGTCGCCCACCGCCCAGGCAGCCACGTGGTAGCGCACGATGCCGTCGACCTCGGCCTGGGACCAGCTCTTGGGGTCGCCCGAGAGGTTGGTCGCTCCCGACACCAGCGGTTGGATTGAACCCGGCTGGCCGCCGATGGAACGGGAGTAGACCGGCACCGACGGCACCCCCACCTTCGAGAAGATCTCCGAGGCGGCCGCCTCGGCGTGGGCCCGGGCGCCACCGCCGGTCTTGTCTGGCTTGAACATCCACATCGACCCGTCGGGAGCGGCGTGGAGCGTCTTGGCGTGGCCCCCGCCCAGGTTGGCCGCCTTGGCCGCCCCGAAGGACCACGAGCCCACCTCGCTCGCCGGCATCCTCGCCGGTATGTCGGCGGCGATGGCCTGGTGGGCCTTGAGCGCCTCCACGATGGCCAGGTGCTTCGCCGCGAAGCTCTTGGGCGACGGCGACGGCGGCGGCGCCGGGGTCGCGGTGGCCGGTGCGGGCGCCGGCTTGGGCGCCGAGGGCTTCGGGGCCGCAGCCGCCTTGGGCGCCGTCGGGGGCGGGGGCGGCTTGGCCGTGGCCTTGGCGGCCACCGTGGCCGCGATCTTCTGCTGGTCGAGGGACGTATCCCAGCGGGCGGCGATGAAGTTCTGGACCTCGGCCCTCGAGGCCCCGGGGCTCGAGGAGAGCCCCATCGAGGTGGCCACCGCACGCAGGTCGGTGAGCTTCTGGGCTTTGGCCCAGGAGCGGAAGTCCTTGGTCAGGACCTCGACGGGCACGTTCTGGCCCCAGGCCTGGCCACTGAGGGCCACCACCTCCGCGGAGGCGTTGGCGGTCGCCGCCCATGAAGCCACCGACTTGCGGGCCTGGAAGTACGAGCCCGCCGTCGACGCGAACTCGGCCAGCCCGGCGGTGCTCTGGAGCCCGATGTGGCCGCCGGAGAGCTGCGACTGGTACGCCTCGTCGAGGGCTCCCAGCTTGGTCACCTGGTCCTGGCGCTCGGAAGCCAGGGCCGTCAGGCCCTCCCGCTCGGCGCCGGCGGTCGATGCCCGCAGCAGCGCCAGCTGCTGGGCATGGGAGAGGTACTTGGCCTCGGGCGTGTCCAGGGAGCCCTCGGCGTGGGCGGCGTCGACGAGGGCGACGACGTCGCCGTGCAGCTTGGGCGTCAGGGTGGTCACCGCCTTGTCGACGGCGGCCTTTCCCGCTCCCTGGGCTGCGGTCAGGCCATCCCCGAGCTCGGGGCACGACGCGGTGGCCAGGTGGTTCTCCGCCGCCACCAGCGCCCCCAGCCCGGAGTCGGCGGTCGTCGGGCCAAGGGGATGGAAGGCTACGAGGGCGTCCTGGAGCCCGGCCTGGGCGGCCACGACGTCGGCCGGCGAGGCCTTCCAGGATCCCGGCGGCGGCGGGCCCGTGCCCAGGTGGGCCTCGGCGGCCTGCACGTCGGCCAGCGTCTGGCCGCCGACGCTCTCGCCGGCGGCGAGGGCCCCGTAGCGCTCGGCCGCCTTGGCCTGGATGGCCAGCTTGGAGGGCGACTCAGGCCCGTAGGCCGGGTCCAGCCAGTGCACCAGGGGGTGCTGGCCGCCGGCGGCGGTGTTGAGCCCGACCAGCGTGGGGTGCTCGAAGCCTTGCGCCGCGGCCAGGGTCTGCAGCTCGGCGGGGTCGAGGGACCCCAGGTACTCCTTGGTCAGGCCGCTGATGGCCTTGTGGTGCTCGGCCACCAGCTGGGGAGGCAGCCCGGCGTCGGCCGCGTTCGCCAGCTCGGCCTTGGCCTCCCCGACCGCCTCGGCGACGACCTGGTACGCCTGGGCCGGCTCATCTCCACAGTGGGTGGCAGCGGTCGCCTTGGCCAGGGCGGCGTCGTAGGCGGCGAGGGACTCAGCCGCCGCCCCCGGGCCTTCCAGCGCCTCCAGATCGGCCTCGCTGACCCCGTCGAGCCCCTCGGGAACTCCGGCCGCCGCCGGCGCCACTACTAAGCTCTCATGGGCCTTCTTGCCCCCGCCGCCCACCTCAGGGCCGGCCCATGGCCAGGATCTCGTCGAGGGCGGCCTCCACTGCCCCCCGCAGATCCGGCGACGGCGGCGCCTCGAGCTCGACGACGTCGCTGGCCACGCCGTCGGCCCGCTCGGCCCAGCTGGCCAGGGCCTCCTCCAACGACACCGTGGTGGCCGCCAGCCTGGCCCGCCACCCCTCGCCCAGGTCCTGGTAGGGCACCCAGGAGACGCAGCCGGCCTGGCCGGGGGCGATGCCCACGACGGCCGCCGCCGCGGTGGCACAGCCGGTGTCGGGGTCGCGGGCCATGAGAACGAAGACCCGGTTCATGGGCTCGGGGCGGCGACGCCCCGCACTAGGGCGTCGTAGAAGCGGACGTTGGCCGCGAAGAGGTCCTGGGCCCGGGCCGGGCGCTCGATGCGGCCCTCGGCGGTCATCTGGGCCCCGTGGCGGGCATAGGCCTGGGGGTTCTGGGAGACCAGGTGCAGGCGGGGGCCGAACAGCTCGAGCAGCGCCCCGATCCGCTCCGCGCGCGAGGACCCGGTCACGATGACGGCGACGTCGGCCGGCATCGACAGCGCCAGGTACGTCAGTCCGGGAAGGGCCATCTGCTCCCAGTCGCCGGCGGTACGAAAGGTCTGGAGGTTCATGGCGATGGCCGGCGGGCGGGCGTCGTCGAGCCAGGCCAGGTAGCGGTCGAGGTCCTCGAGGCGGAACCAGTAGATGTTGGGCACCGCCGCGACCCCCGCCGCGGCCATCTCCACCGCGATGGCCAGGTTCCGGCGGAAGTTGATGAGGTGCTCGCCCCGGGGCTGGTTGCCGTACATCGAGAAGTTGGGGCTGAGCACTAGGTCCCAGCCCTGGGCTGCCAGCTCGGGGATCAGCGCCCGGCGGTTGGTGTAGAAGCTCTCCACCAGCGGGTCTTCGCCGTAGCCCACCAGCACGGCCAGCTGCCCGGGTGCCAGGCGCAGGGCGTTGTGGGCCCGGATGCCGGAGAACTTCGGGTAGATGCGATGGGTCTCGGGGCTGAAGACCCGCCGTAGCCCCACGCCGTAGGCCGGCCACTCCAACCCCTCGTCGAAGGTGGCGACGTCGTGCCCGTCGACCTGCGGGATGAACCGGGGCAGCCCCGGTGGAAACTTGGTTTCCAGGATCAGGTCCTCAAAGCCCAGGGTGCCGCCCACGTCGGCCATCCAGCCCCGGATGTCGGGGCGGCTCCCGCAGCGGATTGGGCACTGCCCGCACGGGGAGGCCAGGTGCGAGACGGCCTCGGCCCGGGCGCAGCCGCAGTAGTCGCAGTCGGTGTTGCACCCCGAGCAGATGGGCTCGGCCGCGGCGGGGTTGTCGATGTAGAAGGGGCACGACGCGCAGTCACAGCCCGGGGCCGGGGCGATGGTGGCCACCGGGATCATCACCGCACTCCCTCGGTGGGCCTCGAGTGGGGCCGCCGAGACGCGGCCCGGGACCACACCAGGCCGAGGGCCGAGCCGGTGGCCACGGCCAAGGCCAGCGGTGCCCGGCTTGCGCCCTCGGCCAGCGCGGCGTGGTAGTAGGCCAGGGGACCGCCGATCTGGCGCCCGCTCGCTCGGGCCACCCACAGGGCCAGGAGCCCGGCAGCGCCCACCACGGCGCCGGCGATGGCCAGCCCGATGACGAGAGCGAGGATGAGGAGCTTGAGGCCAGCGCGCACCGCAGCCACGTGCCGGCTCCTCAGGCCACTGCCGCCGGCCGGGCGTCGGTGCCGACCAGCTCCAGGACCTCGGTGGCGAACAGCCGCAGCGACCCCTCCTCATAGCGCGACAGGCCGGCGCCCTCCCGCAGTGCCCCCAACAGACGGCGGAGGCCCTCGAGGACACCTCGCACGAGGTCGCCGTCGATGTTGACGCCGGTATCGCCCTCGGCGAGCTGGGCCCGGGCCCGGGCCTCGTCCGCAGAGGAGCGCAGCTCCTCGGCCCGCTCGAGGACCTCCTCCGCAGGCAGCTCGGGATGGGCCAGCTGCTCGCGCACGGCGGCCGCCAGCAGCTGGGGCTGGCGGCGGGCCTGTACCGCCTCCCACAGCTGTGCCGCGGCGTCGGCCCGACCCCGTTCGAGGCGGAGGAACTCCAGGCGCGTGGCCAGCGCCACCTTGGCCGCGTCCATCTCACTCGACAGCTCCGAGGGAATGGAGGAGAAGGCCCGCACCAGTTGGCGGGCCTTGTCCTCGCGCATCTGGATGCCGAGCCGGGACAGGACCTCGCCCCAGGGCGCGCCCACGTGGTGCATCTCGGCCTCAACCCGCAGCCGGTCCAGGGCCCGAAAGCGAGCCACCGCGTCATCGAGGTGTGCCGCCTCCTCGGGGACGGCGACGCCGGCGGCCAACAGCTTGGCCAGCAGCACGGCCGAGCGCTCATAGAGCAGCGCGGCGGCCAGCTCCCCGGGCTGAAGGTCCTCGCGCGCCAGGTTCTCCACCAGCTGCCAAATCCGCCGCTCCTCCTCGCTGAGCGGCCCGGGGCACACGACGGCGGGGATGGCTGCGAAGTGGGGGTTCTCCGCAAGGTTGGTCGCTCCCCAGCGGGCCGCCCGCAGCCGCCGCTCCCCGGCCACCACCCGCAGTCCCCCGGCTGGGGCCTCCTCGACGAGGATGGGCTGGAGCACTCCGACGGAGGCGATCGAGCTGATGAGCTCGACCAGGTTCGCCGGCGCGGTGGCCGGCCCCGGCCCCCGCCCCTGCAC
>Ga0247719_1000058_pt1 | contig 76530 bp, 63 predicted proteins | sample 41E_DmetaG_FD_189046 | JGI IMG/M metagenome (GOLD analysis project Ga0247719, IMG submission 189046) | Soil microbial communities from hillslope of Landscape Evolution Observatory, University of Arizona, Oracle, AZ, United States - 4-1-E_D | ecosystem: Engineered > Artificial ecosystem >...
ACCGAGACCCTCATCGACAAGATGTCCTATGGCGGCAGCGTCGGCTCCGCGCTCGTCTATATGACGCTGGGAGGGGCGCTGCTCGGCGCCGTCGGCGCCTCTCTGTGGCTGTTGCGGGAGCGCGCGCGAAACACTCTGATGATCGCGTTCGTCACGACGATCGTGTTCAGCCTCGGGGAGCCGCTGCTGCGCCCGATCCTCACGACACTGCTGCTGAAGGTCCGGCTCACCACGACGTGGCTCTTCTTCGGAGGCGGTCTGTCGCGCGTGGGAGCCGTTGTCGTGTTCGTGACCACCGCTCTCATCTACTACTTCTGGAAACAGAGGGGCGGAGAGGTTCGGGGACGGATGCAGGAGTTGCCCGAGGCACAGCGGAAGGGCATCCGCATCGCCGCCATCGTTTTGCTCATCGCGTTTCTTCTTTACCTCCCCAACCTCCTGACGTCGTTCCTCGCGGAGGTCCTCGGGACGGTGGGGCTCTACATCATCCTCGGCCTCGGGCTCAACATCGTGATCGGCTACGCCGGACTGCTCGACCTGGGGTACGTCGCGTTCCTCGCGGTCGGCTCGTATACCACCGCCATCTTGATCTCGACCCGTCATCCGTGGGGGTTGGAGTGGAGCTACTGGATGTCGATTCCGATCACGATCCTGGTCGCGATCGTGATCGGCATCATGATCGGCGCGCCGGTGCTGCGATTGCGCGGCGACTATCTCGCGATCGTTACCCTCGGATTCGGTGAGATCGCCCGCATCATCGTTATTTCGGACTGGGCTCGCCCCGTTCTCGGTGGCGCGCAGGGGATCCTCGGTATCCGGGCGCCGGCGATCGGCGACCTCGAGATCCGGGACCCGGAGAAGCTTTATTACGCGATCTTGATATGCGTGTTGTTGGTCGCGTTCATCTCGATCAGGTTAGCCGCGTCCCGAGTAGGGCGGGCGTGGAACGCGATGCGCGAGGACGAACAGGTCGCCGAGGCGATGGGGATCAGCATCATCGGCTACAAGCTGCTCGCGTTCGCCACCGGCGCCGCTCTCGGATCGATCTCGGGAATCTTCTTCGCGATCAAGCTGGGATCGGTGTTCTCGAACAGTTTCAACATCATCGTGTCCATCAACGTGCTCGCGCTGATCATTCTGGGGGGCATGGGCTCGATTCCCGGAGTGATCGCGGGTGCGTTCGTGCTCGTCGGACTGCCCGACCTCCTGCGAGAGTTTGCCGATTTCCGACTGCTCATCTACGGAGCGATCCTCGTCGCCCTCATGTTGTTCAAGCCTGAAGGTCTTATCCCGAGCAAGCGCCGCAAACGCGAGCTGCACGAGCGCGAATCGGAGGAGGAGCAGTATGAAGAGCGCGCCGGAGGGGGCGGCACCGAGCCGGTCATCTCGACCAGTTGAGGAGCGATAGCCACATGAGCCTTCTGGAAGTTACGGCATTGACCAAGCGATTCGGCGGCCTCACCGCCGTCGACAGCGTCGACTTCCACGTGGACCAGGGCGAGATCGTCGGCGTGATCGGACCGAACGGAGCCGGCAAGACGACTCTGTTCAACATCGTCACCGGCTTCTACGACCCGGATGAAGGGGAGATGCGGTTCGACGGGAAAAGCCTGATCGGTCTCAAGCCGAACCAGGTAACCAAGCTAGGGATCGCCCGCACGTTCCAGGCCATCCGGTTGTTCCCGGCCATGACCGTGCTGGAGAACGCAATGGTGGGTCAGCATTGCCGAACCCGCGCCGGTTTGCTGGGGGCGGTGGTGCGCGGCCCGCGCACCCGCGCCGAAGAACGTCAGATCGAAGAGCGCGCACGGGATGCACTTGGGTTCTTCGGGAACCGCCTCATCTCCAATGCCGACGAGCTTGCGTCCTCGCTGTCCTACGCGGACCGGCGCCGGCTGGAGATAGCACGCGCCATGTCCACGGGTGCCAAGCTGTTGCTGCTCGACGAGCCGGCGGCCGGCATGAATCCGTCGGAGAAAGAGGGGCTCGTCAAACTGATCGGCCGTCTTCGCGACGAACGTAACTACGCGGTCGTGCTCATCGAGCACGACATGCCCGTCGTGAAGAACGTTTCCGATCGGGTGGTTGCGCTCGACTACGGCAAGAAGATCGCCGACGGCACGTATGCCGAGGTGGCGAGCAACGAACGCGTGATCGAGGCATACCTCGGGGCGCGCCACGAGGAGAGTGCATGAGCGACGGCGGCGACGACAAGACGCAGAAGCCGGGCAACCCGACGGGAGCGGTCGAGGACCCGGTTGCCACGAAGGGCAACGGCAAATCCCAGGGCGATCCCGTGCTGGTGATGGAGAACGTCGACACTTATTACGGTGTGATCCAGGCGCTGCGCGACGTGAGCGTGGAGATTTTCCCGGGAGAGGTCGTGTGTCTTCTCGGTTCGAACGCAGCCGGAAAGACCACGACGCTCAAGACCATCCTCGGGATGACGCCACCGCGCGAAGGCAAGGTCTACCTCCACGGCGAGCGGATCGACGGGAAGAAGACGACGGACATCGTGTCTAGGGGCATCACCATGGTTCCGGAGGCGCGCCGTCTGTTCGCTCGGATGACCGTCAAGGAGAACCTCGAGGTGGGGGCGCAGCTGCGCAACGACAAAGAGGGAATAGCGCGCGACCAAGCGCGCGTCCTCGAGATCTTTCCGCGGCTCCAGGAGCGCATGTCGCAGAAGGCGGGGACGTTGTCCGGCGGCGAGCAGCAGATGCTGGCGATGGGCCGAGCGCTCATGGCGAACCCGAAGGTGCTGTTGATGGACGAGCCGTCGATGGGCCTCGCCCCCATCCTGGTCGAGCAGGTGTTCAATACGATCAAAGAGATCAACGAGCGCGGGGTCACGGTCTTTTTGGTCGAGCAGAACGCGCACATGGCACTCGAGATCGCCGACCGCGCTTACGTGCTGCAAACCGGGAGCGTCGTCCTCGCCGACTCCGCCAAACGCCTCCTCAACGACCCCAAGATGCAGGAGGCGTACCTCGGCGAAGTGACGTAGCACCCGCGTGAGGTACATAACGGCGGAAGATCTCGAGAAGATCCTTCCGATGAAGGCGGCCGTCGACGCCCTGGAGGCCGCGTTCGGCGACGCCTCCTCTCCCGAAGCACCGCAGCGGATGCACGTGGCCGTTCCCGGCGGGACGCTGCTGTTGATGCCGGCGGCCGGTGAGATGGGCACGGGAGTCAAGCTGGTGACGCTCAATCCCTCTAACCCCGGCCGCGGATTGCCGTTCATTCACGGCGCATACATGCTGTTCGCACCCGAGGACCTGGCGCCCGAGTGCGTGATCGACGGCGGCGCGCTGACGGCGTTGCGGACGGCTGCGGTTTCCGGCCTCGCCACGCGTTACCTGGCCCGGGGCGATGCCGAGCATCTCGTGATCTTCGGTGCCGGAGTCCAGGGGCATTCCCACCTCGATGCAATGGCGGCGGAAGGCCGACTCCGGCGAGTAACGGTCGTGTCCCGGACGTTGGAACCGGCCGAGGCATTGGCGAGCAGAGCGCGCTCACTGGGCTTTGAAGGAGCAGTCGGAGACGCCGGCGCCGTCGCCGCCGCCGACATCGTCTGCACCTGCACGACCAGCAACGACCCAGTCTTAGACGGCTCGTTGCTCCCAGCCGGGTGTCATGTAAACGCGGTCGGTGCCTATCAGCCTCACACCCGCGAACTCGACGACAATGCCGTCCTGCGCGCGAAAGTCGTGGTCGAGACCCGGGAGGCGGCGCTCGAGGAGGCGGGGGACCTTTTGATCCCGATCGAGGCGGGCGTCATCACGCGCGAGCACATCGTGGCCGAACTGGGAGAGGTAGTACGCGGCCAAGTGGTTCGTTCGAGCGATGACGACGTTACCGTCTTCAAGTCGGTCGGGGTCGCGTTCGAGGATCTCGTTCTGGCGCGCGCCGTGGCCGACCGGATGAAGTCGTGAACGACGCGCAGGTGGTGGTGGTCGGAGGCGGCATCGCCGGAGCGGCGACTGCACGTGACCTCGCGAAGAGCGGCATCGAAACGCTGCTGCTCGAACAGTTCACGCTCGGCCACACGCGCGGGTCGAGCCACGGGACATCGCGTATCTTTCGTTTCTCCTATTCCGATCCTCATCTGGTGCAGGACTGCATGGACTCGCTTCCCCTGTGGCGCGACCTCGAAGAGGAAACGGATGCGGTCCTCTACACGCGCACGGGCGGTTTCGATGTGGGTAGTCCGGCCCCCAATCACAAGGCTGCACTCGAGAAGTGCGGCGCCGTTTGCGAGTTGCTCGACACGGGCGACGCGGAGCGCCGGTATCCCGGGGTCCGTTTTCCGCGCGATGTTCCCATCCTTTTTCAGCCCGATGCCGGGATCAACCATGCAGACGCCGCGGTGCGAGCGTGTGTTGATTCCGCCCGGGCGCACGGCGCAACGGTGCGCGAGGGGGCGCGCGTAGAACGCGTCGAGCAGACCGATCGGGGGGCGACGCTTCACACCGACGGCTCCCGTGTGGCCGCACAAGTCGTCGTCGTCACCGCCGGCGCGTGGGCCAGGCCGCTGCTCGCCGACTGCGGGATCGAACTCGCCGTCACCTCGACGCGCGAAACGGTCGTCTACTACCCGTTCGAGGGCGGCCCCGCGGCTCCGTCGGTCGTCGAATGGGAGGCGGCGCCGCCTTTCTTCTCGCTCTTGGCTCCCGGCGTCGGATTGAAGGCGGGACGGCACCACGCGGGGCCGGTGATCGACGACCCCGACCGGCACGGTGAACCCAGTGAAAAGACGATCGAGGCGGTAACGGAATGGGTGCGAGAACGCTTTCCCGGGGCGGAGCCACAGCCCGCTGCCGCGGAGACCTGCCTCTATACGAGCACCCCCGACGAGCAGTTCGTGCTGGCGCGCCGCGGCCGAGTGGTGGTTGGCTCGGCGTGCAGCGGCCACGGCTTCAAGTTCGGACCGCTCACGGGCCGGCGCCTCGCCTCGTTGGCGCGGGAGGTTCTGTAGAGGACGTGTGAGATCGTCCCCTCGAGGCAATCCCTACCTCGGCGCCGGCGGTGACGATGATCTGTAGCCCCGATTCCAGACTCGTGTACACCTCGCTATCGAGTACGGCTACGGGGCACTCGGTTCCGTACAGTTCGTTTGCCACCAGCGCCCCCAAGAAGACGATCGCGTCCGGTTCTCGCAGCAGGATCGCCGCCGGACCCACTTTCGCCCTCAGCGCCTCGGCGAGTACGGTGCTCGAGGACGACGATCCTCGGCCGGACGGCATCGCGAGGACGCGGGCGGTGACGGATGCTCCGGCCTGTGGATGGTGACGGTCGATGATCGTGCCGGTGGACGGGTCGAGCCCACCCCAAAAAGACAGCGGCTCGTCGAGGACGAGAAGCTTTCCTTCGGCGCGCCCGGCGAGCAACGTCCGGCTAGTTCCAGATGCCCGTGTCACGCCACACTCGTCCTTCGATCCCGGACCGGACACACTCGCGTGTGGTCGCGAAGATCACTTCCACGCCGAGATTTCCGGGTGCGTACCACGCCCACTTTGCGGAGTCCGTCATTGCTACCCCGTTGCGCTTCTTCAGGATCGGCGTGATGTACGTGCACGTGTCGGTGACCACTTGTACGCCGACTCGCCTAAGAGCCCCGGCTACGGAAGCGTCCTCGGCTCGGGCAAGCACATCGCGCGCCGTACTCACGTAGAAGTCCACGTTGTCGTGAACACGGTCGTTGCCGAATAGAGTGGCGATCCGCGCGAGCTCGTCGAGCGATGCATGCGGCGTTCCGAGGCTGACGGTCGTCACGTCGGTGCGACCCGTCGACGTCAGTTCGTCACGCGCGGTCCGCAGCATCGCGCGGCCGACATCGATCGTTTCGACGGAGCCGGCGGCGACCGCGTCGAGCGACGGCGCCTCAGGAGTGATCCCGATCGCATGGAAGAGGCCGACGGCTCCGGACGAGGCGGCGGCCGCCCCCAGAGCCTTGAGACGATCCTCCGATACGGCGGCCGGCAGCCCCTCGATCGCGGGTACTTCGTGGCCACTCCGCCGCCCTATGAGGTGCCCGAGGACCGGGTAAAAAGCGTCCTCGTCGAGAAGATGGTCGGCTCCCACCGCATCCAGCCGGAAGAGCAACGTCGCCTTGCGATTCTCGCTTCGGTGAAGGCCGGCGTCGGGAACCCGACCGGTCACCGCGGCGCAGATATCGATGAAGTCCCCGTAGCGGTCGGTGCGCGCTCCTATAACCGAGTTGCAGAAGACGATCGCATTCGACTCCGCCCACGCGACATGCTCTCCGAACGTCGGTCTGTCGACGAGTTGGTAGGGAGCGCACGTCCACGTGGCCCGGCACCCCATCTCGACGTAGAGGTCCATGAGGTTGCGTGCCTCCGCGGCCGTTGCGGCGTCTCCTCGGTAGAGGTGCGGATGGAGGAGATCGAGCGACGATACGTTGAGCGTGGTCGGGATCGATACGCGTGCGCCGCCGGCGACCAGTCGCCGGGCGAAATCCAGTCCCGCGCGCCCGTGATAGAGGCAGGAATCGATGTGGGCGCCGGTGACGCTCCTCAGCCGGCGCGCCCCTTGCACCGCCGCCGTCCGGACGATGATCGACATCGCAAGGCGCGTTCCGTCGCCGCGTCGTCCGGCGAGCATGGCCTCGTCCTCGGGTGTGAGCTCCACGCCGGACATCGCTGCAATGTAACCGCGGGTGAGGCTATGCTCGCCTGTGCCCAAAGACTACCAGCCGTTTTCAGGGGGAGATATGAGCGTGACGAGCGGAAGAAAAGGAGCGTTCCGGCTCCTGGTTCTGTTGAGCGCGCTGCTGCTTCTCGTAGCGGCGTGCGGCGCCGAGGAGCCGGACGACTCCGCCGGTGGTACGGGACCGGCTACGGCTACCGAACCCGCCGATGAAGAACCGCAGTTTTCCACGATCGAAGAGGGAGTCCTCCAGGTGGGGTCGTGCCTCGATTACAAGCCGTTCGAGTTCGTTAAGAACGGTGAGGAGATGGGGTTCGACGTCGAGCTCGCCGAGGAGATCGCCACCCGTCTCGGGCTCGAGGTGCAGTGGGTTACTGCCAACTTCGACACGATTTTTACGGCCGTTGCGGCCCGTGAATTCGACATGGTCGCGGCCGCATCCACCATCACCGAAGAGCGTTTGGCCGAAGTCGATTTCTCGGAGCCCTATTTCAATGCGCGCCAGGGCTTCAGCGTCAACACGAACGAGACGCCGGACATCACGTCGGTCGACGATCTCCAGGAGGGCGATGTCGTCGGAGTTCAGAAGGGGACGACCGGCAAAGCCTGGGCCGAGGAGAACCTCGCTCCCAAAGGGATCGAGATCAAGACCTTCGATGCTGCTCCCGACGCGTTCAGCGACCTCGAGGCGGGAGGCGTCGTGGGGGTGGTGAACGACGAGGGATCGTCGATAGCTGAGGTGGAGACGCGCTCGGGACTCGAAGTTGTGGAGGCGATCGACACCGACGAGCACTACGGGTTCGCCTTTTCGAAGGACAATCCGGAGCTGACCGCGGCCGCGAACGAGGCCCTCGCCGAGATCATCGCCGACGGGACCTACGAGCAAATATTCAAGAAATGGTTCCCGGACCTTCCGGTGCCGGAGGAGTATGCCGCTTCTTGAGGAATGGGTGCGGAGTCCGGCGTAAGCCGCCACCCTCTGGTTAAACGCGATGTCCAACGAAACGATTAAACCTCCCGATACACGGGGGCCCACCGGCCCCATCCCCGTGGCGACGTTCGCCGCGGGAATCATCTCTCTCTTGCTCGCAGTGGGCGGAGTGTTCGCCGTGCAGTACCTGTACGCGGCGGGAAATCGAGCTTTGAGCCCGGACTGCCGCGAGCGACTGACGATTCAAGTGCCGGGAGAGGATCCCAAACTCCAGGAGGGTGGCGCCGGCGTTTGTCACATCGTCGATGCCATGCACTCGGATCTGCAGACCGCCCTCTTGTGGACCGGAGTGGGCATCGGAATCGCGGCCGCCGTTACCGGTTTCGGGATGTACAAGCGGCTTACGACGAAGCGGATGCGGAGCCATTCGATTGCGGGCGCCGTCCTCGGGATGCAAGCTGTGCTGTTCGGTGCGGTCTTTGCCTGGTTTCGCTCCGGCGACACCCTCATCTTCGCCCGCAACTTCCTCAAGTTTTCGGTCCTCGAAGGCTCCATGGATGGATTCATCAGGGGAGCGAAGAACACGTTGATCCTCGCGTTCGCAGGCGAAATCGGCGGGATCATCATCGGACTGCTCCTGGCGCTCCTGGCGTTGTCGGCGCGGCGGGTGGTGCGGGCTCCGGCGCGCGGCTACGTCAACTTCTTCAGGGGGACGCCGCTGATCTGGCAGCTGTCGTTCTTCTATTTCATGTTGCGGCTGGGTTTCGGGCTCGACGTTTCGTCTTTTCAGGCCGCAATCCTCGTCTTTTGCTTGAACACGGGCGCTTACGCGGCCGAGGTGTTCAGGGCGGGGATCCAGTCGGTCGAGAGGGGACAGACCGAAGCGGCCAGATCTCTGGGGATGAGCTATCTGCAGTCGATGGGCTACGTAATCGTTCCACAGGCCGTCCGGCGGGTGATTCCGCCGCTCATGAACGAGTTCGTCATTTTGATCAAAGACACGTCGTTGATCGTGGTTCTGGGGCTCACCGCCGACGAGCTCGACATCTTTTCGTTCTCGAGGCAGTGGTTCTCCGATTCTCGCAACGCCACGGTGTTCCTTGCTACGGCCGCCGCCTACCTCGTCGTGACGCTCCCATTGATCAGGCTGGTCAACTATGTCGAAAAGAGGATGCGCAGCGGTCTCGTCGGGGTGAGCGGGTGAATCCAGACGGATCCCTCGTGAAGCTCGAGGGCATCCATAAATGGTTCGGGGATAACCACGTCCTGAAGGGCATCGACCTTTCCGTGTACAAGGGCGATGTCCTCGTGATCATCGGGCCTTCGGGATCGGGCAAATCGACGCTGCTGAGAACGATCAATCTGCTGGAAGAACCGACCATGGGACGGGTGCTGTACGACGGTGAAGAGATCACCGATATCCGAACCAACCTCAACAAGGTGCGCACCCATATCGGGATGGTCTTTCAGTCGTTCAACCTATTTCCGCACAAGACGGCCCAGGAGAACGTCACGCTGGCGTTGCGCAAAGTCCTCAAGCTGAACGATCGGCAGGCATCGGAGCGAGCAGTGGCAGAGTTGAAGCACGTCGGGCTGGAGGACAAGGCAGATGCCTACCCGGGGATGCTGTCGGGCGGCCAACAGCAGAGGGTAGCGATCGCGCGTGCGCTCGCCATGCGCCCGACGCTGATGTTGTTCGACGAGGTGACCTCCGCCCTTGACCCTGAACTGATCAATGAAGTGCTCGACACGATGCGGCGTCTGGTCGAAGAAGGCATGACGATGGTCGTCGTCACGCACGAGATGGGCTTTGCGCGCGAAGTGGGAACCCGGCTGTTGTTCATCGACGAGGGCAGGATCGTCGAGGCCGGCGCGCCGCGAGAGATCTTCGACAATCCGCAAGATCAACGCACCAAAGCTTTTCTCTCCCACGTGCTGTGATGCCGTGAAGTCGCGTTTGTTTGCGCTCGCGGTGGTGGTCGCGTTCGGATTTCTGATCGCCTGCGCGGAGAGGGGCGAAGAAGGACCCTCTGCGCGTCCGCGAAAATCGCTGGCGGTTCCCACCGATCAACCCTGGGTCTCGGTTGCCGTCGACAACCACTTCCACGACATCCACGTCGAAGACGACATCACGCTCTCGCCCGAACGCGCCTTCGTCGTCAAGAACCAGGGCCGGAATCTGCACAACGTGACGATCCCGGAGATCGACTTCAGCCGGGACCTACGCCCCGGCGAGCAGTTGGACTTTCGACCGGTGGGAAAGCGGATGCCGCCGGGCATCTACAGCATCGTGTGCAGATACCATTCCGCGGAGGGCATGGTGGGAAAAATCATCGTGTCTAGGGAGTGACGCGGGTTCGGCTTACAGCCCGGCGATGATTCCGGCGGCGAGCGGACCGATGAAGATCGCCGGCAGCAGGTTCACCACCTTCACCTCTTTGATCTCGAGCAGCCGCAGCGCGATCCCGAGCACGAGAAGGCTCCCTATTGCGCCCAGCTGTGCAAGAACTTCCGGGGTCATGACCGGCTCGATCGTCGCCGCGGCGACCGTGAGTCCGCCCTGATATACGAGGATCACCGCCAGGGAGACGAGCACGCCGGGTCCGTAGACCGACGCGAGACCGAGTGCGGCGAAGCCGTCGAGCGCCGCTTTGATGACGAGTAGCCGCACGCTCGCGCCGACGCCGTCTTCGATCGCGCCCAGGATCGTCAGCGGCCCCACGCAGAACAGCGTCGACGCGATCACGAACCCATCGACGAAGCGCGAATGATCGGATAGATGCGGAGCACCTTCTTCTTCGGCGACGCCGAAACGGTCGCGGACGCGCACGCCGAGTCGTTCGAGGCGGTCCTCGAGGCGCAATGCTTCGCCTGCGATCCCTCCGAAGATGACCGACGCGATCAGGATCACGAATCGCCTGAGCCCCGCGTCGGAGTCGTAAAGCGGCGCAAAACCGGTGACCGCGACCGCGATCGTTGCAAGCCCGAGGCCCTGCATGATCGTTTCTCGCATGCGAGGGGCGAGACGATCGCCGATGACGAGTCCGAGCGCGCCGCCGCCGGCGACGGTAACCAGATTGATTAGGGTCCCGAGTCCTCTCATGTGGTCGTCGGCTCCGGCATCCGGCGCACCTTAAGGCACGGACATGGCGCGGACGGTCGAGGCGTTCGCTGTGATTAAGGTGCATGGCGATGGATGCGACCGGCGGTCTACGCGCCCTCGAGGCTCGGGTGACGTCGTGCCGGGCGTGCCCGCGGCTCGTCGAGTGGCGGGAACGGGTCGCGCGCGACAAGAGGGCGGCGTTTGCGAACGAGGAGTACTGGGGGCGCCCCGTTCCGAGCTTCGGCGACCCGCGCGCAAACGTGGTGGTCGTCGGTCTGGCTCCGGCCGCGCACGGCGGAAACCGAACCGGCCGCATCTTCACCGGCGACCGGTCCGGCGACTGGTTGTTCGGGTCGCTGTATCGGTGCGGGTTCGCAAATCAGCCGGTATCGGCGCGCCGGGACGATGGCTTGCGGCTCACGGGAATCTGGATCACGGCCGCGGTGAGGTGCGCGCCGCCCGACAACAAGCCCACCACCGAAGAGCGGGACACGTGTCACCCCTATCTCGTCGAGGAACTGTCGCTTCTCGCGAACGCGAAGGTGATCGTCGCGCTCGGATCGTTCGCATGGGACGCGTCGCTGCGCGCCCACGCGGCGGCGGCCGGCGAGCGGGTGCGGCCGAAGCCGAAGTTCGGCCACGGCGCCGAGGCCCACCTCGGTAGACGGGTGCTCCTCGGATCGTTTCACCCGAGCCAGCAGAACACGTTCACCGGAAAGCTCACCGAGGAGATGCTCGACGGGGTCTTCCGGCGCGCCGCCAATCTCGTCTCGTAGCCGAACTATTGCGTTTTGTGGACCGCCGTGACCGGCATGCGGTCATGCGGGTCCAGAGAAAGGGGCTACGCGGCCGAGACGGCGGTTCCCTCGAACATGGCTTCGAGCCGCGCCACTTCCGCCACCGGAGCGACGCGCTTGAACAGCGTCGCGGTTTCCTCCCAGCGCGCAAGGATGTCGGCCGCAATCGAAGAGCCGGTGTCCTCGAGGTGACGGGCGATCACGCGCCGGAGCGATTCGAGGCGTGCTCCGGTCGGCTCGTAGGTCGCAACGAGCTGCGTGTTGAGCCGCGCGTCGAGCAGGTCGTCGGGGTCGTAGACATAGGCCTCGCCCCCACTCATGCCGGCGCCGAGATTGCGCCCGGTCGGCCCGAGGATGACGACCGCGCCCGCGGTCATGTATTCGCAAGCATGATCGCCGGCCCCCTCCACCACGGCCACCGCCCCCGAGTTCCTCACTGCAAACCGCTCCCCGGCGCGCCCGGCGACAAAGAGCGAACCGCCGGTCGCGCCGTAAAGCACGGTGTTTCCGACCAGGTACGGATCCCCGGCGTCGTCGGCGGGCGGACGGATGACGACCTTGCCGCCGCCCATGCCCTTGCAGACGTAGTCGTTCGCCTCACCCTCGAGCGTCAACTCGATCCCGTCGGCGAGAAAGGCTCCAAACGATTGTCCGGCGGCCCCGTCGAAGTGCGCCCGCACACGACCTCCCGGTTTCATGAGGCCGAAGCGGCCGCCGACGGAGGTGCCGAGGCGCGCCCCGACGGTGCGGTCGGCGGTCGTGATGTCGTAACGGAGGTCGATCTCGCGCCCCTCTTCGAGCGCCGAAAGCCCGTCCTCGTAGAGCCGGTCGCCCAACGCAGAGCGTGGTTTCTGAAGGGGAAGGCTTCCCGTGAAGCGGGTGTCGTCCCCGTCCGGCCGCGCCAGCAGCGGCGACAGATCGAGAGAGTCGGCGCGTGCATCTCCGGTGGTCCGCTGCCGCAGCAGATCGGTGCGCCCGACGGCCTCGTCGAGGGAGCGCAAACCGAGCGAGGCGAGGATGTTGCGGACTTCGTCACCGACCATCAGCAGGTACGCGGCAACTTGTTCTGGGGTCCCGGAAAACTTCGCCCGCAGCTTTGGATCCTGTGTTGCGATCCCGACCGGGCACGTGTTGCGGTGGCACGTCCGCACGAGAATGCATCCTTCCGCGACGAGGATGGCCGTCCCGAACGAAAACTCGTCGGCCCCCAGCAGCGCGGCCGCGACGACATCACGTCCGGTCTTGAAGCCGCCGTCCACGCGCAGTCGAGCGCGGGACCGGAGCCCGTTCGAGACCAGAGCTTGCTGGGTATCCGCAAGACCGACCTCCCACGGCAATCCCGCGTTCTTGATCGACGACAGTGGCGATGCACCCGTTCCTCCGTCGGCACCCGAGACGTGGACGACGTCGGCGAGACCTTTCACGACCCCGGCTGCAATCGTGCCGACGCCTTCGCTCGCGACCAGCTTGACCGACACCTTCGCGTCGGCGTTTGCCTGCTTGAGATCGAAGATGAGCTGAGCGAGATCCTCGATCGAATAGATGTCGTGGTGCGGTGGGGGAGAGATCAGTGCCACGCCCGGGACGGTGTGCCGGAGCCGGGCGATCTCGACCGAGACCTTCTTGCCGGGCAGCTGACCACCCTCACCCGGTTTCGATCCCTGCGCGATCTTGATCTGCAGTTCTTCCGCATGCGCGAGATATTGCGGTGTGACCCCGAAACGGCCCGATGCGACCTGCTTGATCCTGCAGTTTCTCTCGTCGTTGAAGCGCTCGGGCGCCTCGCCCCCTTCTCCGGAGTTCGCATGAGCACCGATCATGTTGAGCGCGGCGGCGAGTGTCTCGTGCGCTTCTGCACTCAACGCGCCGTGCGACATTGCTCCGCTCGAGAAGCGGGAGACGATACTTTCCACCGGCTCCACCTCGTCCAGCGAGAGCGGACCCCCGGCCGCCACGAATTCCAGAAGGTCGCGCGGCTCCGACGGCGGGCGGTGGGCGACTATCTCGCTGAACCGTGCGTACGCGGTGCGATCCCCGCGCACCGCCGCCCGCAACTCGTGCGCCGCCTTCATCTCGCGGTCGACTCCGACCGCGTCGTGAAGCCCGTCGATGACGTCGGGGTTGAGGGCGTGGAACTCGCCCCCTTTCCTGAACTTGATGATGCCGGCGTTCACGACGTTCGGCTTGGACTCGTACGCCGCCGCGTGCCGGTTCAAAGCATCGGCGCCCAACTCGACGAAAGAGAGCCCGCCCAAGGGCGACGACATTCCCGTAAAGCAGATATCGACGACATCGGGTCCCAACCCGATTGCCTCGACGATCTGGGCACTCCGGTACGAGTCGAGCGTCGAGATTCCCATCTTCGACATCACCTTGAGAAGCCCGTCCTCGATCGCCGCCGCGAAGTTGCGCTGCGCGTCGTGCGCATCGACGTCGCCACCCAACCGGCCGTTGATCGAGAGCTCGCACAACGATTCCAATACGAGGCGCGGACACACCGCGTCGGCTCCGTTCGTGAGCAAGCACGCAACGTGGTGCGTTTCCCGCGGGTCGTCGGCGTCTACCACGACGCTCGTGAGGGAGCGCAGGCCGCGCTCGAGCAGTCGGTGGTGAACCGCGCCGGCGGCAAGAGGGCTCGGAACCGCAACGCGGTCCGGGCCCGACGCTCGATCGGAAACGATCACGAACGGCGCGCCCGCGCGCGCGGCATTCTCTGCTTCGTCCGCCAGCCGAAGGCAGGCGGCTTCGAGCCCCTCGGGTCCATCGAGAGCGTCGAAGGTCGCGTCCAGCCGCGGCGCGCCGAGCTCGGCAAGTTCGTCGACCCCCGACGGAAACAACAGGAAAGTCTTGTACTCGCGAAGCCGCGCCGCATCCTGCTCCTCGTGGAGCAACGGGCTGCGTGGACCGAGCCGTGTCGTGATCGACATGACGTGTCGTTCCCGCAAGTGATCGATAGGTGGATTCGTCACCTGAGCAAAGCGTTGTTTCAGAAAGGAGAACACCGGACGCGCGAAGGTCGCCAGCGGCGGCTGGGGCGTATCGTCTCCCATCGACGATGTGGGTTCGTGCCCGTCGACCGCCATCGGGCGGATCACGACCGTGAACTCCTCTTTGTTGTAGCCCGCCGCGACCTGGCGTGCGACGAGGTCGGCGGGCGGCACCTCGACGGGTATACCCGGCGACGCCTTCACCAGATGGTCGGCGATCCATTCACGGTACGGGCGGCGCCCGGCGAGCCGCTGTTTGATTTCGGCGTCAAAGACCACGCCGCCCTCGGCCGGATCGACGCACAGCATCTCGCCCGGGCCAAGCTTCGTCCTTCGAACCCGGCCGTGGCCGGCGGTCGCGACCGCACCGGCTTCACTGGCGGTGGCGACGAATCCGTCATCGCACACCGCCACGCGCAGCGGGCGGAGGCCGTTACGGTCGAGCGCCGCGCCGACGCGGACGCCGTCGCTAAAGACGAGGCCGGCGGGACCGTCCCACGGCTCGGCAACACACGCGTGGTATCGGAAGAAGTCCCGCACCTCGGGCGGCGTGCCGCTCACGTTCTCCCATGCGGGCGGAACGAGCATCGCCGCCGCATGGCGCACATCGCGCCCGGCGCGCGTTACGAGCTCGAGCACCTCGTCGAGGATCCCGGAGTCGCTGTTGCTTGCGTCGACCGCGGGTACGAGGTATTCCTCGGGCGCCAGTCCGTCACTGCCGAGCTTGCCCTCGCGCGCCTGGATCAACGCGACGTTCCCCCGGATCGTGTTGATCTCGCCGTTGTGCCCCAGGAATCGGAACGGCTGCGCCCGTTCCCACGTCGGTGCCGTGTTGGTGGAGTAGCGCGAATGGAAGAGGGCAAACCACGCGGTCACCCGGTCGTCGGTCAGGTCCGGATAGAACTGCCCCAGGCGATCGGCGGCGCAAAGAGCCTTGTAGGTGATCGTGCGGAACGAGAACGAGGCAACGTAAAGCCGCACGCCCGACGCGCGCGCCTCCTTCTCGATCCGTCGACGGGCGCGAAACGCGCGGCGCTCCGCCTCCTCTTCGTCGCACCCGGCGGGGCGCACCACGATCGCCTGACGGATCAGGGGCTGCGACGCACGCGCCTGCGCGCCGAGGGCGGTTTCGTCCACCGGGACGCGGCGCCATCCGGCGAGCGTCAGTTCCTCTCCACGCACCGCGTCCTCGACGATGGCACGGCCGGCCGTCTCGTCGTCCGAGCCGATGAACACCATGGCGGCGCCGGCGGCCGAGGAGTCGGCATCTGCCGGAAGGGAGGCCCGGAGCAGCTCGCGCGGAAGGGGGAGCAGGACTCCTGCCCCGTCGCCGGTCAGCGCGTCCGACGCGATCGCGCCGCGGTGTTTCACCCGGCACAACGCGTCGAGCGCGGCATCGACGATCCTGCGGCCGGACCGGCCGCCGGCATCGGCGACGAAGCCGATCCCGCATGCATCACGCTCCGCCCGCGAGGGGTCGTACGGCATGGTTTCCTCCGGAGCGCCTCCGAGCAAAAAAAGACGCCCCTTGTCAGGAGCGTCGTTGCTCGTCGAACCGCGGTTCGGCGACGGTATCGGTAGGGGCGAGTGATGTCAACGACTCCGGCGCTCCGGGTGCCGGATCGGCCGTCCGGGTGTAACTTCTTAGGGATGCCTAACTTCCTCTCGATGGCCCTCCGCACGGAGTCCGCCCGGCTGCCGCTCGAGGCCGCGGCCGAGGCGATCGTGGTGCGGGGAGTGCAGAAGTCGTTCGGCGGCGCGGCCGTTCTGAAGGGTGTCGATCTCGACGTTCCCGCCGGGACGGTCGTGGCCCTCCTGGGACCCAGCGGGTGCGGAAAGACGACGCTCCTCCGTTCGGTTGCCGGGCTCGAACGAATCGATGCGGGTCAGATCTCGGTGGGGCGCCGGACGTTATCCGGACCGAAGGCCTTCGTGGCACCCGAGGCGCGCCGTGTCGGGATGGTGTTCCAGGATTGGGCGCTGTTTCCCCACCTCACCGTCGGAAGGAATGTGGCCTTCGGCCTGCCGCGCCGCGAGCGGCATTCGGGACGGATCGAAGAGATTCTCCGCCTGGTCGACCTCGGCGGCTTCGGCGAACGGATGCCGTCGACCCTCTCTGGCGGGCAGCAGCAGAGGGTTGCGCTCGCACGGGCGCTCGCCAACCGTCCCTCGGTGATCTTGCTCGACGAGCCCTTTTCCAACCTCGACGCGTCGCTGCGCAATTCGATTCGGTTAGAGGTGCAGCGGCTCCTGGCGGACCTCGGCGTTACCTCGCTGTTCGTCACCCATCAACAGGAGGAGGCATTCGTCGTCGGGGATCGGGTTGCGGTGATGCTGGATGGTGAAGTGGTCCAACAGACCACGCCTGCCGGTCTCTACGAGGCCCCGGCGACCCGCGCCGTCGCCGACTTCATCGGCGATGCAAACTTCTTGCCGGGGGATGCCGTCGGAGAGAAGGCGGAGACCCGTGTAGGCGTGGTGCCGCTCCGCGACGTCATGTGGGGTGCGGTCGACGTAATGGTGCGACCCGAGAAGCTGGTGCTCGAACCGGGCGACGACGCGAGGGTCGAGACGATCGAGTTCTACGGGCACGATGCCGTCTACCTCGTTCGCTTCGCCGATGGGACGCTGCTGCGGACGCGTGTTCTGGCGGCGCCGGAGTTCTCCCCCGGCGATCGGGTCGCGGTCGGCTACGCCGGCGACGGCACCGTCGCCTATCCCCGACTCCCATGACCGACGTCATGGTCCTCGGCGCCGGACCCGCCGGCGTCGGGGCGGCTTGGCGCGTAGCACTGAGCGGGCTGTCGGTGACGCTCGTCGAACGTGCTCCAACTCCCGGGGGCGCGGCGGGCAGCACGGTCGTGGGCGGAATGCGTGTGGACTTCGGGAGCCACCGGCTGCACCCGTCGATCGGGCCGGCGATTCTGGCCGAGCTGCGGGCGTTGCTGGGGGAGGACCTGCAAGTCCGCCCGCGCAACGGCCGCATCCGGCTCGACGGACGCTGGATCGCTTTCCCTCTCAGGGGATCCGATCTCGTGAGGAGGCTTCCCCCCTCGTTCGCGTGGGGCGCGGCCCGGGATGCCGCGACGGCGTGGGCGCGGCGCCCGAAGGAGGACTCCTTTGCAGAGGTGCTGCGGGCCGGTCTCGGACGCACCATGTGCGAGCGGTTCTATTTTCCGTACGCCCGGAAGCTGTGGGGGGTCGAACCAAATGAGCTTTCCGGGGAACAGGCGCGCCGCCGCGTCTCGGCGGCGTCACCCGCGCGCGTGATAGCCCGCCTGCGGGCGGGGGAGGCGAAGAGAACGTTCCTCTATCCGCGCCGGGGCTTCGGACAGCTGTGGGAGGCGATGGGCGAGGCGGCCGCCGCCGCCGGTGCCGAGGTCCGCTTCGGGTGCCGCGTCGAACGCGTCCATCTCGAGAAAGATCGCGTGCGGGCGGAGACGTCCGACGGGGAAACCCTCGAGGCGGCGCGCTGCTGGTCCACGATTCCGGTGACCGCGCTGGCGCGGATCGCCGGCGCGCCGGGGAGTGTCGCCGTCGCCGCGAATTCTCTCGACTTCCGCGCCATGCTTCTCGTCTACCTGGTCCTCGACGTCGATCGGTATTCGGATTTCGACGCGCACTACCTGCCCGACGAGTCGACGCCGGTGACGCGCGTTTCGGAGCCGAAGAATTATCGCGACGGCGACGATCCTCGGGGGCGGACGGTGCTGTGTGCGGAGATCCCGTGCCGGCTCGGCGACGACCTATGGGAGGCGGACGACGCGGCGCTGGGAGACGAGGTGGTGCGAACGCTCGTGGCCGCCGGGCTTCCCGACCCGGAGCCGAGCGACGTGGAGGTGCGACGCCTCTCGCACGCGTACCCCATCTACCGGCGCGGGTACGAGGAATCGTTCGACCGGCTCGACGCGTGGGCGGCCTCGCACGACCGCCTGCTCACCTTCGGCCGGGGCGGCCTGTTCGCGCACGACAACTCGCACCATGCGCTGGCGATGGCGTGGGCGGCGTCGGCCGCGTTACGCGCCGGCGATGGTTTCGACGACGCCGCGTGGGCGCGGGCGCGCAACTCGTTTCGCTCGCACGTCGTGGAGGACTGACGCCGGCGCAGCTCAGGTCGTGTTGACCTCGCGGTAGATCGCGGGAACGACCCGGCGCAGATAGGTGCCGAGGCGCACGAACGACTCCCCATGGTCCCGAAAGCGGTAGCTGATCGGCACCTCGTGATAGCGGTATCCCTTCGCAAGGAGGTCGAGAGTGAGGATCTGGGCGTAGTTGAAGTCGTGGATGATCTCGGCGTCGGCGGCCGCGGCCAGTGAGAACGCGCGGTAGCCGCTTTGCCCGTCGGAGATGCGGCGCCGGGCGATGATTCCGAGGAGCCGCGTGAGGACGAGGTTGCCCAGCCGCCGGTGCGGTCGCATGCGCCCGATCGTCCCCTCGAAACGACTGCCGACGACATAGTCGGCGCTGCCGTCGAGCACCGGGCGAACGAGATCGCCGAGCTCCTCGGGCGCGTACTCGCCGTCGGCGTCGCAGAACGCCACTGCGGCCGCTCGCCGGCGGACGCCCTCGGCGAGTCCGACGCGCACGGCGGCGCCGAGGCCGCGATTCTCGCCGAACGAGATCACTTCCGCGCCCGCGGCACGCGCGTCGGCAGCCGTGTCGTCGGACGATCCATCATCGACGACGAGAACATGCACGGGATGCTCGAGGATCGTCGACGGCGCGCGGGCGACGAGGCCACCCACGCTCGCCTCTTCATTGTGCGCGGGAAGGAACAACAAGATTGGGGCACCGGCCGCGGCGACCGCAGAATGAGATGGGGGAGCGGCCCCGGCGGCAGAGAGCCGGAGCCGGCCAAACGCGCCGGGGCCCGGCACGAACAGCGCGACGGCGCCGGTGACGAGGGCGTAGGCGGTCTTCATTGCATGGGCCGTCAACGCGGCCGCGAGCGCCGCTCCCGCCGGCGCGCCGAGCGCGACCAGAGCGGCGGTGGCCGCCGCCTCGTAGGTCCCGAGGCCGGCCGGCGCGATCGCCACCACCTGTGCCGCAATCGTCACCGCGGTGACGAGAATCGCGTCGGCGGGCGAGAGCGGGATCCCGGCCCATCTCGACGCCTGCCAGATGACCGCGCTTTCCAGCACCCACGCAAAGGTCGTGCCGGCGGCGACGATCCCAACCGAGCGACCCAGACGGATGCCGTTGTCGGTGTCCACACGCCTCAGCCACCACAACCCCCCCACCCACAGAGCGGCCGCGGGAACGAGCAGCGCCCACGCCCACCGGCCGACCAGGCCGGTGACGACCTGCGGGCCGACGACGGCGGCGAGACCCACGACCGCGACGATGTCCGCCGCCCGCAGCATCACGGTCGACGCGGCGGCACCGGCCAGCGGGATGCGGCACCGCCTCACGACGCTGGTGACTCTCAGCGCCTCGCCCAGTCGCAGCGGGAGGACGTGATTTCCGCCGAGCGAAACGTGGATCGCGGCAAGGGCGTGACCGAACGAAAGCCTGGGGAGAACGCGCGTCCACAGGAGCGCACGAATGACGAACGCAAGGGCGTAGAGAAGGATCACGGCGGCCGCGGCGCCGGGCGCCGACGTCGCCGAGGTCCAGGTGGCGCGGAGGGCAGCGGCGTCGACCGTTCGCACCATGAGGAACGCGGCGGCCGCGCCCGCACCGATCCCGATCCACCACAGGACGGGATGGGAGCGGGCGGAGGGGCGTAAACCGTATTCTCGGGCCACGTCGTGAGCCTTCCCTTATGTATATAGTTAGGCCGACCTTACCAAGCGGCTGCAATGCGTGCCGGGCAGCCCGACGACGAGGAGGCAGAGACCGAATGATGCGCCGCTCGTGGACCCGCCCGGGTGTCGTCGCCTTGATCGCGGTGGTCCTCGGGGGGTGCAGCGCCGACCGGGACGCCCTGACGGTCTACTCCGGGCGCGATGAGGCTCTGGTCGGGCCGCTTCTCGAGCGGTTCTCCGATGAGACCGGGATCCCCATCGATGTTCGCTACGGCGACTCGGCCGACCTGGCTCTCCTTCTTGCCGAGGAGGGCGACAGCACGCCCGCCGACATCTTCTTCTCGCAAACCCCCGGCGCGGTCGGATACCTCGACGAGCAGGGACTGCTTGCCGAGCTTCCGCGCGACGTTTTGGGGAAGGTCGATCCGAAGTTCGAGGCGTCCGACGGGCGCTGGATCGGTCTCACGGCGCGCCAGCGCGTTCTCGTCTACAACGAGCAGATCGTCGATGAGGCAGATCTGCCGGAGTCGGTATTCGATCTCACCCGGCCCGAGTACGCGGGGGAGGTCGCGCTCGCGCCGTCGAACGGGTCGTTTCAGGATTTCGTGAGCGCGATGGCGTTGATCGAGGGCGAGGACGTTGCGCAGCGCTGGCTCGACGACATGGCGGCGGGAGGGGCTCCCACCTATGCCGACAACAATTCGATCGTCGACGCGGTTGCTCGGGGCGAAGTTCCGATGGGACTTGCGAACCATTACTACAACTATCGGTTCCTCGAAGAGGATCCGTTGCTTCCGAGCCGGAATTACGTCTTTCCCGACGCCGACATCGGCGCGCTGCTGATCGCGTCGACCGTGAGCGTCGTCGAGTCGTCGGACGCGAGAGAGAACGCGCAGAAGTTCGTCGAGTTCCTACTCGAGGCCGACGCTCAGAAGTACTTCGCGGAGGAGACCTTCGAGTACCCGCTCGCGTCGGGGGTCGCGCCGTCGCCCGAGCTTCCTCCGCTCGATACGCGCGCCGCGCCCGAGTTCGACATAGATCGACTCGGAGCCGAACTCGAGAGGACGACTCAGATGATCGCCGAGAGTGGCCTCCTCGACTGAGACCCATCGGCAGCGGGCGCCGTGGCCGCTGACCGCGGGGGCGCTCGCGTCTGCGGCATTGTTCAGTGCGCCGCTGGTCTACCTGGTCGCCCGCAATCTACCCGGCGATGCATCCCTGAACTGGGCGGCGGCGCGGATCGTCACGCCCCTCGGCAACAGCCTCATGCTCGCGACCGCCGTCGCCGGCGCGGCAACCCTTCTCGGAACGCTCGCGGCGTGGCTCGTCGCACGTACCGATCTTCCCGCCGCCTCCCTGTGGCGGGTCCTGCTTCCGCTGCCGCTGGTGATTCCGTCGTTCATCGGCGCGTTCGTCTTGCTCGCCGCGTTTGCCCCCGGAGGTCTCCTCGAGTCCTTGCTCCGCCCGCTGGGCCTGTCCGGGTTGGGACAGACGAGGGGATTCGCCGGCTCGTTCATAGTGTTGACGCTGTTTACCTATCCGTACGTTTACCTCCCCGCGCAGGCGAGATTTCGCCAGCTGCCTCCGTCGCTGGAGGAGTCGGCACGACTTCTCGGCCGGCGCCCGATCGCTACGTTCTTCACCGTCGTCCTCCCGCAGGCCCGTTCCGCGATCCTCGCGGGAGCGCTGCTGGTCTTTCTATATGCCGTGGGTGACTTCGGCGTCGTTCAATTGCTCCGGTACAACACCCTGACGCGCGCGATCTATACGACCCGGTTGTTCGATCGTCCCGTCTCGCTCGCGCTCAGCCTGTTGCTCGCCGTGGTCGCGCTTGCCGTTGTTGCAGCGGAACGGGCGCTTGCGGGGCGGAGGACGTTCGAGATGCAGCGCGGCGTCCGTCCGCTGCGAAATCATCTCGGCCGGTGGCGCGCAGGCGCCACCGCGTTCCTCACGTTGCTCGTCGGTCTGTCGCTCGCCGTGCCGGTCGGCGTGCTCGTGTGGTGGAGCGCGCGCGGAATCGTCCGGGGGAGCACGGGCGGCACCGATTTGCTGTCGGCGCTGTCGTCCGTGGCGGGACCGGCACTCAACACGTCCCTTGCCTCGATCGCCGCGGCGGTGGGGGCGATCGTGCTCGTCGCACCCATTGCTTATTTGACCGCGCGCTATCGCAGCCGGGCGGGAGATGCGGCGAACGCAGTGGTCGTCGGCGGCTTCGCACTTCCGGGACTTGCCCTCGCGCTGGCCCTTGCCGTCGTCACGCTCGGCGCGCCGTCGCCGATCGGGCGCCTCTATCAGACGCTACCGCTGCTCGTATTCGCATACGTGGTGCACTTTGGCGCCCATGCCCTCCGCACTTCTCAAGTCGCAGTCGCGGGAGTCCCCCGCGCGGTCGAAGACGCAGCACGCGTTCTCGGCGCGGCCGGCATCGCCCGTTTCGTGCGCGTCGAGTTGCCGCTCATGGCTCCGGGGCTGTTCGCCGGCGCCGGCCTCGTGTTGCTGTCGTCGATGAAGGAGCTGCCGGCGAGCCTGCTCCTCGCGCCGGCGGGCTTCCAGACGTTGGCGATGAAGATCTGGGGGGCGACCGAAAGCGCCATGTTTGCCGACGCCGGACTCGCGTCACTCGTCCTCATACTCGTTTCGGGCGTGCTTACGTGGGCGCTCGTGATCCGTCGGGGCGAGGCGTTCGTGTGAGGCTTCGGGTTGCGATGCTGATGGTCGCCGTGGTCGGCACCGCCGCCGCTGCGGCCGGGATCAACGTGCGGGCGTCCTACGGCGCGCAGGTGACGGGCGACGAGCCGCAGTACCTTCTCACCGCGATGAGCCTCGGCGAGGACCTGTCGCTCGACGTGAGCGACGAGATCCGGAACCGGCGTTACCTCCCGTTCCACGAGATACCGATCGATCCCCAGTCGCGCCCTCTCGACGCACGGGGAAAACTCATCAGTCCTCACGATCCACTTCTGCCGGCGCTGCTTGCGCTTCCGATGCGCGCCGGCGGGTGGACGGCAGCGAAATGGGCGCTCGCACTCACGGCAGGCGCACTTGCGGCCGCGATCCTGTGGGTCGCAGTGCGCAGATTCGGCGTCGGGCTCGCGACCGCAACCACGACGGCCGCGGTGTTCGCCGCGTCGTCGCCGTTCGCCGTCTATGGAAACCAGGTCTACCCCGAAATTCCCGCGGCCCTATTCACCACGATCGGGATCGCGGCATTGACCGGGCGCCTTCGGCGCGCCGGGGCGGTGGTGCTGTGGGCGTCGGTCGTCGCGTTGCCGAACCTTTCGGTCAAGTACGTTCCGGTCGCGGCGGCCCTCGCCGCAATCGGCCTCCTTCGTCTGTGGCGCGCCGACCGTCGTATCCATGCGTTGATACTTGCGGCCGCTTTCGCGGTTGCGGGCGGACTGTTCGCGGCCGCGCACCTTGCTTGGTACGGGGGCCTTACTCCATACGCCGTGGGTGATCACTTCACCGCAGGTGAGTTCACCGTCGTCGGTGCGGCGCCGAACTTTCCCGGACGCTCGGTGCGGCTCGTCGGCCTCCTCCTCGACCGCGAATTCGGCATTGCGGCGTGGCAGCCGGCGTGGCTTCTTGCCGTTCCGGCCGTCGCCGCGCTCGCCCATGCGCGGCCGCCGAGGTGGGAGACTCTCGTCGTTCCGCTCGCGGTGGGGTGGCTTACCGCGACTTTCGTGGCGCTCACCATGCACGGCTGGTGGTGGCCGGGACGACAGACGGTCGTTGTGCTTCCGGCGGCGACTCTCGCGATCTCGTGGTGGGCCGACGGGTCCCGGGCGCGCCGGGTGTCTGTGGCGCTGACCGGACTGGTCGGAATCGTCACCCTGGGATGGTTCGTTGCCGATGGGCTCGCGCGGCGAGTCACGACCGTGGTCGACTTCTTCAAGACGACGGCACCGACCTATGAGATTTGGTCTCGGGCGCTTCCCGCCTATCGCGCCGGCGGCACCGCTACGTGGATCTTGCATGCGGCCTGGCTCGCGGTCGTGGGCGCACTCGCGTGGTGGGGCTGGAAGCGTTCCGCGGCGCGACGCCCTGCCGGCGCCTCGAGCCTGCGAGACGGCGGCGCCCGCGACGCCTTCGGCCGAGCTATTTCACCGTGAACTCGGTACGCATCCCCAGCTCGAAGTGGTTCTCGACGGTTCCGTCTTCTTCGTGCAGCAGGTTGCAGAGGAGGACGTAGTTGCCGCGCGCCAGCTCGAACGTTCCGCTGCAGTCCTCGCCGGACGGAAACGCCTCGACCTCGCCCACGAAGTCGTCCCCCAGGCCCTCCAGATCGACGGTCCCGTCGTCCGCAAGCGGCAGCTCGTCGACCGACTCCGCCCGCGTGACCACGAACTCGTGCTCGTCCTCGCCTTCATTGGTGAGGGCGAAGTGGATCACGCCGGCCTTCACCGAGTCTCGCTCGGGACTTACGTGCCATTCGGCGAGCGTGACCGGCACCTCGGGACCCTTTTCACCCGCGAGCGCGCCTCCCACCGGCCGACACTCGGCCGCTTCCGTCCCCGAGGCGTGCCCCGAGGCCGATCCCGACGCGTGCCCCGATCCGGACGCGTGCCCGGATCCCGAGGCCGTTCCGGACGATCTGACGTCGGCGCCGTCGTCCCCTCCGCATGCCGCCGCCAGCAGCGCGAGGGGGAGGGCCGCGGCCACGATCCTGGACGACACACGCATGGTTCCTCCTATAAGGCTGGGCTAACGGCGAGGGTGAGGTTACCCGAAGAACATCCGCCCGGCAACTGCTAGGGTTGCCTAAGGTTGCACCGTAGGGTGCCCGAAGAAAGGGGTCGACCGATGTCCCGCCGCATCGTTGTTTTCGTCCTCGGGATCGCCCTGTTGGCCGGGGTGCCCCGCCCGGCCCAGGCCGGGGAGCGACGGGCGGAACGCGTGGGGCTTCTTATCGCCGACCACGGCGAACCACCCGAATACAACCAGTTCACGTACTGGTCGTTTCGCGAATTCATCCGGCACCTCGTGGAGATGGGCTTCATTCCCTTCTGGCTCACCGTCCACGACGCGGGCACCATTCTTCAGGATCAATCCTGTTACGCCTGCGAGTCACCGTCGTCGGACCCCGATTTCATCGACGCATGGCTCCGGCCGCATGCCGGACCCGCCGCTTTTGTTCGGGGATCCTCGTCGTTGCCGTCGCACTACGTCGTGCCCGGCGGGCCCGGCCTCGGTGAGCCCGACTTCTACGAGATCGTGGGGCTGGCGGCGTGGAACGAGTGGCAGCAGATGGGCGGCCGATCGCCGAACTACGACCAGAAGCTGACCAAGAAGAAGGCGGTCATCCGCCGCCTCGCCCGATCGTTTCCCGACGTGCCCGTGCGGGTCGGCTACGGGATCGACCCGCGCCTGGGGGGTGGCCATCAAGGACTGCGGGGGGCGGTAAATCGCTTAATCAACGCCGACCGGGTCGATCACATCGTGGTCGCGTATCACGGGGTCGGATTTTCCGACGTCATGCAGACACACATGATCCGGCACGAGGTGAAGGAACTCTCCGGCCACTTCGACCCCGACGTCACGGTGTCGTTCGCAAAGCCCATAGGTACGCGGCACTCCTACATGGAGGAGGTCGCCGAAAAGGTGGCGCTCGAAGTGGCGCGGTTGCCGGACGAGGCACCCATTGCCATCCACCTCTCGGGACACGGCCTCCCGCTCGATCGGTGCGGCGACTACGACTGTGCAGGTGACCGGTATCACCGGTTCAGCTCCCGCCTGTTCGGCGCCGCAAGAGCCGCGATCAAGAGGCGGGTTGCGCACGATGGGAAGCTAGGCGTGTTCCACCTCTACGGTGACGGCGCCACGGCCGACGCCGATCCTGACGACAAGATGGACTCGCCGATGGAGGCGCTTGCGAAACGCAAGGAGGCGGGCTTCGATTACGTCATAGACGTCCCGTACGAGTTCGACTCCGACTCCCGCGACACGCTCATCATCCTGCGACACGGATACGAGCGGGATGTGCCCGATTGGGACCACCGATTCGAGAGCCGCTTTGCCTACGATGGCATGAGGGTGAAAATCACCAACGCATCGTTCGGCGCACGCGGGAAGACGCAGGCGCTCTACGAGGTCGTGCGTAATGCGCTCCGCGACCAGAGCGGGAGCCGTCACGCTCACAGGTAGGATCGAACGAAGAAGCGTCCCTACCTCTATGAGCTAAGGAGCACCACATGGCCATTCCGAAGAGGGTCCAGGCGGCCCTCAACAAGCAGTTGGGCGTCGAACTGTCGTCCGCGTATGCCTACCTTGCGATGAGCGCCCACTGCGAGCAGCGCAATCTTCCCGGCTTCGGCCAGTGGCTGCGCGCGCAGTGGCAAGAAGAGCTCGATCATGCGATGAAGTTCTACTCGTTCGTGATCGATCGCGGCGGCGACGTGCACTTCGAGACAATCGACGAGCCGCGGAGCGAGTTCTCCACGGTCCTCGAGGTTTTCGAGACCGCCCTCAAGAACGAAGAGTCGGTGACGGCCGCGATCCACGACCTCTATACGCTCGTGATGGAAGAACGCGACTACGCGAGCCAGGCGTTCCTCAATTGGTTCGTCACGGAACAGGTCGAGGAGGAGAAGATAGTCACCGAGGTCGTCGATGCCATCAGGCGGGTGGGGGAGGGCGGAGAGGCGCTGTTCCTGCTCGACCGTGAGTTGGGCGGGCGCCGGACGTCCGAGGAGTAACTCCTCTTATCCGGGCAACACCCACAGGTTGTCGGCGAGCTTTTCCCCCAGAGCGACTTGCCGTCCCTCGACCTCGAGCGTTCGGGTGCCGTCGGGCGCGATCTCGACGAGCTTCAGATCGCGGCCCGGAAGCAGGTTGTGACGCTCCAGATACAGAAGCACGTCGTGGTCCAGTTCCACGTCTTCGAGCAGGCGGGTGAGGCGCCCGCCGCCGCCGACCTCGAGGCCCGCGACCGGCAGGAGGGCCGACCACGGGACGCCCGATTCCTCCCCCGGGATCGGATTGCCGTGGGGGCACGTCAGGTCGCCGTCGAGGCGGGCGACGATCGCCCGCTCGACCTCGGGAGTCATCACCTTCTCCCAGTCCTCCGCCTGCTCGTGGCACAGGTGCCACGGGATCCCGAGGATGTCCGTCAACATCCGCTCCGCCAGCCGGTGCCGGCGGACGAGCGTCGATGCGAGCTCGCGGCCGGTGTCGGTGAGCGTTAGATCTCGTGCGCTTCCGACCGTGCAGTAGCCGTCCGCGACCAGGCGACGAACCCCCTCGGAGACGGTTGCGGCCGCGAGCCCCAGGCGGTCCGAAATCCGCGCCTGCAGCACTCGCTGGCCCTCTTCCTCCAGCTCGAAGATCGCCTCGAGGTATTCCTTCGACGCCGGGTTGAGGTCGCGCACGTCCGGTGGGGGAGAGGTCACGATATGCATTCTACGTCTCGCCGTGATCGCGCCCCGGGGCTCGGCCGACGCGTCGCAGCGGGCGGATACGATGCCGGAAATGGCTCCCGCAACGCGCCCGGCGCGCCGAAAGCTCCTTCTCTTAGACGGTTTTTCGCTCGCGTTTCGGGCGTTTTATGCGCTGCCCGATGATCTGCAGACCAGCGACGGCACCCACACCAACGCGGTCTACGGCTTCACCTCCATGCTCATCAAGCTCCTCCAGGAGCAGAAGCCGGATCTCATCGCTTGCTGCCTCGATGCCGGCGCGCCGTTGCAGCGAACGGAGCAGTTCGCCGACTACAAGGCCAACCGGAGCGAGGCGCCCGAGTTGTTCTCGCCGCAGATGCCCCTCATCCATGAGGTGCTGAAGGTGATGCGGATCCCGATCTACGCGATGCCGGGACACGAGGCCGACGATCTCATCTGCTTCATCGCCCGGCGCGCGTGCGAACGCGACCTCGACGTGAAGATCGTCACCGGAGACCGTGACTTCTTCCAGCTCGCCGACGACCGCATCCACGTTCTCTACAACCGGCGCGGCATCACCGACATCGTCGAGATGGACCCCGCCGCGGTCGAGGCGCGCTACGGCGTACCGCCGGAGAAGTATGTCGATTTGAAGGCGCTCGAGGGCGATCCCAGCGACAACCTACCCGGTGTTCCCGGCGTGGGCACCAAAACCGCGGCGAAGCTGATCCAGAAGTACGGCAGTGCCGAGGAGGTCGTTGCGCATGCAGTCGAGCAGACGCCGAAGTTGTCGCAGAACCTCGCCGCCCATGCCGACCAGGTGGCGATCAACAAAGAGCTGTCGCGGCTGGTGGAAGTCGAAATCGAAGACCTCGATATAGACAACCTCAAGATGGGCGGGTGGGATCTCGACGAGGTGCGGGAGTTGTTCATCTCGCTCGAGTTCCGCTCCCTGCTCGAACGCCTGCTGTCCGATCTCCCCGATGCCGCCGAGGGAGAGGGCGAGGCCTTCGAGATGGACCTCCGGGTGATCGCCACGCGCGCCGACCTCGACGCCCTCGTCCGCGATCTGTCGGCGGCACCGAGGATCGCGGTCGACCTCGTCCCGGCCGCGCCCCGCGGCGCGCCGCGTTCGCTCGCGTTCTCGTGGGGCGAGGGCGAGACCGCGTTCGTTCCGCTCGGGCGTGGTGGCGTGGGCCTGCGGGATGCGCTGCCGGCGCTGGAAGGCATATTCCGCAACCCGGCCGCCCACAAGGTCGCCCACGGCGCGCGGGCGTTGTTGCTGTCGCTTCATGCCGCCGGAATCGAGCCCGCGGGGCTCACGCTCGACACCCACATTGCTGCGTACCTGTTGGATCCCGGCGCGCCGGGCTACCCGGTCGACGAGGTGGCGCGCAAGTACACCGGGCGCGAGCTCCGCGCGGTCGACGGCGTCGAACGTCCCGAACCCGACGCCAAGCAGGTCGCGTTCGATCTCGACGACGGCCTCGAGGAGGTTGAAGCCGAGGATGCGTCGCTGCGCGCGCTCGCGGTCGCGGAGATATCCGACGCGGTGATCCCCGAGCTCGAGCGGCTCGGGATGCGCGATCTCTACGACCGCATCGAGCACCCGCTCATCCCGGTGCTCGCCCGCATGGAGGAGGCAGGCGTCAAGCTCGACCTCGAGTACCTCTCCGCCATGGCCGCCGATCTCGATGCGCGCGTCGCGGCACTCGAAGAAGAGTGCTACGACCTCGCCGGAGAGCGCCTCAACCTGGGGTCGCCGCAGCAGCTGCGCGTCCTGCTCTACGACAAGCTTGCGTTAAAGACGACGCGCCGCACCAAAACCGGCCTGTCGACCGACCAGCGCGCTCTTCAGACGCTCGTCGATCAGCATCCGTTCGTAGGGAGGCTGCTCGAGTACCGCGAGCTCGCAAAGTTGAAGAACACCTACGTCGACGCGCTTCCCCCGCTCGTCGACCCGCGGGATGGGAGATTGCACACGACCTTCGATCAGACCGTCGCCGCCACCGGGCGGTTGTCGTCGACGAATCCGAACCTCATGAACATTCCGATTCGGACCGAGTTGGGCCGCACGATCCGGCGCGCGTTCGTGCCGGAGGACGGGCACCTGCTGCTGTCGGTCGACTATTCGCAGATCGAGTTGCGCGTGATGGCGCATTTGAGCGAGGACCCGATCCTCGTCGAGGTCTTCCGGATGGATGAAGACGTTCATGCCGCCACCGCCGCCCGCATCTTTGGCAAGGACGCTGCAAGCCTCGATGTGCGCGACCGGTCGGTCGCCAAGATGGTGAACTACGGACTTGCCTACGGCATGGGCGCGGCGGGCCTCGCCGAACGGCTCAACATCCCGGTTCCGGAGGCGAGGGACATCATGGACGCGTACTTCGAGCAGTTCGGCGGCGTGCACGAGTTTCTGGACGGGGTCGTGACCCAGGCATACGCGGACGGGTTCACGACCACGATGTTCGGCCGGCGCCGGTATCTTCCCGAGCTGGGAAGCGGCAACCCGCGGGTCCGGTCCATAGGTGAGCGGCAGGCGCTCAACGCGCCGATCCAGGGCTCCGCCGCCGACATCATGAAACTCGCGATGATCAACGTCGATCGCGCCCTTCACGACGAAGGTCTTGCCACCCGGATGATTCTCACCGTGCACGACGAGCTGGTGTTCGAGGTGCCGGCCGCCGAGCGCGACGAGGCCGCCAAGCTGGTGGAGCGGGAGATGTCGTCGGTGTGCGAGATGAAGGTCCCGCTCGGAGTCGACGTCTCGTTCGGAGCCACCTGGGCCGACACGAAGTGACCGCGACGTCCTGAGAGCGGTTTGAGCGCCCGGGTTCGCCCCCGTATACTCGTTCGGCCCCGCCCGGGGTCGAATTTTTGTCAGGAGGAATCCGTTTTCATGAGCGACCAGCAGGACGGCGCTGCCCAAGCGCCGCAGGCGGCCGAAGAAACATTGCCCGACGGCCACGGCGGCACGATCACACGCACCGCCGCATCCACGTCCGGCGAGACCTATGCCGGCGGCACGATCGTCGAAAACGACGTCGGCGAGTCGATGGAAGACCTCATGGCCGCCATCGAGGCGACCATCAAGCCGTTCGACGAGGGCGACATCGTGGGGGGCATGGTCGTCAAGATCGAGAAGGACGAGGTGCTTCTCGACATCGGGTACAAGTCTGAAGGCGTCATTCCGATCCGGGAACTGTCGATTCGCAACGACGTCGATCCCAGTGAGGTCGTCTCGACCGGCGATGAGATCGAGGCCCTCGTTCTCCAGAAGGAGGACGCCGACGGGCGCTTGATCCTGTCGAAGAAGCGGGCCCAGTACGAGCGGGCATGGGGACGGATCGAGGAGCTCAAGAACGCCGATCAAACGGTCACCGGGCCGGTCATCGAGGTCGTCAAGGGTGGGCTCATCCTCGACATCGGTCTCCGCGGGTTCCTCCCCGCGTCGCTCGTAGAGATGCGTCGCGTGCGCGATCTTCAGCCGTACGTCGGCAAGCAGCTCGAGTGCCGCATCATCGAACTCGACAAGAACCGCAACAACGTCGTGCTGTCGCGCCGCAAGTTCCTCGAGGAGTCGCAGGCCGAGCAGCGCCACGAGTTCCTCACGTCGCTCGACAAGGGCGAGGTCAGGAAGGGCACGGTTTCGTCGATCGTCAACTTCGGTGCGTTCGTTGACCTCGGTGGGGTCGACGGTCTCGTGCACGTGTCCGAGTTGTCGTGGAAGCACGTCGATCATCCGAGCGAGGTAGTGGATGTCGGCCAGGAAGTCGACGTGGAGGTTCTCGACGTCGACCTCGAGCGCGAGCGCGTGTCGCTGTCGCTCAAGGCGACGCAAGAGGATCCGTGGCGACAGTTCGCACGTCGCCACAGCACCGGCGACGTGATCGAGGGCCGGGTGACCAAGCTCGTCCCCTTCGGCGCCTTCGTGGAGGTCGACGATGCGATCGAAGGTCTGGTGCACATCTCCGAGCTTGCAGAGCATCACGTGGAGAAGTCGGAGGACGAGCTGAGCGTGCACGACCGGGTGCCGGTCAAGATCATCGACATCGACCTCGACCGCCGGCGCATAAGCCTGTCCCGCAAGCAGGCGGTGCGGGATGAATCCGGCGAAGCGCCGGCCGCAGAAGAAATGTCGCTCGAGGGTTCGGACGCGCCGACCGAAGCAGCGGTCGGGGACGAGCTTTCCGTCGAGGCCTCTCCCGACGCCGCCGAGGTCGTCGCCGAGACCGCTCCGGCATCCGAGCCGACGGGGGACGAGACCGACGTCCCCGTCCTCGAGCCCGACGCCCCCGCGACGACCGAGGAGAGCGCGCCGACCGAGGAGCCCGTCGAGGATGCGCCGGTGCCGGCGCAGGAGCCGGATGCAACGCCCGACGCGAGCGCCGGCGAGTCGCCGACGGACGAGGCCGGTTCGGCGGAGGCCGAGGGGGAGGACTCCATCGAAACGATCGTCCAGGATCTGAAGCGCGAGCGGGGCCAGTCGTAGCCCGAAATGCTGACGGTCGGCCTCACCGGCGGGATCGGCAGCGGGAAATCCACGTTTGCCGGATTGCTCGCGCGACGCGGCGCGCAGGTCGTGGACGCCGATGCGATCGGCCGGACCGCATTGGAGCCCGGGCAACAAGCGTGGCACTCGGTCGTCGACACCTTCGGCGACGAGGTGTTGGCGCCCGGCATGAGGATCGATCGGGCACGCCTCGCCGACATCGTCTTTGCGAATCCCAAGGCGCTTGCCGCGCTCAATGCAATCGTGCACCCGATCATCGTCAGCCGCATTGCGGAGACGCTCGAGATGTTGCGGGGCACCGATGAGATCGTGGTCATCGATGCGGCGCTCATCGTCGAGATCGGCTTGACCGACGCGCTCGACGTCCTGGTCGTCGTCGATGCCCCGGAGGACGTGCGACGTACGCGTCTGGTAGACGAGCGGCAGATGTCGATAGAGGACATCAACGCCCGGATGCGGGTCCAGGCCGACCCGACCGAATTGGCGGACCGCGCCGACATCGTCGTGAAAAACAACGGGTCGTTGGACGACCTCGATCGAGAGGCCCAGCGCGTGTGGGAGGAACTGAGCCGCCTGTCGCAGTCATCGGAATGATCAAAGTCGTCTTTTTCGATGCGGGCGACACATTGCTTCGTCCGTTCCCCTCCTTTCAGGACCTGTTCGCAGCCACCTGTCGCGGTGCGGGCTACGACGTCGACGCGGATGATGTTCTAACCCTGCGCACGCGCCTCGCGCCGCACCTCGTCGACCTTGCGGAGGAAACCGGGATCGACAAGCCGTCACTTTCGGCCGAGGAGTCGCGGTCGTTCTGGACGCATCTCTACAGGCGGTTTCTCGAGGAGCTCGGCGTGACGAACGACGACCTCGTGGGTGAGCTGTATTCGGTGTTCTCAAACAGTGCCTCGTACAAGTTGTTCGACGACGTCGTGCCGAGCCTCGAGCAACTGGTGGAGCGGGGATATCGTCTGGGTCTGATCTCGAACTTCGAAGAGTGGCTACAGCGCATGCTGGTGGAGCTCGAGATCCACGAGCATTTCGAGCCGACGGTGATCTCCGGTTTGGAGGGAGTCGAGAAGCCAGACCCCGCCATTTACGAGCTCGCGGTCGAACGGGCTCGGGTCGACCCGTCGGAAGCGGTGCATGTGGGGGATTCCCCCAAGCTCGACGTCGAGCCCGCCTCGTCGGTCGGCTTGCATGCAGTGCTGCTCGACCGATTCGACGCCTACCCCGATGCGGCGGTCGACAGGATCGGGTCGTTGAAGGAGTTGCCGCGGCTCATCGAGAACTTCTAGGGATGGAACGGGGACTGGAAGAGACGCGCGAAGCGTTGGCCGCCGAAAACGAGCGTCTCCGAACGACCGTCACGCGGCTAGAGGCCGACCTTCGTACGCAGACGGAATTCGTATCGATGCTGGCGCACGAGTTGAACGGGCCGATGACGACGATCGTCGGGTTCGGCGACGCATTGAGGGATCAGTGGGGCACGCTGCCCGAGGACCAACGCTCGAGATTCCTCGAGATCCTCTCGACCGAGGTCGGACGCCTTTCGCGCCTGGTGCGGGACCTGCTCGACCTCTCCCGCATGGAGGCCGGGACCCTTCGATACGACGTCGAACCGATCTCGCTTCCCGAGTTGATCGACGGCATCCTCGTCGTCCACCCGTCGCTGCGCGCCGAGCACGTCATCGAAGCCGACGTCCCCAACGATCTCCCGAAGGTGATGGGCGACAAAGACCGGCTCCGACAGGTCTTGCTCAACCTGCTCGGTAACGCCGCCGGCTACAGCCCCCCCGGCACACGAATCCGGCTGGCCGCCGCGGAGGAGCGGGAGGGTCCCCGGCCGGTGGTGCGGGTAAGCGTGGCCGACGACGGAATCGGGATCCCGCCCGCCGACCGCGATCGGGTGTTCTCGAAGTTCGTCATGCTTCCGAAGCCGCCGTGGGCCAAGCGGGGAACCGGCCTCGGGCTGTTCATCACGAAGGGGATCGTCGAGGCCCACGGCGGTCGGATTTGGGTCGAGTCGGAGCCGGGTAGCGGCTCGACCTTTCATTTCACGCTGAATGTCGCCGGCTGACGACGGTCACGACTCCAGGGCGTTCTTGAGTTCGTCGAGGCGCTCTTTCCACTGCGCCTTCATAAGCTCCGCCTCTCTCGCGTCCCGAAGTCGCTCGTGGGCAACGGCGACGCTGCTCTTGGTTTTGCTCTTGGCGGTGAAGCCCATGTTGACGCGGGTGGCGCCGTCCTCCCAGTCGAAGCGGGCAGACTTCTCCCGCTGAGAGGTGCGAAGCTCGAGCGGCGCGTTGGGGAACCACCGCTCGCGCGCGGCGGCGTCGACGACCGCGTCGAACAACACGGCCACGGAGACATCGACCGTCTTGCTCGCATTCACCGCGAAAGTGCCGTCGTCGCGCTGGTACTTGGCGCGACCCTTGCGGGCGCGCTCGTAGGACACGGTTATCGTCTGCGCCCACCACCCCGGTACGTCGTGATCGTCGAGAAGATATCGGGCGATGTCGCGGTGCGGCCGATCGATCGCCCCCCACGCGTCGAGGATCGCGAACCACTCGGTTGCCGATTTGCCGGTGGCGTTGTGCAGGGAGTCGTCGGACACGACGGGATCGGCTTCGCTCGGCGGGAGGTCCGACGGTTCCCCGTGGTCGAGGTGGCGGCGCGCCGCGGTGTAACGCTCCCCGGTCTTCGCCATGCGGGCTCTTACGGCCCGCTTGAAGGACTTGCGCTCGGTCATCTTCGTCTCCTCATGGGCATCCGTCCGCAGGACTCACGCTCCCGGGGACGCTGCCCACGACGGACGGCGCTCCGAGCATCCCGAGGACAGGGCCCCCTTTGCCTCCCGGGGCCGGCGGCGTGAGCACCGGTGCGGAGGTTGGGCGCGGGATTCGCCGCCGCCAAGAATACGCCTCGGCGCGCCGGCGTTCCAACACCCCGCTCGTAGACTGACGGCGTGCCTCCGTTCAAGGTCGTCTCCGATTTCTCCCCCGCGGGGGACCAGCCGCAGGCCGTCCGCGGCCTCGTCGAGCGCGTTATGCGGGGCGAGAAGTTTTCGACCCTCCTGGGTGCGACCGGAACCGGGAAGACGGCCACGCTCGCGTGGGCGATCGAGCAGATCCAGAAGCCGACCCTGGTGATGGCGCCGAACAAGTCGCTCGCGGCGCAGCTCTGCAACGAGTTCAAGCAGTTCTTTCCGCACAACGCGGTCGAGTACTTCGTCTCCTACTACGACTATTACCAGCCGGAGGCATACGTCCCCCAGACCGACACCTATATCGAGAAGGATTCGTCGGTAAACGACGAGGTCGAGCGCCTCAGACACTCCGCCACCTCGGCGCTCCTGCAGCGGAACGACGTCTTGATCGTCGCGAGCGTGTCGGCGATCTACGGACTCGGTTCGCCGGAGGAGTACATGGAGCAGACGGTGAGCGTGGCGCGCGGCGGCGTGGCCGATCGCGACTTCATAATCCAGCGCCTCGTCGACATCCAGTACGAGCGCAACGACGTGAATTTCGTCCGCGGCAAGTTCCGGGTGCGCGGCGACACGATCGAGATATTTCCGGCGTACGAAGAGAAGGCGCTCCGCGTCGAGCTGTTCGGCGACGAGGTCGATCGCATCATCGAGCTCGACCCTTTGACCGGCGAGATCACGCGCGACCTCGATCACGTCACGGTTTACCCGGCGTCGCACTACGTCGCGTCGCGCACTCGGCTCGAACGGGCCATCGTCTCGATCGAGGCGGAGCTCGCCGATCGCCTCAAGCAGCTCGAGAACGAACGCAAGCTGCTCGAGGCCCAACGCTTGAGGATGCGCACGCAGTACGACCTCGAGATGTTACGGGAGGTCGGTTTCTGCAACGGCATCGAGAACTACTCGCGTCACATCGAGGGCCGCGCCCCGGGGAGCCGCCCCAACACGTTGCTCGACTATTTTCCCGACGACTTCCTCATGGTGCTCGACGAGAGTCACGTCGCGGTTCCACAGCTGAACGGCATGTACGAAGGCGACATGAGTCGCAAGCGAACCCTCGTCGAGCACGGCTTTCGGATGCCGAGCGCGCTCGACAACCGCCCGCTTCGGTTCGACGAGTGGCTCGACATCGTGAAGCAGGTCGTCTTCATGAGCGCGACCCCGGGCCCGTTCGAATTGCGCGAGGGCGGTGAGCCGGTCGAGCAACTGGTGCGACCGACGGGGCTCATCGACCCCGAGGTTCTCGTCCGGCCGACGAAGGGCCAGATCGACGACCTCATGGAAGAGATCAAGCTCCGGACCGAGCGCAACGAGCGCGTTCTCGTGACGACTCTGACCAAGAAGATGGCCGAGGACCTCACCGACTACCTGCTGGAATCGGGCATGAGGGTGCGCTACCTCCACGCCGACATCAACACCGTCGAGCGCATCGAGATCCTGCGCGATCTTCGACTGGGCGAGTTCGACGTGCTCGTCGGAATCAACTTGCTGCGCGAGGGTCTCGATCTTCCCGAGGTATCTCTGGTAGCCATTCTCGATGCCGACAAAGAGGGCTACCTAAGATCGCAAACGAGCCTCATCCAAACGATCGGCCGGGCGGCGAGAAACGTGGCCGGCCAGGTGATCATGTACGCCGACGAAGTCACCGACTCGATGCGCAGAGCCATCAACGAGACCGAACGCCGCCGCGAGATTCAGCTTCGCTACAACGACGAACACGGCATCGACCCGCAGTCCATCCGCAAGGCCGTCTCCGACATCCTGATCCTGGGAGGACTTCGGGCGGACCGGGGCGCGCCGGTCCCGCGCGGGTCGAAGAGCCGGCGCACCGAACCGATAGGCGGGACCCCGGACGAGCTGCGGCGCCTCATCCTGCAGCTCGAGGAGGAGATGCATCAGGCGGCCGAAGAACTGCGGTTCGAGTACGCGGCGCGCATTCGCGATGAAGTCACCGAGCTGAAGCGAGAGCTGCGGGACGTGGGGTGAGGCCTGGCCGATTTAGGCGGGCGCGGGCGCGCCGGGGCTCTGCTCCCATGGCTCCGGGGCCGGCGGCGGCGCTCCCAGCTCGCACAATCGTGCGTACTCCGGCATTGGATCTGTCTGCGTCATCGACGGCGCACTCCGCGGCCGGCGATCCGGCGGTCGTCCTCGCAATCGTTTCTCCCCTCGTGCCCGTTCCCGCTTGCGTGAGCATATGGTGACGCAGCGTCACTTGTCTATGGTTTTTGCGGCCCCCGAGACGCCGAAATTAGGATCGTGCGGCCATCAGTCGAGGACGGAGCGGAGCGCGGCGAACGCCTCATCCAAATCCTGGTCGTTGTTGAAGAAGTGCGGGGAGATACGCAGGGCGTCGCCGCGCTGATCGAACACCACATCTCGTTCGAACAGCGCGTGCAGCACCTTGTCGGCAGCCGGACGTCCGCCCGGAACCCGAACGCGCACCAGCGCGCCGCGCCGGTCCCGATCGACGGGTGATCCGACGTCTAAGCCGCCATCGAGGGCGCGGTCGACCACGCCCTGCGATAGTTCCTGCGTCCGTGACCGGATTCGCTCGACGCCGACCTCAAGGATGATCTCCATCCCGCCGGCGGCGGTCCATGCCTGCGGCAACGTCGACGTGCCGGTTTCGAATCGGCGCGCCGATGGGAGAAGTCGCAGTTCCGAGCGGTCGAAGTCGAACGGGTCGACGGTTCCGAACCATCCCACGACGGTCGGGTGCATATGCTCGATCAGGTCGCGGCGGCAGTAGAGGAAGGCCAGGCCCTGGCCGCCGCACAGCCACTTGAGGACGCCCGAGACGAGGAAGTCGATCCCGATCGCGTGGACGTCGAGGGGAAGGACTCCGGTTCCGTGGAAGTCGTCGACGACCACGTATGCGCCGTGCGCGTGCGCCGCCGCGACGATCGGTTCGAGGTCCATGATCCACGACGACTCGAACAGCACCCGGTTCACGTTCACGATGCGCGTGCGCTCATCGATGCGGTCGACGACCTCCTCGGCGTCGACGCGTATTCCGTCCGGAGTCGGCGCGACATCGAGCCGCGCCCCGCGGGGTTCCTGCGCCCTCCATACGTAATGGTTCGTCGGGAAGTCGAGAGCGGTGGCGACGACTCCGTTGCGGTCGCCGGAGAAGTCGAGGCACGACGAGATCGACGACAACCCCGACGACACCGACGGCACGAGCGCGATTTCGTCGGCATCCGCGCCGATCAGCGCGGCGAACTGGGCGCGGCATTCGGCAAGACGTGGGAAACCGTGGTCGAACCACAGCTCCTCCGGACCGAGGCGGCTCCACAGATCGAGGTGCTCTTTGGCGAGCGCGCGACTGCGGGTCGACAACGGCCCGAGCGATCCGGAGATCAGATAGGTCCTATGGGCAAGGATCGGGAATTCATTCCGGTAGGCGCCGAGATCGGCCATCCACCGAGCGTACCCGGGGCGTCACACGGGAGGTTTCGGGTCGTACTCAATGCCGCGGCGTACTTGCGCGGCGCGCTCGATCGACCCCAGGCGCGCGACGAGATGAAGTGCCATGTCGATTCCCGCCGACACTCCGGCGGCGGTGATGATGTCGCCGTCGTCGACGAAGCGTTCGCCGGCACGGACGTCGATGGTGGGGTCGATGTCGCGGAGCCGGTCCAACGACGCCCAGTGACTGGTCGCCGGGCGCCCGCCGAGCAGCCCCGCGTCCGCGAGCACGAGCGAACCGGTGCACACGCTCGTCACCAGGCGCGCGCCGGTTGCGATCTTCTCTATCCACGCCCGCACGTTTTCGTCACCCACCTGGGCGCGCGTCCCCATCCCGCCCGGATACACGAGGACGTCGATGGGGGGGTGGTCGGCCCATGAATAGTCGGGGATGACCCGGAGTCCTTTGGCGCATGTGACCGGCGACGACGGAGCCACCGTGAATACCTCGACGTCGTCTGCGGGCGCCGTGCGCGCCCAGTACGACAGCACCTCCCACGGGCCCGCCCAGTCCAGTTCCTCCGCTCCGTCGAACAGCGCGACTCCGATTCGGAGCGTCATCTCTAGGCGCCCGGAGCCGACAGAGTGCCTCCGAGAACCCGTCGGATCTTGCGCGCCAGCGGGTCGGTGGTCGAAACGAACCAGTTTTCGTCGTGAACGTAGGCGAACGGCCAGTCGTCGCCGTAGATCTCGGTGATCGCGAAGTCGAGGGTTCCCTGCGTCCGGTAGACGATCATCTGAACGTGGGTGCCGCGGACGGTGCACGATCCGCTTTCCACCGTTTCCTCGGACGCGTCGATGGCGACCCTGCGACAGGGGATCCCGCCCGCCCTCAGGTCGGCGGCAATCTCCCGCACGCCCCCGTAGCCGGGCGCGGGCTCCCCTCCTTCGAGGACGACCTCGGGCGCCGGCACGTCGGCAGGCATGCCGTCGTCGACGGCGCCTTCCAGGTCGTCGACGATCCCGGTCACCTCCTCGATCAGTTCCTGCGCGGGACCGAACAAAGCAAAGCCCAAGCCGCCCACGACGAGGAGCACGAGGAGCGGCTTCACCAGCGCCGCCAGCGGCCCCCGTCCCGCCGCCAGCGGCCCTCCCGGCGCGCCGAGCGATCCTCCCGACGCCGCCAACGGGCGATAGGGACCGGTGCGCCCCGAGGTCGGTTGGCCGCAGTTCCCACAGATTGGGGTCCCGGCCTCCATCTCGTAACCGCACGCCCGGCAGGTGATCATCACCCGCATCGTCACGGATTCGGCTCAGGAAGGCAAGGCACGGCGCGCCTCGCCGCGCGTGCGGCCCGGCCGGCAACTGTGACCGGCGCCACACTCTGGCGATCTAATCTACATTTCGCGCTCTCTCACGGCGCCGGCGGGCGTGCGCTGCAGATTAAATCGCCGGTTTCCCGCCCGATTTTGAAGGTGAGTGACACGCGTGTCGTTTACGATTGGCGACCATGTCTCACCCTCTTTCTCCGGAGGACTCCGGCGCGCTCGTCGTGCGCGGCGCCCGCGAGCACAACCTCAAAAACGTCAACCTCGAGCTCCCCCGCGATGCCCTCATCGTGTTCACCGGCATCTCCGGCTCGGGGAAATCATCCCTTGCGTTCGACACGATCTACGCCGAGGGCCAGCGCCGATACGTCGAGTCGCTGTCGGCGTATGCCCGGCAGTTCCTGGGGCAGATGGACAAGCCCGACGTCGACTTCATCGAGGGTTTGTCTCCCGCCATCTCGATCGACCAGAAGTCGGCGCCGAAGAACCCCCGTTCGACGGTCGGCACGATCACCGAGATCTACGACTACCTGCGCCTGCTCTACGCTCGGATCGGACGTCCCCATTGCCACAACTGCGGGCGCCCGATCGCGCGGCAGACGCCGGAGCAGATCGTCGACCAGATAATGAACCTCCCCGAGGGGACCCGGTTTCAGGTTCTCGCGCCGGTCGTGCGGTCGCGCAAGGGCGAGTTCACGAGCCTGTTCGAGGAGCTTGCTCGCAAGGGGTTCGCACGAGCCCGCGTCGACGGAGAGGTGCGCGAGCTGTCGGACAAGATCCGCCTCGATCGTTACTACCAGCACAACATCGACGTCGTCGTCGACCGGCTCGTGCTCAAGGAGGGGATCGCGACTCGCCTTGCCGATTCGATCGAGACCGCGCTCGGTCTCGCCGAAGGCGTCGCCGCCATCGATCTCGTCGACGACGCCGCGGAGGACATCTTGTTCTCGCAGCATTTTGCCTGCATCGACTGCGGCATCTCGTTCGACGAACTCGCGCCGCGGAACTTCTCGTTCAACTCGCCCTACGGCGCGTGCGATCACTGCGACGGCCTCGGGACCCACCTCGAGGTGGATGCCGAGCTCGTGATCCCGGATCCCGATCTCTCTATCGATGAGGGCGCCATCGCGCCGTGGTCGGGCCGCACGCTCGAGTATTTCGATCGCCTGATCCAGTCGGCGGCGAAGACGTTCGGCTTCCGCACCGACGTGCCGTTCAAGAAGCTCCCCAAGCGAGCGCGCGACATCATCCTCTACGGCTCGAACGAGGAGGAGGTCCACGTTCGTTACAAGAACCGGTTCGGACGCATCCGCGCCTACTGGACGCCGTTCGAGGGAGTCATCTCGTGGCTCGAGCGTCGCCGCTCCGACACCGACAGCGACTATGCGCGCGAACGTTACGAGCAGTACTTTCGCCAGGTTCCGTGTCCCGAGTGCGGCGGGGCGCGGCTTCGTCCGGAGTCCCTCGCGGTCACCGTAGGGGGAAAGAGCATCTTCGAGTTGTGCGAGATGTGCATCGACGCGATCGACGACTTCTTGCGCAAGGTCGAACTCAACGATCGCGAGACGCACATCGCGGAGCGGGTCCTCAAAGAAATCCATGCGCGGCTCCGGTTCCTCCTCGACGTTGGTCTCGACTACCTCACGTTGTCGCGCGGTTCGGCAACCCTCGCCGGCGGGGAGGCACAGCGGATCCGGCTTGCCACCCAGATCGGCTCCGGGCTCGTCGGCGTGCTCTACGTGTTGGACGAGCCCTCCATCGGGCTTCATCAGCGCGACAACCGCCGGCTCATCGACACGCTGGTTCGGTTGCGCGACTTGGGGAACACGCTGATCGTCGTCGAGCACGACGAGGACACCGTGCGCGCCTCAGATTATGTGGTCGATATCGGTCCGGGGGCGGGGGAGCGCGGCGGGCACATCGTGTACGCGGGTCCGCTCGACGGGCTGCTGCGTCACGAAAATTCGATCACCGGCGATTATCTGAACGGGGCAAAATCCATCGCGGTGCCGTCTAAACGACGGAATGCCGACGGCGATTCGATCACCGTCAGGGGCGCGCGGCAGCACAACCTCAAGAACGTCGACGTGCGCTTCCCGCTCGGCTGCTTCGTCACGGTCACGGGTGTCTCGGGGTCGGGCAAATCGACCCTCGTGAACGACGTCCTCTACCGGGCGGTCCATGCCCGGCTCAACCGACAGGCGCGCGCGGTAGCAGGTAAGCACAAGAGAATCGACGGCATCGAGCACGTCGACAAGGTCATCGACATCGACCAAAGTCCGATCGGCCGCACCCCCCGTTCGAATCCGGCCACGTATACGGGGGTGTTCGATCACATCCGCAAGCTGTTCGCGAAGACGCCCGATGCGCGCCGGCGCGGCTATCAGCCGGGACGGTTCTCGTTCAACGTACGCGGCGGACGGTGTGAGGCATGCGCCGGCGACGGCACCATCAAGATCGAGATGCACTTCCTGCCCGACGTTTACGTGCCGTGCGAGGTGTGCAAAGGCCGGCGTTACAACCGGGAGACGCTCGAGGTCCGCTACAAGGGCAAGAGCATCTGTGAGGTGCTCGAGATGAGCGTCTCCGAAGCGTGCGAGTTCTTCGCTCCGATCCCTCCGATCGCCCGTCACATGGACACCTTGCGCGACGTCGGCCTCGGCTACATCAAGCTGGGGCAGCCGGCCCCGACGTTGTCGGGCGGCGAGGCACAGCGGGTAAAGCTCGCCACCGAGCTCGCCAAGCGGTCGACGGGGCGCACGCTCTACATCCTCGACGAGCCGACCACCGGGCTCCACTTCGACGACATCGCCAAGCTCCTGGGCGTTCTCCACCGCCTCGTCGACGCCGGCAACACGGTCGTCGTGATCGAACACAACCTCGACGTCGTCAAGACCGCCGATTACATCATCGACCTCGGTCCCGAGGGCGGAGCCGGAGGCGGGACCATAGTCGCGGAAGGGACACCGGAGCAGGTGACCGCCACTTCCGGCTCCTACACCGGCGAGTACCTGGGACGGCTCCTCGAACGGGCCCGGCCGGCGCGGCGGGTCGCCGCCGGAAAAGCCCGCCCTCGTCGGGCCACGGCGCAGAGGCGGCGAAAAGCGGGCTGAAGCCCGCCGTCGGCGAGGCTCGCTCGCCCCAGTTGACGACTCCCACGCGCGTCGCATCGGCGGCGCGCGTGCCGCGCGCTTTCTTTCGCGGAACGCGGCTCGAACGATCCCCGCGCACCGCTCCAAGCGCGCCCGCGCATGCTCAGGAAGTGACCGGTGCAACGGCGGTGTACCGGTCGCGGCGGTTTGCCCGGCTCACGAGCGCGCCGGCGACGACGAAGAGACCGGCTCCGGGAATGATCCACGGCGGAAAGACGATGCTCAACGCGGCCGATCCGATCGCGGTCCCGATTCCGATTGCCCGCTTCCTCACCACGAGCGCAAGCGCGAACCCGGCCGCGCCCAGCTGCGTGATCAGCATGCCGGTCGACGTGACCCCGTGCCCGTCGTCGATCTCGCGCTCGCGGTCCGGGGCACTTGCCGCCGCGGTCGATGCCTCCGAACGCACCGCGCTCACCACCTGAAGGTTTCCTGCCACCAGGATGGCGACGCCGACCAGCGTCACCAGCGCAGCCGCCCACAGCAGAGGTCTACGCAGATCCCTTCGCAGCGCCCAGAAAGATGCGGCCAGCAGGAAGACCGGAAGGAGCCCACTCTGCGCGGACGCGAGGTGCCCCCGTGCATGGGCGCCGTCTGCCTCGACCAGGGCATTGGTGACGAGGTTGGTGGAGATCACCGCCACGACGACCGCCGCAAGCGGCAGCATGAAACTGCGGCTGGTCACGGTCGCCCATAGCGGCGCGCCGTTCTCGTTCGCCGACGAGGACCTTTCGCCCCGACGCCGGAGAACCACGTACGCGGACAGTCCCAGCAGGACGATGATCAGCAGGACGAACATCGGAAGACCCCTCTCACCAAGGAGGACGGTGCCAAACAGTAGAGTTCCAACTGCGCCCGGCACCTCGTCCTCATGCGGCCACTTGCTTCCGAACGATAGGTCGGCGGCCGCGCGGCGGTAAGGGTGCTGGCACCCCAACGGCGGGTTGCCTACCCGCCCATCGCCCGTCGGTCGACCAACCTTCGAGATCGAAGCAGCAGGCGCGCGTTAGTTCGCGCCGCGCACGCGCAGCACCGTCCCGGAGTGGTCGACCACGAACAGCTCGCCCTTTTCGTTCTCGCCGAACGACGCGATCTGACGCTCGGTTTCGAGCGCGAGCCTCTGTTCTGCACGCGGCGTGCTTGAATCGAGGATCCAGATGTTGCCGGAACAAAAGTCACCGTAGAGGTAGCCGCCCACAAGCGCCGGAACGCGCGTACCGCGGTAGACGTAGCCGCCGGTGATCGAACATCCTTGGCTGTGGTTGTACTCGGCGACCGGAAGCTCGAGCCCCGACGTATCGCATTCAGCAGCTTCGTAGCATGCGCTTCCCTCCATCACGTTCCACCCGTAGTTCACGCCGCCGCGTCGTGGGGCGCGCTCGACGTTGACCTCCTCGAGCTCCGACTGTCCGACGTCGGCAATCCACAGATCGCCGGTGGCCCGATCGAACGAGAACCGCCACGGATTGCGGAGGCCGTACGCCCAGATCTCGGGGCGTGCGCCGTCGCGGTCGACGAACGGGTTGTCCGGCGGCACCTCGTAGCCGCGCCCCGCCACGTCGATGCGCAACAGCTTCCCCAAAAGGGTGTCGAGCGACTGCCCGTTTCCCTGCGGATCGCCTGCGGAGCCGCCGTCTCCGGTCGCCACGTAGAGGTAGCCGTCGGGCCCGAACGCGAGGTGGCCGCCGTTGTGATTGGAGAACGGCTGCGCGATTTCCAACAGCACCCTCTCGGAAGAGGGATCGGCGCGCCCCGGACGATCGCTCACCCGGTAGCGGGCGACGATCGTGTCTCCCGAGAGGTTCGTGTAGTTGACGAAGAAGCGACGTGTACGCGGATAGTCGGGGTCGAACGCCAGCCCGAGCAATCCCTGCTCGCCTCCGGCCTGCACCTTGTCGGAGATATCGAGGAACGGTCGCGTTCGCACCCGGCCGTTGCGGAGGATCTTGATGCGCCCGCCCTGTTCGACGATGAACAGCCGGCCACTCCCGTCACCCGCGTGCGTGACGTAGAGGGGCGTGTCGAGACCGGTGGCGACCGGCCGCAACCGGATCGCCGTTTCGAGGGGCGCCGCATGGCGGCCATCGCCCTCGCCCCTTGTGGATGATCGCTCCGGACGGGAGGCGTCTTCGGTCGATCCCGGCGCGCCGGGCTCCCCGTTCCCACTGCATGCGCCCCCGACCAGCACTAGTGCTGCGCCAACCGCGACGGCGCGGAACCGAATGATGTCCATGTACCTTGATACACCGGGTGAGCGCGTAAAGATCCCAGGCCGCAGTGGCTCCTACCGACTCGCTATCATGTGGCTCCCGGGCGGTTAGCTCAGCGGGAGAGCGCTTCGTTCACACCGAAGAGGTCACTGGTTCGATCCCAGTACCGCCCACCCCTAAAAGAGGCCCTCAACGGCCTCGGAGACACCGAACAGCTGGTCCCGATGTATCTCCTGAGCGTCTCGACGCGTCGGTCCAGCTATTCGCGCAGGCCGAAGCAATGGGTCGCTCGACGGGTATCGCGCTCGCGCCGCGCGAGCGCGCCGACTGGGCTTCCGACCTCGACAGGGCCCGGAGCATCCGGGGGCCGGAAGCACTCGGCGCGGCCTTCGCCCGAGCCCAAAGTCCAGGACGGTGGTCGAGGCAATCGGGCTGGTCCTGGGCATCGACGACGTCGATCCGCCGCCGGGCCGCGAAGTTCGGTCTCAACTCGTCACCCCACCTCCCGCTGAGTGGCCGTTGATCGCGTGGCTGTATCTGGAAGGAAGCAAAGCGAGAACAGGAGGCGAGGGATGAGAAGCAAGCGAGCGAGGCTGTTGGTTTCGATAGGGATAGGCGTGGCCGTGCTCGCGGCAACCGGAGCACAGGCAGCGGTCTGGGTCGCGAACGCTCCAACCGGGACGCCGCCCGACCCGCGGATGGCCCAGACCACGAGCGCGTACGACGAGGCGAACGATCGCATGATCTTCTTCGGCGGCCACAACGGGACGGTGTGGCTCTCGGACACGTGGGTGCTGGAGAACGCGACCGGCAAGTCGGGCGATTCGGCGTGGACCCAGCTGGCTCCCACCGGCACGCCGCCGTCCGGGAGGCTCAACCATTCCGTCGTCTATGCCCCATCGAGTAACCGGCTCATCGTCTATGGGGGGTGTTTGGGGCACTGCTCGCCGGCCGACTCCGGGACGTACATCCTGACCAACGCGAACGGGTTGGGAGGAACGCCCGGTTGGAGCTCGCTCGGCGCGGCGGGCGCGGACGGCAGAGAAGCCCATGCCGCCGTATATGACGACGTCAACAACCGCATGATCATCTTCGGAGGCCAGAACGCGTTCAACACCTACACATCCAATCCGCAAGTGCGCGTTCTCACGAATGCAGATGGGACCGGAGGCGACACTCCCACCTGGACCACCCTGACTCCGAGCGGCACGCCGCCCAGCAACCGCGAGTCGTCTGGGGTCGCCTACGACGCCGCGAACAACCGGATGATCGTGTTCGGAGGCGCGACCCTTGCCTGTTGCGCCAAGGTTACCCATACCTACAACGACGTGTGGGTGCTCGAAAACGCGAACGGACTGGGCGGGACACCCGCATGGACCCAACTCGCGCCTACCGGCACACCACCTCAAACCCGCTTCGTTCACAGCGCCGTCTACGACTCCGGAACAAATGCCCTGTACGTCTTCGGTGGCACCGACATCGACACCGCGACGCAGGTGCACACCGATTTCTTCAACGATGTGTGGATGCTCAGCAACGCGAACGGCCTCGGCGGGTCCCCAGAGTGGACACAACTGACTCCGCTCGATACCCCTCCCAGCGGTCGGTCCGGGCCGGTCACTGCATTCAACTCCACTCACAATGCGCTGGTAACGGCGTTCGGGCGGAACGACATCCCGAGCTTCACGCTTTTCAACGATGTATGGGTCCTGCAGCTCGACTCAACAGCGCCGAACATCACGGTCACCACCCCCTCCGACGGCGCGTCCTACACGCTGGGTTCGACCGTTCTCGCCGACTACGCCTGCACGGATACAGGGGGAAGCGGGCTCGCTTCGTGCACAGGCACCGTTGCCGACGGGGGCGCGATCGACACGGCGACGGTCGGCTCCAAGACCTTCACCGTCGATGCCACGGACAATACCGGCAACGCGTCGTCGTTGACCCATCACTACAACGTCGTCTACGACTTCGACGGCTTCTTTTCGCCGATCAACAATCCTCCGACATTCAACGCCGTCAAGGCGGGATCGGCGGCTCCGGTGAAGTTCAGCCTCGATGGGGACCACGGTTTGGACATCTTCGCCACGGGACACCCGCAGTCTCGCGCGATCGCGTGCAATACTTCTGCGCCGATAGATGGTGTCGAGGAGACAGTGACGGCCGGTTCCAGCAGTCTCTCGTACGACTCCAGCGTCGACGAATACACATACGTCTGGAAGACGAGGAAAGCTTGGTCCGGAACCTGCCGACAGTTGGAGGTAGGTCTCAAGGACGGGGAGGTCTACACGGCTCTCTTCCAGTTCAAGTGAGCCGGCACGACCGGAGACGCGCAGCCGGGCCCCAATGCATTCCCTCGATCCAAGGCGCTGGGCGGATGCGGGGGCCGCAAGGGCCCCCGCATGAAGCGCCTCGCCGGTTTAGGGCCCGAAGGAATTCACCGTCTGTCCTGAGTCCACGGCTGCGCGCCCGTCGCGTGCATGTGGCACGGCGACCCGGACGGTTCCGGAACAAGTAGCTCCGTAGACGTCGGTGCCGCTGAACGAGACGGCGTAGACGCGTCCGTCGCCGCCGGCCGCTCGCTCGGCGCGAACCAGGACCGTGTTCGACGCGCGGCCGGTCGCCGCGTCGGGCGAGGTGGCGCCGTCTCCGGGTCCATCGAGTGGCTCGTCTTGAGTCACGCCTGTGATGCTCAACCGGACTGTGTCGCCATCAGGATCTGTGGCCCCGCCGACAGAGACTTCTCGAAGATCGTGTCGCGGCGGCCATAGAGTCCCCGGACGCGCGGTGACGCTCGAGCAGTCCGGCGCCCGGTTCTCCGGATCGTCGTTCACAACGGTGCCCATACCTTCTCCGTCGAGGATCGTAGCGTTTGACGCGTTCGAGAGGTTCAGGAGGAACGTCTCGTCGGGCTCGAATGCGTCATCGCCGACAACGGGAACCGTCACCGTCTGGCTCGTGGTGCCGGGGGCGAAGGTCAACGTCCCGGTGGTGGCCGAATAGTCGTCGCCCGCGGCGGCGCTTCCGTCGCTGGTCGCGTAATCGACTGTGACCGCGTCGCCACACGGGTTGACGTCGAGCGAGACGGTGAACGTGAACGACGTCACGTCGCCGGCATTTCCCTCGGTGGCGGCGACATCGCCGACCGACGCCGAGGGAACACCGCCGCTGCAGATCTCCACGCCCCGGACCGCGAGCGACATGATGCGCTGCGACGCGTCGACGTTGACGACCTCCATCCCGCCGGTGTTCATAAAGACGGTATGTGACGCGTTGCCGTTGACATCGGCGTCGGTGAGGCCGAGCGATTCCCCGAAAGGCGTCACCGAGAAGCCAACCTCGTTTTGGTTCACGATTTGCTCGGTCGCGAGAAACGGCAGGAAGTCGAAGTGGCCGCCGGAACGGGTGAGACGCGCGCCCGAGTTGCTTTCGGCGAGGGCAACCAATCCTCCTCCGTTGTTGACGAAGTCGATCAGATCACCCGAACGAGCATTGAGTAAATCGAGCTCGGCCTGCGTCAAAATCCCTCCGTAGTCGGACGCCACGACGATGACGTCATAACTGGAAAAGTTCACAGTGCCGAGCTCGAGCGGGTCGATCCCGTCCGCACCCGGCACCCCTGCGGCCGACGCCATGTCGAACGTGTATCCCGCGGCGATGAGTCCAAGTTTTGAGTCCACATGACCTGCGGGCGGTTCGATGCGGCTCGTCACCAAAAGCACCGAGGGGCTCGCCTCGCCGAAAGTTACGTACTCGATTGCGGCGTGGAGCAGGTTTCTCGCGCCGGTCGTATTGCCGCCGAAATGAGCGTGGAAATCTGGGTCGTGGCCGGTGACGAATACGCCGCCCGGCCCGGAAGGGGGATGAGCCTGAACCGGACCCAATGGAAGCGTCGCGGCCAGCGCAACGCACGCTAAAGCTGCAAGGATTCTTCGCACGAAACTCCCCTTTCGTCTAATCACACGTCGATGCACTACACGGCTACATCCGCCGCCGCGCGATGGAAGAAGCACCACCGACGACCAACGAAGTCCGCCCATTGCAATGGTTAACTCGCTTCGGCGCCGTCGAAGTTGAAGATGTCGACTGCCCACAGCCACGAGCCGTTCTCTCGCTTGTGGACCACGACGTACTTCCCAACGTCGCTCCTGGGCGCAGCGCCGGCGGGTCGAACGACCGCCGTTGCGCGCCCCACCTCGAGCGCCGTGTCGGCGAAGACTTGAATGTCGAGCGTCTCAAGAACGACCGACCGAAGCCCGGCGGCGATCCCTGCGGACCAGAACTCGCGGATGCCGTCCCGTCCGCTCACCGCCGGATACCCCGGCGGCAGCAGCAGCGCCGCGGCGGTGTAACACGCTGCCATCGTTGCGGCGTCCCCGTCGGCGAGGGCCGAAGTGAACCTCTTGTTCGTGTCTCCTATTTCCTGGAGCGCTACCGTCGCGCTCGCGTTCTCCTCCGTCACCGTCATCGCCGAACGTCCTTTTCGATGAGTGACATCAGCTCTCCTCTCGATTGGTGGGCGTTGCGCGCTCGCCGCTACTCGACCCGGAACTCGCCAACCTGGCCGCGCTTGGCGTGCGATTTCCCGTTGGTCTCGAGGAAACACGCGTATGCATAACGTCGTCCCGGCTTCAGGTTTAGGACCAACTGATCCTCCGCGATCTCGCCGGGATCGGCCCAGGTGAACATCGGTTCCGTCTCCAGGTACGTCTCGGCTTTCTCGTCCCCAATCTTCACGAGCTTCCGCATGGGAGGCGCCCCTTCGGCAAGCAGGGCGATCGCCACCGCGTGCCGGTGCTTTCCGTTGTTCATGAGCGTGAAGCGGGTTTTGGCCGCCGGCAGCGTCGCCGGAAGGTTGAACTCGAAGTCGGTCGCGACGACCGTGATGTGCGCCGCGCCGGCGCCGGTTTGTTCGGCGGAATCGTTCTCGCCCTCGTCGGCGGTGACGTCTTCATCCGCAGGGGCATCTCCTTCCGGAGCGGTGGCCTCGGCCGTTTCTTGCGCCGGTGCGGGCCGACTGCGCCCCGCGGTCTCGCCGGCTTCGCTCCCGCCGCACGAGGCGGCGATCAGCGAGAGCCCAACGAGCAGCGCGATCATTAGGTATTGCCGTGGGTTCGATTTCATCAAAGCTCCCTTTCTCGTGGCCTAACGACTTACGTGCTCACTCTCGGGCGGAGTTGACGCGGGGCCACGCGCTTCAGGCGACCCGACATCGATCAGCACGGGGGCGAATGCGTCTCCGCGACCTCGGCGCCCGAGAGTGAGATGACGATTATCTCGAGTGGATCGCCGCAGAATCCACGGAGCGTCGTGCTGAACGTCCCGTCGGGCGCGACCGAGCCGACGGTGTGGTAGCTACTCGATGGGTTCGCTCGGTACTTGACAGGCGAACCCGGGAGGCCGTCTCGAACCAACAAATCCGTTGTGTAGGTGCCCTTCTCTCCGATGATCTCGTTCGAGAACTCGAGCTGCACCGGATGCTTGAGGTTGATAAAAATCGTGAACATGTCCATGGCACGGTCGAGGCTCGTTTCGACCTCGGCGAGATCGTTCGCGTGGTCCTCCAACTGCGCTCCTACGTCCGACAGCTCCTTCTCGACGTCGGACAGGCCCGCACGAAGGCCGGCGAGTTCTCCGTAGATCTGCTGCGCGTCCGCATGCTGTGCGAGCTCCGCCAGCGTCCCTCTGGGGCAGGCGCCCTTGCGCGGGGTTGTGACGGCGCCTCCCGCGTCCGCGATGCAAATCTGGATTGCCGGGAGCGCCTGCTTCGTGGTGCTCTGGGCAAGGGCGACGTTCGCGACGATCAACAGGACGGAGCCGCAGACCACGGCGGCACGAATGGCGTTCTTCATCGTTTTCCTTTCTGGTAGGTGCCCATCGGCGGGCTGGTTCGGCAGTGCTGGGCGGTGTGCGGCTTAGCCGCCGTTGCATGGACTCGTCGAGGGAACCTCCTTTGTCGTCGGCTGTGCCCGGCGACTGTCGCAAGTCGAGATTGAAAAACGGTTGAATCCATCTAGAGTGGGAGCGACTCGAGAACTCGAGGGGCTCGGCGTGTTCGACTTCCGCATCCTGGGGCCGGTTGAGGTCCTGCAGCACGGTCGCCCGATCGAACTCGGGCCGCGCCGCCAGCGTTTGGTGCTCGTCCGGCTGATGCTCGATGCCGGGCGCCTCGTTTCGGTCGACCGCCTGATCGATGACGTGTGGGGTGGGGAGCCCCCCGCGGGAGCGCTGCGGACCCTCCGGTCGTATCTCTCGCGGCTGAGGAACGCGCTCGGCGCGGACGACGTGATCGGAAGCCGTTCCGGAGGCTATGTGCTCGACGTCGACCCAGTCTCGGTGGACGCGCACCGCTTCGAGTCCCTCCTGATCGAGGGCCGCGAGCTGCTCCGGCACCACAACGCGCGCGCCGCGGGAGCGCGACTGCGCGAGGCGCTGTCGCTATGGCGCGGCGCGCCTCTTGCGGACCTTCCGCTCGAGCCGTTCGTGGTCGACGAAGCCGCTCGCCTGAAGGAGCAGCGGCTGGCCGCGGTCGAGGAGCGAATCGACGCGGATCTCGCCGTCGGTCGCGACGCGGACGTCGTCGCCGAATTGGAGTTGCTTGCGGAGCAGCATCCGCTGAGGGAGCGCCTGTGGGGACAGCTGATGACGGCCTTGTATCGCGTCGGGCGGCAAGCCGATGCGCTGGAGGCCTACCGCCGCGCCCGCGCCGTCCTCAGCGGCGAACTGGGGATCGAGCCCGGCGATGAACTGCGCCGGCTGGAAGCCGCGATCCTCCGGCATGAGCTCCCGCCGGCGGATTGGGAGCCGCCGCACAACCTCCCCACACCGCTGACCCGCTTTGTCGGTCGAGAGAGGGTCGTGGCCGACGTGATTGGTCGTTTGGAGCGTGAGCGGCTCGTGACGCTGACCGGGCCCGGAGGTTCGGGCAAGACGCGCGTTGCACTGGAGGCGGCCAGGGCCGTCCTCGACCGCTTTCCGGACGGGGTGTGGATGGTCGATCTCGCACCCGTGTCCGATCCCGCGCTTCTCGCCGAGACGGTCGCAGATGCCGTGGGGCTCGCTGAGCGGAGCGCCCGGCCGGCGGGCGCCGTCGTGGAAGAGCACCTCGCGCGCACGACTGCGCTGCTCCTGTTCGACAACTGCGAACACCTCGGCGCGCCGTGCGGCACGTACGTCCGCCGGCTGTTGGAAAACAGTCCGCGCGTTCGCGTGCTCGCTACGAGCCGCGAACCCCTCGCCGTTCCGGGCGAGATGATCTTCGAGGTCCCGCCGCTGCCGACGGGTGACGGCGACCGAACCGGCGACGTGCTCGACTCGGAGGCCGTTCGGCTATTTCTAGATCGCGCACCTGCTGCCGTTCCGCCGGAATCACTTCCTTCGGTTGCACGGATTTGTCGGGAGCTCGACGGTCTTCCACTCGCGATCGAGATCGCAGCCGCTCAAACGAGATGGCTGTCGTGCGAGGAAATTGCGGACCGCATGGCCGATCGGTTCCGCCTTCTGTCGTACTGGAGCCGCACCGCGGTGCCGCGCCACCAAACACTACGGGCGTCGCTCGATTGGTCGTACGAGAGGCTGGAGCAGCACGAGCGCGTTGTCTTCCATCGCCTGGGTGTATTTGCGGGCGGCGCGACCCTCGCGGCTGCCGAGGCGGTCTCCGGACCGGCCGGTGACGTCTTCAGCGCGCTTCGGCGCTTGGTGGACATGTCCCTCATCTTCACCGACGCGAACCTTGCGCCGCAGCGTTTCCGTCTGTTGGAGACGGTGCGACAGTACGCGCAAGAGCGATCGGCCGCAGCCGGCGACGCGGAGGATGCCGCGTCCCGCCACGCGCATTTCTTCGCCGCTCTCGCAGAGCGCGGTCTTCAGGTGATCGATACGCCTGATCAGGCACGTGTTCATGAGGACATCGACGCGGAGCACGGCAATATCCGCGCCGCGCTCGAATGGGCGTTCCGCGCCGGAGATGCAGGACTCGTGGGAAGGATCGCGTCGGGCATGGGCCCGTACTGGCGCCTTCGCGGCTACCTGGACGAGGGCGAAATGTGGCTCACCCGCGCGGTCGATCTTTGCGACCAAGAATCGACGGAGGTGCGCGGGAATCTGCTTGGAGGCCTCGGGCACATCCAGCTCAGGAGAAGCGATGTCTCGGCCGCTCGTGCGCGGCTGGAGGAGGCGGTTCAAGTCCTCGGTGCAGCCCCCGGATCCACCAGCGTAGGTCGCTGGTTACAGCAGCTCGCGTACTGCTGTTCGGTACAGGGCGAGTTGGCGCGGGCGCGTGAGGTGATTGATGAGGCGCTTCGGCTCGCCGTTGCAAACGGGAATTCGGCAGCCGCGTCTCATCATGTCGGCCACCTCGCGGAGATCGCCCTTGCCGAGGGTCGTCTCGACGAAGCGGAGAAGTTGTTCGACCGCGCGCTGGGGCTCGTCGCGCCGCCTTCGCCGAGTCACCTTGTCGCCTATCTCGAGAGCACGGCACGCCTCGCGATCGCTCGGCGCGAGTTCGACGAAGCGGCTGCGCGCGCGGGCGAAGGGCTCGCACGCGCCCAGGAGCTGGGCGACGTGCTGCACATCGGCCTGAACCTCATCACCCTTTCGTACGTGGACGTGCGCAGGAAGGAGGTAGATCGGGCAGCGGAGCGGTTGCTGGAGGCGCTGGAACGCGTCTGGCCGGTGGGAGAGGTGTGGGCCACTGCGGCGCTGTTCGACGTGCTGAATGCGTTGTTGTCCGCTCGCGACGAGAACGCGACCGCTGCCACCGCCCGCGGTGTGGCGGATGCTCTCAGGAAGGACCTTTCCTGGCAGCCGGGATTTCCGTCCTGGGTTCGGACCGACGACGATCCGCTCCGTGCCGCGCTCGGTGAGCGGGCATACGCCGCGGCAGTCTCGAGGGGAATGGCGATGACGCGAGAAGACGCGCTCGACTTCGCGCGGGTCTCCTTGTGCGGCCCTCAGGAGAGGCGGTTCCCCCGGGCGTAGGCGTCCGGCGTAACAGACCGCACCGCGCCTGAGTTCATAGGCGCGTCTGCCGCCCGCGGGGAACTCAGCGTCGAGGAACGGAAAAACTGTCGCTGCGCCTCATCACAATTACCGGCATGGAAGTTCACATGATCGGTAAGCCGGATCTATGCAAGAGGTGGTGCAGATACAGGTGCTAACGGCAACGCGCGAGACGCAGGGACGGCGTGACGATGACTTCTGTTGGACCGTGGAGGGTGAACTCGTGCTGTTCACTCCGATGGAGTATGGACATGGAGATGTCAACGACCGGTGTGGTTGTCTCCGTTCGATGGCCGGCGTCGTCAGTTATTGCGCCACGACGACCGTGAAGGTCGTCGAGCGGAACGACCTAGACCTGCACACGTACCGCGGCTTGATCGGCGACGCGCTCGCCGACATGGGTTATGTGCCGGAGAGCGTGCAGGAGGAACCGGAGGTCAGGAGTGGTTGCGCGACGTCGTGCACGAGCTCATCTTTCTGGCGAATGGCTGCGCGCCGGGCACGGTCCTCGAGCGGAGGGGCGAGTACCTAAACGTCCGCCTGCCGGCGGCGTAGACGACGAACGGCTCTCGGGTGGAGGGCGAATTCCCGAACGTGCGTGAGACCACGTGAATCGTGGCTGATGGCGTGCGCAGCTTCGGGTGTGGCGCACGCCGAAAGGCTTTTCAACGCCTGCGCCGGCGCCATCAATCCCCACGTTCGAGTCCGGGCTCGAGGTTGGATGGGTGGTTTTCAGGAATAACCGCGCGAAAATATGCCGGTCGGACGACGCGGGGTCACGGGCCCCTCAACCCAAAGGAACGATCACTATGCCGGTGATGCCGACCACGAGGACGCTCATTGTGAGCGTCGCCGCGGGCGTGGCGATCGGCGTCGCCGCCGCGGCCCCGGCGATGGCGTGGGCCAACGGCCCCGGCGGGCCCGACAGCTTCGGGACGCACGACTGGATCCTCAAAAAGGCGATCCGGGCGGCGGGAGGGGACGCGTCCTGGGTGCGGGTTCGGATCGCGCTCAGGGCGACGGACGATCCCGACACGAAGGACGGCATCGACCACGCGAGCGGAACGTGGTGGCATGTGTACGACCGCTGGGGGGCGCATTACGGCGGCGCCGACGAAGCCGCCGCGGTGTGGTTCCGCCGGATGAAGCACCGCCTCGCGGCCGGGCGTGAGCGGGCCGCCAGCAAGGCGCTCGGATACCTCGCCCACGTCGTCGGCGACGTCGCCAACCCGATGCACACGGACTCGTCGAAGCGCGAGGACGGAGTCCACAGCTCCTACGAGTCGGTGGTCGACCGCCGCATTCGCGACTACGGCTTCCGCTACGACGGGCGGGACGCGGCGACCGCCGGGCCCGGAACCAGGAGCGTGGCGCGCCGGGCGCACCGCCACTACTTCGAGCTTGTGCGTGAGTACGACGCCGACGGCTACAACAGTACGGTTCACCGGATCACGAAGCGGCAACTGAGGCGGGCCGCGAACGCAATGGCCGACCTCATTACGTCTCTGCGATAGCCCGCTCGAAAATCCGAGGAGTCCCCTTCACGTTTCGGCGCCGTTATCCCCGGCGTTCACATTGCCGCGCGGCCCGGCAATATCCCTCCGTCCGTAGCGTTTCGTAACGATTCTCGGACGCTCCTTCCGTACAACCAATGCAGGCAGGCGCATCGGCGCAACCTTCGAGGAAAGGATCGATATGGGTGCGTTTTGGACCGGGAAGACCCCGGCGCGGTCGGGGCCGTCGGACCCGCGGGTCCGCAGGGGCCCGCGGGAGTCTCCGGGTTGCAGACGGTGAGGGTCGACAGGATCGATTACGCACCTTCGGACGACGTCCTGTTCACGATGCGCGCCACCTGCCCGTCCGGGAAGAAGGTACTCGGAGGAGGTCACTGGTTCTCGATCTGGAACCGCGCAGATGTCTACCAGTCGTTCCCTGAAGACGAACAAACGTGGCGCATCTCGGTATCCCTCGATTTCTCCGGCATCTCCGCGGGAAGCATCGTCTCGCGGGTCTACGCGCTCTGCGCAACGGCGTAATCGCTTGAGCCGCCGGCGATGCGGGTCGGCGGCGTCGGTCTCAACCCGGCGGTCGGGAGAGCATCCTGACCGGCGGGTTGTCGACGCGTGAGAGCGCCTTCCGTAGAGCCTGTCGATCAGGTGGTTCTCATGTTGTGCCGTCGAGTTGCGGTGGCGGGACCGACGGCGCACGCAACTGAAGCTGCCACCAGCCGACGTCGTGCCATCGGCCCAGCTTGAAGCCGGCATCCTTCCAGTTGGCGATCTTCGTGAATCCCGACGATTCGAACAGGCGAACGCTGGCCGGGTTGGGGAGCGTGATTCCGGCGAACGCGTTCACGTAGCCCATCGCGCCCAGCTCGTCGAGCAACGCTCGGAGAAGCGATCGGCCCAGGCCGCGCCCTCGCGCCACGGGAGCAAGATAGATCGAAACCTCCGCCGACCAGCGATAGGCGCTCCTGGGATGAAAACGCCCGGCGTACGCATAGCCGACGACCCTGCCTTCGTCTTCGGCCACCAACCACGCGTGACTACCGGCGATGCGCGCCCTCATGTCGTCGAGGGTGGGCACCTGCTCCTCGAACGAGATGATGGTGTCGACCACGATCGGCGCGTAGATGGAGAGCACCGCCTCGGCGTCGTCGGGGCCCGCACTGCGAGTCGCCACCTTCACGCCTCTTTTACGGCGACGTGCTGGGCCGAGCCACCGGACGCGCAGTCGTGGGACCCTCGGCGCCTAGTCGCCGGGGATCAGAAGCTTGACGAGGAGCACGATGATCAGCACTGCCCCGATCAAAATCCCCAGTGCCAACCACCCGATCGCTCCGTCTTCATCGCGTGGACCGATTGTTCTGAAAAACGAGTCCAGCAAGCGCGACGTCTGCATCACAACCTCCTCGAGGAGTCTTTGTCACCTTCTTCCCGGCACATGCACCTCTAACCGCATCGCCGTCCTCAGACTAGGCTCTCGCCTGTGGATGTGAACTTAACGGGCGAACATCGAGAACTCACCTGATGCCGACGGCTCTCGTGGTCGGTGCGGGGCTCGCCGGGCTTTCCTGCGCGTTCGAGCTGTCGGACCGGGGTGTCGAAGTCGACCTGATCGAAGCACGTGACGTCGTCGGCGGCAGGACCTCGTCGTGGAACAAACGAGGAATGCCGGTCGAATCCGGGCTCCACCGGTGGCTCGGCTTCTACAAGCATCTTCCCGATCTTCTCGGACGGTGCGGCGTGTCGATCGACGAGATGCTGTGTTGGGAGGACGAGATCGAGATCATCACGCCGGACGGTGGACCACGCGGGGTGATCGGGCTGGCGCCGCTGTTCAAGCCCGGCGCCACGATCGGCGGCCTCGTCGGGAACAACGACCTCATCCGGCCCAAGGACAAGGTGGCGCTGGGACTGTTCTTCGGCCGCGGCCTCTTCGACTACACGACAAATCCCGAGAAACTCGACCGGATCACGACGCGTGACTATGCGCTCAAGCACGGCGTGAGCGAGCATGCGATCGAGAACCTCCTCGTTCCCCTCACGGCAGGCATCTACTTCCTGCACCCCGACCGCTACAGCGCATTTGGGTTCTTCGGCCTCCTTGCGCCCGGAGTGCCGCGCCTTCACCGCATGCGCATCGGCGGCTTCATGGGAGGGATGACCGACGTCATGTGCCGGCCGATGGCCGACGCCATAAAAGCGAACGGGGGAATGGTTCGGACCGGGGTCGAGGCGTCGGGCGTGATCGTGGAGGACGGGCGGGTTGAGGGCGTTATGGGCGGTGGCGATGAGATCCGCGCCGACGAGACCGTCATCGCGGTTTCGCTCGCCCCGGCACAAAGCCTCATCAACGGAATGCTTGCGGAGGTCGCGGAGGCGGCGTGGTTCGAGGAGATGCTGGCGATGCCGTCGATGCCGGTCGCGACCATTCAGTTCGAGCTCGATGGACCCGTGACCGACGTCGACAGGACTACCTTCGGACCCGGCACGGTACTCGGTTCCTTCTGCGAGCAGTCCCGTACGACCTTCCGGCACGCCCCCGGTCGCCTGTCGGTGATCCTCGTTCCTCCCGAGCCGTTTCTCGAAATGACCGACGACGAGGTTCTCGCTCGTACTATCGCCGACGCGGCCCGCCTCGGGTTCGATCTCGAATCCCACATGACCGACTACCGGGTCGTCCGCTTTCCGATGGACTTCTACTCGCTGGAGCCCGGCAATAACCTGCGGCGCCCACCCCAGGCGACGCCCGTCCCCGGCCTCACGCTCGCCGGCGACTACACCCGGCAGAAGTACCTCGGGTCGATGGAAGGGGCCGCGGTTTCGGGGCAGCGGGCGGCGGAGGCGGTGCTGGAGTCCCTATCGCCCTGAGGGGGTCCTGGTCGGGCTGCCCCGCCGGTATATGATGAACGCATATAGCGGCGATCAAAGGAGAGCCTGCATGAACACGACCTGCTCGTGTGGCTGCGGGGCAGTCGCGAAGCTCGACGCGGTCCCGGAGCCCTGCGGCTGTGGCTGTGATTGCTGCAGCACCGTCCCGCAGCCGAAGGAAAAGGAGATCGTCGAGCTCCTGAGCTTGCGCGAGTCGATCGACCGGCGTCTGACGCAGCTCCGCTGACGGCATCGCTTCTTGCCACCAAATGGGTGGAGCGAGATCGGGACCGGGGCCGGGGCGACGGTCCCACCCCTCGCCCCGCCTCGGTCCCTTACGTCGCTACTGGGGCCAAGTCGTCGGCCGGCCTACTCCGCGGGCCGACGATCCTCACGCCCCATCTCGCCGCCGTCGGGCACGACGAGCGGTGACGACGGCGGCTGCGCTACCGATCATCACTGCTGCCGCGCCGCGGCGCCGGGCGCGGCGACGGGCTTTCCATCCTCCCGCCACGGGTGTCGTCTCGCCGAGCGGCGTAAAAAGGTTTCCGTCGGTGGTGGGAACCTGATCTGCACGTCGCAGGGCGGCCCCCGTCCCTTTGGCTATCAACCGATCGTGTGCCGTCGGCGCGACCTTCTGCGCAAGCTGCTGAAATCTTCCAACGCGTCCTACCACGATGGTCGGTTGCGGTCGTTCGATGCACCCGACGACGGCCTCGGCGACGTCGTCGGCGGCAGCCAGCGGGTAGCCCGCGGGAGTGACGGAGCGTCCGAGATAGTTGGCGGCATGTTCGAGGATCGGGGTGTCTACCGCGGCCGGAAGGATGTTGCATACGTAGACGTCGGGAAGATCGACCGTCTCTTGCCTCAGCGCGCCGGCAAATCCCTCCACTGCATGCTTGGAGGCGACGTAGGCAGAGGCGTATCGAGATGCGAACGCTCCCAAAAGCGAGCTCACGTTGATCAACACGCCGCGGCCCTGACGCTTAAAGACCTCGAGGGCGTTGTGCGCGCCGTGCATGGTTCCGAGCAGGTTGACGTCGATCACTCGCCTGTAGGACTCAGGTGGGCACCGATCGAGACGACCGAACATCAAGACTCCCGCGTTGTTCACCCATACATCGATTCGTCCGAAGCGATCGAGGGCGCGCCGGGTGATCTCCTGAACGTGGGCGAACTCCGAGACGTCGCCCACCACTACCTCGCACGGCGCGCCGACGGTCTCGCACGCGCGAGCAAGTTCCTCGAGGGCCGCGCCGCGGCGCGCCGTGAGTACGAGAGCTGCGCCTCGGCGGGCCAGCTTTAGAGCGGTCGCCCGGCCGATCCCGCTCGACGCCCCCGTGATTACAACGACCGGGCGATCGTGCCGCGATCTGCGTCTCATGTCTTACCGCTCTCCCGACTTAGTTGTGCGCGGTCAGCTTCCGACGGAGCGAAGGAAGTTTTCGATGTGTGTGGCACACAACTCAGGTTCATCGAGCCACGGCGCGTGTCCGGCATCGACGATCTCCAGCGTCCCGTCCGGCATCTGCTCGACGGCAGATCGTCCGTGCCCGGGCTTCATGTATATGTCTTTGGTTCCCCAGACGAACATCACCGGAACATCGATGGCCGCGAGGTCGTCCGGGGACAGTGCGAGGGATAGGCCGGAGCCGAGGGGGTCGACCAACGACCCGAACAACCTCCACATGCTGCGTCGGTACTGCGGCAGCCGGAAGAGTGCATGCGTCACATCGATCAACGCGGGCGGCTTGTCCCGCAGGGCACGGCGTCCAACTGCGGCGCTCAACAGCGCCCGTGTGACGTTCCGGTGCAGCGGTGCGACGAGGGGCGCAACCCGACCCACGCCGGGCAATCTGGCGACGACGGCCGGCCGGAAGAGGCGAGAGCCCGGGAGCGCAAGGGCGGGAGAACCGAGCACCACCACCGCCGGAGGGGACGCGGCGCGTTCCGCGATCGTCCACAGCGCGCACATCGCCCCGTAAGAAGCGGCGATCAGTGGAGCGTCGTGAAGCTCCAGCTCGTCGAGCAACTCGGAGAGATCCGCAACTGCGGCAGAGCGCAAATCCGAAGCGGCGTCGGGTGATGCATCGCTGAGGCTCGCTCCCGGAAGGTCGATCGCAATAGAGCGCCGCTCTAGGTGGGCGATCAGGGGAGCCCAGTGGGCAGAGAACACTCCCGCGCCGTGAAGGAGCACGATCGGGGGGCCGTCTCCCACCTCGACGACACGAATTCGTCCTTTCGATCCCTCACGCTCGAGCCACCGAACAGTGTGCTCGAGCCCATAGTGTGCGAACAGGCGCGCCTCGGCGTCGAGAACGCGTGCGATGCCGGGATCGGACGCGGCCGGCATCGCGGCGCGCTCCGCCGTGAGTCGAGCTTTCATCTGCGGCCGGCCGCGCGCACCGTCGCCATCTCCGTTCCCCGCCAGAAGGTCGTTTGATCCGCTTCGAGCGCGATCGCTGCATAGTCACCGAGTTGCGTCATGCGACCGCGGCCGCGCACGAGCAGACCCTGTTGATCGTGCAAGCCGGGACCGCCGTCGGAGTCGATGCAGATACAGGTACGTGCCGAGGCTTCTTCACTCGGCACGAGTTGGGCGGGGACAGATGCGAGATTCCGGCGCGCGTGCCAATGTGCGGGAAGGACGAGGGGTCCTCCTCGGCTCGCCCATCCGACGACGGCTTCGGCCCTGTCTTCTTCCGTCAGTGCGGCCACGGATGGAGGAACACCGTCGAGATGGAGCGACGCCCCCCTGCTTCGGGGAAGGTCCGGGACCGGCGTGGAATAGACCTCGGGCCACTCGCCTCGGCGCGCGACGACGCCGGCGCCGTCCACGACTGCAAGCGCCTCCGGATGAACGACCATCAGAACCCGGTGCGTCGGTCGCAGATCGAATAGCGCAGCGGGGGATTCGAGGAGGTACGACGCGATCCGATCGAAGTTGCGGCGGGTATATGCGGCGAGAGCCGGGAGGGCCTGTGCACTGTCGACCGCGGTCTGCACGAGCGACCACGGCTTCCACGGATCGAGAATCTGCGCGCGCCCGCGGACGACCATCGATCTCGTCCCGCTTCGAACGAGGACTCCTACCGACGAACGACGCTCGGTTGCCCTCCTCTTCAGCGACTCGGCGGAGACGACGATCCACAATTTTCCGAATGCGTGGCTGAAGGCGGTTGGGGTCACGTGAGGCCCATGCTTTTCCGAAACCGCCAGGTAGCAGCGCTCGGTGCCGGCGATGATGTCGGCGTAGATCGCCTCGTCCAGCCAGTGTGATCCGGGTGCCGCGGCGCGCAGGAGGTCGGTGACGCTCGACGGCGCCTCCTCGCACACCGACTTCAAGCGACGAAGCGTCTCGGCATTACGAAAGTGGAGCGCGGCATCGGCGGCATCTACGGCTCCTCGACGGCCACTCCAGCGCTCATCGATGGCGACGACGCAGCCATCTGCGTTGGGCCGAACCTCGATGCCGATATCGAGGTTTCCGAGCAACGGCATGTGAGTAGTCAGGGACAACCGTCGTGGTCGGTCGCCCGCAACGATCCGTGTGGTTCTCCGGCAGCGAACCGGTCCGACGCCCACGTCGACGTGGAAGCGCGCGCCGGGCTCCGGCCATCGCCCGTCGACGGCCCGCACTTTCTGGGATCCGGGAACCCATGAGGTGTACGAATGGGGGTCCTCCAGCACGTCGAAGACGACGTCCGGCGGACACGACATTCGGATTTGATTGCGAGCCACAGTCGTTACGCGAGCGGACTCAGGCCGACGCGTTCCGCCACCGTGACTTCGAGGCGCCTCAGCGACTCCACGTTTCGCAGATGGAGAAGAGGTCGTACCACGGGGTTCAATGCGCTGCGGCCGGATTCCTCGGCCAACTTCTCTTCGATCGTCACGATGCATCCGGTGTCGTCGGGTGCTATGTGAAGCGCTACATCGGCAATCCCGACCGGGCGCGCATACGCCTTCAGCACGATGCTCGTCGGACGCTCCAGAGAAACGAGCACCGTTTTGTCCCTCAGTCCTCCGGAGGATCGCGCCAACTCGTGATGAAACGCGCTTCCGGGCGCCGGCCACGCATCGTCGATCGCGCGCAGCTTGCGCGCTCCTACCACCCACTCGACGTAGGCGGTCGGATCGAGAAGGACGTCGAAGACCTGCTCCGCAGGAGCGTCGAACCGCCGCCGCGTGATCGAAGACGCCGCCCTGGGTTCGGGCGCGCTCCGCAACGCCGACAGGCCGACGCCGAGTGCGGCCCCGTAAACGAGATGACCGACGAGGCCGCGCATATGGGTGACGACGGGATAAGCGCGCGGGGGAGCGCTGGTACCGCTCGCCCACGGTGTGATCTCGTCGAACAGCCCCCACATGGCGACCGCGGAGGCGAGCGAGGTGGGAATCGTATTGGGCTTGCCGTGGGTGATGTTTCCGACGGCGATTCCGCCGACAACGGGGAACGTCCAATGGAGCGCAACCCCGAGTTTCCGAACGGTTTCTTCGTCGGCCTCCACTCCGGCGAACTCGAGCATCCGGCGCGCCGCAGCGACCGGCACGCCTCCCGGGGACAGCGAGCGCTCGATCTTCCGCGATGCCTCCGATTGTCTGTTGAGGAAGGCGGTGGTTGCCGCGTTCATCGCGACGCCGGCGAGGGCACCGCCTAAGGCGCCTTCAACGGACGCTCGCAACTTCGGGGAACTTCGCATCGCGGATGAGTACCCGCTTGCGCCCGGGGCATGCACCTGCGGACGTTCACGGAAGGTCGCGGTAAGCGGTATAGACGTGTCGGCGGAGCGGACACGAGAGGAGCTCATTGGACGCGATCGTGATCGGGGCGGGCCCCAACGGCCTCGTGGCCGCGAACATCCTGGCCGACCGAGGATGGAGCGTGGTCGTCCTGGAGGAGCAGCCGCAACCGGGTGGTGCCGTGAAGACGGCGGAGTTGACGCTGCCGGGTTTCAAGCACGATGTCTTCAGCGCGTTTTACCCGCTTGCGAAGGCTTCTCCGGCGATCGCGGCGCTCGAGTTGGAGCGGTGGGGCCTCCGCTGGCGGACCGCACCCGCCGCACTGGCGCATGCTTCGGGAGAGGGCCAGGCACCCATGATCTGGTGTGATCTCACCCGGACCGTCGAGGCGCTCGAGCGAATCGCGCCGGGAGACGGAGAGGCGTGGGCGGGACTCTACGAGCAATGGACGAGGATCGGCGACGACGTCGTCCGTTCGCTGCTCGCCCCGTTCCCGCCGGTGGCCGGGCCCGTGCGTTTGGCCACATCCCTTCGCAGCGACCTCCTTCGCTTCATCCGTACCACGCTGCTGCCGGTCAGGCGCCTGACCGAAGAAGGATTTCCCGGGACCCTCGCGGGTCTCCTCCTGGCCGGCAACGCCCTTCACGCGGATCTGACGCCGGAGATGACCCTCAGCGGGTTCTTCGGATATCTCCTGTGCGCGCTGGGACAGGAGCATGGGTACCCGGTGCCTGAGGGCGGCGCCGGCGAGCTGACCACCGCACTCGTGAAACGCCTCGAGTCGAAGAACGGCCGGGTCGAGTGCAACGTACGCGTCACCCAAGTGGACGTCCGCAAAGGACGCGCGGCAGGCGTGCGGACTTCGGACGGACAGGTGCATCCGGTGCGGAAGGCCGTTCTCGCCGACGTTTCCGCGGTCTCGCTTTACCGCGACCTCGTGCCGCCGGAACATCTCCCGCGTCGAGTGCTGGAAGATATCGCTCGCTTCCAGTTCGATAGCGGGACGGTGAAAGTCGATTGGGCCCTAGACCGGCCCTGTCCGTGGTCGGTGGAAGACGTCGGAAAGGCGGGGACGATCCACATCGCGGACGACATGAACCATCTCACCGAGATGAGCACGGGGCTTGCGCAAGGCCGTGTGCCGGCGCGCCCGTGCCTCGTCGTCGGGCAGATGAATGCGGCAGACCCCGGCCGCTCACCGAAGGGAACGGCAACTATGTGGGCCTATGCCCATGTGCCGCAGGCGATCACGCACGACGAATCGGGTGTGATCTCGGGGGTGTGGAACGATCGCGAGCGAGAGGCTTTTGCCGGCCGCATGGAGGCGGAGATCGAACGTCATGCGCCCGGCTTTCGCGACGCGGTGGCGGCCCGTCACGTGATGGCGCCGCCCGATCTCGAGCGCGCGAACCGAAACCTGGTCGGAGGCGCCGTCAACGGAGGGACTTCCCAGCTGCATCAGCAACTGGTCTTTCGACCGATCCCGGGGCGGGGGCGCGCCGAAACACCCGTGCGAGGCCTGTATCTGGCGTCCGCGTCGGCCCACCCTGGGGGCGGAGTGCACGGCGCATGCGGCGCGAATGCGGCGCGGGCGGCATTGATCGCCGGTAGGTCGCGAAAAATCTTCGGGGTGACCTCGGGGCTGCTCGCCGCGAAGGTGCTGAAGAAGCGGAGCTAGAACGAAGCGCTCACGCGGTTTGTGCGCAGGTGGGGAGTGCCTCCTCACCGAAGCACGCCCACACGCAAGACCATTTGTGGCCGTCGACCTCTACGGTCGAACTACCCCATTTCTCGGCCAGTGCCTCGATGAGGAATAGCCCCCGGCCTCCCTCCGACATGAGGTCGGGGCGGGTGATCCCCTGCTCTACTCCGGGTCCTCGATCACATACCTTCACGAGCAGCGACGGCGGCCCGATGCGGATGAAGACGACGACGTGGTCTCCGCGCTGGCGTGCGCCGGAATGCCTAACCGCGTTCGTGACGAGTTCGGTGGTGGCGAGCTTGAGCACATCTGCTACGTCGCGGTCGAAGTCATACTCGAGGCTGTCGAGGACGCGTCGGAGCCGCTGCGACGCCCGATCGTCGGCGTGCAGGTCGATCCGGTGCAGCGTGTCGTGCGTTTGTTGAAGCGTCGCCACGAGGATCTACTTTCTCAAGCGCCCGATACGGGTGCTCGTGCGCAGACAGGATACCCCGGTGATGCCCAATCTGCCTTTCTTTTCCACATTCGGCAGTCGCCAACCCGACAGTTGAGCTTTCTTTCGTGTGGTTTTCTGCGTCCATGACGATCATCGACACGGGTCTCAGGGTTCGCCCCACGACCGAGGAAGATTTCTCGCGGGTGGCTCGCTTTATCCACTTCTACGACACAACGGTCGGAGAATTTAGCGATTTCACCGAGGAAGACCTGCGCGAATTTTCCCGCATGAAGCGATTCGAGTTCACAACCGGCTCGTGGCTCGTCGAGAACGGACACGAAATCGTCGCGTTTGGGATGGCGTGGCCGCACGGCCCCGGGCTCGTATGTAGTTTCGGGATCGTCCACCCCGACCACACCGGCCACGGCCTCGGAACGGTTTGTTGTGACCGGGCAGAACGGCGCGCCGGAGAGCTGTTGACGCCGGCCGGCGGGGTACTGCGTTCGTTCGTCGACCTCAACGACCGCGCCGGGCGCGCGTTGCTGGGCATGCGCGGGTACGCGGTCGTCCGTCGCCAGTACACGATGGTCCGGGGCCTGCCCGCGAACGAGCCCGTCGCCGTTCCCGACGGAGTGAGCATTCGCGCCGCGCGCCGCGACGAGGGGCGGCTGCTCCATACGCTCGTCGAAGAGACGTTCGCAAAGCACTGGGCGCACGTCCCGCGCACCTACGAAGAGTTCAACGCCACGACGTTGCACAGGGGTGATACCGATCCGGGCCTCTGGTTTATCGCGGAAGCAGACGGTGAACCGGTGGGCATCCTGATCGCCACCCTCGACGGGTCGCAGGGATGGGTTGCGGACCTCGGGGTCCGTGACGGGTGGCGGCGCCGGGGGATCGGCGCCGCGCTTTTGATGCGCGCATTCGCCGAGTTCACGGAGCGGGGTGCGACCGAGGTCGGCCTGGGAGTGGATGCCTCGAACGCCACCGGAGCGGTCCGGCTGTACGAAAGCGTCGGGATGTCGGCCCGCAAGGTCTACGAGGTTCACGACCTCGCGATTCCCGCCCGGTAACGACCCGAACACGCCGAAGCCCCCCGGGAGACGGCGGACGTCGTCGTGCCGCGCTCCCGGGGGCCAAGGGCCTCGATTATTCGACCGTGAGCGGTTGCTTCATTCCGAGCTTGATGTGCGGCTTCCCGGACTTCGGGTCGGGGAAGTAGCAGAGGAGCTCGTACTCGCCCGGCTCCAGGTCGAGCGTGACCCACATCTTGCCGCCCGGAGCCGGAGCGAGGAAGAATCCGGCCTCGGATCCCTCGCCCTTGCCCGGCCGTCCGAGGATGACCTCGTGACCCTGCTCCCCGATGTTGGAGATCTCGACGAGCGCCTCGCCTGCAGCCGCTTCGTCCACCCGGAAGAAGAACTCGCCGGTCTCGATCTTCCAGTCGGCTTCGGGGGCCGCGACCTCTTCCCCGGCGGCCGCCGTCACTTCGAAGAACCCGACCGGGGGAGGGCCCTTGCTCTCGGGGTCGACGACCAGGTAGGTCCCCTCGGGGAACTGGATCGTGGCCTCGGTGGTGTCGCCCGGCTTCGTCATGTCGAGGCTGCCGGCGACGGTGATCAACGGAAACACGGCCTCGGGATTCTTGGCGAACGTCTTTTGCACCTTCTCGGGAGTCACGCCTTCGTTGAGCCTGGCGAAGAACGTCCGATGCGGATCCTCGGCGTCGTTGGTGACCGTGAGGTTCACGGGTTCGGCTTCTAGCGTCTCGGGCATCTCGAACGTCGTGTCGGAGATCGTGACCGCGATCTCCTCGGGCGCCGCCGGCTGCGCGGCGGCCGAATCCTCGCCCGAGCCCGTTTCCGCCGCGTCGTCTGCCCCGCCGCCGCCGCACGCCGAAAGTGCCATAAGCAGCGTTGCCGCCGCCGCCACGCCGCGCTTCGAGAACTCGAACATCCTGCCTCCTTGAATCGGTGGACCTGATGGTCGAATTCGACCTTGCCGACCGTTACGACATCGTTACCCGGGCCCGAAGGCCTGTGGTCGGCGGTTCTGATGCCTAGACTCGGGACGTGACGAGCCTCGACGACCTGGCGCGCGGAAGGGGTGAGCCGGTGGCGAGGCTCGAGCTCTACCATTTCGCGGCACCGCTCCCGTCGACCTTTCGACCCGCGTGGATTCCGGGCTTTCCGCAGAACGAGAATCGCGCCACGCTCGTCCGGGTCATCACCGAAAGCGGGGTCGAGGGGTGGAGTGCGGGGCCCGCCATCGGCAGGGAGAGGCACGGTCTCGGCGACCTGCTCGGCCCCTATTTGGTCGGCGAGGACGCGACCGACATTCATCTCGTTCAGCAGCGACTGCGCGAGATGAGCTACCTCGGCTGGCGCAACTGGTGGATCGAGCCCGCGTTCTGGGACATCAAAGCGAAGATCGAGGGGGTGCCGCTGTGGAAACTCCTCGGGGGTCGGCCCGAGACGGTCACGGTGTACGCATCGAGCGGCGAGGTACGCAGCGCAGACGAGCGGATCGAAGAAGTCCATGCCCGGCACGACGAGGGCTTTCGCACCATCAAGATCCGGGTCCACGAGGATGAAGGGGCCGACGCGCGCCAGGTTGGTGACGTCGTCGCGGCACTTCCCGACGGAATGAAAGTGGCCGTCGATGCGAACCAGGCGTGGCGGGTCGATGTCGTATCTCCCGCACCGTTGTGGGATCTCGACCGCGCCCGCCGTTTTGCCGATCTTTGCGCCGAACTCGGAGTTGCGTGGATCGAAGAACCGCTTCCGATGGACGCATACGAAGACCAGGCGGCTCTGGCCGAGTATTCCCAGGTCCCGATAGCGGGCGGCGAGCTACATACGTCGGGATACTCCGAGCTCAAGATGATGGTCGAACGCCGCTGTTACGACGTGTTTCAGCCGGATGCAATGTTCACCGGGGGTGTCTTCCAGACGATGAGAACCATCCGCCTCTGTCGCAACCACGGCCTGGGATACACGCCCCACACGTGGACGAACGGCGTTGGTTTTGCGGTGAACCTTCATCTCTTCCTCGCCAGTGGGTTCGCGACCGAGCACTCCTTGGAATACCCGGTTGATCCGCCGGGGTGGGTCCCCGAGGCGCGGGATGCGATGCTGACCGAACCCTGGATGCATCGGGGCGGACGGCTCGATGCGCCCCAGGGTCCGGGCCTCGGCATCGAGATCGACAAGCGGGCGCTTCGTGACCATGCGGCCCGTTTTTTCGTGATGGACCGGAAGCGTCTCGTGTGGTTCGCGCTGCGCGATCGTGGGCTCAAGGCGGCACGTGAGATCGACCGCAACAAGCGAGCGCGAGCTCGATCTATAGAGGATCGCTAACCGATTCGCCCGCCGCGTTGTACCACGCGGAATCCCGAAGGAAATCCTCGAGCTCGGGTGCCGCCAGTGGCTTCGAGAAGAGGTAGCCCTGCCCGAGGGCGCAGCCGAGCTCGATCAGTCGATCTCGCTGGGCGATACGCTCGATCCCTTCGGCCACGACGCGCATCCTGAGTGAGTTTCCCAGTTTGACGATCGCGTGGGGAAGCCCGGATGCTTCGGGCGGTCCATCGATGTCGTCGATGATGCTGCGATCGATTTTGAGTATGTCGATAGGGAACTGCTTGAGATAGGACAGCGAGGCGTAACCCGAACCAAAGTCGTCGACTGCGATGTGGACGCTCAGATCACGAAGCGCCCGAAGCTTCTCTTTTGCGGTGCGGGTGTCTTCCATCAGCAGCGTTTCCGTTATCTCCAGGGTGAGGTCGGAGCCGTGGAGCCCGGTCTCGACAAGCGCGGCCTTGATGTCGTCGACGAGATCGCCGTCGGCCAGCTGCCGCGCCGACACGTTGACGGCGACCCGGCGCGGAGCGGCATCGGGGATGTTCGTGCGCCAGGATCGCAGTTGGTTCAGCGCCTGCCGAAGAACCCAGGCGCCGATCGTGGTGATGAGTCCGCGCTCTTCTGCGACCGGGATGAAACGACCGGGGGGAACGGTGCCCAGAGTCGGATGGTGCCATCGAACCAGCGCCTCTACTTCTACGACCCGGCCGGTATGGAGCGTCACCACCGGCTGATAGTGAACGTCCAACTCGTTCCGGTCGATTGCTCGCGGCAAATCCTCCTCTAGGTCGAGGCGCTCCCTGATTTCTGCATGCATCGCTTCGTCGAACACCCTGATGCAGGCTTTGCCATCTTGTTTGGCCGAGCGCATGGCGGCATCTGCGCGTCTGATTAGTGCTTCGACTTCGTCCTCGGATCCCCGTCCGGTCGCGATTCCGATGCTCGCATGCACGGAGACTTTCTTTCCGTCCAGTAATACCGGTTCCGCGACGGCCGACAGCATGCGCGCCGCGGCCGCTTCGGCCGCGGATGCATCGGCATCCACGAACAGCACCGCGAACTCGTCGCCGCCGAATCGTCCCGCAGTTTCTACCGGGCTCAGGCAGTCTCGGAGCCGCCTCGCGATCTCGGTGAGGAGGTCGTCTGCCGCCGCGTGTCCAAGGCTTTCGTTGATGCTCGTGAAGTCGTCGACGTCGAGCAACGCGACCGCAACCGGCATCGTCGGCCGGGCGAGTGCTTGCTCGACGGTGGCGATGAACAGGAGACGGTTGGGAAGTTTCGTTAACGCGTCCTGTTGTGCAGGTTGCCACACTCCGCCGGCAAGAAAAGGCCGGCCGAGCCCGATGCGAACGAGTTGCACGGCTCGATCGAGGATCTCGAGCTCGCGCTCATCGGGATCGTGAGTGGCCGGATAGTAGACATCGAGACTCCCGTGCACCTTTGTTCCGGCTGCATCTGGTATCGGAATGGAAATCCACGCGCGTAGTCCGCTCCGCAATGCCGTCGCGGCCATGTCCGAGTCTTCGCGTGCGGCGAGATCGGGGACGATGGTCACCTCGGTCGGAGGGCCCGTGGCTCCGAACGCGCCCGGCGCCGCAGGGGCGCTTTTCAAGACCGACAGCACCGTGGCCGGCAGTGACGGTGCCGCCTTCACGCCGACGGAGGCTTGACGCTGGTCGCGGATCAGAAGGACGCAGTGACCGCTCGTGTAGCTCTCGACCGCCTCTGCCACCCCGAGGAGGATCTTTTCGAGAGAGTCGTTCCTGGCCAGTCCGTGAAGGAGGGCGGTCTCTCGCCGCAGGTAGTCATCGTGAATTCGGTCTCGTCTGAGGATCAAGTTGTCGAGTCCCAGCGCATAGTGGGCGAGGATGTGCTCGAGGCGCAAAAAGGTCGGCTCGGGCACGATGCACTCGACGATGAAAACAATTGTTCGTCTTCGACCACGACGACCGTGCCCTTTCGCTCCGCCTGAACCAGGGATGGCGCCCGTAGCGTGCCGCGGCGGACGCCGCGTCACCTCATAACCGAGCATAAGCCCGCAGTACTTCGCGGCTTGCCTATCAGGTGGATCGTGGAATCTCGGGCATCTCGTCTTCGAGGAGGGGCGCGTCCGAGCGAAATCGGCGCGCGATGATGACGTCCGTCGAGCTGTGAGCGAGGATCGACGCCACAACGACAATGGCCACCAGGTGGAACGCTTCATCTGCAAGCGGGATGCCTGAGTCGAGCACGAGGAGCCCGTAGACGACCGAGGCGAATCCCTTCGGTCCGAACCATGCGGCCGCTGCCCACTCCCGGCGGTCGATGCCGGTTCCCACGAACGACACGGCGAGCGCAACCGGGCGGGCGAGAAACAGAGCGAAAACCGCAAACACGTATCCGGAGGCGGGGACCTCCGCAAGAAACGTCGGCGAGATGAGGGCGCCGAAGGCGAGCAGGGCCGCGAGCTTCAAAAGCTCCGTAACCGACTCCCCGAAACGATGGAACGCTTCTCGGAAACGAGGGCTGACCGACGTGACCGTGACGCCGGCTGCGAACGCCGCAAGGAACAGGTTTGCGTGCGTCGCAAGCCCCAAGGCGAGCACGACCAGCCCGATGGAAAATGCCAGCAGGGGCTCGTACGTCTCAGACGCCGCGAAAAACCGTGTCGACTCTAGGCGCAGCGCAGCGAGCGGAACCGTGACGCCGATCGCGATCCCGAGGGCGACTTCTGTGGCCAACTCGGCTGCATCCGAATGTGTGTCACCGACGACCGCAAGCAATACCACCACGACCGGCAGCGCAAGGCCGTCGTTCAATCCGCTCTCGACGTTGAGAAGGTGCTGCAGGCGCCGGGGTACACCGGCACGTCCCACGAGAGCCGCCGCGAACACCGGATCGGTCGGGCTAAGCACCGCCCCGATCAAAAATGCGTGACCCCACGGCATGCCCGCGATGAAATGGGCCAGTGCCGCCGTGAAGATCAGCGTGAGAGGAAGACCCGCCACGAGTGCGCGGCCCGGCAATCGCCATCCGGCTCGGAGCTCGCGCAGACCCGCGTGCATCCCGTCGGTGAATAGAACGCTGAACAAGGCGAGTTCGGCGAGGCGCGACAGAAATTCGTCTTGAGGTGCGATTTGAATCCAGCCTGTGATTTCACCTCCGGCGATGAATCCAACTACCAGGAAAAGAACCGCGGAGGAGAGAACGCTGCGGTGGGAGAGCTCGGAGAGGAGCGCCGCAACCAGCAAAGCGGATGCGAATACGAGCAGAAAGTTCATCGAGCTCCAGTGTCACTGCACGTTCCGGTCTTCCGCGCCATCTTCGGGGGGTCGGCGCGCGCGTAGGGCTCAGTAGCGGTTCTTGAGTGCCATCACATTACGCACATACGGCCGCTGGATCCGCGATAGCCGCCGGCCCACCGCCCCCGGACCCGTGTAATAGCCCGCGACCGCCTTGGCCTCCGTCGGCATGATGTCGAGCAGGTGGCGGAGGTAGCGCACCCCGAGTTCGATGTTGTGGCCCGCGTGACGAACGTCGAGGTCAGAGCCCGTCCACGAATTCACCAGGTCCGCGGTCCCCGGCATCACCTGCATGACGCCGATTGCGCCGGCCGAAGAAACCGCATGCTGTTGCCAGCCACTCTCCTGCCACGCGATCGCTTTTACCAGCGCCGCATCGATGCCGTGGGTGGCGGCGGACCCCTCCAAAAGGCTTTCGATCGGGCCCACGCTGCGGGAGGCACTTGCGCTCCTAGCCGCCACTGCGCCCGTTGATGGAACGCTGAGTCGCGTTCCGGCAATCACCGTATTTGGGTCGGCGATGTTGTTGGCGCGTGCAAGTGCCGCGACCGAGGTTCCGAAGCGGACGGCAATCTCCGAGAGCGTTTCACCGGCGCGAACGAGGTGGGTCCTCCGGGCGAGCGCCGATCTCGTTCCCGAGACGGCGAGACGCGTTCCGCTCACTATGAAGTTCGGGTTTGCCAGATCGTTCGCCGCGGCCAGGCGCCCGACCGTCGTTCCGTACCGAGAGGCGATCGAGGACAGGGTGTCGCCGGGCCGGACCAGGTAGGTGGGTGAGTGTGCGGAGGCGGAGCCCGTGATGCAGACCGACGCCGCCGCACCAACCGCGGCCGCCCCGCCGGTGCGCGGGCGCGCCCTCAAGTGTTTCCCCCGGTACCGGGTGACTCGCACGCTCCGCCCCTTCCCTCGTCAGGCACACCAGCCTCTGCAGGCGACAGAAGTTAACATGAGTGTCAAGAGGCGTGCCCGGTCCCTCTGACTGTTACGGCGTCGAACGGAACGCGGATCCGGACCCCTGCATCGAACGTACGAGCTCCTCGAGGCTCGGCGAGAGGTCCACCCGGTAGTGCGCCTTGCGGTCGAGCGCTTTCAGAGCTTCCGGCAAAGCCGCGACCGCCTGGAGACAGGCGGCCCGCTGCGCTTCGAGTGTGCGCCGCGGAAGGACCCGGCGCCCGCCGGACATCACTTCGTGCAGAAGCGGGCGTCCTTCGATCTTCTCGTGCTCGTGGGCGATCACGTCCCGCCGGATCGTGCCGCTTCGCTCGGTTCGCAAGACCTGTTTCCGGCACGGGATCGTTGCCTTCCCCGTAGAAAGCTTGATTTTCGGCCCCTCGTGGTCCTCGACGAGCTTGTATGCCGCGCCCAGCGACGGCGCATCGCCGCTCGTTCCGAGTTGGGTTCCGACACCAAAGGCATCTATGGGTGCGTCGGCCCCGAGGAGGTCCCGAATTCGATGCTCGTCCAGGTCACCGGAGGCGATCACCTGCACGTCGGACAGGCCGGCGTCGTCGAGGATGCCGCGCACGACTTTCGCGCATGCGGCTATATCACCCGAGTCGATGCGTACTCCTCGGAGGTTTTCGTTTCGAGCCTTCATCTCGAGTGCGACCGTCGCTGCGTTGTATGCCCCTTCGACGATGTCGAAGGTGTCGATCAAAAGGATGGATGCCGATCCAAAATCTCCGGCGTACGTGCGAAACGCATCGATCTCGCGCCGAAATGCCATTACGTACGAGTGCGCCATGGTTCCCGACAGCGGTATTCCATATATCTGTCCCGCAAGTACGTTCGACGTCGCGGAGGCGCCACCCACGAATGCGGCGCGTGCAGCTTTCAACCCGGCATCCGCCCCATGGTCGCGACGGAGCGAGAAATCGATAAAGGATCTTCCGCCGCATGCGATCGCAACGCGGGCGGCCTTCGACGCGATCATCGTCTGGAAGGTGACGGTATTGAGGAGAAAGGTCTCAACGAACTGCGCTTCGATCAGCGGTGCGGTGATTCGCAACAGGGGCTCGCGCCCGAACGCGACTTCCCCCTCCGGCATCGCCCACACGTCTCCGGTGAACCTGAAGGTCTTGAGGTAATCAAGAAACGCCTCATCGAATAGCTTGGTCGCTCGTAGAAACGCGATCGATTCTTGTTCGAATCGCACGTTTTCCAGGTAGTCGAGCGCCTCGTCGAGACCGCACACGACCAGGAAGTTCCGTTCATCTGGAAGCGAACGAACGAACAGGTCGAACGTTGCCGGCTCGATCATCTTGTGCCGGTGGTAGCTCGCGGCCATCGTGAGTTCGTAGAGATCGGTGAGGAGCGCGACGTTGGCGTCGCTTACCCACGTTCCACCTCGTCCAGTGGCCATCGCATCACGGTACCCGCGCCGGTGAGGGCTTCGTCAGCGCAGCGAGCGAGCGCCGCTCGTGAGGATGTCGAGGCCTTCGTCTAACTCCGGGTCCGAAATCACGAGAGGTACGAGGTGCCGAATGATGTTTCCGTGGATGCCACACGAGATTGCCACGAGTCCGCGGCGCGCCGCGTCGTCCATCATCCGCAGAACGAGGTCTTGATTCGGTTCCTTGGATTCGCCGTCCGTGACGAACTCGACGGCCATCATCGCCCCGATACCTCTGATGTCGCCGATCTCGGGAACCTCGGAGGCGGCATCCTCCCACGCTGCGGCCACACGTTTTTCGATATCGGCCGCGCGCTCCATGAGGCCCTCTTCCTCGAGGACCGTCAAGACTGCGTTCGCGGCCGCACACGCAACCGGATTCCCCACATAGGTGCCCCCCAAGCGCCCGGACCCGATGTCCATCACGTCACTCGCGCCGACGACGGCCGAGATCGGATAGCCCGATCCCAGTGCCTTCGCAAGGATCACCAGGTCCGCGTCCAGCCCGAAGTGCTCGGATGCGAGGAATGCCCCGGTTCGTCCGCAGCCCGACTGAACCTCGTCGGCGATGAGGATGATGCCGTGCTTTCGACACAGCTCGTGAAGGGCCGGAAGGAAGTCGGGCGTGGGCACGACGAATCCCCCTTCGCCCTGGATCGGTTCGACGATCATTGCGGCCACGCTTTGCGGATCCACGGTGGTCACGAATGACCGCTCGATTACCTCGAGCGCCTCGGCGCCGGCGCGGGTCGGATCGTCGCTGCGATAGGGGTAGGGAAACGGCATTCGGTAGACCTCGGGTGCAAACGGGCCGAAACCCTGGCGGTAGGGCTTCTGCTTGCTCGTCAACGTCATCGCCATCAACGTTCGGCCGTGGAACGCGCCCTCGAATGCGATTACTGCGTGGCGCCCGGTTGCGGCCTTCGCAAGCTTGATCGCGTTCTCCACCGCCTCGGCGCCGGAGTTCGAGAACGCAACCTTCTTTTCTCCTCCGCCGGTCATTCGGACGATCCGCTCGGCGAGCTCAACGAACGGCTCGTAGGGGACCACTGCATAGTCGGTATGTGAAAACTTCCGAGCTTGCGCGACGACGGCCTCTACCACTCGGGGATGTGAATGACCGAGAAGGTTCGGGCCCACGCCCATCGCGAAATCCAGAAAGACGTTGCCGTCGAGGTCGGTGAACGACGCCCCACTACCCTCGGCGATCACAACCGGAACGTGGAGGTCGTACGCGTTCGACACCGAGCGGGCGTGGCGCTCGATGACGGCGCGCGATCGCGGCCCCGGGACCTCCGTCACCAGCTTGATCGTTCCCACGCCACTCCTTTGTGACTTGATCGCGTTGATGCGTCTGCAGTCCTGCATACGTACCACACGCTCCGACGCGAAGCGCGCGTCCGGAGAACTTTCGGGTGGGCCGAAGCGTCAATCGGTCGCCGAGAGAGCGGAAGGAACCCGATTTGTGGGCATACGGTGCGCGGGCAGATGAGCCGCTCGACATCGCGGTCGCGGAAGTGGTCGACGACCTCGAGGAGGTGCGGTGGCTCGCGGCGAGCGCTCGGGAACGATTGGCCGCATCCCGGCGCGCCGCAACGGCGCGCCGGGATGCTTTCCGGCAACGAACCCTGACCACATACGTGGCGCAGGCGCGTTCGGCCGAGGCCGCACTGGCCCGCATCGAGGCCGATGCGGTCGACGCCGCGCGCGGCGCGTGGGGCCGGCGCGGGCGGAGTCGTGACCAACTTGCCGCCGGGCGCGGCGCGCTCGCGGACCTCGTTCGTATGCAAATTGCCGTGGCGGCGGCTCTCGTTGCCGCCGCCGATTGGCAGTCACCGGCGTTCGCCGCCGCCGGGACCCCCGGTGCCGGTCGCTGGGACGGCGCGATCAGCGAGCATGAGAACGATTACAAGAGGGACCGGCACGCCGATGCGGGATTCCTCGAGGAACAGTTCGCGGCCGAGTTCGGCGGCGCGCCGGGGGTGCGATCGTTGCTGACTTCGTGCGGCATGTCGGCCTTCACCACGATCCTCGCTTACCTCG
>Ga0247719_1000059_pt1 | contig 75727 bp, 62 predicted proteins | sample 41E_DmetaG_FD_189046 | JGI IMG/M metagenome (GOLD analysis project Ga0247719, IMG submission 189046) | Soil microbial communities from hillslope of Landscape Evolution Observatory, University of Arizona, Oracle, AZ, United States - 4-1-E_D | ecosystem: Engineered > Artificial ecosystem >...
AAGGAGTGATGCCCCTGAGCTGAGACCATCGACGGGGAGACGAGCTGTCCGCGCACCGGGACTTCTGGTGTCCGCAGCCCCGGACTTCCCGTGTCCGTCTACAAGGATTTCCTACTGGCCGTTGACAAACCTTCACGACCCGTTCCTGGAGGTCAACCTCAGACCATCGGAGGGCAAAGAGCTCCCCGCGCGCAGTCCCGTCAGACCTGCTGTTAGGACGAGCGCTCGGTAGCGCTCGTCGACGACGTCCGCGAGCCTGAACAGCTCCGCGATGGTGCGTCTACGGGATGTCCAAGATCACCGCGATGGTCTCGCGTATCTGCGTCAACGCGAGCAGGCCGACATTCCCGCGGATCTCAGTGATTCGCGAGGGCGACACGGCACGGAGGTGCTGGCACTGCGCTGCCGACGGCACCCTCAAGCCATTCTCTTCGTCGGGCTCGAGCACCACCTCGGAGTGAAATGCTCGGATCGAGCTCGTGAGCGGCACCACGTGGACGACTGACGGGCCTGCATCGAGGATCCTTTGCGCTGTGACGAGCACGGCCGGATGACGGAAGCCCGCTTCTCGACCCTCCGGAGTACCGAGTTCGAGGTCGACGACGTCACCCGAGTTCGGCATCGAGCCAGGACGTCTCGTCGGCGCGCAGCCCCTCACGCAGGTCGGCGCCGACCCGGTCCTGCCGCAGCGCGCGGACGGCGAGCGTGACGGTCTGCCCGACCGTCGTGTGCAGCTCCGCAGCCAGACGCTTGAGCTCCTCGTGCGTGGCCACATCGATACGGACGCTCGTGCTCTGCATGCAAATCAGCATACAACCGGCGCAGACACCTTCCTTGTTACTTCGGTAATCGAAGCTTCGTGCCAGATCCGTACCAGACGGAATGGAAAAGGGTGTTGCATCGCGGTGTGACCAGCATCGCGGGTGACCGTCGAAATCGTGGGAAATGCGCCTGAAAAGCGCGAGGTCACCGGATCGACCGCACCGAGCCGTGCGCGGCACCATCCTCGCGGCGCGGCTTGCTCAACTCGACGCCGACGCGGTCCCGTCGCAGGGCGCGCACCGCAGGCGAGACCGTGTCTGCGATGCGCGGATGGTGGTCGTCGACCTCGCCCGGAACGATCGCGGTGGCCTACGTCCGCGCCAGCACCTCGTCGAGAAGTGCGATCACCCGGCGCTCGATGTCGTCGACGATCGGGCGGACCTCGTCGACGGTCTTGCCGGCGGGGTCGGTGAGCTGCCAGTCGAGGTAGCGCTTGCCCGGGTAGTAGGGGCATTCATCACCGCAGCCCATCGTGACGATGACGTCCGCGGCTCGCGCGGCCTCGTCGGTGAGGGGCTTCGGGAACTCGCGATCAGGGTCGAGGCCGCGCTCGCGCAGCACCGCGGCGACTGCAGGATTCACCTGCGTTCCGGGCTGCGACCCCGCGGAGCGAACTCTCACCCGTCCCTCGCCGTGGTGTTCGGTGAGGACGGCGGCCGCGACGGAGCGCCCTGCGTTGTGGACGCAGACGTAGAGGATCTCGGGGATGCCGGCCACGGTCAGGTCCTTCCGTCGGTGCGGATGTCGGCGGGTGGGACGATCACGTCGTCGGCGACAGCTTCGACGTCGGGATAGAGCGCGCGCACGAGCACGACGGCGACGACGAGGCCCATGAGCTGCGCGACGACGAAGCCGGGCGCGGAAGAGGGGCGGATGCCGGCGAAGGTGTCCGACAGCGTGCGACCGATCGTCACCGCCGGGTTCGCGAAGCTCGTCGACGACGTGAAGAAGTACGCGGCGCCGATGTAGGCGCCGACGGCGAACGGCGCCGCAGTCGTTCGGCCGGAGCGAACGACACCGAAGATCACGACGAGCAGCCCGAGCGTGGCGATGACCTCGGCGATCCAGAGCGGGCCGCCCGACCGGGTCTTCGTCGACAGTTCGACGAGGGGTTCGTTGAACATCGCGTTCGCGCTGATCGCGCCCAGGCAGCCGCCCACGATCTGCGACGGGATGTAGGCCGCGGTCGTCCGGTTGTCGATGCCGCCGAAGACGCGATCGGCGATCGTGACGACGGGGTTGAAGTGCGCGCCTGACACCGGTCCCAGAGCGAGGATCAACGCGACGAGCCCTGCTGCAGTGGCGGCCGCGTTCTCGAGGAGCTGCAGCCCCACGTCGTTCGGCGAGAGCCTCTCGGCTGCGATACCGCTCCCGACCACGACGGCCACGAGCCCGGCGGTGCCGAGCGTCTCGGCGAGGCACCGGCGCCACAGGTCGACGCGCATCAGCCGCACCGCCGGCGGCGGCGCCCGTTCACCGGTGTCGATCGCCATCCGTGTGGATGGTCATTGATCTGGCAGCCCAGCCGCAAGCGAACAGTTGGTGAACCGCTGCGCGCAGGATCAACCGCCCAGCGCGGCGCGGAGCACCGCCAGACGCTCTGGCACGACCCGGTAGTAGGCCCACTTGCCGCGCTTCTCGCGCGACACGAGCCCGGCGTCGGTCAGCAGGGACAGGTGGTGGGAGATCGTCGGCTGGCTCCGTCCGAGCGGCTCGGTGAGGTCGCAGGCGCACGCCTCGTCGGTGTTGGCGATCATCGACAGCAGGCGCAGGCGGACGGGGTCGGACAGCACCTTGAACGCGGTCGCGAGCTCCTCGGCTTCCTGCTCGGCGAGAACGGCGTCGTCGATCGGGCTGCAACACACCTCGATCACCTTGAGCTCCATCACGTCACCTCTGGTTGTGGAACATATTGACAAACGTCGATGTATACGCCACTGTTCCTGTAGACACTTCGAAGATCGTCGATATGACCATACCGCAGCCAAGGAGCGCAACAATGTCCCGAGTCCAGCTCGCCCTCAACGTCTCGGACATCGACCAGGCGGTCGACTTCTACTCCAAGCTCTTCGCGACCGAACCGGCCAAGCGCCGTCCCGGCTACGCTAACTTCGCCGTTGCCGAACCGCCTCTCAAGCTCGTCCTCATCGAGAACCCGGCTGCCGCCGGTGCCCTGAACCACCTCGGTATCGAGGTCGCATCCACCGACGACGTCACCGCCGCGCAGGCCCGCCTCACCGGCGAGGGGCTCGACACCGCGGCCGAGTCGGGCGCGTGTTGCTACGCCGTCCAGGACAAGGTCTGGGTCAACGACCCGGACTCCGCTCCGTGGGAGATCTACACCGTGCTCGCCGACTCCGACGTCGCCCACAGCGGCCTCGCTGAAGACACGACCGCCGTCTGCTGCACCGCGACCGGCAGCGTCGACACCGACGACGCGGGGGCGGCCAGCGACACGACCGCAACCGTGAAGGCGTGCTGCTGATGTTCACACACCCGTTCCTCACCCTCGAGCTCGCCCAGCAACGGCAAGCCGAGCTCCGCCTTCAAGCGGCCTTCTATCGGCCCCGTCGCCCGATCAGGCTCGACGCGCTCTTCGACTTGCTGCTCGAGCGCGTTCGGCCACGTCCGCGGCCCGCCCACGGCCTCGCCTGCGCGACGTGCTGAGGGCGACCGATCCTGCGACGCGGTGAGCCCCGCGTCGACGGCTCACCGCTTCCGCTGAGGGAGGTGGTGTCGTCCCGGGCCGGCGCGATGTAGAACGTGCGGCGTGCCTAGCCGGCTGCGGCGCGCGTTTCCCTTCGAGATCGCCGAGGATCGATGCTGCTGCGCCGCCGCGTCCAGCTGATCCTCGCGTTCCTCGCACTACTGGTCGGCGTCGACTTCGTCGTCGACCAGATGCTGGTCGACGAGCGACGCTCCTACCGGAACGAAGTGCGGCACCGGTGGGAGCCGGCGCGCGACGCAACGGCTGCGCTGCTCTTCGGTCTCGTCGACCAGGAAACGGCCGGCCACGCCTACCTCATCACCGGCGACGCCGCCTTCCTCGACGAGTACGACCGCAAGGGCACCGAGACCGACAGCGCCCTCGACCACGTCGAGGTCCTCATCGCGGGCGACCCGGCGATCGTCGAGCAGCTCCGGCGTACGCGGAACCGCATCTCGGCGTGGCGCCAGCTCGGAGCGTCGTACGAGATCGAGGCGATGAAGGCGGGCCGGGTGAGCGAGGCCACGGCGCTCGTGCGGGCCGGTACCTCGGGTCGGCTCTTCGACGACGCGCGCATCGAGGTCGACGATCTTCGAGTGTCGATCCGCTCGCAGATCGTCGACAACGAGCGGTCGATCGTCCGCCTCGAGCGGCAGAGCAACGCTCTCCGCGTCGTGAGCACCGCTGCGGTGTTCCTCGCCCTTGCGCTGAGCGGCAACCTGCTCCGCCGGTGGTTGACGAAACCGCTCACCGCTGTCGCCGCCGCGGCGAGAACGGTCGCAGCCGGAGATCTCGATCATCCGATCCCCGCGCCGGGCCCACAGGAGCTCGCGGCACTCGGTCGCGACGTCGAGGCGATGAGGAGACGCATCCTCGAAGAGGTCGACGAGGCGACCCGTGCACGCGACTCGCTCGCGCAGCGCGGGATGATCGTGCTGACACTTCGGGACGAGCTCGCCCCGTCGACGGTGGTCCCACCACCGGGCCTCGAGATCGCGTCGCGCTTCCGGCCGTCGCAGTCGCTGGTCGCGGGCGACTGGTACGACCTCCGCCGAACCGCGCCTCACGAGCTCACCTTCGTCGTCGCCGACGTGTCCGGTCACGGCCCCGCCGCCGGCGTGTTCGCGCTGAAGACGAAGCTCCTCACCGGCGTCGCGCTCAGGCGAAGCCTCGGTCCGGCGGCCGCATGGCAGTGGGTCGCCGATCACCTCGACGAGACCGACGAGCAGTACCTGACCGGTGTCATCGCGACGATCGACACCGCTGGGCACACGCTGTCGTACGCGAGCGCCGGCCATCCTCCGATGCTCGTCGTCGGTCACCATCGCGTCGAGCGGCTCGGCACCACCGGTCCGATCCTCGGCGCGTTTCCCGGTGAGTGGGACGAGCAGACCGTGCGGTTCGACGCCGGGGACCGGCTGCTCATCTACTCCGACGGTCTCGTCGAGGTCAGAAACGACGACGGTGCATGGGCGGAGCTGTCAGATCTCGAGGCGATCGTGGCGGGGGCACCGTCGGCGCAGGCGATCGTCGACGGCGCGCTCGAGTTCCACGACCGCTACCGGGGACGCGAGCATCGCGACGACGTCACCATCGTGGCGATCTGCGCAACGTGAACCTCAGCGAACCACCCGGTCGGCACGATCGAGGAACGCCTGGGGGATGCTGACCCCGACCTCGGCCGCGGCGACGAGGCTCACCGCGACGACGAACTTCGCCGGGTTCTCCACCGGTACATCGCGCACGGGCGTCCCGGCGAAGAGTTGCAGCGCCTGGCGCGCCATCTGCCGGTAGAGCTCGATCGTGTCGGGCTGCAACGTGACCACCGCGGGCACGACCGACGTGTTCGAGACGACGGGCAGCGAGGCCGAGCGCGCAGCGGCGAGGAGCGGCTGCGCGAACCGAACCGTGGTCGGCGTGTTGAGCACCCACACGGCAGCGGCCCCTTGTGACCGCACCGACTCGACGGCGGCGCCGGCGTCGTCCGCGCTGGTGAACGTGGCGGTGACGAGCTTCATGCCGAGCGCCGTCGCTGCTCGCTGGGCGTCGTCGGCTACCCGGACCGCAGCCGGGTCGCCGGGCGGGTAGACGGCGCCGATCACCTCTGCTCCAGGCAACGCTCGCCTGGCGACGTCGAGCGTTCGATCGGGCGGGACGAAGAACGTCGCCCCGGTGAGCCGCCCCTCCGGATGTCGGACGTCGGAGACCAACCCCGCTGCGACGGGATCGTTCACGAGGAACAGCACCTGCGTGTCCGGTGCGGCATCTCGGGCGACCGCAGCGCCCATCGTCGACAGGGCGACGATGAGGTCGACGCCATCGACTCTCCACGCGTCGACCGCGGCTCGGGCCGAGGCTTCGTCTGCGTGCACCTCTTCCATCGCCTCGGCCCGCAACGTGAGGTTCTGGCCGACGACGTAGCCGCCTCGTTCGAGCTCATCGAGGAACGCCTGCTGGTTCTCGGGCTGGGTCGAGGCAACGGCGCGCAGGAAGGCGATCGTCTTCGGATCCTTGGGATCCGAAGCCTGAGCGGCACTGCCCTTCTCGTCGTCACCCCCACGGCCGCAGGCAGAGACGACGAGGCACGCGACGAGGATCCACGCGGCCAGACGACGCCAGCCCGACAGGATCCCGCTCACAGCCGGAGGATACGCAGCGCGAGGGTGCAACGCTCGCGGTGGGGCCCGCGAGTGCGCGCTCGGCTACAGCCCCGCGACGGCGGCGGCCCAGCTGAAGAGCCCGGCCACGACCGCGACGGCGAAGAGCGTCAGCCCGATGGTGATGGCAAGAGCCAAAACGAGGTTGCGCCCCGTCGAGCGGAGGTCGAACGGCTCACGATCTTCGATCCACTCCATGACGTCACGTGTTCCCTGTCAGCTTCGTCCCTGAACGTCCGGCTCGTGCCGTTCGTCGGAACGACGCTCGCGAAGCCGGTCCCGTCTCGCCGCGTGCGCAGGATCGCAGCGGGGACAGGTGATGCTCGAAGCGGCAGCCAGGTCGAACACCGCCGTCGTCGCACCGCACCGCGGGCACCTCGGAACGGAAGCTTCGGCGGGAACACGGGGCATGTGTCGAGCGTCACCGCAACGTTCATTGCGAAAGCGTGCACGCCGATAGATCAGACAAACCGCCACAAGCTCGTCAGGCCGCGGTCAGTTCGGAAGGTCGAGCACCTCGAGGAGCTGGCGGTGGTCCGAGATGACGTGGTCGCCGTCGGGTAGTGACGATGCTTCCTCGCCCACGTCGTCGAACCCGCCCGTGTACCGAACGGCCGTGATCCCGAGGTCGAGCGCGCCGGCGATGTCTGTCCGTCGCAGATCACCGCCGTGGGCCGCGCGCGACGGCTCGATCCCGCCGAGGCCGTCGAGCGCGTGATGGAAGATCACCGGGGAGGGCTTGTACGCGCCGACGTCGTCGGAGAACGACCAGTGGTCGAAGTAACGCAGCACGCCTTCACGCTCGAGGTTCGCCCGCAACGCCGTCGACGGTGTCATCCCCACGTCACAGATGATCCCCAGCTTCACGCCCCTCGTCTTGAGAGCGTCGAGCGTGTCGGCGACGTGGTCGCAGAGGTGCAGCGAGCGTTCGCCGTCGATCGACGTGTACGCGGCGACGAGCTCGTCGTGCACCCCAGGCGGCAGCTCGTACCCCAGCTCTTCGACGACGTCGACGGCCGCTTCGACCGCGGTGTACTGCTCGTGCGCCTGCCATGACGCGAGGAACTTCTGCCACGAGCTCGCGAACGCGGCATCGAGCCGCTCCCGTTCCGTCGCGAACCCGACGCCCTCGAGGATGCCCAGCCACGCCTCGAGCCGCGTGTCGCGCAGCGCCCCGGCGTCCTCGTAGACGAGTGTGTTCCAGTGATCGAAGGTGACGGCCTCGATGGTCACGAATGCGTGGGGCGGACGACGCCGTCGAGGCGGGCCTGCTCGGCCACAGCGGTCGCGACCATGTCGGCGACGTGCTTGTTGAACACGCTCGGCACGATGTAGCCGGCAGACAGCTCGTCCTCCGGCACGGAGTTCGCGATGGCCTCCGCGGCAGCGAGCTTCATGTTCTCCGTGATGCTCGTGGCGTTCGCATCGAGCGCGCCGCGGAAGATGCCGGGGAAGCACAGCACGTTGTTGATCTGGTTCGGGTAGTCGCTGCGACCGGTCGCCATCACCGCCGCCATGCCCTCCGCGGCCTCGGGAGTGATCTCCGGATCAGGGTTCGCGAGAGCGAACACGATCGGGTCGTCCGCCATCGCCCGCAGGTCGTCGCGGATCAACACGTTGGGCCCGCTCACACCCACGAAGACGTCTGCGCCCGGCAGCACCTCGTGGATCGCGCCCTTGCGCATCTCGGGATTCGTGTTCTCCGCCATCCACTGCTTCGCCGCGTTGAGATCGGTGCGGCCCTGGAAGATCGCGCCCTTCGAATCGACGCCGATCACGTTCTGGACCCCGCCCTCCATGAGGATCTTCGTGATCGCGACGCCCGCGGCACCGACACCCGCGATCACGACCTTGAGGTCCTCCATCTTCTTCCCGACCACCTTGAGCGCGTTGCGCAGCGCCGCGAGCACCACGACCGCGGTGCCGTGCTGGTCGTCGTGGAAGACCGGGATGTCGAGCAGTTCCTTGAGGCGATCCTCGACCTCGAAGCAGCGGGGCGCCGAGATGTCCTCGAGGTTGATGCCGCCGAAGACCGGCGCGATCCGCTGCACCGTCTCGATCAGCTCCTCCGTCGACGTGGTGTTCAGACAGATCGGGAAGGCGTCGACGCCGGCGAACTCCTTGAACAGCAGCGCCTTGCCCTCCATGACCGGCAGCGCGGCCTCCGGGCCCAGATCGCCGAGGCCGAGGATCGCGGTGCCGTCGGTGACCACCGCGACGGTGTTCTTCTTGATGGTCAGCCGGTGGACCTCGGCCGGGTCCTCCGCGATGGCTCGGCAGATGCGCGCCACGCCCGGCGTGTACGCCATCGAGAGGTCGTCGCGGTTCTGGAGCGGGATCTTCGAATGGACGCCGATCTTCCCGCCCTCGTGGAGCAGGAACGTCCGGTCGCGCACGTACTCGACCTCGATGCCCTCGATGGCCTCGACGGCGTGGCGGATCCGCCGGACGTGGCCTTCGTCCGCTGCGTACACGGTGACGTCGCGAACGATCTGCGACTGCCGTACCTCGGCGATGTCGAGCGCGGCGATGTCGCCGCCTGCATCTCCGATCGCCGTGGCGACGCGGCCGAGCATCCCCGGCTCGTCCCGCAGAACCACGCGCATGCACACCGAGTACGACGAACGAGTACTTGACACGTCATCAATAAGACACGCCGCTTGCTGCAGCAGGCAAAACGTCTCCGAACGCGTTTCTGGAGGGACCTCCCGACAGCAGGTGTCGGGAAGCCCCTCCAGAACGGAGAATGTCAGATGGTGCGGGAGCTCAGGCCCCTTCGCGCTCCATCTGCTCGAGGCACCGGCGGATCTCGGATGCGCGGAACCGGCGGTGGCCGCCGAGCGTGCGGATCGCGGTGATCTTGCCGGCGCGGGCCCAGCGAGTCACGGTCTTGGGGTTGACCCGGAAGAGCGCGGCGACTTCAGCCGGGGTGAGGAGTGCGTCGGGATTCGGGCTGTCGGCCATCGGGTTGAGACCCCTTCGATGAGTTGTCCGTTTGCTACCGGAACGTACGGACGGAACGCTTTGGGGTCGATAGCCCCCTAGGACCATTTGAACGACGCAAACGAACTAGTCACCGACCGGTAGCGGTACCAGTCATGGCCCGGCCGGGTGGGTGATGTGTCGTGTGACCGAGGCGCAGAAGGGTGCGGTGGGTACTGTTCGCCCCGGTGCCGGTGTTCGAGCGGATCCGCGCGGATGGCCACGAGGAGGTCGTGTACTGCCACGACCCGGCGTCCGGCCTCCGGGCGATCGTCGCGATCCACTCGACCCGCCTCGGCCCCGCGCTCGGCGGCACCCGCTTCTACCCGTATCCCTCGGAGGACGACGCGCTCGACGACGTGCTCCGGCTGAGCAAGGGGATGACGTACAAGGCCGCAGCGGCCGGTCTCGACCTCGGCGGCGGCAAGGCGGTCATCCTCGGCGACCCGCGGGAGCACAAGTCGGAGGCACTGCTGCGGGCCTACGGCCGCTTCCTCCAGGGTCTCGGCGGGCGCTACATCACCGCCGAGGACGTCGGGACGACGCAGCCCGACATGGACGTCATCCGCCGCGAAACCACTCACGTCACCGGCGTCAGCCGATCGCTCGGCGGCAGCGGTGACCCGTCCGAGGCCACCGCCTACGGCGTGCTCCACGCGATGCGCGCCGTCGCGCGCATCCTCTGGGGGTCGACGGCGCTCGAGGGCCGGCACATCGTCATCACCGGCGTCGGCAAGGTCGGATACGCACTCGCCCGTCACCTGGTCGAGGAGCGAGCCCGCATCTCGGTCGCCGATGTGAACGACTCCGCGGCCGAGCGTGCAGCCCGCGACTTCGGTGCGACACCCGTCGAAGCGAAGGAGTCGCATTCCATCGAGTGCGACATCTGGTCGCCGTGCGCACTCGGCGGCGCCCTGAGCCCGGCGTCGATCGCCGAGCTGCGGTGCGGGGCGGTCGTCGGGTCGGCGAACAACCAGCTGGCGACGCCCGAGTGCGGTGACCTCGTCGAGGAGCGCGGGATCCTGTACGCCCCTGACTTCGTTGTGAACGCTGGCGGCGTGATCAACATCTCCGAGGAGCTGTCCCCGAAGGGCTACCACCGCGAGCGCGCGTACGGCATCGTCCGCCGCATCTACGACACGACGACCACCGTCATCGCGACGGCTCGCACGGAGGGCATCACCACCGCAGCGGCGGCGAATCGCGTCGCCGAGCGGCGGATCGAGCAGCTGTCGAACGTGCGCCTGCTGCGCACCTCGCGTGAGGAGGGACGTCCATGACCGCGGTCGAAGCTCCCGAGCAGTTCCGGGGGATCTCTCGCGAGGAGCTCGTCGAAGACTTCCGCCTCGCGTGCATCTCTCGCGCCCTCGACGACCGCGAGATCAGCCTCCAGAAGCAGAGCCGGGTGTTCTTCCAGATCTCGGGCGCGGGCCACGAGGCGCTGCTCTTGGCGCTGGCGCGTCACCTGCGCCCTTCGTACGACTGGTTCTTCCCCTACTACCGCGACCGCTCGCTGGCGTTGGGCCTCGGCGTGACGCCGAAGGAGATCCTCCTCCAGGCCGTCGGCTCGGCCGAAGATCCGTCGTCCGGCGGCCGCCAGATGCCGTGTCACTGGGGTTCGAAGCGGCTCAACATCGTCACCCAGTCGAGCGCGACCGCGAGCCAGTGCATCCCCGCCGTGGGGTGCGCGGAGGCGGGGAGGTACGCCGTCGGCCGGTCGCTCGGTGACCGGGTCGAGGCGCACGGTGACGAGGTGACGTACGTGTCGCTCGGCGAGGGCGCGACGTCCGAGGGAGAGTTCTGGGAGTCGCTCAACACCGCCTGCCGGCTCCACCTCCCCGTGCTCTACGTGGTCGCGGACAACGGCTACGCCATCTCCGTTCGCGCCGAAGACCAGTCGCCCGCTCCGATCAGCGAGATGGTGCGTGGCTTCCGCGGCCTCGCGATCCACAAGATCGACGGGCGCGACTACTTCGAGGCGCGCACCAAGGGTGCGCAGGCGATCGCACGGGTGCGCGCAGGCGAAGGGCCCGGCCTGATCCACGCCAAGGTGACCCGCCCGTACTCGCACTCGGCCGCTGACACCCAGAGCAAGTACCGGCCGAAGGACGAGCTCGCCGAGGAGATGGAGCACGACCCCATCCACCTGCTCGAGGAGGCGCTCGTGGAGGGCGGGGTGCTGACCCGCGAAGACGCCGAGCGGATCCGAGCGGAGGCGAAGGAGACGGTGAACGTCGCAGCTCGCGAGGCGCTCGGGGCGGCGCGTCCGGATCCGGCGACGGTGCTCGAGCACGTCTTCGTCATCCCGCCGATCGACGGCGATGGACGCGGTGACGGCGACCCCCCGGACGACACGCCGGTGAGCTTCTCCGACGCGATCCGCCTGACCCTGCACGAGCAGATGGCGGAGGACGAGCGCATCCGGGTGTTCGGCGAGGACGTCGCCGACGCGCCGGAGGAGGTCATCGACGAGGTCGAGGGGAAGGGCGGCGTGTTCGGCACGACGCATGGGCTGCAGAAGAGGTTCGGCATCGCCAGGTGCTTCAACACGCCGCTGGCCGAGGCGAACATCGTCGGCCGCGCGGTCGGGCAGGCGATCCGTGGTCTGCACCCGGCGCCGGAGGTGCAGTTCTTCGACTACGTGTGGCCGGCGATGACCCAGATCAAGACGGAGGCCGCCACCGTCCGCTGGCGGTCGAACGGGTCGTTCTCGTGCCCGATGGTGCTGCGCATCCCGATCGGCGGCTACCTCCAGGGCGGTGCGATCTGGCACTCGCAGTGCGGCGAGTCGATCTTCGCCCACGTGCCGGGCCTCATCGTCATGTACCCGTCGCGGGCCCGTGACGCTGTTGGGCTCTTGCGGACGGCGTTCGAGTGCGACGACCCGGTGCTGTTCCTCGAGCACAAGCGCCTCTACCGTCAGCCGTTCGCGAAGGATCCGTTCCCGGGGCGCGAGTTCCGCGTGCCGCTGGGAAAGGCCGACTACTGCCAGCGGGGCGACGACCTCACGATCGTCACCTACGGGTACACGCTGCACCTCGCGAAGCAGGCGGCGGCCCGTCTGGCCGAGGAGAGCGGCGCGTCGGTCGAGATCATCGATCTCAGGTGCCTCGTTCCGTGGGACAAGGAGACGGTCGCCGAGTCGGTCGCGCACACATCGCGAGTCCTCGTCGTCCACGAGGACATCAAGAGCGTCGGCTTCGGCGGCGAGATCGCAGCGTGGATCGCGGAGCACTGCTTCTCCGACCTCGATGCGCCGGTAGGCAGGGTCGGGGCCCAGGACTGCCACGTGGGCTACGAGCCCGGCCTCGAGCAGGCGATCCTGCCTCAGGTCGACGACATCGTCGCGGCCGCGTCGGAGGTCCTCGCCTACTGACGCTGGCGGCCGCGCTCGCCTGTTCTGTGAGTAGTTGTTCGACCTGAGGTCGAACAACTGCTCACAGAACGGCTGGCGGGGCAGAGTCGCTGGCATGAAGCTGTACGCCGATCTGCCCGGAGCTCGGGCCCGCCAGATCGCTCTCGACGTGTCGGTGCTCGTGTGGTCGTTCGTCTGGGTCCGGCTCGGCATCGGGCTCTACCGCGTGGTCGAGCGGCTACGGGTCGCCGGTGACACGACCGAGTCGGCCGGGTTGGATCTGGCTGCGCGCCTCGACGGGGTGGCAGACGTCATCGACGGCGTGCCGCTCGTCGGTCGTCAGCTGCGGGTGCCGTTCAGCGAGGCCGCGGCAGCGAGCCAAGGGATCGCAACCGCAGGAGCGACGACGAGCGACGCCGTGCACACGCTCGCGCTCTGGCTCGGCGTGCTGCTCGCGGTGCTGCCGATCGTGTGGCTCCTCTCGAAGTGGCTCCCGCCGCGAGCGCGGTGGGTGCGGGAAGCGTCGGCCGCCACCAGGCTGCGCCTCGACGACCCCTCGGTGATCGACCTCCTCGCGTGGCGGGCCGCGACGGCCCACCCCCTCGCAGTCGTCGCGCCGCACGCTGGTGACACCGCCGCGCTCGCTCGCCTCGAGCTCCGCCGGCTGGGCCTGCGAGGCTGAGTACGGTCGACGCCTGATGAGCAACTCCGCCGACCGCGCCCTTGCCCGCCGCGTCTACGACTCCGCCCACCTCACGGGGGAGTTCGTCCTCCGATCCGGTGTCGTGAGCAGCGAGTACTTCGACAAGTACCTGTTCGAAGCCGACCCCTCGCTGCTGGCCGACATCGCGGACGCGCTGGTGCCGCTGGTTCCGGACGGGACGGAGGTGCTGGCGGGGCTCGAGCTCGGCGGCATCCCGATCGTGACGATGCTGTCGCAGCGGACGGGCCTGCCGGCGCGGTTCGTCCGCAAGAAGGCGAAGGAGTACGGGACGAAGCGGCTCGCGGAGGGTGGCCCCGTGAGCGGCAAGCGGGTGTGCCTCGTCGAGGACGTGGTGACGTCGGGAGGCGCGGTGCTCGACGCGCTCGCCGCGCTGCGGGCCGACGGTGCGGAGATCGACACGGTCGTGTGCGTGATCGACCGCGAGGCGAGCGGTGCCGAGAACTTCGCGAAGGAGGGCCTCACGATGCGGGCCCTGCTCACGATGACCCAGCTCAAGGACGCGGCAGGAGCCTGACCCGCCGCCGTCGAGCTCAGCCTTCGAAGATCACGCCGCCGCGACCGTCGACGACCTCGCCCATCTCGAAGGCGCGCTGGCCGTGCTCGCGCAGGACGTCGAGCGCGCGGAAGGCTTCCTTCCGCGGCACCGCGACGATCATCCCGACGCCCATGTTGAAGACCTTCGCCATCTCGTCGTCCGCGATCTCGCCGAGGCGCTGGATCTCGCTGAAGATGCGGGGCGCTTCCCAGCTGCGGCGATCGATCACCGCGCCGACGCCGTCCGGGAGCGCCCGCGGGAGATTGCCGACGATGCCGCCTCCGGTGATGTGGGCGACGGCGCGCACCTCGACCGCTCGCTGCAGCGCGTTGACCGCCCTGGCGTAGATCACCGACGGCTCGAGCAGCTCCTCGGCGAGCGACCGCGGCGAACCGGGATAGGCGGGCTCGTCGAGGTTCCGCTGCGCAACGTCGAAGAACACCTTGCGGGCGAGCGAGTAGCCGTTGCTGCGCAGGCCGGGCGACGGAAGTCCGATCAGGACGTCGCCCGTGGTGACTCGCTCCCCGGTGATGATGTTGTCCCTGTCGACGACGCCGACGGCCATGCCGACGAGGTCGAACTCGCCGGGCTCCATGGCGCCGGGGTGCTCGGCCATCTCTCCGCCGATGAGCGCTGCACCTGCCTCGCGGCATCCCTTGGCGACGCCTTCGACGAGCAGGTCGATGTGGTCGGGATCGAGCTTCCCGACGGCGATGTAGTCGAGGAAGAAGAGCGGTTCTGCGCCCTGGCACACGAGGTCGTCGACGCACATCGCGACGAGGTCGAGCCCGATCGTGTCGAACTTGCCTGCCGCCTTCGCCACGAGCGCCTTGGTGCCGACACCGTCGGTCGAGGCGACGAGCACCGGGTTCTTGAACCGGCCCTGGGGGAACTGGAACAGCCCGCCGAAGCCACCGATGTCGCCAATGACCTCAGGCCGGTAGGTCGACTGCACGTGGCGCTTGATGCGCCGGACCGCATCCTCGCCTGCCGTGATGTCGACGCCCGCCGACTGGTACGTCAGTGGCTGCTTGTCGTCGCTCGAGTCCGAGGACGACGGTCCCGCCTCAGAGGACACGGTCGGGTGAAGGCAGGTCGTTCCCCTCGAGGACGGTCTTGCGCTGCGACGCCGAGATCTCGACGGGATACTCGCCGGTGAGGCACGCGCTGCAGAACCCGGCGCCGGGCGCGCCGATCGACTCGCGCAGGTTCTCGATCGTCAGGTAGGCGAGGCTGTCGACGCCGAGGTAGTCGGCGATCTCGGGAACGGTCATGTCGGCCGCGAGGAGCTCGTTGCGATCGCCGGTGTCCATCCCGTAGAAGCACGGCCAGCGATACGGCGGGCTCATCACCCGGAAGTGGATTTCGGTCGCGCCGGCCTCCCGCAGCATCCGGACGATCTGGCGGCTCGACGTGCCGCGCACGATCGAGTCGTCGACGACGACGAGGCGCTTGCCGCCGATGTTCTCCCGGAGCGGGTTGAACTTGCGACGGACGCCGTTGGCCCGCTGGCCCTGGGCCGGCTTGATGAACGTGCGGCCGATGTACCGGTTCTGGACGAGACCCTCGCCGTACGGGATGCCGCTGCGGCGGGCGAAGCCCTGCGCGGCGCTGAGCGCGGTCTGCGGCACGCCGATCACGAGATCGGCGTCGGCCGGCGCCTGGTCGGCCAGCACTTCGCCCATGCGCTCGCGTGCGCCGTACACCTCGCGGCCGTAGAGCCGGCTGTCGGGCCGAGCGAAGTACACGAACTCGAAGATGCACAACCGCGGGTCGATGCGCGCGATCTCGAACGGCTTCATGCTGCGGACGCCGTCGTCGTCGATGACGACCATCTCGCCCGGCTCGATCTCGCGGATGAAGTGGGCGCCGATGACGTCGAGCGCAGGGGTCTCGCTCGCGAGTACCCATCCCTGGCCGTCGAGGCGGCCGAGGCAGAGCGGGCGGAACCCGTTGGGATCACGCACGCCGATGAGACGCCGCTCGTCCATGATCGTGAACGAGAACGCGCCCTTCAGGCGCGGCAGCACCGTCTCGACCGCAGCGACGAGATCGTCCTTGTACGTCTGGGCGATCAGCTCCGCCACGAGCTCGCTGTCGCTCGCGATCAGCCCCGGAAGCATCCCCGCCTCGGCGGCGAGCGTCTCGGTGTTGCTGAGGTTCCCGTTGTGGGCGAGGGCGAAGGTGGTGTGGTGCTCGTCGTTGCCCGCGTTGCGATGCACCGGCTGCGCGTTGCGGTACGTGCTGCTGCCGGTCGTCGAATAGCGCGTGTGGCCGATCGCGAGCGACCCGGGGAGAGCGGCGAGGTTGTAGTCGTTGAAGACGCTCGTGACGAGCCCCATGTCCTTGACGACGGTGATGATCTCACCGTCGGACACCGCCATCCCGGCGGACTCCTGACCGCGGTGCTGCAGGGCGTAGAGGCCGTCGAAGGTCAGGTGGGCGACGTGCTGGTCGGGGCCGTAGACGCCGAAGACGCCGCAGGCTTCGCGCGGCTTGTCGTCGGTACCCCAGGAACGCCCATCCACCTGCCCAAGGCTACCGTCGCTACGTGCTCGACCTGCACACCCACTCCACCGTCTCCGACGGCTCCGACGCGCCTGCGCGGGTGGCGCAGCTCGCGGCAGCCGCAGGGTGCTCCGCGTTCGCGCTCACCGACCACGACCGGCTCGACGGCCTGGCCGAGGCGCGGGCCGCCGCGGAGGCCGCCGGCGTCGAGCTCGTCCCCGGCTGCGAGATCTCCTGCGAGGTCGAGATCGGGACGATGCACGTGCTCGTCTACTTCGTCGATGCGGGCGAAGGTCCGCTGCAGGACGCCCTCGTCCGCCTGCAGCAGGTCCGCGACCGGCGCAACGAGATCATGTGCGAACGACTGGAGCTGTCGTACGACGACCTCGTGGCCGAGGCCGGCGGCATCGGGGCGGGGCGTCCCCACGCCGCCGCTCTGCTGGTGCGAGACGGTCGGGCGACCTCGATCCAGGACGCGTTCGACCGGTGGCTGGCCAAGGGGCGGCCCGGGTACGTCGAGAAGGAGCGACTGTCGCCCGCCGAGGCCCTGCGGCTGGCCCGGGCCTCCGGTGGCGTGCCGGTGCTAGCTCACCCGCTGTCGCTCGAGCTGCAGGGCGCGACGTTGCGGTCGCGCATCGAGGAGCTCGCCTCACTCGGCCTCGGCGGGATGGAGTGCGTCTACGGGCGCTACTCACCCGAGGATCGTGCACGGTTGCGCGAGATCGCGCTGGGCGCCGGACTCGTGGTGACCGGCGGGTCCGACTACCACGGCACCTACAAGCCCGACCTCTCGGTCGGCGTCGGCCGCGGCGACCTCGACGTCGCCGACGACCTCCTCGACGAGCTCAAGAACCGCCGCCCCTGACGGACCCGTCCTCCCCTTCTTCGCCCGCTTCGGGCCCCGACCGGTTCACCGGTGAACCGTTGCGGGCCCGAAGCGATGGAGGGGTGGGCGGTTCGGTGGTTCAGTCGTGGGCCGCGGGGGTGAGCGCGTTCGGGATGGCGCCCTCGTACGCGGCCTTCGCGTCGGCGAGCGCGATGTCGAGCAGACCGTCGATCACGAGACGGTCTCCCTGCGCGATGCCGAGCTCCTTGAACGGGACGTCGGCCGCGTCGAGGCGGGCCGCGACCTCGTCGAGACGGTCGGGGTCGACGCAGACGACAACCCGTGACGGCGACTCGCTGAACAGCTCGCGGTGGTCGTCGACGACCTCACTCGCGATGAAGAAGCCGACGTCCGACTGCACCGCCATCTCGGCCAGCGCCACGCCGAGTCCGCCTTCGGAGACGTCGTGCAGACCGTCGACGAGGCCGTCGCTGACGAGCGCACGAACGACGTCGATGAGATCACGGTGGGCGACGAGGTCGAGCGACGGCAGGCGCCCGCCGGAGAAGGCGTGGACGCGTTGGGCCCACAGCGATCCCGCGAGCGTCGCCTCCGTCCGGCCCAGGAGGAGCAGACGGCCGTCGTCGACGAGACGGACACCCGCAGGTCGCCGGTCGAGCGAGTCGATCAGCCCGAGGACGGCCACGACCGGCGTCGGATCGATGTTGCGGCCGCGGGTCTCGTTGTAGAGCGACACGTTGCCGCCGACGACGGGCACGCCCAGCACGCGGCACGCCTCGCCCATCCCGTCGACCGACTCGGAGAACTGCCACATCACCTCGGGGTGCTCGGGATTCCCGAAGTTCATGCAGTTGACGCTCGCCACCGGGCGGGCGCCCGCGCACGCGACGTTGAGCGCGGCCTCGGCGACGACCATCGCCGTGCCGAGCCGGGGGTCGAGGGCGCACCAGCGGGCGTTGCCGTCGGTCGACACCGCGAGCCCGCGCCTGGTCGGCGGCAGCCCGGGCGCCTTGAGACGGAGGACCGCGGCATCACCGCCCGGAGCGACGACCGTGTTGAGGAACAGCTGGTGGTCGTACTGGCGGTACACCCACGACGGGTCGTGCAGGAGCGACAGCAACTCGGCCGCGGCCTCGGACGATGCGAGCGCATCGGGGTCGCGATCCTGGATCTCGTCGAGATCGTCGGGCCGGCGAAGCGGGCGCTCGTACACCGGCGCGTCTTCGTCGAGCGAGTCGGCCGGCATGTCGGCGAGCACCTCGCCGTCGGGGCCGTCGAGCACCCGGTAGCGGCCGGAGCTGTTGACCGTGCCGATCACCGACGCTCGCACCTCCCACTTCTCGCACACCTGCAGGAGCTCGTCGAGGTTGTCCGGTGTGACGATCGCCAGCATCCGCTCCTGGCTCTCGCTGATCATGATCTCCCACGGCTCCATGCCGGGCTCGCGAAGGTGGATCGCACGGACGTCGATGTCGATGCCCGACCCGCCCTTCGACGTCGACTCGCTGGTCGCGCCGGTGACACCGGCAGCACCGAGGTCTTGCACGCCGATCGCCAGCTTCCGGTCGAGGATCTCGAGGCACGCCTCGATCAACCGCTTCTCCTCGAACGGGTCGCCCACCTGCACGCTCGGGCGCTTCGACGAGCCCTCCTCGTCGTCACCGAAGCCCGCCGACGCGAGGACGCTCGCGCCGCCGATGCCGTCTCGTCCGGTCGAAGATCCGATGAGCACGGCGAGGTTGCCGTCGCCCCAGGCTCGAGCGAGGACGAGTCGCTCCTTCGGCATCACGCCGAGGCAGAACACGTTGACGAGCGGGTTGTCCGCGTAGGTGTCGTCGAACACCGTCTCGCCGCCGACGGTCGGCACGCCGACGGAGTTGCCGTAGCCGGAGATGCCGCTGACGACACCCTCGAAGATCCAGCGGGTCTGGGGCTCGTCGAGCGGCCCGAACCGCAGCGGATCCATCACCGCGATCGGGCGCGCACCCATGGTGAAGACGTCGCGGAGGATGCCGCCCACCCCGGTGGCCGCGCCCTGGTACGGCTCGATCGCGCTCGGGTGGTTGTGGCTCTCGATGCGGATCGCGACGGCGATGCCGTCGCCCGCGTCGATGACGCCCGCGCCCTCGCCCGGCCCCACCAGCACTTCGACGCCCTCGGTGGGCAGGCGGCGGAGGTGGACCTTCGACGACTTGTAGGAGCAGTGCTCGCTCCACATCACCGAGTACATCGCGAGCTCGAGGTGGGTGGGTTCCCGCTCGAGGATCCGCGCGATCTCGGCCGCCTCCGCGTCGGTCAAGCCGAGCGCGCGGTGCAGCGGCTCTTGGTCTCCTTCAGGCACGGGTCGACGCTATCCGAGCCTCAAATGGCGTCGTTGTCGAACCGGGAAATACCCGCAATACTGGAACCATGCCTCCGACCAAGAAGCGCAACAAGGCCCCGATGTCTTCGGAGCACAAGGAAGCGCTCGCACTGGGTCGCGAGCAGGGCAGGGCCGTGCGCAGATATCTCGAGGCGCTCGAGCTCCACAAGCCGAAGCGAGGCCGGAAGCGGACACCGGATTCGATCAAGAAGCAGCTGGCGGATATCGAGCAAAAGCTGCCCACGGCCGATCCCCTGACCCGCGTCCTCCTCATCCAGCAGCGCATGGATCTCCACCAAGAGCTCGAGACGAAGGGCGCCACGGTCGACCTCGGCGCGCTCGAAGCGGAGTTCGTCAAGGCCGCGAAGGACTACGGGCAGCGCAAGGGGATCACCTACGCGGCTTGGCGGGAGGCCGGCGTACCTCCGCAGATCCTCCGCAAGGCCGGCATCGGCCGCGCGAGCTAGACGTTCGCCACTGCAGCGGCCGTCAGGAACGAGCGGAGCAGCACCGCTCCGTCGGCTGAACCGAGGAGCGCGTCGTAAGCGCGTTCCGGGTGAGGCATGAGCCCAACGACGTTGCGGCCCTCGTTGCATATGCCGGCGATGTCGCCCATCGACCCGTTCGGGTTGTCGACGTAACGGACGACGATCCGGTCGTCGTCACGCAGCTGCTCGAGCGTGCGGTCGTCGCAGGTGTAGTTGCCCTCGAAATGGTTGATCGGCACGCGCAGCACCTGCCCCTTGTGTGCCTCTCCGGTCAACGCCGAGTCGGTCGTGACGACCTCGAGGTCGACGTCCTTGCACAGGAACTTCAGGCCGGCGTTCTTCTGCAAAGCACCGGGCAGGAGACCGGCCTCGGTGAGCACTTGGAAGCCGTTGCAGATCCCGATGACAGGACCGCCGGCACGCGCGAATTCGGTGACCGCGGCCATCACAGGAGAGAACCGCGCGATGGCCCCCGGCCGGAGGTAGTCGCCGTGGGCGAATCCGCCCGGAACGATGATCCCGTCGAAGCCGGTGACGGATGCCTCGCGGTGCCATACGAGATCGGCGTTCCCGCCGAGCGCCGTGATCGCCTCGACCGCGTCGTGCTCGCAGTTCGAGCCGGGGAAGACGACGACGCCGATGCGCCCGGCCATCAGCCCACCATCTCCACGGCGAAGTCCTCGATCACCGGGTTGGTGAGGAAGCGCTTGCACATCTCCTCGATCTCGCCCCGGGCAGCAGCTTCGTCTGGAGCCTCGATCGTGAAGCGGATCGACTTGCCCACGTGCACACCCGAGATGCCGTCGAACCCGAGAGCCGGCAGCGCCCGCTCGATCGTGGCTCCCGCGGGGTCGGCGATGCCTTCGCGGTGCGTCACCTCGACCCTGACCTTGAACTGCGGCACTACTGGGGACCTCCGTACCAGTCGTCGAACGCCAGTCCGGTGATGCGTTCGTAAGCGGTGATGTAGCGCTCCCGCGACTGCTCGATGACCTCGGCAGGCAGCGGTGGCGGGGGCGGCGTCTTGTCCCACCCCGTCGCCTCCAGCCAGTCGCGCACGGGCTGCTTGTCGAACGACGGCGGCGTGCGTCCGGTCACGTACTGATCGGCCGGCCAGAAGCGGGACGAGTCGGGGGTCAGCACCTCGTCGCAGATCGCGAGCTTGCCGTCGATGAAGCCGAGCTCGAACTTCGTGTCGGCGATGATGATGCCCCGTTGCTCGGCCCACGTGCGCCCCGCCTCGTACGCGGCCAGTGAGATCTCACGAGCGGCCTTGGCCGTGTCGTCGCCGAGGATCTCGCACGCCTCGTCGAAGGAGATGTTCACGTCGTGGCCGTCGTTGATCTTCGTCGCCGGCGTGAACACCGGCTCCGGCAATTGGGCCGACTCCTCGAGCCCGGTCGGGAGCGGCTGGCCGTGCATGGTGCCGCTCGCCTTGTACTCCTTCCACGCCGTGCCCGACAGGTAGCCGCGCACGATGCATTCGACGGTGAGCATCTCGGCCTTGCGGACGACCATGCCTCGACCTGCGACACCCTCGATCTCCGCGGCATCCGCCGGGAACTCGGCCGGGTCGACGGTGACGAGGTGGCTCGGGGCGACGTGCGACAGGTGGTCGAGCCAGAAGGCGGTCATGCCGGTGAGGACGCGCCCCTTGTCGGGGACGGGCTCCTCCATCACGACGTCGAACGCGGACAAGCGGTCGGTCGCGACGAACAGGAACGTGTCGTCGTCGATGGCGTAGATGTCGCGAACCTTGCCGGAGTACACGTGGGTGAGGCTCACAAGATCGCTCCCGGGGTGTAGGTGGCGGCCTGAGGGTGTTCGTCGACGATCGCCCGCACACGGGCGGCGACGGCGTCGACCTGCCGCTCGGCCGCGCCGACGAAGGTGATCGGCTCGCCGAGCAGCGCGTCGATCTCGACGCGGCTCAGCGGCACGCGCTCGTCGTTCGCCAGTCGGTCGAGCAGCGGGTTCTCGTTCACGCCACGTCGCAGCTCGAGCGCGCTCGCGATGGCGTGCTCCTTGATGATCTCGTGGCCCTGCTCGCGCCCGACGCCGGCCTTGACGAGGCCCATGAGGATCTTCGTGGTGCCGAGGAAGGGCAGGTAACGATCGAGCTCACGCTGGACGACCGCCGGGAACGCGCCGAACTCGGCGAGCACGGTGAGGAAGGTCTCGACGAGCCCGTCGTAGGCGTAGAACGCGCCCGGTAGCGCGACGCGGCGGACGACGGAGTCGGAGACGTCGCCCTCGTTCCACTGATCGCCGGTGAGCTCGCTCACCATCGACAGGTGCCCGCGGAGCACGACGGCAAGGCCGTTGATGCGCTCGGTCGAGCGAGTGTTCATCTTGTGGGGCATCGCGGACGAGCCGACCTGCCCCTCCTTGAAGCCCTCGGTGACGAGGTCCAGCCCCGCCATCAACCGGATCGTCTTCGACAGGTTCGCCGGTGCCGACGCCGCCTGCACCAGTGCGCTGACGACGTCGAAGTCGAGCGATCGTGCGTACACCTGCCCCACCGAGGTGAACGTGCGATGGAACCCGAGGTGGCGGGCAACGGCGGCTTCCAACGCGTCGACCTTCGACTCGTCGCCGTCGAGAAGGTCGAGCATGTCCTGCTGCGTGCCGACGGGCCCCTTCATCCCTCGGAGCGGGTAGCGCTCGAGAAGGTCCGCGATCCGTTCGTAGGCGATGAGGAGCTCCTCGGCCGCAGTGGCGAATCGCTTCCCGAGCGTCGTTGCCTGCGCGGGCACGTTGTGTGAGCGACCGGTCATGACGAGCGAACGGTGCTCGACCGCGAGCTGCGACAGCTTGGCGAGCATCGCGACCACCCGGTCGCGCACAAGGCCGAGCGCGCTGACGATCTGCAGCTGCTCGACGTTCTCGGTGAGGTCGCGCGACGTCATCCCCTTGTGGATGTGCTCGTGTCCCGCGAGGGCGCAGAACTCCTCGATGCGGGCCTTCACGTCGTGACGCGTCACCCGCTCGCGAGCATCGATCGACCCGAGGTCCACCTTCTCGACGACCGCCTCGTAGTCGTCGATGACGCCGTCCGGTATGTCGATGCCGAGCTCGCGTTGGGCTCGCAGCACCGCCAGCCAGAGCCGGCGCTCGAGGACGATCTTCGACTCGGCCGACCAGATGTCGACCATCGCCTGTGACGCGTAGCGCTGAGCGAGCACGTCGGGGACGTTGGTCACGACCCGCTCCCCTCGCGCCGCCCCCCGGTACGCCGGACCTCCTCGTCGACGCCCCGCACCCGTTCCTCCTCACGCTCCCGCAGCGCGTCGAGACGGTCGGCCAGCGCGGCGTCGTTCGTCGAGAGGATCCGCGCGGCGAGGAGGCCCGCGTTGCGGGCGCCGTTCACCGCGACCGTCGCGACCGGGACGCCCTTCGGCATCTGCACGATCGACAGGAGCGAGTCGAGCCCCTGCAGCGGCGTGATGTCGACGGGCACGCCGATGACCGGCAACGACGTCGCCGCGGCGAGCATGCCGGGCAGGTGGGCGGCGCCGCCGGCGCCGGCGATGATCACCTTGAACCCGAGGGTTCGCGCGTCACGGCCGAACTCGAGCATCGCCCACGGCGTGCGATGGGCAGACAGGACCCGCACCTCGTGCGGGACCTCGAGCTCGGTGAGCGCCGCGATCGCGTCGCCCATGACCTTCAGGTCGGAGTCGCTGCCCATGGCCACCGCGACGAGCGGCGCCCGTCGGTCGCTCATCGCTCGTCTCCGGGGCGGTCGGTTCCGAGGGCGGCGGCGGCGCCCCATGCACGGGCGTGCGCCTCGTCGAGTGTGTCGGCGATCGCGTTGACGTGGCCGAGCTTGCGCCCGGGGCGCGGCGATTTGCCGTAGAGGTGCAGGTGCACATCGCCGCCGAGCGCATCGGCCGCCCGCGCACGCGGGTCGCTTCCGTCGGCCGGGCCGAACACGTTCACCATCGCCGCGGCGGGAGCTCGCAGGGCAGGCGACCCGAGCGGCCAGCCCAACACCGCGCGGAGGTGGTTCTCGAACTGCGAGGTGGCACTGGCCTCCATCGTGATGTGGCCGCTGTTGTGCGGCCTCGGCGCCACCTCGTTCACCAGCACCCGACCGTCGACCACGAAGAGCTCGATCGCGAGCACACCGACCGCGCCGACCACTGCGGCGACGTCGAGGGCCAGTGCCTCGGCCTCGTCGCGGACCGAAGGGCTCACGCGTGCAGGAACGGTGACCTCTCGGCACACCCCGTCGTGCTGCACGGTGCTGACGACGGGGTAGTTGACGCGCTCACCGTCGCGCCCGGTCACCACCACGACGGCGAGCTCGTGGTCGATGGCGAGGAGCTCCTCGGCGACCCACGGGACGTCCAGCGGCGCGCCATCGGTGAGCAGCCGCCGGGCTGCGTCGGCGCCGTCGACGATGTGGACGCCCTTGCCGTCGTAGCCGCCGGTCGCCGGCTTGAGCACGATCGGCCATCCCACGTCGTCGCCGAACGCGACAGCCTCGAGCGAGTCGCGGACGATCGTGAACCGCGGGACCGGCAGACCCTTGTCGTGCAGGTGCTGCCGCTGGTGGGCTTTGTCGGAGAACCGAAGCGCGCCGGTCGACGGGAAGATCGCAAGGCCGAGACCCTCGAGTCGCGCGAGCTCGTCGAGATCGAGTCGCTCGTGGTCGAAGGTGAGGACGTCGACGCTTCGGGCGAACGCTTCGAGGTCGCGCTCGTCAGTGACCGCCGACAGCGGCACGCACGGCTCCTCGCCCTCGTAGGCGTAGACGGCGAGCTCGACGCCGAGCGCGCTGGCGGACTCCCCCATCATCCTGGCGAGTTGGCCTGCGCCGATGACCCCGACGCGCGGTGCACTCATGACTTCGACTCTGCTTCCGCGACGTCGGTGCGGTAGTGCATGCCGTCCCACGAGATGAGCCCCGCTGCTTCGTACGCGAGGGAGCGGGCGGCTCCGACCTCGGGCCCCTGCGCAACGACGTTGAGCACGCGCCCGCCGTCGGTGCGCACCACACCGTCGGCGTCTTCGTTCACCGCCAGCCGGAGCACCCGCACGCCGTCGAGCGCCTCTGCGTCGTCGATCCCCTCGATGACGTCGCCCTTGCGCACGTCGTTCGGGTAGCCCTCCGCAGCCAACGCGAGACAGACGTAGGCATCGTCGGTGAACTCGGGTGTCGACTGGAGGTCGCCGCTCGCCGCCTCGTAGAGGAACGACGCGAGGTCGGAAGCGAACCGCGGCAACACGACCTGTGCCTCCGGATCACCGAAGCGCACGTTGTACTCGACGACCTTCGGACCGTCGGGTGTGAGCATGAGCCCGGCGTACAGGCACCCGCGGTAGTCGATGCCTCGTTCGCGCAACGCGTCGAGCGTCGGCTGCACGATCGACTTCGCGATCGCCTCGCCATCGACGTCGACCACCGGGCAGAACGAGCCCATGCCGCCGGTCATCGGCCCCACGTCGCCGGTGCCGACCCGCTTGTAGTCGCGAGCCGGCGCCAGCGGAACGGCTCGCTTGCCGTCGCACACGCACAGCAACGACAGCTCCGGCCCGGTCATCTGCTCCTCGATCACGACCGATCCGTGCTGCAGTTTGGCGCGGACGTCGGCGACGGCTTCGTCGATCGACGAGGTGACGAGCACGCCCTTGCCCGCTGCGAGGTAGTCGGTCTTGATGACGTAGCCGCCGGGCAGGTCGTGCAGGAACGCGACGGCCTCGTCGACCGAGTCCGGTGCGAACGACGCGTGCCGTGCCGTCGGCACACCCGCGTCGACGAGGACCTCCTTCATCCACCTCTTCGACGACTCCAGCCGAGCGCCATCGATGCCTGGCCCGAACACGACCTTCCCGTCGGCGCGCAGTTCGTCGGCCAGCCCTTGCGACAGAGGCGCTTCAGGACCGATGACGACGAGGTCGGCCGCCGACACGTCGTCGACGACCTCCGCCGTGCGCGCCAGGACGTAGCGCAACGTCAGCTCGCGGCCGCCGTTGCCGACGACGTGGACCCGCAGCGTCACGAGCGGGCGAGCTCGGGCGAGTCGAGCTTCACGTACTGATCGCGGCCGGGGCCGACGCCGACGAGGTCGATGCGCACCCCCGACTGCTCGGCGCAGAACTCGACGTAGTCGCGCGCCGCCTTCGGCAGCTGGTGGGGCAACGTCATCTCGGAGGTGTCGGTCTGCCAACCGGGCAGCTCCTCGTAGATCGGCACCGCGTTGTGGAGGTCGGTCTGGTGGTACGGCAGCCGGTCGTGGCGGACGCCGTCGATCTCGTACGCGACACACACCTTCACGGTCTCGAGCGGGTCGAGGATGTCGAGCTTCCAGAGGGCGAGCTCGTCCAAGGAGTTCAACCGGACGGCGTGGCGCATCATCACCGCGTCGAACCAGCCGACGCGGCGGCGGCGCTTCGTGTTCGTGCCGTACTCGCCGCCGCGGTCGACGATGTCGTCGGCGATCGCGCCGTCGAGCTCGGTCGGGAACGGGCCGGCGCCGACGCGCGTCAGGTACGCCTTGCCGACCCCGAGCACCCGATCGATGTGGCGGGGACCCACGCCAGCACCGGTGCACGCGCCGCCGGCGACCGGGTTCGACGACGTCACGAACGGATACGTGCCGTGATCCAGGTCGAGGAACGTCGCCTGCGCACCCTCGAACAGCACGTGCTGCCCGGCCTCCAGCGCCTCGTGGACGAGGTTCACCGTGTCCGCGATGTAGGGCCGGATGCGGGGCAGGTACTCGTCGAGGTACCGCGACGCGATCTCGTCAGCCTTCACCGGCAGACGGTTGAAGATCTTGGCCAGCGTGCCGTTCTTCTCCTTGAGGACGACCTCGAGCTTCTCGCGGAAGATCTTCGGGTCGAGGAGGTCTTGCACGCGCAGGCCGACCCGGTTCGCCTTGTCGGCGTAGGTCGGCCCGATGCCGGACTTCGTGGTGCCCAGCTTGTTCTTCCCGAGGCGACGCTCGGTGAGGGCGTCGATCTCCTTGTGGTACGGCATGATCAGGTGGGCGTTGCCGCTCACCTTGAGGTTCGCCGTCTGCACCCCCTTCGACTCGAGCTTGTCGAGCTCGGCGATGAGCGTGGCGAGGTCGACGACGACGCCGTTGCCGATGACCGGCGTGATGTGCGGATAGAGCACGCCGCTCGGCACGAGCTGCAAGGCGAACGTCTCACCGTCGACCACCAGCGTGTGGCCGGCGTTGTGGCCGCCCTGGTAGCGGACCACCATCGACATCTCCTTGGCGAGGAGGTCGGTGAGCTTGCCCTTGCCCTCGTCGCCCCACTGGGTGCCGACTACAACCGTCCCGGGCACTGAGATCTCCCTCGTTCGGTGCGGGATTAAGGCTGCAGCTTATCCGTCGTCGGTGGTGGCCTCGGCGGAAGTTTCGGACGCGCCGTCGGTCGGTTCCGCCTCCTCGGCCTTCTTGCGCGCCTGGCGGGTGAGGATCAGGAGGACGATCACCGGAAGGACCAGGAACAGCGCCTCGTCCCAGCTGAAGCCGCCGGAGTGAGCGAGAAGAGCGTGGTCGGTCATGGCGTCATCCGCCCAGCAGGAGGACGAGCCCGGCAACCGTGAAGAGCACCATCACGACGAGCAGAGGGTACTGCGACCTCGTCGACTGCTTGCCCGGGAAGAGCGCCAGCGCACGGTCGTGAGCGAGCACGACTCCGGCGACGTGACCGAGCACGATCGACGCCACCTGGATCCAGGAGATGGTGCGGGGTGACGCGACCATGAAGTCGATGCGGTTGCCGGCGGTGCCGAAGACGTTCCACCCGCGGCCGAACGGGTCGGACAGCAGGGCCCAGAACGCCTGCCCCTCGAAGAGCAGCAACGAGACGTAGTGGGCGACCGCGTAGGCGAAGGCGATCGGCACCAGGGAGTGGACGAAGGCGTCGGCGAGCCGCATCGTGCCGCCGGCCTTGCCCGCGGTGAGCCCGTCGGCGATCCTCATCGAGCCGAGGTAGAGGGCAGCGACGACGAGGATCGCTGCTGTTAGTCCTGCGGTGGCCGCTGCGGTCGACGCGACACCGTCGAGGTCGCCCGTGAGGTCGGACCACCAGGTCGCGCGGGTGATGCCGTCGAACGCCGTCGAGCCGAGGGCGACGATGACCAGCGCGACCGTCCCCGGCAGCGGACGGAGCTGCGCGAGGCCGGTGAGAGGCCAGCGGAGGCGGACGTTGCCCCTGCGGTCGGCACCGATGGGCGCCATCGCGCCGAGGAGGCCGAACCACGCCCGGAACGGGTTGCCCTCGCGCACGAAGCGCTGGCCGAGAACGAAGGCGCCGACCAGCACGACGGCCGTGAGCAGGAGCATGCCCACCCCGAGCACGCGCGGTCGCGAGCCCTCGTCGTAGACGAGCTCGAGCCAGACGAAGGCGAACAGCCCGACGGCGGCCGGCCACAGGCCGAACCGGGTGGCGCCGCCGTCAGCGTCGTCGCGTGTGGCGCCGGCTCCGGCGCCCGAGGCCAACGTCTCGTACGGATCGAGCAGCGCGTACAGGTCGCCGACGAGCGCGCAGATGATCGTCAACCCGACCCAGAACGTGACGTAGATCGTGATCGGCGCGAGGTTCTCGAGCGGTCGGTCGACGCCGAAGAGGGCTGCGGCGAGCAGGAGGACGAAGAACGCGAGGCCGAAGGCACGGGTGGCGGCGAGTGTCGCTCGGCTCGCAGGCGACCCCCCCTTCGCCAGCAGCGGCCCCGGCCGAGCCTTCTCCAAGCGCTCGTTGCGCCAGAAGACCGCAAGGCCGGCGAAGCTGATGAGGAGAACTGCTGCTGCGCCGTAACCGACCATCCATGTAGGAACCGGGAGGTCGGTGCGGCCGCCGACGCCGTGCGCCAGCAGGTTCACGGGCTCACCTCGAGCTTGAGGATCTCGCGGTGGCTGTTGTGCAGCTCCACCTCGAACACGCCGGGGATGCTCGCCTCGAACACGACCTCGCCGGGAGCGTCCGGGCCGATGTCGAACTCGTGGTCGTAACCGTGGACGTGGACCTCGTCGGCGGTGTCGCTCGTCACGCGAAGACGAACCCTCTCACCCAACTTCACCGAGTCCCGCCGGACACCGCCCTCGGCTCGGCCGGAGACCACGTTCACCTCGATGAGGCGCTCCGAGGGAGCGGCCGCGGTCGACGTCGTCGAGTCGGACGTCATGGGGTCGCCGACGGCCGTTTCGCTCGCCGGGCCGTCGTCCCCGCCGCACGCTCCGAGGGTCACCAGGAGCGAGGTCGCCATCGCCGCAACTCCGAACCGCCACGTTCGATGTGCCATGCCGGCGAGCCTACGGTGGCACCGTGCGATGTCTCGTTCAGCGAGTGACGAGCGCATCGGTGGCCGTCGACGGTGATGTCGTCGGCCGCATCGGGACCGGCCTGTGCGTCTTCGTGGGCGTCACGTCGACCGACTCGGATCAACCGCGGCTCGTCGACAAGATGGCCGGCAAGCTCTGGAACCTCCGGGTCTTCGAAGACGACGGGGGCGTGATGAACCGGTCGGCCGCGGACCTCGCCGCCGAGATCCTCGTCGTCAGCCAGTTCACGCTCTACGGCGACACCTCGCGAGGTCGTCGTCCGTCGTGGTCGGCCGCTGCCCCACCGGACGTCGCGGAACCGATCGTCGACTCACTGGTCGGAGCGCTCCGACAGCTCGGTGGCCGCGTCGCCACCGGCCGCTTCCGAGCGGAGATGCAGGTGTCGCTGGTGAACGACGGCCCCGTGACGGTGATGCTCGAGCTCTAGCGCCGGCTAGTTGCAGGACGTGAACGTCAGGAGCGCCGGCGTGATCGACGCGTCGATGCTCTTGCGCTGGCGGGCGGCTCGACGGAGCGCGTCGGCCATCTCTCTGGCGTCGGTCGCGGTGTCCATCACCAGGTTCGTCCGCACGCAGGTCTTGTCACCCGACCTCCATGCGACGTAGCGGTCACCGCCCCACCCGTCGGACGCCACGAACGCATCGTCGTCGTCGAGGATGCGCTGGAGGATCAGGATCATCCCGAGCTGCCCGATGACACCCTGGTCGATGATCTTGCCGTCGGCCTTCGGGTTCTCGAGGATGCGCGGCGGCGCGCCGTCGGCCAGGTAACGGTCGGGGTTCAGGATCTGCTCGCTCGTCGTGGGCGGCTCTCGGAACGCAGCGTCGAGCCGTTCCTGCCCGCCCTCGGCCACGACGGCCGTGGCGAACTGCGGCCCGACGGCGTAGGGGAACGACAGGAGCTCGAGGAGGATGCGTGGAACCGACGGATCGATGCCGCCGGCGGCGTTCATCTCCTCCCGCTCGATCGCCTTCTGCTCCCGCTCCGGCAACGTCGCCCGGTAGAGCTCCTCGATCCGAACCGCGTCGCCCTCGATCAGCGAGGTGAACGCCTGCGATGCCTCGTCGTCACGCTCCTCGATGTCTTCGCGGTCAAGCTCGAAGTACTGGTCTTGGAGCGCGTGGGTGAGCTCGTGGACGAAGGTGACCTTCACCGATCCGCTGAGCTCCTCGCCTCGCACGACGAGGTCGTCGTTCTCGGTGTCGTAGAACCCGGCCACGGCGTCGCCGAGCAACGACTCCGTCGCCTCGGCCAGGTCGACGTCGCCCTCGAGGAGCCCGAGGGCCTTCAGCACGCGCGCGTTCGTCTCGATCTGTGCGCGGTCGTCCTCGGTCTCCTCTTCCTGGAGCCCCTGGAGCCGGGCCCGGAAGGCCTTGTCGCCGAGCAGCGTCACCTCGACCGGCTCCTTGAACTGCAGGCCCCGCTTCTCCTCGACGAACCGCATCATCGCGGGGAGCGCTTCGGCGATCTCGAGCGCGACGCCGGAGAGACCCGCGGTGTCGGCACCCTCTGGCGTGACCGAGATCGTCTGGCCGGCACCTTCCGCCGCGGTCAGGCCGCCGCCGGCACCGCGGTCGTCGCCGTCGACGGCTCCGGCCGCGAAGGCCGCTGCCACGAGCAGCACCGCGATGACGATGGCGAGCGGCGCGTGCCAACGGGAGCGTGGCGGAGGAGCGGGCAGGACGGGTTCCTGCTGCACCCAGACGGGCGCGGGCGTCAGACAACGAGGACACGGAGACGGCCCCGCGTTGCGCTGTCCGCATACGCAGGTCCAGGGCGCGAGGACCATGAGCGATCCAGTTTCGCCGCCACGCGGGCGCTACATGGCGCGTGCCTCTGGACGCGCCAGACGCGACATGTTGCGTTCAGCGCACTCCAGATCCCGTCGCACCACCGGTGTCGACCACGACCCGGGCCGACTGCGGGTGGTTCGTGCTCACGACGGCGCATCGGCCGCCGTCGTGATCACTTCAGTACGAGGTCGTCGCCCGCGACGTCGACGGTGACGTTGTCGCCCTCGCTGTAGCGCCCTTCGAGGAGCGCACCCGCCAATGTGTCACCGATCGCCCGCTGGATGAGGCGCTTCAGGGGTCGGGCGCCGTAGGTCTCGTCGTAGCCACGCTCCGCCAGCCACTGCCGGGCCTCGGCGGTGACCTCGAGCGTGAGCCGGCGAGCAGCGAGGCGGCGGTCGAGCGACTTCAGCTGGATGTCGACGATCGCTCCCATGTCGTCGCGGGTGAGCGAGCGGAACCGGATGATCTCGTCGACCCGGTTGAGGAACTCCGGCTTGAAGAAGCCGGCCGGATCACCGGGGTAGTTCGACGTCATGATCAGCACGCTGTTGGTGAAGTCGACCGTGCGGCCCTGTCCGTCGGTGAGCCGCCCGTCGTCGAGCACCTGCAGCAGCACGTTGAACACGTCGGGGTGGGCCTTCTCGATCTCGTCGAGCAGCACGACCGAGTACGGACGGCGGCGCACGGCCTCGGAGAGCTGACCGCCCTCCTCGTAGCCGACGTAGCCCGGAGGCGCACCGATCAGACGAGCCACGGAGTGCTTCTCCATGTACTCGCTCATGTCGATGCGGACCATCGCCCGCTCGTCGTCGAACAGGAACTCGGCCAGCGTGCGGGCGAGCTCGGTCTTCCCGACGCCGGTCGGGCCCAGGAACATGAACGAGCCGATGGGCCGGTCGGGGTCGGAGAGACCCGCACGCGACCGCCGGATCGCGTTGGCCACCGCAGCGACTGCCTCGTCCTGGCCGACGACCCGCTCGTGGAGAACCTCCTCCATCCGCACGAGCTTCGAGACCTCGCCCTCCATGAGCCGGCTGACGGGAACGCCCGTCCACTTGCTCACGACCTCGGCGACGTCCTCCTCGTCGACCTCCTCCTTGAGCATCCGGTTGCCCTGCTGGCGCTCCTCGAGCTCGGCCGTCGCCTGCGTGATCTCTCGCTCGAGCTCGGGAAGGCGGCCGTAGCGGATCTCCGAAGCGCGGGCGAGGTCGCCGTCGCGCTCGAACCGGTCGGCCTCGCCGCGAGCGGCTTCGAGCTGCTCCTTCAACGAGCGGATGGCGGTGATCGCGTCCTTCTCCGCCTGCCAGTGGCCCTTCATGGCGTTCGACTGCTCGCGCAGGTTCGCGAGCTCGGCGTCGAGGGCGGCCAGCCGCTCCTGCGACGCAGCGTCGGTCTCCTTCGCGAGCGCGACGCGTTCGATCTCGAGCTGGCGGATGCGCCGCTCCACGACGTCGATCTCGGTCGGCATCGAATCGATCTCGATGCGCAGGCGGGACGCCGCCTCGTCGACGAGGTCGATCGCCTTGTCGGGAAGGAAGCGCCCGGTGATGTAGCGGTCGGAGAGCACGGCCGCGGCCACGAGCGCGGAGTCCTGGATCCGCACGCCGTGGTGGACCTCGTAGCGCTCCTTCAGGCCGCGGAGGATCGCAATCGAGTCCTCCACCGTCGGCTGGCCGACGTACACCTGCTGGAAGCGGCGCTCGAGGGCGGCGTCCTTCTCGATGTGCTTGCGGAACTCGTCGAGCGTGGTGGCGCCGATCATGCGGAGCTCGCCGCGGGCGAGCATCGGCTTGATCATGTTGCCCGCGTCCATCGCGCCCTCGGCTGCGCCCGCGCCGACGATCGTGTGCAGCTCGTCGATGAAGGTGATGACCTCACCCTCGGAGTCGGTGATCTCCTTGAGGACAGCCTTGAGCCGCTCCTCGAACTCGCCGCGGTACTTCGAACCGGCCACCATCGCGCTCAGGTCGAGCGACAGCAGCCGCTTGTTCTTCAGGCTCTCGGGGACGTCGCCCTCGACGATGCGCCGGGCGAGCCCCTCCACGATCGCGGTCTTGCCGACGCCCGGCTCGCCGATCAGGACGGGGTTGTTCTTCGTCCGCCGGCTCAAGACCTGGATGACCCGGCGGATCTCCTCGTCGCGCCCGATGACCGGGTCGAGCTTGCCCTTGCGGGCCTCCTCGGTGAGGTCTCGGCCGTACTTCTCCAGCGCCTGGTACTGGTCTTCCGGGTTCTGGCTCGTGACCCGGTGCGACCCGCGCACCTCCTGGAGGGCCGCCAGCAGATCCTCACGGGACACGCCGACCGTGCTCGCGACGGCCAGGAGGATGTGCTCGATCGACAGGTACTCGTCGTTGAGCGCCGTCCGTTCGCTGTCGGCCCGCTCCAGGGCCTCACGCAGCGAGCGGCCGAGCGACGGATCGGAACCACCGTGGGCTCGAGGCAGCTTCGCCACCGCGTCGTCGACCTTGTTCCGCAGCGACAGCGGAGCTACGCCCACCCGTTGGAGAACGGGCAGAACCGCCGTGCCCTCCTGGCGCAGCATCGCGGCCAGCAAGTGCTCCGGCGTGACCTCCGGATTGCCGGCGCTCCGAGCCGCGTCGGTCGCGGCTGCGAACGCCTCCTGGGTCTTCAGCGTCCACCGATTCGGGTCAAGCGCCACAGATGAAACCTCGCCTGTAGGAAAGTTGATAGCGACAGTATCAACCTCTGGACATCCGATGTATTCCGGGCCCGAGACGCGAAACGGCCCCGGCGAACCGGGGCCGTTCCTTCAGCGTTGGCGCTGGGCTACACCGAGCCGAGCAGGCGGCGCCGGCGGTTCGGCACCACGGCCACGCCACCCAGGATCATCAGGGTCAGGCCGACGACCACCTGGGCCGCGAGACCGGCGCCGGTACGGGGCAGCGGGGCTGCCGCCGGAGCGGGTGCGGACGGCGGCGGCGGGGTGACGACCACGCCGGCGACGAAGGTGATGCTCTCGTCGTCGTTGTCGGTGACCTTCTTGCCGAGCTCGTCCTCGCCGGTCGCGGTGCCGATGTTGATCGGCTGGGCGATGCTCACCGGAGACGTCTTCGTGAGGGTCACCGTCTCGCCCACCTCGAGGCGGGCGATGCGGCCGATCTCGCCGATGATGTCGTCGTCGACGACGACGTTGAACAGCGTCGTGTCACCGGTGTTGGTGACGGCGTAGCTGAACGTCGCCGTGCCCGAGTTGCCCTGGATCTGGGTCGGGTTCGCCGTCTTGACGATCCGGATGGCCGGGTTGAGGACGTCGACCTTGGCGTCGTCGTCGTCGGTCACCTTCTTGCCGAGCTCGTCGTCGCCGGTCGTCGACGCCACGTTCGTGACGTCGGCGGCGGTGGCGATGGTCGAGTAGGTGCACTCGACGGACGCACCCAGTGCGAGGACCCTGCCGACCAGCGATGAGCACTCGGCCGGCAGCGTGACCGCAGCGCCGTTGGCGACGTCGTTCAGCGCCGAGAGCGTGAGCGGCGTGTCACCGGTGTTGGTGATCACGAGCTTGTAGGTGAGGGTGTCGCCTGCGTGGACCTTGACCGAGTCCTGGCCGTTGACGGTCTTGACGATCTGGATGGCCGGGTTGATGACGTCGACCTTCGCGTCGTCGTCGTCGGTCACCTTCTTCTTCAGCTCGTCCTCACCGTCGACCGTGGCGACGTTGGTGACGTCGTTGGCCGTGGCCGTCGTGGTGTAGGTGCACTCGACCGAGGCGCCGACGGCGAGGGCGTCGCCGACGAGGTCGGTGCAGCCGGCGGGAAGGGTGACGGTGCTGCTGTTGGCCACGTCACGCAGGCCGGTGATCGTCAGCGGCGCATCGCCGCTGTTGGTGATCACCAGCTTGTAGGTGAGCGTGTCGCCGGCGTGGACGGTGACAGCGTCCTTGCCGTTGACCGTCTTGACGATGGTGATGGCCGGGTTGAGGACGTCGACATCGGCGTCGTCGCTGTCGTTCACCTTGCCCTTGTCGCCGCCGAGCTCGTCCTCGCCCTCCACCTTGGCGACGTTGTGGACGTCCTCGGAGGTGGCGGTCGTGGTGTACGAGCACTCGACCGAGGCACGCACGGCGAGCGAGGTGCCCACGAGCAAGGTGCACGACTCCGGCAGGGTCACGTCCGCGTCGTTGGCGACGTCGCTGAGCGAGGTGATCGTCAGCGGAGCGTCCCCGGTGTTGGTGATCACGAGGCGGTAGGTGAGCGCGTCGCCGGCGTGGACCTTCACCGCGTCTTCGCCGTTGACCGTCTTGACGATCTCGATGCCCGGGTTGAGCACGTCGACCTTGGCGTCGTCGCTGTCGTCGACGGTTCCCTTGTCACCGCCGAGGTCGTCCTTGCCCACCACAGTGGCGACGTTCGTGACGTCGGCGGTCGTCGCCGTCGTCGTGTACGTGCAGCTCACGGAGGCGTCGACCTCGACGCGGTCGCCGACCAGGCCGGTGCACCCAGGGGGCAGGTTGACGTTCTGGCGGTTCGCCACGTCGGCGAGCGACGTGATCGTCAGCGGGGTGTCGCCGATGTTGGTGATGACCAGCTCGTAGGTGAGCTTGTCGCCGGCGTGCACCTTGGCGATGCCACCGTCGGGCACCTCGTTCACGGTCTTGACGATCTGGATCTCGGGGTTGAGCACGTCGACTCGCGCGGTGTCGTCGTCGTCGTCCTCGCCGCCGAGATCGTCACGACCGACCACGGTTGCGGTGTTGACGACGTCGACCTTGGTCGCTGTCGCCGTGTAGGTGCACTCGACGGAATCGTCGACGCCCACGCGGGTGCCGAGCCGGGTGCCGAGAAGATCGGTGCACTCCTTCGAGAGGGCGACGTTCTTCTCGTTGGCCACGTCGGTGAGCGACGTGATGGTCAGCGGGGTGTCACCGATGTTGGTGATCACGAGCTTGTAGGTGAGCGCATCGCCCACGTGGACGGTCACCGACTCGGCGCCGTTCACCGTCTTCACGATCTGGATCTCCGGATCGATCACGGTGACGCGGGCGTCGTCCTCGGCGAAGACCTTCCCCTTCGGGCCACCGAGCTCGTCCTCGCCGTCGACTCGCGCGACGTTGCGAACGTCGTCGGTGCCGGCGGGCGTGGAGTAGGTGCAGGTGCGGGCCTCGTTCACCTCGAGCCACTGGCCGATGATCGAGGTGCAACCGCTCGGCAGGACGACCGTGGTGCCGTTCGCCTTGTCGCCGAGCGACGTGACCTTCAGCGGCGTGTCACCGGTGTTCGTGATCTGCAGCGTGTACGTGAGCAGGTCGCCCTCGTGGACGGTGACGGCGTCCTCGCCGTTGACCTTCTTCACGATCGAGACACCCGGCGTGATGACGTCGACGAACGCGTCGTCCTCAGCTCTGGTCGTGCCCTTGTCGGTACCGAGCACGTCGACACCGGTGACCTTGGCGACGTTCTTGAAGTCGGACGCCGGGGCGGTCGCGGTGTAGGAGCAGGTACGGGTCTGGTCGACCGCCAGCTTCTGGCCGACGAGCGCCTTGCACTCGTCCGACAACGCAAGCGAGTCGGTCAGCGCGGTGATCGTGAGCTCGGTGTCACCGATGTTCTTGATCGCCAGCGTGTAGGTGAGCGGATCGCCGGCGTGGGCCTTGACGCTGTCCTGACCGTTGACCTTCTTCACGATCGAGATCAGCGGCTTGATGACGTCGACGACCGCGGAGTCGCTCGCGCTCACCGACTTCGGCGGGTCGAGCGTGTCACGACCCTCGACCTTCGCCGTGTTCGTGATGTCGACGGCGCCGGCAGTGCCCTTGTAGGTGCACGAGCGGCTGTCGCCCACCGCGAGCGGCGTGCTGTTGACGAGGTTGTCGCACGCAGCAGGCAGATCGACGACCGTGCCGTTGGCGACGTCGGTGAGGCTGGTGATGATCAGCGGCGTGTCGCCGTTGTTCGTGAACGTGATCTCGTAGGTGACCTCGTCGCCCTCGTGAGCGAGGGTCGACTTGGCCCCGTTCACGGTCTTGGTGAGCGTGATCTTCGGGTCGACGACCTTCACCGTCGCCGTGTCGTCCGCCCACACCGTTCCCTTCGGGCCGGCGAGGATGTCGCGCGCGTCGACTCGCGCCGTGTTCGCGATGCCGCCCGCAGGCGCCGACGAGGTGTAGGTGCACGAACGGCTGTCGCCCGGGGCGAGCCACGAGTCGTTCACCAGCGCTGCACATGAGGGATCGAGGGTGATCGCGGTGCCGTCGACCTTGTCGATCAGCGAGGTGATCCTGAGCGCGGTGTCGCCCGTGTTCTTGAAGGTGATGACGTATCTGGTCGTCTCACCTGCGTGCAGCGTCACCGACTCCTGGCCGTTGACCGTCTTGGTGAGGGTGATCGCCGGCTTGATGACGTCGACGGTGGCGGTGTCGTCGGCCGTCGCCGTGCGCTTGAACACGTCGGTCCCGACGACGGTCGCCTTGTTGTCGACGTCGACCGATGCGGTTGCCGCGTACGAGCAGTCGGCAGTGGCACCGACCGCCAGCGTCGTCCCGATGAGCGCGGTGCATTCCGCGGAGAGCGTCACCGGCTGCTGGTTCGCCACGTCGACGAGCGACGTCAGCGTGAGCGGCAGCTGGCCTGTGTTCTTGATCGACAGGCGGTAGGTGAGGCCGTCGCCTTGGTGGACCGTGACCGACTTCTGGTTGTTGACGGTCTTGGTGAGCGTTATGGCGATCGGCTTGACCGGGTTGACGAAGGAGACCTGCGCGGTCTTGTTGCCTTCGATCTTGACCTGCTGATCAGGTGCCTGGGTCATCGTCGACGGGATCGTCGCCGGGTCTTCCTTGACGATGTAGTCACCCGGGACGAGACCGGTGATGGTGCAGGTGCCGTCCTCTCCGGTCGTGCACTCCGCTGGCTGTCCGTCGCGCTTCACCGCAGCGGTGCCGTCGAGCTTCGTCAGGAAGAAGCGCACGCCCGGGACCGCGCCGCCGAGGCTGTGGGTCTTGCGGATGAGGAGGTTGCCGAGGATCAGCGGGTTCTCGAACGGGAGGCTGATCGTCGTGCTCGACCGGAACGTCACGGTCACCGGCACGATGTCCGGGTCGGGGTCGTACCCGAGCGGGGCTGCGATCTCCTTCACCCAGTAGCTGCCCGGGGTGACCTGCGGGAAGCTGCAGATGCCGGCTGCGTCGGTGGTGCAGGTCTGGTCCGGAGTACCGGACGCCTGCGCGTTCTTGAAGAGACCGAAGACGGCGCCGGCGAGCGGCTGGCCCTTGTCGTCGACCTTGTGAAGCGTGATGTCACCGCAGGTGGACACGTCGACGCCCGTGGTCGGCATCTTGTCCTGCAACGCTGACGTGATCGAGTGCGACGAGCGACTGCGGACGTTCGCGAACCCGAAGCCGGGGCACGTCAGGAAACCGCCCGGGAGCTGCAGCGTCACCTCGGCGAAGGTGCGGGGCTCGAGGTACTGCGTCCCCGGAACCATCGGGTCGTCGGCGATCGCCTGGATGTTGTTCGCGGCCTTCGCCGCGAACCCGCTCGTGACCTCGTTCCACTTGCTGTTGCCCCACGTGAAGAGGCGGACGTCGGCCTCGAGCGTGCTGGTGCCGCCGAAGTCGTACGCGATCAGGAAGTCCCCGTCGGTACGGGTGATCGGGCAGGAGCCGTTCAGCGCTTCGCCGACGAACGACCCGTTCTTGTTGAACTCGAAGTTGACGTGGGTGTCGCCCTCACCCTCGGCCTTCACCAGACCGAGGTCGAGGAACGCCGTCGCCTCCTTGAAGCGCGTGCTGACGTAGGCGCGGAGGAGGTTGTCCTTCCCGGGGGTGACGCCGCCCTCCTTCGCCTGGCAGGTCCAGTTGGCAGGGTCCTCCTCCTTCGACGACCCCTGGAACGCGCTGTCCCACAGCCGGCCGCCCGAGGGGATCAACTCGTCGCGCACGACGCTGACCTCGACCTCGCTCGACGTCCAGTCGATCGTGTTGCCAGTGCCGTCCTTGGTGAAGTTGCCGTCTTGTTCGAAGTTGTCGCCGGGGAGCGTGCCGGGCGTGACGGTCAGAGCAGCTGCCGGCAACGCACCGGTCGCGCCGAGGGTGAGTGACACCGCGGTGCCGACGGCAACGACGGCGCGACGGGTGCGACGGCGGGCGTGGGGCGAGAGCGAGCGGCGGGAGTGGCGGCCTGCGGGCGGCATCCCGGCACCGCGAGCGGCGAGGCGCGCCTCGAGCTCGTCGGGCTCGATCGGGCGGAGCCGAGCGACGACGTCGTCGACCTCGGAGCCCGCGCCGACCGGCATGGCGGCCTCGGTGCGGCGACCACGCCACGGCCGCGCCGGCGACATCGAGACGTGGGATGCGATCCGCTCCCACACCCGCACGTCGTCAGCGCCGCGACCGGCCTGACGTCCGGTGAACCAACCCATTACCCGCTCCTTCTGTTGCGGCCCGGGAGCCCCGCAGGCGACTCCCGAACCTCGCTCGACCTCGTCACAGAATTTCTGCTCAAGGTTCGTTCGCTGCTCGCCGATACCCGTTGTGAACGAGTAGCGGTAACCACTGTCAGTGACGTGATACCACGCTGCGTCGTCATGCGCCAGGGTCTACCGGTAGGTTTCCCGCGCGTCTCGCGCGCTGCAGACCACGAGTCCGGTGCCGATCAGCAGCAGGATCCCGCCGGCAGCCGTGGCGCCTCCGAGCGGTGAGCCCGTCGTCGCGAGGGTCGCAGTCTCACCGGAGGCTGCCCGCGCTGCGAAGCGTGGAGCGGCAGCCGGAGCGCGCGTGGCGTTCGCAGATCGAGCGGCCCCGCCATGCTCCTCACGGACGAGCTGGGTGCCCAGCACCTCGGCCGGCCGGCCGAAGAGGCTCGCCTGCACGGCAGGCGCGAGCGCCGCGGTCGCGCCGCCCTGCGTTGACGGATCCTGCGCTGGTTCGGATGGAGCCGTCACGGTCGGGCTCGCAGTCGACGTGTGTTCGCAGGTCGACCCGAGCGGCAACGGTGAGTCGACCGGACACGACCGGACCTGCTCGCACTGCTGCGCGCCGTCGGGGCAGCTGCTGGGGCACTCGCCGGACTCCGGGACGGCACTGCCGTCAGGACACGTAGGGGTGAAGCACCCACCGTGGCTGTCGGGGAACGAGCCAGTGGGACACTCGGGCGCGGCCGGCGTCGGATCGGCCGGCGCGGCCTTCTTCACCTGGCCTGGCGCCGTGGCCTTACCAGCCGGCTCTGCGGGCGCGGCCGCGCTCGGCGTCGCCTGGAACAGCACGACCAGAACGCCGAGGGAAGAAATCGCTACAGCTGACGCCAGGAGACGCCGATACCGACATTGGCGCAATGGAAGCTGCACCCGCCTTTCGCCACGCAGAGTGAGATGTACCACGTGCTGGCGTTGAGGGCCAGGCGCGCAAGGGTCGGTATCGGGACGATTCAGACCAACGGCGCGAAGTTCTGCTCGCGGCCGCCGATGCGCACGAGCATCAGGCCCACCAGCACCAGGGCCGACCCCGCGACGGAGAGCATCTCGTTCAGGCCGGTGCGGGCGAGCTCCGGCGGCGCGCCGCGCGTCGCACCTGCACCCGCGACCCCCGCGAGGTCCGGGATTGCCTGCGGGAGGTCGAGCGGACGGCCGAACACGCCGCCGTCACCGATGGGAGACGGTGAAGGGGGAAGAGGCGCGTCCGCCTGCGAGGCCGGGAGGGTGATCGATGATGGCGCCTCGCAGGTCGAGCCCGGTGGCAACGGAGAATCGATCGGGCACGAACGGACCGCACCGCAGATGGGCGCGCCGTCCGGACACGGTGTCGGTGCCGGCGGCGCCGGGCACGCGCCAGGCGGAGCCTTCGTCCCGTCGAAGCAGTCTTCGAGCTCCGGCTTCTGGCAGTCGCCCGCTGCGTTTCGGGTTTCGCCCGGCTGACACACCGGGACACACCGGCCTTCCTCACCGACGCGCTCGAGGCCTTCGCCGCACGTGCCCTCGGGCACGCACTCGCCCTCGCCCCTGTCGATCTCGCCCTCTGGGCACTCCTTCTTCGGCGTGCCTTCACCGTCTTCGGAGGCGACCCGGGTGCCGAGGCCATCCGAGCGAATCGCGTCATCGGTGGCGGCGTGGGCAGGCGCGGGCAACGCCGTGAACACCACGAGTGTCGCCGCGACCATCGCCAGCCACACCCGCCGCATCGATGCCGTACGAAGCGTTCCCACCGTCTTCACCTGTCGCCATTGAACCAGGACGACCCGGCGGGCAGAACCGTGGTAGCACCACTGCGGCCTTCGGATTTCCGGCGGAATCAGGCCCTTCGGCGCGAGTTGCCCCACACGTCGGGCAGCTGGCGGAGCGGCACGAGATCGCGTCGGTACTGGCGGTGGACCTGCTCGACCGCCTGCTGGGCCTGCGCCTTCAGCTCGTCGATCTCGGCGCGCAGCCTGCGGACCTCGTCCTCCAGCTCGATCACGCGCCGCACCCCCTCGAGGTTGAGGCCCGCTGCCGTGAGTTCCTGGATGCGCTGGAGCTGGGCGATGTCATGTTCGCTGTACCGGCGGCTCCCGCCTGCGGTGCGCGCCGGGTCGAGCAGTCCCTTGCGCTCGTAGATGCGGAGGGTCTGGGGGTGCACGCCGGCCAGTTCGGCCGCGACGGAGATCACGTAGACCGCACGATCGCGACGGTTCGGCGTCGGCATGTTCGGGAGGCTCACGCTTGCGCTCCTTCCGTCGGTTGGTTCGTCGTCTGGTTCAGGAACGAGTCGAGGTGGGATCGGGGCGACTCGGTGGTCGCGGCGGCGAGGGCTTCGATCGCCTCCCGCTCGGCGTCGGAGACCTTCGCCGGAACGGCGACGTCGACGGTGACGAGGAGGTCACCGCCTGCGCTGCCGCGGCCCCGGACGCGGAAGGTCTTCCCGGTGGCCGTGCCCGCGGGGATGCGGAGGGTGACCGGCCCGTCGAGGGTCGGCACCCGCACGGTCGCGCCGAGGGCGGCCTCGGGGAACGTGACCGGCACCGTGAGGGTGAGGTCCTTGCCCTTGCGGCCGAAGAGGGGATGCGAGCCGACATGCACGGTGACGTAGAGGTCACCAGACGGACCACCGTTCGCGCCAGCGGCTCCTCGACCTCGGATGCGGATCTTCTGCCCGTCTTGGACACCGGCAGGGATCCGGACCTTGACCCGGCGAGGGCGGTGGACGATGCCGGACCCGCGGCACCCGCGGCACGGCGTCTCGATGCGCATGCCCGTGCCCCGGCAGTCGCGGCAGGGCTGGCTGAACGAGAAGAGGCCCTGGTTCTCGTCGCGCACGCCGCGGCCGCCGCACGTCGAGCAGATCACGGGTGAGGTGCCCGGAGCCGCGCCGGTGCCCCCGCAGACCGTGCAGCCGGCGTCGCTGACGACGTTGACGCTCGTCTCGACGCCGTGGACGGCTTCGACGAACGACAAGTGGAGCTCCGCGTCGAGATCGTCGCCCCGTCGAGGTCCGGCCGGACCGCGACCGGCACCTGGCCCTCCCCGCCCGCGACGTCCGCCGCCGAACACGCCGCCGAGGAGGTCGCCCAGGTCGTCGACGCGGAACGTCTGGGTGAAGCCCTGGAACGGGTTGCCGGCCCCGCCCGCGCCACCCATCCCGCCGAACCCCGCCGCCATCGGACCGAGCCGGCGGACCTCGTCGTACTCCTTGCGCTTCGCAGGATCACCGATGACGTCGAACGCGGCGCTGATCTCCTTGAAGCGCTCCTCGTTCCCGCCGGACGCGTCGGGGTGGTACTGCTTCGACAGCTTCCGATAGGCGGCCTTGATCTCCTTGCCGGTCGCCTTCTCGGTGACGCCGAGCACCTTGTAGAAGTCCTTCTCGAACCACTCCCGTTGCGCCGTCATCGGTCGGTCCTCCCTAGCCGCGGACCGCGACCATGGCCGGGCGAAGCAGGCGTCCCTTCCAGCGGTAGCCGGCGCGCATCAGCGCGGCGACGACCTGTCCGTCGTCGCCTTCCTCGGCCGGCTGGTGCGAGACGGCTTCGTGCTCGTTCGGATCAAACGGCGCGCCGACCTCGCCGACCCGCTCGAGACCTTCCCTGCTGAGCGCGTCGAGCAGGGCCGACGCGATCTGCTCGACACCCTCGCCCGCGTTGTGCTGGCGGGCGAGGTCGATCGCGTCGAGGACCGGCAGCAGCTTCTCGACGAGGGCCTCGCCGGCCCGCTCGAGAAGATCGGTCTGCTGGCGAACCATGCGCTTCTTGTAGTTCTCGAAGTCGGCTTGGAGTCGCCGGAGCGCGTCGAGGTAGTCGTCGCGCTCCTTCTCGACCGCGGCGATGGCGAGGTCGATGTCGATCTCCACCGCCTCTGCGTCTCCGCCGGCGAGCGAGACCGCAGCGTCGTCGGACTCCGCGTCGAGCGCTGGTTCCTCCGCTGCGGCCTCCGCGAACTGCTGTGCCGCAGCCTCTTGCTCGGCCTCTTCCTCCTCGGAGAGGCCGAGCGAGGTGTCTTCCTGACGGGCGTCGCTCACGTGAGCCTTACGCCCCCTTCTCCTCGTCGACGATCTCGGCGTCGACGACGTCGTCGTCGGCAGCCGAAGCCGATCCGCCTGCGGCACCCGCAGAGCCGTTGGCCGCACCGGCGTCGCCCGCAGCCGCCGCGCCCTCTTCGTACAGGCGCTGGGCGAACGGCTGGAGGGCGTTGTTCAGCGCCTCGGTGGCCGACTTGATGGCCTCGAGGTCGCTGCCGTTGAGCGCCTCCTTCAGGCTCGTGAGGGCCGACTCGACCGCCTCCTTCTCGGGCCCGGTCGCCTTCTCGCCCTGCTCGCGGAGCAGCTTCTCGGTCTGGTACACCCGGCTGTCGGCGTCGTTGCGGACCTCGGCCTCCTCGCGGCGGCGGCGGTCTTCCTCGGCGTGGGCCTCGGCGTCGCGGACCATCCGCTCGATGTCGTTCTTGTCGAGCGACGACTGACCGGTGATGGTCATCGACTGCTCCTTGTTCGTCGCCCGGTCCTTCGCCGAGACGTGGACGATGCCGTTGGCGTCGATGTCGAAGGTGACCTCGATCTGCGGCACGCCGCGAGGCGCCGGGGGAAGGTCGACGAGCTGGAACTTGCCGAGCGTCTTGTTGTACATCGCCATCTCGCGCTCGCCCTGGAGGACGTGGATCTCGACCGACGGCTGCATGTCTTCGGCCGTCGTGAAGACCTCGGTGCGGCGGGTCGGGATCGTGGTGTTGCGCTCGATGAGCTTCGTCATGATCCCGCCCTTCGTCTCGATGCCGAGCGACAGCGGGGTCACGTCGAGGAGGAGGACGTCCTTCACCTCACCCTTGAGCACTCCGGCCTGGACCGACGCACCGATGGCGACCACCTCGTCGGGGTTGACCCCCTTGTGGGGCTCCTTGCCGGTGAGGCTGCGGACGAGCTCCTGGATCATCGGCATGCGGCTCGAGCCGCCGACGAGGATGACGTGGTCGATCTTCTCCTTCGTCAGGCCGGCGTCACGGATGGCCTGCTCGAACGGGGTCTTGCACCGGTCGACGAGGTCGCTCGTCATCTCCTCGAACTTCGCCCGGCTGAGCGACATGTCGAGGTGCTTCGGGCCGTCGCTGGTGGCGGTGATGAAGGGCAGGTTGATCGCCGTCTGCTGGGTCTGCGACAGCTCGATCTTGGCCTTCTCCGCCGCCTCCTTGAGGCGCTGCATGGCCATCTTGTCGGCCGCGAGGTCGACGCCTTCGCCGGCCTTGAACTCCTTGACGAGCCAGTCGATGATCCGCTGGTCCCAGTCGTCGCCACCGAGGTGGGTGTCGCCGTGGGTCGACTTCACCTCGAAGACGCCCTCGCCGATCTCGAGGATCGAGACGTCGAAGGTGCCGCCGCCGAGGTCGAAGACGAGGACCGTCTCGTCCTTGCCTGCCTCCTTGTCGAGGCCGTAGGCGAGCGCGGCAGCGGTGGGCTCGTTGATGATCCGGAGCACCTCGAGGCCCGCGATCTGGCCGGCCTCCTTGGTGGCCGTGCGCTGCGCGTCGTCGAAGTACGCCGGAACCGTGATGACCGCCTGGGTGACGGTGTCGCCCAGGAAGGCCTCCGCATCCCGCTTCAGCTTCATGAGGATGCGGGCGCTGATCTCCTGCGGCGTGTACTTCTTGCCGTCGATGTCGACCGTCCACGTCGTGCCCATGTGGCGCTTGACCGAGCGGATGGTGCGATCGGGGTTGGTGATGGCCTGACGCTTCGCGACCTCGCCGACGAGGACCTCACCGGTCTTCGAGAAGCCGACCACCGAAGGGGTCGTGCGCCCGCCTTCGGAGTTGGGGATGACCGTCGGCTCGCCCGCTTCGAGGACGGAGACGACGGAGTTGGTGGTGCCGAGGTCGATGCCGACGGCCTTGGGCATAGGGGTTTGCCTCCGAGAGAGTCCAAAAACTTGAGTGCGAGAGTATCAAGGTCTCGGAGCGCGGTTCTATTCCCGGCGGCATGGGGAGGGCGGCGCGCCGCCCTCCCCGACTACGACAGGCCTACGTAGTAAGGATCAGGAACGCCTTCAGCTCGACGCCGGTGGCGGCGGCGACGACCGCCACCCGACGGCAAACGTTCGCCGTCTTCTCCGTCTTGTAGACGTAGACGAAATGGTTGGCAGCAGCGTCCCAGCGGATCGATCCGGCCGGCGCCGATGTGTACGTCTCGATCGTGTCAGCCTGGGTTTGCCCTGTGCAGACGCCGGTGGTGACGCGGACTGCAAGCAGCGCGGGATCGATGATCTTCGCGCCGTCGGCGTCGTAGACCCGGAACTTCGTCGGAACGGAGCTGCCCCGCTTCGCCTTGTTCACGGTAGGAAGGTTGTTGACCGGCTCGAAGAACCCCTCGAGTCTGAGCGCCGGCGCCTGGTACGTCACCGTTGCGGAGGCTGCGTTCCCAGCCCGATCCCGAGCGGTTGCCGTCACCACCGTTCCAGCCGCCGATTGCGAGGTCGTGACCTTGCATGAGTCGAATAGGCCAGAGGTGGCGTCGAAGGCCGAGCAGGTGGCCGCTCCGCCGCTCACCAGCGGAACGCTGTCGATCCTCACGGCGGGCGGCGTGCGGTCGATGCGCAGGTCGAGGCGTCCGCGAAGGCCGGTGCTGCTCGCGGCGGTCACCGTGTGAGGTCCATCCGCGGTGATCCTCACAGGCGACCGGTAGTGCTGCGGCAGTCCGCCGTCGACCGCGATCGTGTACTCCGCTCCGTCTTGGCCGACGATGCCGACCTCCACGGGGCTCTTGAAGTACCCGTTGTCACCATCCGGAGACGCCGGCGTCGTCACGAGCTGAAGAGTGGCGGTGTAGTACCGGCCCTTGTTGGTGGTGAGCCCGACGTTGCCGGCGGCGTCGACCGCCTGCACGAAGTACTCGACCCGTTCGCCGGTGATCGCGCCGGCTCCCTCGTACCGGCCGTTCGAGTCGGGGTCGCTCAGGTCGAGCCGCTGCCAGGACGTCGCCGAGGCTGCGACGTCCCGGTACATGACGACGACTTGGGCGATCGCCGATGCATCGGTGACGTTTACGCCGAACGACACCTGGCCGCCGCTGATGGTCGCCGTCACTGCGGTGAGGAACGGCTGCTTGTTGTCGTCCGAGGCTCCTGCTGCCCCGTACGTCACCTGACCACCGATCTTCGTGAACAGTCGCTGGACGGCGGTGCCCGCCGCGTCACCTGCGTCACGGAACACCTGACCCGGCATGAGCACGAGTCGCTGCTCCGGCCCATTGGCACCGAGATAGGTCGAGACGTTCGAGATCGACGCCGGGAAGGCGACGTCTCCCGCCGGCGGCGCTCCTTCGTTCGCCGCGAGGTCGACGACCGGGCGGGCCACGGCTGGGGTCGTCTGTGCGTCACGCGACTCGAGGTCGGTCACGAGGAACCCCTTCGCCAGGAGTCCGTTCGCAGCGGAGGTGACCTCGACCGATGTCTTGGGCACGATGGGCCGGTACTGCGTGACCTGCGACTCGCCGGTCGTCGGCGTCCGCGGCGTTCCTGCGACGGTGAGCTCACCACCGGCGACGACATAGTGCGCTGTCGAGCCTCTGGTGCGCTCAGCGAAGTCACCGCTGTCGGAAAGGTCGAGGTTCACCGCCACCGACGGCACGGAGGGCACCGGGCCGGTGGCGGGCGTGACGGTCGCCGGAGCAGGCGTCGGGGCCGAGGCCGCGCCGATGCGGTACATCGGCAGCCCGTAGAAGGTCGCCTCCTGCATCGCCTTCTCGTCGTAGGGGCCGTAGGCACCCAACGAACCGAAGTAGGCCTGCTTGGCCAGGAGCGCGGCGCGGCCGACCGTGACCGAGCCGTCGAGTCGCTCCGCGAAGAGCTCCATGAGCCGCTCCGACAGCGCCACCGCCTCGGTGTCGCCGTAGCCGAAGCCGGTGTTGGCGAAGTACACCGCAGCCTTCTGGTCGGAGCCGAGGTACGACTGGGCCCAGTCTTCCGAGACCTCTGCGCCGTAGCCGTCCGGGATGTTGAGGCCCGCATGGCACCCCATGGTGAAGAGAATGCGCTTCGGAAGCGCGTGGGGCCGCAGGTCCGCGACGGTGAACAGGTCTGTCTCGTCCCGGTCGCGGTCGCCGACCGCCGGCAACGACCGGCTGTGGTCGTAGTGCGCGTTGACGCTGGCGATGTCCGGAGACTCCTTGGGCCCGCTAATCGGGTCTGTCGGGAAGAGCTCGTCGACGAGCGCCTGGCGCGACCACTCGTGATTGATGAGGGTGCGAAGCCCGTTCGGCAGCCGCCGCGCCAGCGCCGTGTTCACCGCGTTCGCGCCGTCTTCGAGGAAGTCGTACCCGGTGGTGAGCGCCGTCTGCGGATCGAGGACGCCGTTGGCCACTTCGAACTGCGCGATCTGCGCCGCCATGTCGGCAGGCGTCTCGACGAGACGTCCTACCGCGAGCTCCGGCACGTACAGGAAGTGGTCGAGCCACGGGATCGGGTCGAGATCGCCGTACGGGTCGTCGCTCAGGATGTTCTGCGTCGCGAGTGCCGCTGCGATCGGGTTGCCGAGGCGACTGCTCGACAGGGTCGACCCCGTGTAGTCGCTCTCGTTGGAGAGCTGGGTGTAATCGGCGATGCGGGCCATCGGGACGATGTCGTCGCTGCCTGCGATCACGATGTTCTCGAGCCCAGGAGCAGCCGCACGGACCGCAGTGATGATGTTGCCGATCGATGAAGCGACCGCGTTCGCGCGCTCGGGGTCGCAGGGATGCGCGTCCCAGTCCGAGAGCGCGGCGGCCCCACCAGGTGCCGCCTCGATCGCGTACACGAGTCCGTCAACGCCGGGAAGCTGCGCGAGGCGATCGACATCCGACGCCTCGAGTGCGTTGGAGCCGAACCGGTCGACGAGGCGCGAAGGACTGGTCAGGATCAACGTCTTGGTCGTCGGCGGGATCGTCGCAGGCGCCGGGGCCGCGTACGTGACCGACGGGCGCGGCGCGCACGCCGGCGGCGTCGGAGGCGCGTACTGCTTGACGTAGAGCACGTACGGCGCCGGGCTCGACCCGGCGTTGAACGCGGTGACCTGGATGAGGTAGTGCGACGACGTCGCCGGATTGAGGTCCGATGTCGTGTCGATCAACTCGTCGGCACCGTCGCGGTTCTGCGACACGCTGCGCAGCGGCGTCGAGCCGATCTCGGTGTTCGGGATGTCGTCGAGCGTCTCGGCGCTCACGAACTCGTCGGCCGCGTGGTAGCTCACGCCGGTGTCGGCGACGGGGACGGAGCGCAGTGGCACCGACCGAAGCGGCACCGAGCGAAGCGGGGTCGATGCCGCATCGGTGAGCAGGGCGACGTCGAAGTCGGCGTCGTCGCTGTCGTTGCCGAGCCGGACCTGGATCCGTGTCCCCTTCGGCGGGACGGGCAGCTTGAAGTAGTCGACGTCGCCGGCCGACGCGATGTGCGAGATCACCAGCGTGTTGGGGCTGATGGCGGCGGCGCCGGAGGGCATGTCGTTGCCGCCGGACTCGAAGTCCTCGTTGACCGACACCGGCGCCTGGCCCACCGCGGTTACGGGGGCAACCCCGAGGTCGACTCGCAGCGAGGACGTCGCGCCGCCCACGAGCGACAGGCTCGGTCGGGCCCGGAAGGTCCACGTCACCACCTGGCCCTCGGCGACCGGCTCGATCGTCCACTCGACCGATGCGCCGGAGCCCGTCGGTTCGCCGGAGATGCCCGTGGCTTCGCTGGTGCTGCCGGCGACGTACCGGAATCCTCTGGGGAGACGGACGCGTGCGGTGCCGCTACCGGTGCGTGAAGCCGTGAACGTCGCCGTGTAGGTGAGGGTCGGCGCGGACGGACCGGCGTAGTCGTGGACGCCGATGCGCTCTACGGGCAGCGACTCCCAGGCGTAGTCGGCTCGGTTCACGAGCCCTTGGAGCAGCTCGAGCAGCGAACCCGGCAGATCGTCTGGTGCCACCGAGTCGAACAGGGTCCCCAACGTCGCGTCGGCTCGGATGGCGTCTGCCCGCTCCGCGTCGGCCAGCGTGGCCGTGAGCGAGGCGCAGTCGATCGCCGGCGTCCCGCATTCGACGACGGCCGGCACCGGCGACACCGACCTCAGGGGGATGGTGCCGATCGGGACCGACCGCAGTGGCACGGAACGCAGCGGCACCGAGCGGAGCGGCAGCGCGGCGACGTCGACGCTTCGAAGCGGGACGGACCGCAGCGGCACAGACCGAAGCGGGACGGAGCGCAGCGGGATGCCGGCGAGGTCGACCGCGAGGATCGGGCTCTCGGCGGTGAGGCCCAGGGTGGTGCAGGAGTAGCCGAGGCCGGTGATGACTGCGCACCAGCTCTCGAAACCGGTGAGACCATCGTCGGGAACGACGTCGACCGAGCGCAACGGGGTGCTGCCCATCGCCAGCGACACCATCGACACCGAGCGGAGCGGGGTCGAACCGAGGTCGATGTCGGCGAGCGTCAGCGACTGGAGGCCACCCGGCACCGGGGTGAGAGCGAGGACCTCCTCCAGGGTGATGTTCTGCAACGGCACGCTGCGCAGCGGCGTCGACTCGAGGATCGCCTCCCAAGACGTGGAAACGGACCGGAGGGGGATGTCGGACAGAAGGACAGACCGCAGCGGAACAGATCGAAGAGGCACCGACCGCAACGGAACCGATCGGAGCGGCACCGAGCGCAACGGGCTCGCGGCGATGTCGACGCTGCGGAGCGGCGTGTCGGCCACGTCCGACTGCACGCTCAGCGGGAGCGCCGTGACGGGGATGTCATCGGGGTCCACGAACGAGGCTCCCGGCAGCGTCGAAGCCGACGAGACCGTCAACGAGAGCGAACGAGCGTCGGCGACGCCGCCCCAGTCGGCGGCGCGGTTGTTCGAGCCGTTGTTGGTGATCGACGCGACCGCTCCGGTGGCGAGGGTCAGGACATGGATGTCGCCGCCGCTGTCGAAGAGGATGCGATCACCGTCGGGCGACCACTTCGGGAAGAGGTCGTCACCCTCCTGCTCGAGGAGCGGCTGCTGCGAGCCGCCGTCGGGGTCCATCGTCCAGAGGTCGCCGTCGCGGGAATAGACGATCGCCGACCCGTCGGGTGAGAAGGAAGGGGTGGTGTCGACGACGTCCGGCGTGTTGGTGAGATTTCGCTCGACCACGTCGCCGCCTGGCGATCCGATCGTCGACTCGAAGATCTCCTCGGCACCGAGCCGGTCGGTGCGGTACACGACACGAGTCCCATCAGGGCTCCACTGAGGGAATCCGCCTCCGAGGAACGTCGTCGCGAACGACACCTGCCGCGGCGTGCCGCCGGTCGCCGGCATGACGTGGATGTCGAACCCGTATGCGTTGTCCTCGTCTATGCCGTAGTCGCGGGCGAACGCGATCTGCGTGCCGTCCGGCGACCACGCCGGGTCGGCGTCGTAGGTGAACGGGCTGTTGGTGATGTTGGTGACGTCCGAGCCGTCGGCGCGCATCACGAACAGGTCCATCCCGCCGTCGCGGTCGGAGGCGAAGACGATCTTCGATCCGTCCGGTGAGAACTCCGGGTCGCTGTCGTGGCCGGGATGGTCCTCGGTGAGGTTCCGGGTGGTGCCGCTCACCACGTCGGTCACGAAGATGTCGTCGTCGCCGTTCTCCGGATCGGTGCCGACGTACGCGACGAGCTCGCCCGAAGCGGCGGCTGTGGCGAACGCGAGGTTGTCGATGGCGACCTCTTCGGCGAGGCCGGAACCGTGCTCGATGCCGGAGCTGAGCTTGAACCCGCTGATGCGCTTGCCGCTCGGTGCGATGTGACCGAGGTACTGCGGGGTGTTCTCGTTCCCGTCGTTGTCCGACACCGAGAACGACGCCGACGACCCGTCGGAGTAGGCGATCTGCAGGGTTGCCGCACTCGACGCCGGGTCCTGAGCCGCGAGCGAGAAGCCGACCGCCGACACTGGCGCGCCGAACTTCGCTTCGAACACCTGCGGCAGCCCCGCCGCCTCGCGCTGGAACCCGCCGAAGAGCACGTGACCGGTGACCGAACCGGAGAACACGTACAACGGCTCTCCGGGTGTGCTGAAGGTCGCGCCCGGCACCTGCGTCGTGATCAACGTCCCGGCCGCGATCGCGTCGAAGTCCTCGAACGTGTGGGGCCCGATGGCCGCCCGGAACGCCGCCTCGTCGTGCGTCAGGCCGCCACCGTGGTCAGCCCCCGACGGCGAGGCCGCCACGAACTGCACTGAAACCACCAACAGCGCAAGCGTCAGCAGCACGCTGACGGCGCGTCGGAACCTCGCCATGTCACTCTCCCGCCCTGCGCTCCCTCCGAGCGCCTGACCTCGACGGTACTAGTCCGAACGGACTACCGCTAGATGGTCAACACGAGGAGATTGGTACGCTTTTGCGAAGACGGTGGGGGGTGCAGGCCGGCGTGAACAGCCAGCCGACGGCAGGGTTCACTGCCAACGTGGGCTACGGACTCGACGAGTACGTGCCGCGCCTGGTGCGCGACGGGTGGTGCGACGCGCGCTATCGCTCCGTCGAGGGCACGTTGGTGTTCGCCGACATCTCCGGGTTCACGAATCTCTCGGAACGGCTCGCCCGCTCGGGGCGCGCTGGAGCGGAAGAGCTCGTCACCGCGATCTCGTCGGTGTTCACGCCGCTGATCGATGACATCGTCGCTGTGGGCGGCGACGTCTTGAAGTTCGGCGGTGATGCGTTGCTCTTCCTCGTCACCGGCGAGGAGCATGCCGCACGAGCGGTCTCGGCGGCCGTGGCGATGCGGGCGACGCTGCGGCGCGTCGGAGTCATCTCCACCGGGACCGGCACGGTGCGGCTGCGGATGTCGGTGGGCGTGCACAGCGGGACGTTCGAATGCCTCCTCGTCGGGCGCGACCACGAGGAGCTCGTCATCGTGGGCCCTGCAGCATCGACGACCGTTCTGATGGAGTCGACGGCAGATGCGGGCGAGATCCTCGTCAGCGCCGACACCGCGTCGCAGATCCCGACGGCCTGCATCGGCGCAGCGAAGGGTCAGGGATGGTTGGTGAAGCGGCGGCCCCACCGCGTGCCAGATGTCGGCCGATCGACGGCCGCCGCCGCGTCCGAGATCTTCGTGCCGATCGCGTTGCGGGGCAGGCTGGCCGCGATCGTCGCCGAGTCGGAGCACCGATACGTCACCGTCGCCTTCCTGCACTTCGGCGGCGTCGACGAGCTGCTCGCCAGAGCGGGGCTGGCCGAGACCCATCGCCGAATCAACGAGCTCGCCGCGACGGTCGTCGAGATCTGCGAGCAGCTCGACGTCACCATCATCTGCACGGACATCGCCGATGACGGTGGCAAGTTCATGCTCGCCTGCGGCGCACCCGACGCCGTCGACGACGCCGAAGGGCGCATGCTGCGCGCCTGCCGAGGGATCCTCGATCGCGACCACGGGCTCCCCGTGCGCATCGGTGTGAACCGTGGGCCGGTCTACGCCGGCGCCGTGGGCTCGCCTCGACGGTTCACCTACTCCACGATGGGCGACGCAGTGAACCTGGCGGCTCGCGTGATGGGCAAGGCTCGCCCCGGCCAGGTGCTGGCGACGGCTTCCGTCGTCGACAACTGCGGCCGGCGGTTCGACCTCGCGCCGCTCGAGCCCTTCATGGTCAAGGGCAAGAGCCAGCCTGTGCGTGCCTACGCGGTCGGGCGCGTCCGGCACGGCCAGAGCACGTTGAGGCCCGGCGCGGCCGAGTTCATCGGCCGGACGTCGGAACTCGCTCTCCTCCGCGACCGGGCGACAGCCGCGGCGAGCGGCCGCGGGGCGGCGGTCGAGATCGTCGCCGACACCGGTATGGGGAAGTCGCAGCTGGTCGCAGAGGCGACCGCCACATGGGTGCACCGAAGGATCGAGGTCGCGTGCGAGCAATACGACTCCGCGACGCCGTACTTCGCGACGCGGCAGCTTCTCCGCGCAGCGCTCGGCATCGACGACGTCGCCGATCGCGCAGCGGCAGGGCGCGCGCTGGAACGGGCCGTCAGCGAAGCAGTTCCCGCGCTCGCACGCTGGACGCCGCTGATCGCGATCGCCATCGACGCCGAGGTCGACATGACCGAAGACGTAGCGCAGCTCGCTGCGCAGTTCCGGCGGGCTCGTCTTGCCGAGCTGACGGTGGAACTGCTCGACGCGGTGGTTCGCGAACCGCTCCTCCTCGTCGTCGAGGACGGCTTCTGGATGGACGACGCGTCCGCCGAGGTGATCGCCGCGGTGGTGCGGGCCGCGGCGGCGCGGGCGTGGCTGGTCCTCGTCACGACCCGCCCCAACCAGAGCAGTGGGATGAGCCGGCTCGACGGCGTTGCCATCAGCATCGAGCTCGGTCCCCTGCGGCGCGATGACGCCGCCGAGATCTTTCGGTCGGTGGTGGGCCGGTGGCCATCGCCCCACGTCCTCGACGAGCTCGTCGCACGCGCAGGCGGCAACCCGTTGTTCACCGTCGAGCTCGCATCCGTGATCGGGCGCGACGGCCTCGACGCCGTGCCGCCCTCGATCGAGGGACTGGTGAGCGCGCACCTCGACCGCCTCGACGTCGAAGACCGTCGTTGCCTCAGGTACGCGTCGGTCGCGGGCACGACGACTTCGCTCGATCTGCTCGAGCGCGCCATCGGCGACCTCGTGCCGTCCCTCGCCGATGCTCACCAGCTCGAGCGCCTCCGGGAGTTCGTCGAGGTCGGGGACGATGGCGTGTTCACCTTCCGACACGACCTCTACCGGCGGGTCGCGTACGAAGCGCTTCCGTTCCGCCGCCGCCGCGAGCTCCACGGCCGGATCGCTGATGCGATCGTCGCGGAGCATGGTGACGAGCCGGATGTCCTGCCGCTGCTGTCGATGCATTACCGCGAAGCGCAACGCCTCCCCGAGACGTGGCGATACTCCGTGCTCGCCGGCGCTCGAGCGACCGAGCAGTACGCGCCGGTGGAGGCTGCGCGGTTCTACGAACGCGCGCTGCACGTTGCGCCGAAGCTCGGCGTCCCGGCCGAGGAGGTGTGCACAGTCGCGCAGGCGCTCGGCGACGCTCACCGGCTCGCGGCGCAGTACGACCAGGCGACTCGCGCGTACAAGGAGGCGCGGCGCAGCGCCGGTGACGTCATCGCCACCGCGGAGGTCATGTTGCGGGAGGGTGTCGTTCGCGAGCGGATGGGCCGGTACAAAGCAGCCGTGCGTTGGTATCTGCGAGCGCTGCGCACACTGCCCAGCGGCCCTGAATCGCGGGTGCGTTCCCTCGAAGCGCAACTGAGCGTGGAACTCGCGGCAGCGCGGTACCGGCAGGGCCGACTCCAGGAGTGCATCGACGCGTGCTTGTCGTCGATCGCCGCGGCGGAAGGCGCGAACGACCGTGACGCGCTAGCGCACGCCTACTACCTCCTCGACGCGGCGTACACCGACCTCGGTCACCCCGACAGCCGGCGGTACCGCGAGCTGGCCCTGCCGATCTATCGAGAGCTCGGTGACCTCGTCGGTGAGGCCGACGTCTTGAACAACCTCGGCATCGACGCGTACTACGAGGGCGATCTCGACGAGGCGCTCGCGTACTACGAGAAGTGTCGTGCGGTCAGAACACGGGCTGGAGACGTGATGGGCGCGGCGGTGGCCGCGAACAACATCGGTGAGGTGTACTCAGACGTCGGCCGTCTCGACGACGCGGCGCGTCTGTTCGACGACGCGTTGCGGGTGTTCGAGGCGGTGGACTACCCGATCGGGATCGCCCTCGTCCGCGGGAACCTCGGGCTGCTCGCTGCTCGGGCAGGGCGAGCCGACGAGGCGCGCGCGCTCTTGGTCGAAGCCAAGGCGCGGTTCGCAGCGCTCGGAGCGACGCCCTATGTCGCAGAGATGGAAGACCGCCTCGGGCGGATCGACGAGGCGCTCGTCTGAAGCTCGGCGGTGGCCGGCGTCGCCGGCTACTCGAAACGCAACGCGGTGACCGGATCGAGACGCGCGATGCGGCGGGCGGGGGCGACCGACGCGGCACCAGCGATCACGACCACGATCGCCGCCAGTGCCGGGAGCATCCCCGTAGGCGCCGCGAACGGCACCGAGAACCCGAGCGCCTCGCTCGAGTTCGTCAACACCGCGCGCGCCAGGACCCAGCCGAGCGGGATCGACAGCACGAACGCGACCGCACCCATCGTCAACGACTCGACCAGCACCATCCGACCCAACGCGCCGCGCTGGATGCCGACCGCCCGAAGGATGCCGATCTCGCGGGTCCGCCGCAGGATCGTCATGCCGAGCGTGTTCGCGAGCCCGAGCATGCCGACGACCGCGGCCACCCCGATCACCGCGAGGAACGGGCGGAAGTTCTGGCGGATCTGCTCCTGGGCCAGGGCGTGCTCGGCGTCCATGGTGTTGATCCAGTAGCCGGGCCGATCGCCGACGACCTCCTCCACCTGCGCGCGCAGCGCCTCCCTCGTGACGCCCTCGGCGGCCTTGAGCTCGAAGCCGGTGACCGCCCCGGCGCCGAACCACTTCACGCCGTCGGCGAGTCCGACGATCACCCGCACCCCCGTCTCGGGTGTCGCGTAGATCCCGGCGACGGTGAAGTCGCGGAGGCCCTGCGTCGTCTGCATCGGGAGCGCGTCGCCCCGGCCGACTCCCACGCGCCGCGCATACACCTCCGGCACGATGACCGCGTTGCCTGCTTCGAGCGCTGCCCTGGCTGACGCGTCGTCACCATCCGACCACGGGAAGCCCTGCATCCCGAAGAACGAGTCGGTCTCGATGACCGCGAGCTCGACGCTCTGCCGGTCGGCGCCGATCGACGTCCGGCCGCTACGGAAGGCGGTCGCAACGCCGACACCGTCGAGGTCCCGCACCGCGTCGGCGACGTCGTCGGGCATCCCGTTCCAGGCGGCCATCGTGACGTCCGCTCGGTAGCGAACCTCGAAGCCACGGTCGAGTGCCGCGAGCAGCGACCCCTGCACGCCGCCGAGCGTGAGAACGAGGGCGAGCACCACCATCAACAGCCCGAGCGTGTACGCCGACCGTGTCCGCTCCCGCACGAGGTGGTTCACCGCTGCGTCGCCGAGACCCGGGGCGAGGCGCGACGACGCCTTTCCCACGAGGCGGGCGATCGGCCCGAGCACGACCGGCACCAGCAGGACCGCGCCGAGCAGGAACAGGAGCGGTGCCGTTCGTACCGCGCCGCCGACACCACCGATCCGCTGGAGGACCAGCGCCGCTGCGACGAGCGCGGCGCCGACGAGCCACGCCGGCCCGAGGCGGGACGGGTCGGTGTGCCGTTCGCGCATGGCGTCGACGGGCTCGGCCTTCGCGGCCCGCCACGCAGGGAAGAAGGCTGCCGCGGGCGGGGTGAGCAACCCCACCGCTATCGCGGTGATCACGCTCCCGCTCTCGATGGTGAGGCCGGTGCGGGGGAGGTTGTAGACGACCTGCGCGAGCCGCAGCAGCACCGTTCCGACGAAGGCGCCGACGACCAGCCCGAGGGTCGTGGCGACCACGCCGAGCACCGCCGCCTCGCCGAGCACCGCCCGCACGACGTCGCGCCGGCGGGCGCCGACCGCTCGCAGCACGCCCCAGGTCCGCGTCCGCTCCGCGACCGACGTCGACATCGTCAGATAGATGAGGAACCCGCCGACGAAGGCAGCCATCAGGCCCAGCATCCCGAACGCGCCCTGGATGAGCGCGGCGGAGTTGCGCAGCCCGTCGCCGGCGTCGACCTGGAGGCGCAACGCGTCGCCCGCCACCGCGGCGTGCTGCGCGGCCCACTCTCGCGCCGACGTCCCCGGCGCGAGCTCCACCCACATCGACTGCACGACGTCGCCCTGTCCCTGGATCCGCGACGCCGTCTCGAACGACGTCAAGCCGTTGGAGTCCGGCCAGTCACCGATGCGGACGACCGTGAGGGCGACTGGTCCGTTCCTCGTCACGAGCTCGACCGGGTCGCCGAGCGACACCCCCAACTCGCTCGCGCGCTGGCGCGAGAGCGAGATCTCGTCGGCGCCGGGCGCAGGGTCGCGTCCTTCGAAGCGACCGGCCTCACCTGGACGAGCGCGGAGAACGGTGTGGTCCGGTCCCTCGACGTGGCGATGGCCGAGCACGTTGAGTTCGGTGTCGCTGCCGGCAACCGTCGCGTTGATGAAGACGGATGCCCAGGCCTGGCTCACGCCGGGCAGGGCGCCGAGCTGGTCGAGCAACGGTGCTGGGATCGTGTTGCCGTAGCTGCCGATCGGCTCCACCCGCACGCCGGGCACCGACGCACTCCCGACGGATCGGTCGATGCCGTCGCTGATGCTCGCGTTGGTGGCGAGGACGCCGAAGAGCACGGCGACGCCGAGGGTGGCACCTATGGCCGTGAGCAGGTACCGCGCCGCGGAGCGACGGACGCTCCTGACCCCCAGTGCAGAAATGGAGCGCATCGGACGGAAGCCTCGCGCGATCATTCGGTTCGATGCTCGAAATTTGCGCGGTCTCGAAGAGCTATCGGACAGGCGCCAACGAGGTGACTGCGCTGCGCGACGTCGACCTGACCGTCGGCTCCGGTGAGCTCGTGGCGATCATGGGGCCGTCGGGGTGCGGCAAGTCGACGCTGCTCCACGTGATGGGCGCGCTCGACACCCCCACCTCCGGTGACGTCGTCCTGGAAGGGCGCCGGCTCGGTGACCTCTCCGACACCGAGCGCACCACCATCCGGCGCGACGACGTCGGTTTCGTGTTCCAGTTCTTCAACCTCGTGCCCGTCCTCACCGTCGCCGAGAACATCGCCCTGCCGGCTGTCGTCGGGCGGATGCCGGCCAAGCAGCGAGCGGAGCGGCTCGCCGAGGTGCTCGACCTGGTCGGCCTCGCCGGGCTCGCCGATCGGATGCCGAACCAGCTGTCCGGTGGTCAGCAGCAGCGGGTCGCAATCGGCCGGGCGCTGTTCAACCGCCCGTCGCTGCTGCTCGCCGACGAACCGACCGGGAACCTCGACCACGCTGCGGGCCGCGAGATCCTCGACCTGTTCTGCTCGCTGCACGCGAGCGGGCAGACCGTCGTGATCGTGACCCACGACCCCGGTGTCGCTGCGGCCGCGCAGCGCGTCGTGTTCCTCCACGACGGGCGCGTCGTCGCGGACGTGCAACCACGCAGCGCCCGGTCGCTGCTCCGCCGCCTCACGTCGCTGCAGCCGGCCTAGCTGCCGCTCCGCCGGGCGTGCTCTCGGTGGAGCCACTCATCGACCGCAGCGGCGAACGGCGCGGCTGCTTCGGGAGTGTGCTCGAAGAAGAGGAAGGGCTCGATCGCCTCGAGCTCGATCAGCAGCGGCTCGCCGCTGTCGCCGCGGACGATGTCGACGCGGGCGTACAGCGGTCGACCGAGGTGAGCCGGTATCGCACCGACCGCGTCCAGCGCGAACGCACGGAGCTCGTCGTCCAGGTCGGCCCGACCTGTGTGCTGTTCGATGGCGAGCGAGAGGTCGTCGACGGGTGCCGCGCCGGTGACGAGGATGCCCCCCTTGCGCACCGCATGCGTGGCGGCGCCGTCGACGACGTAGACACCGACCTCGCCCTGTTCGTCGACCGAACGCAGGTGGGGCTGGATCATCGCGACGCCGCCGTCGGTCGCGATCGACCCTGCGTGCGCGACGCCCTCGGCCGCTCCTCGAGTGCGCGAGTAGCTCGCGCTGTGGCGCCCGCCGCACGACACCGATGGCTTCACGACGAAGCGTTCCCATGGCACGGCAGGCACATCGTCGCCGGGCTCGACCCACAGCGTCGACACGACCGGCACGCCCACCCGCTCCAGGTCGCGCAGGTACCGCTTGTCGGTGTTCCACTCGAGCAGCGACGCGTCGTTCGTCAGCGGGAGGAGCGCCTCCACCTCTCGTGCCCAACGGATGAACTCGTCGCGCGCGTCGACGTAGTCCCACGTCGTGCGGATCAGCGCGCCGACGAACTGGTCGGGGTCGAGCAGACGACCCCACGGCACCGTGACGCCCTCGATCCCGACGTGGGCGAGCGCGCCGAGGAGGTGCTCGCCGTCGCCCCACAACTCGGCGCTGTCGCGAGCGGTGACGATGGCCAGCCGCCTCATCGATCAGCCGAGGGTGACGGTGGAGCGCACGACACCGGCGCGCTGGTGGCGCGCGACGAGGTCGACCGTCGCGCCGGCGGGGCCGCGAACGACCCATTCGGCCTTCGCTCGATCGAGCGTGGCATCGGAAGCAGCACCGAAGCCGCCGAGCATCGCGTTCTTCAACGCCCGCCCGGAGAGCTGAGCGAGTTGCTGCTTCGCATCGGTGCCCACGAGCGTCACCGGCCCTTCGTCGCCCTCGGGTAGCACGATCTCTGCTTCCACCGGCCGCACGGCCTTGCGGTCGACCGCCTTCTGGGTCACGTTCGTGGGCAGCCATCCTGCGTTCTGCACGACCATGCGGATGCGCCACGCGTCGCCACCGAGGTCTTCGACCGACGTCGAGTGCAGCGACAGCTCCGGTGCGATCAGCACGTGCCAGATCGCCCAGTCGGCATGCGGTGCGACCTCGGCCTCGAGGAGGTGGGGCGGCGGGTTCCGGAAGCAGAATGCGGTGTTCCACCCACCGAGCTCGACCCGACCGAGTTGCGGGTGGTCGTAGGAGTACCACTCGACGAATCCCTCGCCGCCGAGCTGCTCGTCGCTCCAGGCGAGGAGCTTGAGGTCGTCGTCGAGGGGGTGGTCGAGCCACCAGTCGATGAACTTCATGTCCTCGATCCCCGCGGCGCGCTGAGGGCTCCAGAACTCGGTCGTCCACGCGTAGACGCCGAGGTGGTCGTAGGCCCAGTCGTCCGCGACGCCCGTGATGACCTCCTTCGGGTCGTACTTGAAGTCGTGGTACACGCTCACCGCGGGATACCCCGTGAGCTCTGTCGCCTTCTGGCCGATGACCTTGAACACGCGCAGGTCGAACGTCGGCAGGTGGTCGTCGGCGTGGGTGCCGTACGGCCGCAGGTGCACGCCGGAGTACGTGTGGTACTGGATGAACGCGCACACGTTCGGCCGGTCGATCAGGCCCTGCACGACGGCGCGGATCTCCGGCTCCGATGTGGGATACGGGCCGGCGCCGTACTGCTCGCCTTCGGGGCGCCACTCGATCGGGTAGTTGCGGTTCATGTCGAGCCCGGCGAGCGCGGGCGCAGGCTTGATGGTGACTCCGTCGAAGTTCTGGATCTCCCCCTCGGTGAGGAGCCGGTAGTACGGGCCGGTGCCGCTTTCGACGGGGTCTCGCGGCACGAGCAGGCGGTGGTCGGCCGACGACGTCTTCCACGTGCCGTTCGCGTCTTCGATCCGCATCATGAGGATGCGCCCGTCGCCGTCCATGTCCTGCGCGATGAGCCCGTCCTGCTGATCGGTCAGCGGGTACGGACGAGCCGATGACCGCACGTACCGCGGCCGCTCCGCCATGGCGAGCTCGGCGCCGTCAGGGCCCATGCGCGGGACGACGTAGAAGGTGCGGGTGTCGACGGCCCGGGTGACCGTGTCGTCCGCGCCGTACTGCGTCAGCAGCTTGTTGATGAGGTAGAGCGCGGCGGTCGAGCCTGTGAGCTCGGTGGCGTGGATGTTGGCGTCGATCCAGATCGCGGGCTTCTCGTCATGCGGCCCCGTCGCCGTGTTCGTGATCGTGCACAGCCAGATGTCGCGGTCTTCGTACGACTTCCCGATGCTCGAGAGCTCCATCAGGTCGGGGTACGCGGCCGCGAGAGCCTCGAGGATCTCGGTCAGCTCCGGGAACTTGACGAAGCGATCGAAGGGAACGTGGACGCCTGAGGTGGGAGTGTCCGCCGACATGGGGCGGGAGGGTACTCGGGTCGCCGCAGCGAACCCCTGAGGATGAGACGCCCGCCGCTGCTCGCACTGCTCGCCGCCCTCGTGGCTCTGACGGTCGCTCCGGTCGCGGCATCGGCGTCGTCGGGCACGAAAGGCGGCAAGGGTCCGCTGCGGATGAACCACGTCCAGGCGCGGGGCTCGCACAACTCGACGCACCAGGACCACAACGGCTCCCTGCCCGGCGTTCCTCCGTGGGACTACTCGCATCCCGCGCTCGACGTGCAGCTCGAGGAGCAGGGCGTGCGCCAGGTGGAGCTCGATCTCCACTTCAACTGGGCCCGCGACGACATCGAGGTGTACCACGTGTGGTTCGCGGACGACCGGTCGAGCTGCACGCTGCTGCGCGACTGCCTCGCGCTGATCCGGTCGTGGTCGGACGCTCACCCGGGCCACCACCCGCTGCTCGTCCTGCTCGAGCCGAAGGACGGGCCGCTCGAGGACGAGGATCCCTTCACCCGCCCCTTCGGCACCTACGAGTACCAGCGCCTCGACGAGATCCTGCGGGAGGTCTGGCCGGATCGGGTGGTGACGCCCGACAGCGTCACCGGCCGGGGCACGACGCTGCGCCAGTCGATCGTCGAGCGCGGGTGGCCGAAGCTGGCCGATGTCCGCCAGCACGTGACGTTCCTCATCGACGGCGACGACCACGGCACCGCGTACAGCAACGGGTACACGTCGCTCGCGGGCCGCATGTCGTTCGTCCAGGCGCCGGAAGAGTCGCCCGTCGCGGCGTTCGTCGGACGGGGCGGAGGCAGCGGGAAGTACGACCGCATGAGCAGGCTCGTCGCCCAGGGCTTCATGGTCCGAGACCTCGCCGGCGACCCCCGTGCCGCGCTCGCGGCAGGCGCGCACTACATCAGCAACGACACCCCGACGATGAGTGCCTACGACGACGCAGGGATGCGGCCGTCGCGCTGCAACCCGGTGACCACCCTCGACGTGTCGTGCACCGCCGAGGCCATCGAGACGCACGCACACCGCGACGGCTACGCGACGAGCGGGACCGTGTCCGGTGACGATCCGGCCGCGGTGATCGGCGACAAGGTCGACCGGCTCGTCGTGCGGTCGGCCACGGCCGCGGCGGATGCGGTCACGAACGGACGCCAGCCGTAGATTCCGACGGCATGTACACCCTCGTCCTCCTGCGGCACGGCGAGAGCCAGTGGAACAAGGCGAACCTCTCGACGGGCTGGCAAGACGTCGACCTCACGGACAAGGGACGGGAGGAGGCGCGTCAGGGTGGGCGGCTGATGGCCGACGCCGGGCTGCGGCCTGACGTCCTCCACACGTCGCTGCAGAAGAGGGCGATCCGAACCGCGCAGCTCGCCCTGAGCGAGATGGACCTCGACTGGATCCCCGTGAAGCGGAGCTGGCGGCTCAACGAGCGCCACTACGGCGACCTCGAGGGCAAGAACAAGACCGAGACGGCGGAGAAGTACGGCGAGGAGCAGTTCAAGATCTGGCGGCGTTCGTACGACACCCCGCCTCCGCCGTTGGATCTCGACGACGAGCGCCACCCCCGCTTCGATGCTCGCTACCGCGACCTCCCGGCCGACGTGCTGCCCGCGACGGAGTGCCTGAAGGACGTCGTCGCCCGCTTCCTCCCCTACTGGGTGGACGGCATCGTCCCCGACCTGCGGGCTGGAAAGACGGTCCTCGTCGGCGCCCACGGCAACTCGCTGCGGGCGCTCGTCAAGCACCTCGACGGCATCAGCGACGACGAGATCCCGGGGCTCAACATCCCGACGGGCGTCCCGCTCGTCTACAACCTCGACGAGTCGCTCACCCCGCAGGGCGAGCGCCTCGACTGGGCCGGTGGGATCCGGGGCCGCTACCTCGGCGACCAGGACGAGGTGAAGGCGAAGATCGCCTCCGTCGCCGCCCAGGGCACCAAGAAGGATTAGCCCGTTCGAACTGTGAGTAGTTGTTCGAGGTCAGGTCGAACAACTACTCACAGAACACGAGGGCGGCGGGTGCGTCAGACCGCGTCGACGTCCATCTCGCCGGTGCGAACGCGCATGAGACGGTCGACGTCGACGATCCAGACCTTGCCATCGCCGATCTTGCCGGTGTGGGCGGAGGCTCGGATCGTGTCCGTCACCTTCTCCGCGTCGTCGATAGCGCAGAGGACCTCGATGCGCAGCTTGGGGACGAGGTCGACGGTGTACTCCGCGCCCCGGTAGGTCTCGGTGTGGCCGCCTTGGCGGCCGTACCCCTTGACCTCGGTGACGGTGAGCCCCTGGATGCCGATGCCCTTGAGGCCCTCCTTCACCGAGTCGAGCATGTGCGGCTTGATCACCGCGGTGACGAGCTTGATCATCGGTGCCTCCTAGGCGTTGATCGGCGAACGGGTGGACACGACCGGGGTGGGCGCACCCTGCGGGGTGACGTCGGCGCCGTAGCCGGCCGCCCCGTGCTCGAGGACGTCGAGGCCCTGCAGCTCCTCTTCCTCCGACACCCGGAGGCCGATGGTCGCCTTGATCCCGAGGAACAGCAGGCCGGCAGTGACGGCCACGAACGCACCGACCGACACGACACCGATCGCCTGGGCGATCAGCTGGTCGGCGCCGCCGCCGTAGAAGAGGCCGGCCTTCCAGAAGTCGGTGGTCTCGGTGGCGAAGAGTCCGACGCACAGCGTGCCGAAGGCACCGCAGACGCCGTGGACGGAGATGGCGCCGACCGGATCGTCGATCTTGATGCGGTCGAAGAACAAGACCGCGGCGACGACGATCACGCCCGAGAGCGAACCGATGACGAGGGCGCCGATGTTGCTGACGGCCGCGGTACCTGCGGTGATGCCGACGAGGCCGGCGAGCATGCCGTTCGCCGCCATGGCGACATCGGGCTTCCCGGACTTGAACCAGATGGCGAGCATGGCGAACACCGCACCCGCCGCCGCCGAGAGCGTCGTGGTGAGCGCGATGCCGCCGATCGCGCTGTCGGCCGCCAGCTCCGAGCCCGGGTTGAACCCGTACCAGCCGACCAGGAGGATGAACGTGCCGAGCACGGCGAACGGGATGTTGTGGGCGGGGATGGCCCGCGGCTTGCCGTCGGGGCCGTACTTGCCGATGCGCGGACCGATGATCATCGCCCCCATCAGGGCTGCAACGCCGCCGGTCATGTGAACGATCGTCGACCCGGCGAAATCGTGGAACGGCGTACTCATCTGCGACAGCCATCCGCCGCCCCACTGCCAGTGCACGACCACGGGGTAAATCAGGCCGGAGATCACGAGCGAGTAGACGAAGTAGCTCTTGAACTTCGTCCGCTCGGCCATGGCTCCGGACACGATCGTCGCTGCGGTCGCCGCGAACGCGACCTGGAAGATGAACGACACCGGCAGGGTGAGCGTGCCGATCGTCGCCGCGCCGTCACCGAGGAACCAGCCCTCGGTGCCGAAGAAGTCGTTGCCGCTGCCGAAGGCGATGGCGTACCCGAAGGCGAAGAACGCGATGGCTCCTCCGCAGAAGTCCATCAGGTTCTTCATCATGATGTTGGCCACGCTCTTGGCACGCGTGAGTCCTGCTTCGACGAGCGCGAAGCCCGCCTGCATGAAGATCACGAGCACCGCGCAGAGCAGCACGAAGACGTTGTCGAGGTTCGTCTGCACGTCGGCCGCCGTCGCCTCTGCCTGTGCCGACGCCGGCACGATCGGCAGGGCGACGACGGCGGCTCCGAGCGCACCGAACAGGAGGAGTCGCTTCCTGGAAATCATGCGGCCGACCGTACGGAGCGCATGTGACGCAGCCGTTGGCGGGCGGTTACGCGTTGCGCGCAGCTTGCTGACCTCGATCTGACTCGAGCAGGTAGCCCCGGCTGCGCACGGTCTTGATCACGAGGCCCACCGGCGCGATGCGACGGCGGAGGCGCAACACATGGACGTCGAGGACGTTGCGGTCGGGTGCGCGCCCCTCCCATCCAGCCCTGCTCAGGGTCTCGCGACTGACGACGGCGCCGTAGCGGTCGAGGAGCGTGCGGAGGAGGCGGGCCTCGACCGGGGGGACCGGGACCCAGCCTCCTCCCGCACGCAGCACACCGTCGTCGTCGAGTCGCCGGGGCAGCTCCTCGGTCGTCCGGTGTGCGGACGCCCGGTGCTTGAGACCGGCCATCCGAACCTGCACGTCGGCGTCACTCGCGGGAATGCGGATCCAGTCCTCGAGGCAGTCGCCCGGCTCCGGAGGGCTGTGACCCTCGTCGACGAGCAGCAGGCGCGCCACGCCCAACTCGACCAACTCTTCGCGCCGCCCCCGCTCCGCGGGCCATCGCACCAGCACCACGTCCACGAGGCCGAACGTAGGGACGTCGTGTTGCGGGGCTGTTTCCACCACGTGAAGAGGTCCGGAGGTGTACCGTGCCCGGCCATGGCGTGGGGCAAAGACCAGAAGCTCGACCACTTGGCGAACGTGCGGCTGTTCTCCGCGTGCAACCGCAAGGAGCTCGGGCTCATCGGCAAGGCGTCCGACGAGATCCAGGTGCCGGCCGGCAAGGTGCTCTGCGAGCAGGGCAAGCCCGGCTTCGAGTTCTACCTGATCCTCGACGGCACCGCCGCGGTGAAGCGCAACGGCCGCAAGGTCACGGAGCTCGGCCCAGGAGCCTCGTTCGGCGAGCTCGCGCTGCTCACGCGACTCCCACGCAACGCCACGGTCGAAGCGGCGACCGACATGACCCTGCTCGTGCTCGGCCAGCGCGAGTTCTCGGGCCTGCTCGACGAGGTGCCCGGCATCGCGCACAAGCTCCTGTCGTCGATGGCGCAGCGTCTCTACGAAGCCGACACCCGCAGCACCTCGCACTGACTCGTAACGCTCCAACGGCGGGGACTACGTTTCCCGCCCATGGCCGTCACGGAAGCTGAGAGCTCCGAGTCAACGCGCCCGGTTTCAGGGCTGCGTCCGTCCCAGATCATCCTCGCCCTCGGCATCGGGCTGGGCGCGGTCACCGCGCTCTCGGGGATCTTCGCCACCCTCATGGGCTGGCACGACGACTCCGAGGTCACCCGCGAGGTCTTCGAGAACATCCCCTCGGCCTTCAAGGCCATCTTCTACACGGTGCTGTCGGTGCTCTTCGTCGGCGTCGCGTACCTGTTCAGCCAGCGGGCCCAGAACTGGGAGCGAGGCCGCCCGGACCGTCGCGAGCTGAACGCCCGCAACGCAAAGAACCGGGTCGACGCCTACCGGGCCGGCGTCTACATGCAGACGCTGATGCGCGATGGCGCGGCGGGTCTGATGCACTCGCTGATCTACTTCCCGTTCCTGATCCTGTTCGCGGTCACGACGGTTCTGGAGATCAACCACCAGCTGCCGCCGTCGGCGAAGTTCCTCCACGGCGACGTCTACAAGGCGTACTCGTTCGTCGGCGACGCGGCCGGCGTGCTCTTCCTCGTCGGCATCGGGTGGGCGATGGTCCGCCGCTACATCCAGCGGCCGTACCGCCTGAAGATCAAGACGCGCGCCGACCACCACATCATCCTCTCGACCTTCGCCGTCCTCGGCGTCACCGGGTTCCTGGCCGAGGGGGCCCGCATCGCCATCGACGGGCGCCCAGATTTCGAGAAGTTCTCGATCATCGGCTACCCGCTGTCGGCGGCGTTCGAGAACCTCGACGCCGTGCACGGGTGGCACCAGTTCTTCTGGGTCGTGCACGTCCTGTCGTTCTTCGCCTTCCTGATCATCCTCCCGACGACGCAGCTGCGGCACATGTTCACCTCGCCCGTGAACATGTTCCTCTCGGAGCGCGACCGCCCGAAGGGCGCGATGAAGCCGCTTCCGAACCTCATGGAGACCGAGCTCGAGAGCTTCGGTGCCTCCGTGATCGAGGACTTCACGTGGAAGCAGCTCCTCGACACCGACGCCTGCACCGTCTGCGGGCGATGCACGGCCGTCTGCCCCGCGCACGCCACCGGCAAGCCGCTCGATCCTCGCGAGATCGTGTTGAAGGTCGGCCAGGTCATGTCGGAGTCGCGGCCCGGCGGTCCGGTCACTCCGATCGTGCAGCACGAGAAGGACCTCACCGTCTCCGCCCCGGAGGTCTTCCAGCGCATCTCGGCCGACGAGGTGTGGGCCTGCACGTCGTGCAAGGCGTGTGACGAGGCCTGCCCCGTCAACATCGAGATCCTCGACAAGATCCTCGACATGCGGCGCTACCTGTCGCTGATGGAGTCGAACTTCCCGACCGAGCTGGGCAACGCCTACCGAGGCATGGAGAACCAGGGCAACCCCTGGTCGATGGGCCAGAGCGAGCGGGGCGACTGGGCCAAGGCCCTGCCGCAGGAGGTCGAGGTGGTCGACGGCTCGTCGCCGTTCAACCACGAGTACCTCTACTGGGTCGGCTGCGCCGGCTCGTTCGACGACAAGAACAAGAAGGTCACCGTCGCCACCGCGAAGCTGCTCCAGCGGGCAGGCGTCGACTTCGCCATCCTCGGCCCGTCCGAGAACTGCACCGGCGACCCGGCCCGCCGTTCGGGCAACGAGTACATCTTCCAGATGCTCGCCATGCAGAACGTCGAGACGATGAACGGCATGGGCGTGAAGAAGATCATCACGCAGTGCCCCCACTGCTTCAACACGCTGCGCAACGAATACCCCCAGCTCGGCGGCGAGTGGGACGTCGTCCACCACAGCCAGTTCCTCGAGAGCCTCATCGACGAAGGCAAGCTCGACCTGTCCGACGCCGAGCTCGACGAGCGGATCGTGTACCACGACTCCTGCTACCTGGGCCGGCACAACGACATCTACATGTCGCCCCGGAAGGTCCTCGGCCAGCTCAAGGGCATCGAGATCGTCGAGGCTCCACGCAACGGGACCAAGGGCATGTGCTGCGGCGCCGGCGGCGCCCGCATGTTCATGGAGGAGAACACCGGCAAGAAGGTCAACACCGAGCGGTCGCAGGAGCTGATCGCCACGGGTGCCAGCCGGATCGCGACCGCGTGTCCGTTCTGCTACATCATGATCGACGACGGCGCGAAGGAGAACGGCCGAGACGACATCGTCGTCCAGGACATCTCCATGCACCTGCTCGACGCGATCGAGAAGGGGACATCGCTCAGTGCCGTGATGGCCGGCTCCGGCGCCGACATGCACCAGCCGGGTGAGCACGGCGCCGACTCCCAGGGCGTCACGGAATAAGTCGTCGTTCTCGCGTCATCCGTCGCCTCGTCGACGGTTTTCTCTCCGACGAAGGACTAGACAGGTTTCACTAGTTCTTCGCGGTGGGATGACGGTCGGTAGTCATGACGAGGAGACGCATGAGCGCACGACGGATCGGAGCGGGTCTCGCAGCCGCTGGTCTGGCAACGCTGCTGACCGCCGCGCCTGCGGTCGCAGCCGAGAGCCAGGTCACGATCATCCCGGCTGAGCCCGGCACGGCCGACGCCGTGGCTCTCGAGGTCGGGCCGATCAAGATCGGTCGCGCCTTGGCGAAGGCCGGGCCAACAGGAACGGCGTCCGACAGCGAGGCGACCGGCAACGCGATCGAGATCAACGGCAACCCTCCGGCGGCCCAGTTCGGCGGGTCGCAGAAGGGCAAGGGCAAGAAGACCGGTGAGCTCGCGAAGCTGAGCCGTGATGGCGCCGGCTCCATCCGCGTGGCGCCGTGGGAGGCGGAGGTCGCCGACCGTCAGGGCGGGGGCACCCGCTCGTCGTCGAGCGCCGCGCTCGTCGAGATCATCGGTCAGGGACTGCTGCGGGTCGACGTCGCTCGGGGCGAGGCGAACGCCGAGCACGACGGCAAGGACAGCAAGGGCTGGGCCCAGTCGGACGGTGCTCGGGTGTTCGCCGGTCCGGCGAACCAGCTGCAGCTGATCGTCCTCCACGCGGAGTCTCGCTCCGACAACACCGGCGAGACGTACCTGGTCGGCATCAACGGCACCAAGATCGGGACGAACAGCCAGATCTCCCAATGCCCGCTGCCGCTTCCGCAGCAGCTGGCGGTGGCGAGGGTGAACTGCGTCGCAGCCACCGGCGGAGCCGGTGCTGCCGTCCGGTCCGTGACCGCAGGTGTCGTTGACCTCGACGTGGTCCCGATCAACCAGGGCGTCGCCGCGTCGTCCACCTCCGGCCGGTCCGCCAGCGGGAGCTCGACGGCGGTGGCCGCACCTGCGCCCGAACCCGCGGCTGCGCCGGCTCCGGCCGAACTGCCGGCGACGGCCCCCGACGACGGCGGGTTTCTGCCCCGCACCGGCCCCGCAGGCATGGGTCTTCTCGCTGCCGCGGGTGCCGCGGTGGCGACGCTCGGCGGCGTCATCCTCGCCCTCGGGCGTCGCTTCTCGCTCGACGGAGCCTCGGCCGCCTGAGCCCGCCTGACCTCGTTCTCTGGAGGAACGTTCCCACACCTCAGGTGGGCATGTCCCTCCAGAGTCGCGTGTGGAGCTCCTGCGCGCGTCGCGGATAGCCCGTTCGCGCTATGTAGATGACGGGCGATTCGTGCCGATACCGCAGATGTGCTGGTGACCGTCGGACGTGATCGCCTCGTGAACGAGGCTCGGCTCGTGGGCTTGGGCGCGACGACGCCGACGCTCGCAGCAGTCGACCGTCGGCGGATGCAGATCCTCGCGTTCGCTGCGGTGGCTCTCGCCGGAATCGGCACCGCATCGGTGCTGCGACCGGACGAGGCGGAGGTGTCGCTGCCCGTCACCCTCGACCCGGTACGTCCGCTGCTGCTCGCCCTGGCGGTCGGCATCGTCGCCTACGTCGCCGACCGCGAACGCCGGCTCCGCCGTCTGACCCGCCTGCTCGTCGAGGAGCGTGCGCTGTCGGCGGCCTTGATGCTCCGCCTCGACGAGGTGCGCACGATGCTCGACGTCGCGAAGGCGATGAACTCCACCGCGGCGCTCGACACCATCCTGGGATCGATCGCCCGGGCGGCGACGACGATCGTCGGGGCTCAGAGCGGCATGGTCCTGCTGCTCGACGGCGACACCATGCACGTGGTCGCATCGGCTGGCGCTGCGGCGCACGCAGGCGAGACGATGCCGATGCCAGGCACGCCGGTGGTCCACGTGGCTCGGACCTGGGAGATGGTGCTGACGTCCGGAGAAGACGGCGCCGCGCCCACGATGTACATGCCCGTCCGCCACGGTCCCGACCTCCTCGGGGTCCTCGTGCTGGCAGCCAGCCCGGGCCGGCCGTTCGGGGACTACGACGTGCGCGCCGCGGAGCTCTTCGCTGAGCAGGCCGCCTGCGCCATCGCCCAGACGCATCGGGCGCACGCGGCGAAGTGGCAGCAGGAGGAACGGAGGACGGCTGACGAAAAGCGTCACCAAGTCACTGGCGCCGCGGCGGCGGAGCTGCGCAACCCGATCGCGTCGCTGGTCACGGCGACGAAGATGCTCCAGCGCCCGAAGCTCGTCGACGCCGAGCGGCTCGAGCTCGCGGGTGTGATCGAACGCCAGGCGTCCCGGCTCAGCAAGACGGTCGAAGACCTCCTGGCCGCGCAGAGCTGACTAGCGGAAGTTCTCCCAGTAGCGGCTAGGGGTCGGGCCCCGCTGGCCCTGGTACTTCGAGCGCATCCCCTCCGAGCCGTAGGGGCGGTCGGCCGGCGTCGTCATCTGCTGCAGGCTCACCTGAGCGACCTTCATCCCGGCGTAGATCGTGATGGGCAGCGTGGCGACGTTCGACAGCTCGAGGGTGATGTGCCCTTCGAAGCCCGGATCGATGAAGCCGGCGGTGGCGTGGGTCAGCAGACCCAGCCGGCCCAGGCTCGACTTGCCGTCGACCCGCCCCACGAGGTGGCTGGCCAAGCCCACCCGCTCGAGAGTGGCCGCGAGCACGAACTCGCCCGGGTGGAGGATGAACGGATCCTCGTCGTCGACGACCTCGACCAGCTCCGTCAGGTTCTCCTGGTCTTCCTTCACGTCGATGACGCGCTGGGTGTGGTTGCGGAAGACACGGAAGTAGCGGTCGATCCGCAGGTCGATCGACGACGGCTGGACGTTGCTCGGCTCGAACGGATCGATGACGAGGTCGCCGGCATCGATCGCCTCGCGAAGAGAGCGATCGGAGAGGATCATGGCGGCGCCACGCTACCGGTCAGCGTTCGATCGGCGGGCCCATCCGCTGCTCGAGGATCGCCACCACCTCACCGGGTTCTGCATGCCGCCCGAGCGCGGCCTTGGAGAACACGAGGTCGCCGTCGAGGACCACCTCGAAGCGTCCCTTCGAGCTCGAGACGAGGTCGATCTTCTCGACGATCGGCGCCCATCTCGTGAGGATCTCGTCCGCCAGACCGACGGCTCTAGGTACGTAGTTTCAGGGGACGCCGAACTCGATCGACAGTCGGTGTCGCGGGTCGAGCATGAGCTCGATCATAGCTGCGCGGACCGCCGACGCCGAGTGGTGCTGAGGCGCCCAGCTACGATGAGGTCGCTGTCCTCGCGGGCGTAGTTCAGAGGCAGAACATCAGCTTCCCAAGCTGAACGACGCAGGTTTCTGACCAGCCCGATTCCGCGAAACCGCACGTCAGAGGTGGTGTCGCGTATTGGACGATGCTGGATCGTGACCCTCAACCGCGATCCGTTAGGTCACGCGGAGGTCACGCCGTGGTGATGTAGGAGCAGGGCCGCTCAGCTGTGCCCGCGCCCCCGACCCCACGCCCAGTCCAGGCAGGATCCACCAAGGAGCTGCTCGCTGGTCTCTGCCGGTCGCTTCCCGTCCGACGTTACGACCCGCGCACCTGGTCAGCCCACGGGTGCAGGCGACGGCGGTAAGCGACGAGGGCGTCATGGCCATGTGCGGCTCCCTCAAGACCTACCCTTCGGTTGCTCCCTTGGTGTGTCGCCCCGGCTGATACGTCGCCTCGCTAGCACATCTTGCCACGCGACAACTGTTGCGCCACCCGCCAGCAAGAGCGGCGCAACGCGAGCCATTGCAGCCGTGAAGCCGACCCCCGCAAGAAGGTCTGGGATGTACAGCCACATAAGGACTCCAAAGACGATAGTCGCCACAAGCGCGAACGTCATCTCCACCGCCTTGGGAAGCGGTTGCGGCCCTCTCACGCCGCCAGGAGTGTCAGGGGAGCGCCTGTCGCAGTGGACGTACTGCCTTTACAGTCCTTGTGGTACGCCCGCATCGCTCGCCTCGACACCGGCCTCAACGGGCGTGACAGAAGTGGTCAGCGGCTCAACAATGGCCACTGCGGGCAGGGCCTTACCGACACTGTCGGGAAGGGCGTCGTGCGCCGGCCTCAGATTGTCTAGCTGGCGCTCATCGGCGACAGGCGTCATCGCGTCGCCATGCGGGCCAAGGACGTCTAGTGCCCCCCGGGCTGGTTCCATCTCGGCACCGGGCTCTCCGGCGGCCTCGCTCGGGTCGCCGCAACCGGCGCAGTAACAATACTCTCCGTATTGCACCGAGTAGGAACAGCAATAGTGCGCCGGTGTATTCGGTGCGCCGGCACAAAAGCCCCAACTTCCGTTCGCGATGGCTGCTCCGATCGCAGCGACAGTTCTTCCGGCCTGCCGATCGAGCAGTGCCGTGTTCTCGTGATACATACCGCCGTAGTACCGGTATGCCTCGTTGTAGAAGAGCCCGGTTAGACCGAGGACACATCCGACGGCTTGAAGCACGGGACAACTTGTTAGTACGCCGATGGCGGAAGTTCCGGCGCCGACCCAGGTGTCCGTGGTGAACGTACCCTCCCGAGAGGCCGTCTGTACGCCATCATTCGCACTGTCCGAGCCCCAACTCACGAGAATCCCGGGGATTTGCCAGATACCAGCCGCGAGCGACGGTGCCTCGTTCTCCTGCACCCACTCTTGTCGGATATCGGCAGCAGCAGCTGTTGTCAAAGCGGCTGAGGAAATCAACGCCGGGAGTACGGCGAGCATCAGCTGTCTCTTCATCGTCTCCCCCAGTGTGACCCGCCGCGGCCGGTCCTACCCGGGAGAGATCCTGTCAACCGGGTCTTGCCCCCTCGCCGAAGGGGAGTTGCCGTGGCGTGGGAGTACCTGTTTCAACCCTTACGCGAGGATGGCCGGTTCAATCTTCAGGCGGAAGCTAGAGCACGCCCCACGCACGGCAGATCCAACGGCTGACTTGCAGCGGCAGGGTTGTGTAAACGGCGAAATGAGCCGATCACGTCCTGGCGTTGCATGCCGCTAGCGTGATTGCCGAACCTGTCGCTTCCGCACGACGCCTGGTAGGCGTGTTCGAGCGACTCCCAGGTCTCCTCCCGCGACGCCTAAGTAGCCCGCACGGGCCGGCACGCCCTCAGTCGCTCCCCCGGCCGCTTCATGCCGGCGCGAAGCAGCACGACTCGACCCGTGCTCGCGCTGCAGCGGGACGCGGATGGTGGTCGTCGACACCTCGTTGAACCTCGTCGAACCGTGCGACTGCGAAGACGGCATCGCCTACGCCGTCTGAGACGACCATGTCCACGAGTGGTTACTTCGTCGTATACAAGGACGACGCCGGTGAGTTCCGTTGGCGGTTGAGGGCCGCCAACAACGAGATCATCGCCGTGAGCAGCGAGGGCTACCGGAACAAGAACGACTACGAAGCCATGGTCGACTGGATCAAGGAGAACGCGTCACTGTTCAACGTGATCCACGTCTGACTTGAACTCCGGTTCTATTACGTCTGCTCAGTGTTGTTCGATGCCACGGAGGCGCTCTGACCTGGATGTTTACAATGGGATCCTTCCGAAACATGCTGGCGACTTCGCCCGGGTTCCGGTCGGTCCGGTAGAAGTTTCGGTAGAAGTCTCGCGGCCCCTCGGCTCAAGTGGTGCTGCCATCCAACGCAAACGGAAGCGCTTCCAGGTGGGCCTGCGCACGCAGCCGACAACGAAGTGAGTCGCAGACCCGGCATGCCCGCGCTCGACGTAGCTGGCGATCTTGGACGACCAACCGGGGGTTCGTACGAATCGCATCACAACACTCGCCCGACCGCCCGACGCTGTCGGACACCCGTAGACGGCTATGCGGCTTTGCATGCGACGCCAGGTCGGTTGCACCCGGAGTGGCTCGGGAGCAACCGACCTGTACAACACGTTGGGTCGCCGGGCAGGCTCGTTGCACCTGGGCCGCATGAGCTAGAGGACCCCACGGCGCGGTCTCGAGGAACCGAAGCGGCTGCCACCGGCAGGATTTAGTCACCGATCTCAACCGACCGAAGAAGGGGGTGGCAGTCCACCTGCAACAAACGGAGTGCGAGGCCTTCACCTAGCTTCTACACGTCACGGGCACGTACCGGCTGAGGTGTTGAGCCGTCGGCGGCCCGACCACCGTTTCGACGCGACCGTTCCAGCAAACTCGCGCTCCGAAGGGGCTGAATCCTTCAGCGTCGGCATACGTGCCGCAAAAGAACGCGTTCTGGCATACGTTCTTACCGGCTCCATGGGTCCCTGCGGCATACGAATAGGTCTCGCCCGGATTCTGGGGCATCTGGACCACGCTGTGTGAGTTACGAGGCTCGAGCACCGCGGTAGTACGAAGGTACGTGTAGTGATCGCAGATAGTATTCGCATACAACGTAACTCGCACGTTGAAGAATCCGCTCGGACTGCTCACGATATTCGCTTCGTTGATACTGCAGGACGCCGCCATGCCGTCCGAATCTGGGCCGGGCGCCTCGGGTGGAGTCGGGCTATCCCCGCCATCGCGGCAGCCACTTAAGGAGAGGATATTGCAGTACTTACCTTCACCCGTGAACTCTCGCTGAGTTGCCCCAGCCGGAGAGCTCGTGGCTCCAACTACTGTGACAAATGCGGCCACGAGTAACAGGAAGCCTCGTCTCATATTCACGATACATTCTACCTTTCGCTGTGCTATTCGTCAGTGGAGTCATTCGTTGTTCCGAAGGCGATCTCTATTACCTTGAAGAGCTGCTGCTTAGCGAGCCCAGTTGTTCTCGAGGAAGAGAAGCGAATGGACACCGCTGAGCGGTCGTCTACTCTCACCATCGTCGTGAGTTCGCGAACGCTCACATTGGCGGGAGGTTGAGTTTCAAACAGGTAAAATCTCCTCCCGGCCACAGTCACCCACTCCGATGTTGCGCCGTCCGCCGGGTCAGTGTCGTCCGGTTGGTCTGCGAACGTCGGACTAGGAGCACCAGCGATCAGTTCGATTCGTAGCGCACCAGCTTCCTCGAGCTCGTCTCGGGTTGCCCGCGAGGGAGACAGCGTCGGCGAGTAGTAGACGATGAGAGCTTTACTGAGCCCACTGCCTTCGGTCGAATAGCTGACATAATGCGCCTCGCCGGCTTCCTTTATTGGCCTCGGGAAGCCTGGCAGGTTGCCCCCGTAGTCCACCGCTGCGTCGTGCTCCATACACGTCGCGCCCTCGACGCCGCATTCACCTCTTCGAGCCGCAGCCAGGTTTCGGTGACTGTCGTGACAGCGGACATCGGATAATCCCGGTGGGCGGACACGAAAGTCCTGGCTGACGGACACGAGATTTCCTGGTCGGCGGACACGGGTTCTCCCGGTCTCTTGTTGTTGATCCACCGCGGCGGCGCC